>Ga0181530_10004144_pt1 | contig 15593 bp, 15 predicted proteins | sample PEATcosm2014_Bin_42_FD_119769 | JGI IMG/M metagenome (GOLD analysis project Ga0181530, IMG submission 119769) | Peatland microbial communities from MTU Mesocosm Facility, Houghton, MI, USA - PEATcosm2014_Bin10_60_metaG | ecosystem: Environmental > Terrestrial > Soil > Wetlands > Peat | place... | reverse complement strand
TACGCTGCTTGCTTTGCCGCTGCGACTACCTTGTCGGCGGCGTCTTTCATGGTTTCAGCGACCGTGAAGTTCAGGCCCGACTCCATCAGGATTCTCTTGCCCTCCTGAACATTGGTGCCTTCCAGGCGCAGGACCACCGGCAGTTGAATATTCGTTTTCTTCGCCGCCTCGACCACTCCCGTGGCCAGCATATCTACCCGCAAAATGCCGCCAAAAATATTGATCAGCACGGCGCGCACACTCTTGTCGCTGAGCAGAATCTCAAATGCGTGCGCCACCTGGTCTGCGCTGGCGCTGCCGCCGACATCGAGGAAGTTGGCCGGCATGCCGCCTGCGTATTTGATGATGTCCATGGTGGCCATCGCCAAGCCGGCGCCATTCACCATGCAGCCCACGTTGCCGTCGAGCTTGATGTAGTTGAGGTTGTATTTCGACGCTTCGACCTCAAGCGGATCTTCCTCGGTGATGTCGCGCAGTTCGCGGAGCTCGGCATGGCGGAAGAGCGCGTTATCGTCAAAGGTCAACTTGGCGTCGAGCGCGAACAAGCGGCCGTCCGTGCAACTGATGAATGGATTGATCTCCACCAGCGAAGCATCCGATTCAAGAAAGGCGCGGTAAAGACTGGTCAAGAACTGAACTGCGGGATTGATCTGCTGAGGCTTCAGGCCCAAACTGAATGCGATCTTGCGCGCCTGGAACGGCTCCAGTCCCATGCCCGGATCGACGTATTGTTTGAGGATCGCTTCGGGCCGCTCGGCTGCCACCTGCTCGATATCCATGCCGCCGGCGGCCGATGCCATGAATACCGGCTTGCCCTCGCCGCGATCAACCAGAATGCCGAGATAAAGTTCCTTCTCGATTGGCAATGTCTCTTCGACCAGCAGGCGATGCACGATGCGGCCTTCCGGGCCTGTCTGATGGGTGACCAGTTTCATGCCCAGCATCTTGCCAGCGATTTCGCCCGCCTCTTCGACCGACTTGGCGATCTTCACTCCGCCGCCCTTGCCGCGTCCGCCGGCGTGGATCTGCGCCTTGACCACGACACCCGTCGCGCCGGAGCCCAGAATATCTTTCGCCGCGGCCTCCGCTTCTTCGCGGGTCGTCGCCATTGTGCCACGCGGCACGGCGACACCATACTTCCTCAGAATTCCTTTTGCCTGATACTCATGAATTTTCATAATGATTCCTAAATTCAAATAGCGACCGACTCGATTCCAAACTGGAAGGAACCCGCTTGCGGCTTGAACTGCAGTCCAGCAAACCTTCGATTCTATAAGACGAAGGCTAAATCGGCAAAGCAGGCGGCAACTCTAAATTCTCTTTGGGATGAGTATTGGGCGAGCCGAGCTTCTTCGTCCAATGACAAAATCGCTTTAGGGCGAAGACGGGCGGGTCCTACCGCATCTCGGCCGTCATGCTTTTCGGTTGCACACCCGCGAGGCTGCTCATTTCTTCCACCAGCCACTCGGTTTCATGCTTGCTCCGCAGAGTGCGTCCCAGCGTGAGCTTCTTTCCGCTGCGCAAGGTGAGTTCGATGTCGTAATAAGGCGTGCCGCTGCTTCCACCCTGCTGAGCGGTGATTTTGTCGCTAATCGACGCGATCTCCGAGAGCGGGAACCGTTGCACCTTGCCGCCGCCAAGCAACCCCGCCTGCAGAGTCACGCCGCTGCCGCCAATCACGACCCGCGTAGTCCCCAGCCACATTTGAGCGGTGATGCAGAGCAGAAGGAATGAGAAGAAGCCGAATGCCAGGGGAAAGAGAATCGGAGCGTGTACTTGGACCAAAAAGAAAGTCGCCGAGCCGAAGATCAGCAGAAATACGGATGTTCCCGAGGCGAAGTTCTTGTTGCGCGCGGCCGGGAAATAGAACTCCGTGCCGTCGGCGTTCTGACTCACTTCGACCGTTACGACCTCGGGACGCGTGGGCGGTTGCCCGGCTGCAGATGCAGCAAAAGTTGCCGTTTCCCCTTCCGGTTGTGCCGGAGTCTGCTCGGTGCGAAAAACCGGGACTTCGAAGATATCGTGATAGTCGACGCCGGGCACACTGGCAAGCGCTTCCAGCAGCCATACGAATTCATCCCGCGGATTGCGTTTCTCAGTGGGCTGAGCGTCCAGCGGAATGCGGAAAGAGACGGGGATCGTGGTCCCGGTGGGTCCGGGATAGAGCTGCCCCGAAGACAGGTCCGCTTCATCGCGCCACAGGATGGTCTCTGAAGTGGACGCTGATTTGCCGGAACTCGTGACGCGGTGGACACACGAAAGCCGCAGATGAATGCCATGATCGGGGGAATGCGGAAAGTGCGCCTGGATCTGGCCTTTCAGTTCCCGTCCGACTACGCCGGGCACGGACGACATTTCGAAATAGGTATTGCCAAATTCGAAAAACGCGATGGTCCGCCGGATGGCGTAAATCAGCAAAAATACTCCCAACAGCGGGAAGATCAGGCCGACGTAAGCAATCGGGCCTTTTTGCCTGGCAGCCTGCGGCAGGACAAGAAAAGCGATGGGCATGGAAATCGCATTCCACAAAATCGCGAACGTCCAGCCCGCAATCATGCTGGTGCGGGTCTTGCTCTTCACGCGCCCCTGGGCCCAGTCTTCGCGCCACAGCCACGGCTCGGTGGGATGCTCGACTTCGAGCCGCCGACGGCGCTGCATGAGTTTTCCGCCATAGAGCGCCCCGAAAATCAATCCGAATCCCACGCCGCTGAAGACAACGCCAAAAATCAACGGATACCAGAAAGGCAAACTGCCGGGTCCCGCGCCTGCCAGCCGAATCGCCTGTGAAAGAGCGAACAGCCCAAATGCCACGAAGGGCAGACCAAACAGGCACAGCACCAGAACGCCGAGTTTGCCGGAACGGTTCACTACCAATCATTGTCCGCGAGACACGGGCCTCCAGCAAAGGCCGGAAGGGAGGGCAACCAAAGTAATCGTGAAACCGCGGCCTCGCCGCGGGAATCGCAGATCATCAGCAGGGAATCTCGCGCCAGAGGCAGAAATACCCGTAAAAACAAAAGGCCGGGCGATTGAGCCCGGCTCTTCGTGCTGAGAAACTGTCGATCGCTGAGTTGAGCTAGATCAGTTCCCCGTTAACCTCGTTTTTCATCTTCATCTTCATCGGTGCGCGAAACCTCTTAATGGTTGCGCAAAACCTCACATTACCAGCGCGAGCCCTTCCAGTTCACGCTCCAGCACCGGCAGAGAACAGCCCGCCATTTCCACGCGTCCGGCAGCGTCGATGGCATCGGTCTGGGAAACGCCGTAGCCACGCCCCGCCAAAAAAACCTGCAGCAGTTCCGCTGCTTCGCGGGAATCAACCATGCCGCCCTGGATCAGGTCGTTTCGCAGGGCGCATAGTTCCGTCACCGTAAATCTTTCTTTCATCGCCATTCTCACCCTCGACCTCCCCACCGTTGCGCTATTAGATTCATCGGCAGCATATTCCGTTACATGCAATCCTAATGCCGTAACTTTGGTACACGGTGAGATGCGGAATCTGGAAGCCTCAAGCTCTTAAAACCCAAGATTTTACAAAAGGTTGCGAGGATATCATCGGCAGGCGAGCGGAAGACATAACATCGGCAACCGTTGCCGGATTGACACTAAATGTCGTTTCGTAACTGGAGGGAACCGAACTTTGTCGAATACCTGGTCGGTTCGGAGTTAGGCCGCGTCAATTTTGGCGGAATCCACCAGCATGATCGGGATGTCGTCCTGAATCGGGTATACACGGCGGCATTCGCCGCATTTGAGACTTTGCCCGCTCGCATGTAGAACCACCGGTTTCTTGCAAACCGGGCAAACCAGCATATCCAGCAGATCCTGAGAAACCATAGCCTGATGATTGTAATCCTGGACGGCGTAAAGCTGCACTGCGCGGTGCGGGAGTCTGCAAGACAACTTTTTTGCCGTAGGGAGCACGGAGGAACGCGGGGGAGTCCGATGCGATAGAATCGCCTTTCAATTCACTCCACGCGGCAGCGAGGTTCGATGGCAGCCAGGATTCTCGACGGTACGAAAACAGCGGGAGAAATCCGCGCGGAAGTCGCGGCCCAGGCGAAAACCCTGGCATTATCGGGCGTGCGTCCCGGGCTCGCCGTGGTGCTGGTTGGGCACAACCCCGCGTCGGAGGTTTACGTTCGCGGCAAGGTGAAGAGCTGCGAGGAAGTCGGCCTCTACAGCGAACAACACACGCCCGCCGAGAGCGCGACCACCGAAGAGCTGCTGACGCTCGTCGCCAGCCTGAACCGCCGCGACGAAATCGATGGCATCCTGGTGCAGTTGCCGCTGCCCGCGCACGTCGATGCGAAAAAGGTTCTGCTGGCGGTCGATCCCGCCAAAGATGTGGACGGATTCCATCCCATGAACGTGGGCTACCTCTCCACGCAGCGTCCCGGCCTGGTACCGTGCACGCCGGCCGGGGTCATGGAAATCCTGAAGCGCAGCGCGATTCCGGTCGCCGGGCAGGAAGCGGTGGTCGTCGGACGCAGCGACATTGTCGGCAAGCCCGTGGCCATGCTGCTGCTGAATCAGAACGCCACCGTCACCATCTGCCACTCCAAGACGCGCGATCTGCCCGAAGTTTGCCGCCGCGCCGACATTCTGGTGGCGGCGATTGGCCGCCCCGGCATGATCACCTGCGACTACGTGAAGCCCGGAGCCACCGTAATCGACGTCGGCATGAACCGGATCACGGACCGGAAAGAATTCGATCGCCTGTTCGCAGGGAACAAAAGGCGTGAAGAGACATTTTTGGCCAAAGGCTCAACCCTGGTTGGCGATGTTCACCCCGAGGTAGCCGAAATCGCTGGAGCAATAACGCCGGTGCCCGGAGGCGTCGGCCCGCTAACCATCGCTATGCTGATGGCCAACACCGTGAAGGCCGCCATGCTGCGACGTGTGGGCTGAGACATCCCGAATTGAGCCGGGTGTAAGAACGAGGGAGACAGCCGGACGAACCTCGGAGCGAACAGCGAGCGACGAATAGCGAACGACCAGCGACCAACGACGTGTTTACCGTGAGCACCCCTTGCTAAAACTCGGCCTCACTGGCGGCATCGCGAGCGGCAAGTCCGTCGTCGGCGAGATGTTTCTAAAACTCGGAGCGCACCTGATCCAGGCCGATGCCATTGCGCACTGGCTCATGCAGCCCGGCCGCGCGGTCTATGAAGAAGTCGTCCGTCGTTTCGGCCGCGAAATCCTGAATCCCGACGGAAGCATCAACCGTCCCCGGCTGGCCGAAGCCGCGTTCGGCACCGCCGGTGGCTCGCCGCCACGCGTCAAAGAGCTCAACGAAATCGTCCATCCCGCCGTGATCGAACACGAGAACGAGTGGATGGAGGAGATCGGCAAACGCGACCCGAACGCCATCGCCATCGTTGAGGCCGCCCTGATCCTCGAATCGGGCGCTGCCAGCCGTTTCGACCGTTTAATCGTCGTGACTTGCCGTCCCGAACAGCGCGTTCTGCGCTACGCTCGCCGCCTGGGCATTTTGGAAGAAGCTGCCCGCGCCGAAGTGGCTCGCCGCATGGCGGTGCAGATTCCCGACGACGAAAAAATCGAAGCTGCCGATTTCGTAATCGACAACTCCGGTTCGCTCGCTGCCACCGAGCAGCAGGTGCAGGAAGTTTTCGCCGCGCTGCGTCAACTCGCCTAAGTTTCTCGAAGGTCTCTCCGGACTCGATTCACATACCCAAGCAGCACCGTTGTTTCACTTACGAACTTTTTATGAACGTTTTATTCGAATTTTATGGCTCGTCGTATCGAATAGAAGTGAGTAGTTCGTGAGCCTGGCAATGGGGAGCCGGGCCGGGAGGTCCGAACAGCCGTGACGACGCTTATAACGATTCTGTGCCTGGCGGCAATTGCCTTCAATGTGCGGTTTCTGGTGGCCCTGAGACGGGAACGCGAGGCCGACTTAGAACAACGCGAAATCCGGCAACGCCGGGAAGATAACCAACCGGTCGATCGAGCGGCATGAGGACGGATTGAACGTGGGCTGGTTCTCTAGCCTTCTCGACCGCGCTAACCTATCGAAGAAAGGGAATTTCCGATGTCGATTCAGGAAGTCTCAGCGGAACAACTGGCGGAACTCTTCCACCACTATCACCAGACGCTGGGGCCGGATTTTGGTTGCGCGACCCAGTCAACCGCCGAGTCATGGGACCAGGTTTCACAGCGAGAAAGGCAGTGCATGGTGGCCGCTGCGCGTCTCGCAATATTGGAAGTGGCTTCGACCGCAACGGAGCCGGAAGACGCAAGGCGCTATTTTGCGAAGCCAGGCGAGGCCGAGTGGGGCTGCTAAACACTTCGAAATCTTCCATTGGAAAGTGGAGCGTCCTTTCGCGAGAGCCGGAAGCTACCTCGGATAGCGGAAGCACTCCACCGCGTGGTCGTTCACCATCCCGGTGGCCTGCATGAAGGCGTAGCAGATAGTGGAGCCGACGAAGTTGAAGCCGCGTTTCTTCAGATCTTTGCTCATCGCGTCCGACTCCGGCGTGCGCGCCGGAATTTTCTCCCCCAGCCGCCGGACATTCACTCGCGGCTTGCCCGCGACAAACTGCCAGATGTAGCGATCGAACGAGCCAAACTCTTCTTGCACCGCTAGAAATGCCTTGGCATTCCGGATCGCCGAAGCTATTTTGAGCCGGTTGCGGACGATCCCTGCATCCTTCGAGCGCAGCAATTGCTGCTTCTTGCGCCGGCCGTAGCGCGCGATTTTCTTCGGGTCGAAGCCGTCAAAGGCCGCGCGATAGTTTTCGCGCTTTCGCAGAATCGTGTCCCAACTGAGCCCGGCTTGCGCGCCCTCCAGAATCAGAAACTCGAACAGCACGCGGTCGTCATGCTGCGGCACGCCCCACTCGCGATCGTGATAGAGAATCGAGAGCTCGTTGCTTGGCCAGGAACAGCGAACCACATTTTTAGCCGGTGCTTTCATTGGGGGAAGCAGTTTCCGACCCTTTACGCCGCCGGCTTGCCGGCGAGAACAGCGTCAATCATCAGCAACTCCTGGGCTGAGAATTTCAAGTTCTTCAGGGCGGCCACGTTGTCGTCCACCTGCGACACTTTGCTCGTGCCAACCAGCGCGCTGGTAACCCGCGGATCGCGCAGCACCCACGCCACCGCCATCTCCGCCAGCGTTTGCCCGCGCTGCTTGGCGATTTCATTGAGCGCGCGAATCTTGGCGAGCTTGTCTTCCCCGATGTCCTTCTTCTTCAGAAAGAAATCGCGGGCGGCACGCGAGTCGCTGGGAATTCCGTTCAGATAACGATCCGATAGTAGTCCCTGCGCCAGCGGGCTGAAGACAATCGATCCCACGCCTTCTTTCCCCAGCACGTCGAGCAATCCCTGCTCGGGATCGCGGACGAACATCGAATACTTCGGTTGATGAATCAGGCAGGGCGTTCCGAGATCGCGCAGAATTTTTACCGCCTCAGCTGTTTGCTTGGCGTTATAAGACGAAATACCTACATAGAGCGCTCGGCCCGAACGTACCGCCGTGTCGAGCGCGCCGAGCGATTCTTCCATTGGCGTGTCGGGATCGGGCCGGTGATGGTAGAAAATGTCGACATATTCGAGCCCCATGCGCTTCAGGCTCTGATCGAGGCTGGCCAGCATATATTTGCGCGAGCCTAGATTCCCGTAGGGCCCGGGCCACATGTCCCAACCCGCTTTGCTTGAAATGATCAGCTCATCGCGGTAGGGAAGAAAATCTTTCTTCAGGATCTGCCCGAAGGTTTCTTCCGCCGATCCATACGGAGGGCCGTAATTATTGGCAAGATCGAAATGGGTGACGCCGAGATCGAAGGCGCGGCGCAACATGGCGCGAGAATTTTCGAAGTTATCCACGCCGCCGAAGTTGTGCCACAAACCGAGCGAGATGGCGGGAAGTTTGATGCCGCTGCGGCCGGAGCGGCGATATTGCATGGAGTCGTAACGCTTGCTATCTGCGACGTACACAGTGGCTCTCCCTCAGCGCCTAAAGGCGCACTCAAAATAATGCGTTAACCGCAGCGCTGAAGCGCTGCGCCACCCGAAAGCGGGCACACGAGCAAGTTCCAGACCGGCAATCATTCTACAGTTCAGTCGTATTTTTCGTAACGGATCGAAGTTCGATCCCAACCCAGGCTTTTCAGCAACTCCCGATTCTCCTTGACCATCTTATCGAGGCCGCAGATGTAGGCGTGCATGTCAGTGCGGGTGCCAGCGATTTCGGGTAGATGTTCCTGCACATATCCGCGCAGTCCTTTCCACTCCGCGGCGGCGCGGCTCAACGTGGGCAGAAAATGAAAGTTAGCGTGCCTGGCGGCCAGTTCTTCAAACTCATCGCGATAATAAATGTCCTGCTCGCGGCGCGCGCCGAAAAGCAGCGAGAATTGGTGTCCTTGATGACGGTCGTTCTCCGCCAGCAGCCAGTGCAGCATGGAGCGGAAGGGCGCGATCCCGGTCCCAGTGGCGACAAATACCGTGTCGCGCAGCGTTGGGCGCAGGATGAAATCGCCGAACGGCCCCTGAAACGCAATCTTCGCGCCTGCTTCGAGACTGCAGAGATAGTTCGACATGAATCCATCCTGCACGCGATTCAGGCAGAAGGCGAAATGCCCATTCTCGGACGGCGGCGATGCAATGGAATACGCGCGCGTCATCTCCTCGCCATCAGGCGTGGTGGTCTTTACGGAGAGCCACTGTCCTGGAACAAAACCGAAACGGGGCACGCCGTTCACTTCGAGCTCAAGATGCTTGGTAAACTCGGAGAGCGGCACGGAACGAAGTACGCGGGCCTCGAAAGTCTTGAACTGAGCCATTATTCATCTAGATGATTTTGACGAGCCACCGGACGCTTCGTTTCGCACGCACCAGGGTTCCGAACGATCCAACTAAAATATTTCCGTCGCTGGTTCGTCTAGAAGAGTAGGTGGACTAGGCGCTGAGACAGCAATGGAGTGAAGTCTCGAGGAGGAAAAATGGGACACCGCATTTGCCCCTGGTGGCTGGGCTACTTCCTGGCCAGTCCGTTACGCCGCTTGGTGCAGGATCCGGCCGCGATCGTCAAGCCTTATGTCCGAGAGGGAATGACCGTCCTCGAACCGGGCCCTGGGATGGGATTCTTCACGCGGGAGTTGGCTCGCGCGGTGGGTGCAGGCGGCCGCGTCGTCGCCGTCGACGTTCAGCCACGCATGATTGCAGGATTGAAACGCCGGCTAGCGAAAGCCGGGTTGCTCGAACGCACCGATGCGCGCCTGGCTCCGTCCGATTCCCTGGGCTTGCAGGATCTACAGGGCAAAGTCGATTTCGTACTCGCCATGGCGATGGTGCATGAGATGCCCAGCTCGGGACGCTTCTTCACCGAAGTTGCGCAAACGATGAAGCCCGGCGCAATGCTGTTGCTGGCAGAACCCTCGGGCCACGTGAAGAAAGACGCTTTCGAGGCCGAACTTCAGGATGCCGCCGCGGCAGGTCTGGAAGTGACGGACCGCCCCGTGATTTCCCGCAGCCAAGCCGCGCTGCTGAAAAAACGCGGGAACTAGATCTCGGCACATACCCTCACATTCGCCAAGAACGCGAATGAGTGGGGCACCCTCAATTATTTACTCGACTGTCACCGACTTCGCCAGGTTCCTTGGCTGATCGACGTCGCAGCCTCGGCGCACGGCGATGTGATAGGCCAGCAGTTGCAGCGGGACGATCTCCAGAATCGCCGACAGTTCTTCCGGCGCGGGCGGAACAAAGAGGACGTGATCCGCCTCCTCAACGATCTCTTTGTCGCCTTCGGTGGCGAGAGCGATCACTATGCCGGAACGCGCTTTGACTTCTTTCAGGTTCGACATGGTTTTCTCGTAACGAGTCATCGACTGCGGGCTGTTCACGTCGCGCGTGGCGATGATGACTACGGGCAGATTCTCGTCAATCAGCGCATTCGGACCGTGCTTCATCTCGCCCGCCGGATAACCTTCGGCGTGGATGTAGGAAATCTCCTTGAGCTTGAGCGCGCCTTCGAGCGCGATGGGATAGTGAATGCCGCGTCCGAGGAAAAGGAAGTCCTGGGCGCGGATATAGGTTTTCGCCAGCTCGTCGCAAGCATCATCCTGGGTGAGAATCTGTTCCAGCTTGCCGGGAATGCGCATGAGCTCTTGCACCGCCGCTTTGGCCTGATCGGATGTCATGGCGCCGCGCACCTGCGCCAGATACAAGGCGAATAAGTAAAGAGCGGTAAGTTGTCCGGTGAAAGCCTTGGTCGAAGCCACGCCAATTTCCGGGCCGGCGTGGGTGTAGATGGTTCCCACGGCCTCGCGCGTGATCATGGAGCCGACCGCGTTGCAGATGGCCAGCGTCTTCGATCCCTTGGCCTTGGCTTCACGTTGGGCCGCGATGGTATCCGCGGTTTCACCAGACTGCGAGATCAGCAGAGTCATTGTGTCCGGCCCGAGGATCGGGTCGCGATAGCGCCATTCGCTGGCGTAATCGACTTCGACCGGAACACGCGCCAGGTTCTCGATCATGAACTTGCCCGCCAGTCCGGCATGCCAACTGGTGCCGCAGGCGGCGATATTGATTTTCTTCAGCGCCTTGAATTCGGTTGCGCCGACCTGCATTTCGTCGAGGAAGATGGCGCCGGTGTCCTGCGAGACGCGGCCGAGGGTGGTGTCGCGGACGGTGCGCGGCTGCTCGTAAATTTCCTTGAGCATGAAGTGTTTGAAGCCGCCCTTCTCCGCCATGATCGGATCCCAGGTGATGCGCTGCGCTTTGCGCTCCAGGGGATTGCCGTCGAAATCGGTAACGCGCACGCCGGCCTGGGTGATCACGGCCAAGTCGCCGTCAGCCAGAAAAAAAAGGTCGCGGGTATGATCGAGGAGCGCGGGCACGTCGGAGGCTACGAAGTATTCGTCCTTGCCGAGGCCAATAACAGCAGGCGGTCCATTGCGGGCGGCGACGATCTTGTTGGGCTCGTCGGCCGCGATCAACACCAGCGCGAACACGCCGGTAAGTTCCTTGACCGCTTGGCGCACGGCTTCCTCCAATACAGGCCGTTGACCGTTTCCGGTCTGCAGATAGTGCTTCTCAATCAGGTGCGCGATGATTTCGGTATCGGTTTCGGTGGTGAACTTGTGGCCTTCGGCAGTCAATTTCTTTTTGAGCGAGAGATAGTTCTCGACAATGCCGTTGTGCACCACCACGATGCTGCCGGTGCAGTCGCGATGGGGATGGGCGTTCTCCTCGGTGGGGCGACCGTGGGTGGCCCAGCGCGTGTGCCCGATACCGTAGGTGCCGTCGAGCGGCTTGAGGCGGATGGCTTCTTCCAGATTGCGCAGTTTGCCTTCAGCGCGGCGGATCTGCAGACCCTCGCTGCCTCCAGCCACGGCGATTCCCGCCGAGTCGTAGCCGCGATACTCCAGCTTTCTCAGGCCCTCAATGATGACGGGCACGACCTGCTTCTTACCTACATATCCCACAATGCCGCACATTGGCGATTTCGCTCCTTGAATATATCGGTGGGGGACCGGTGCTGGTTCGAGCAGCCCCTAAAGGGGCATCTGATTCCGAAGAACTTTCAGCATCGCTAAGGCGATGCCCTGATACGAAGCGACGTTGCGCAAACATTGAGACCGGGCAAGCCCCGTCTCTACGCGTCTTCGAGGGAGAAACGAAACTCTTCAATGACCGGGTTCGTCAGAACTTCGCGCGCCATCCGCTCCACTTCTGCTTGCGCCTCATCCTTTGAAATGCCGCCGTTGAGAGTGATTTCGAAATACTTTCCTTGCCGTACATCGTGCAGACTCTTGTAGCCGATTTTCGTAAGGGCGCTGTAGATAGTTTTACCCTGCGGATCCAGCACGCTCTTCTTCAATGACACGTAAACGTAGGCTTTCATCAACTCGTCGATTATACGTCAGGTGGCGGAAAGCCGGACTGTGGTTTTCGTTATAGGAGCTATGCGTTCGGGCAATCACTTAGGGGGCGCTGATTCCGTAACCTGTTCAAGTGCCGATAGTCGACTATCTAACTCCGCGATCGCCTGCTCCAGCATTTGGCGGCGACGGGGGTTACTGGCTGCCCGCAGTTGTTGAGCGAGGCGTTCACGGGAGAGACGCAGGCCCTCGCGTTTCCGGTAGCGCTGCTGTTCGTCCGGCGAAATCGGCGCGGGGATGCTCTTCCGCTGCTCCGTCATTTCCTCTTGTTGTTGTTCGACCGACTTACTCTCCCAGCCGCGTGCCATTTAAGGAATGTTACCTCGAAAATTTCTGCATCGTACCAAGAAAGAACTTGATTTGTGACCCGGAGACGGAGTATTTATATCTGTTCCGGAAATGCACAAATCCGGAAAAACGGTGCCGCAGAACCTGAGGGGGCTCCCCGGCCGGGGAGGATAAGATTGGTTCCCAAGCAAAGGAACCAACGCTGCGACAACCGCGATGTTGAACTGCAGTCCCGCGGCTTGGCAAGCTGCGGTGGCCCCCAGTCCCTGCTCAAAACTAGCTGCGCTAGGCATTGCACTCGGCAGCAGCAGGAGGTGTGTGCATGGCAGAAAGCGGAAGCCCGCCCGTGGGAGAGTCCTCGCCTGAAAACAACCGGTATCGGCTGCTGCTTGAGGTCACCGACCGGGTCGCGCGGACCCAGAGCCTGCCCGACGCATTAAAGGAACTCGCTCCCCCGGTGCTGGCCCTCACGGGAGGCGAACTGCTGAATCTCTCGCTCCACGACCCGCGCCGGGATTGCATGCTGACTCAGTATTGGAAGAAGAACCAGGAGAGTGGCGAGTTCGAAGCTTTGCCCGTAGACGAAGCGGCAACCGGGTGGGCATGGAAACATCAGCAGCCGATCGCCATTCCCGACATCGAGCGAGAGCCGCGCTTTCCGGGCATTGTGCCCGCGTTACGCGATCACGGCGTCCGGTCCTATACCGTTCTTCCCTTGAGCACGCCTTCGAACCGCTTTGGAGCATTGGGCCTGGGCAAGAAGATCGCCGAGGTCCCGAACAACGAGGACATCGAGTTCCTCTCTCGCGTCGCACTGATGGGAGCGCTTGCCTTGGAAAAAGAAAAAGCCGATCGTGCCTTTGAGGAACAGCAGAGCCTGGTCGCCATCAGCCGTGAACTGAGTTCCAGCCTGGAGTTGGAGAAGCTGTTGCCGCTGATTCTTTCCAGCGTTCGCAGCATCGCGCGCTACGACCGCGCCGTCCTGTCTCTGCTGGACGAGGACGGCAAGAACGTGCATCTGTATGGAGACGCTTTGGAGTGGGAGTCTTTCGTCAACCACGGAAATGCGGTTCCGCTGGAGCAATCGATCTCGGCGCGGGCGATCGAGACCCGAAACGTTGCCTTCCTCATCGCCAGCGATCTGCGCGATATGAACGAACCCCTGGCCAAAGCCATGTATGAAGGTGGTGTCCGGTCGGTTTGCAGCGTGCCCCTGATCGCGGGCAATCGGATTTGGGGAGCGCTGAATCCGAGTAGCCCGGTCGCGCACGCTTTTGGTTCGTCGGAGGTTGAATACCTGCAGCAAGTCGCCAACCAGATCGCGGCTGCGCTCCAGAATGCGCACGCCTATCGCGAGATCGCTCAACTCAAGGAACGCCTGGCCCAGGAAAAGCGCTATCTCGAGTACGAGATCAGGAGCGCGAATCGAGTCGACGATATCGTCGGCAACAGCCCCGCCCTGAAACGAGTGCTGGACTACGCCGCCATTGTCGCCGACACCGATTCCACCGTCCTCATCACCGGCGAAACCGGGACCGGCAAAGAACGTATCGCCCGCCTGATTCACGGCATGAGCCGGCGCAAGGACCGCAACTTCATCAAGGTGAACTGCGCCGCCATTCCCACGGGACTGCTGGAAAGCGAGCTATTCGGCCATGAAAAGGGAGCGTTTACCGGAGCCATAAGCCAGAAGCTCGGCCGGCTGGAATTGGCGGATAAGGGCACTTTGATGCTCGACGAGGTTGGAGAAATTCCTCTGGAGTTGCAGCCCAAATTGTTGCGGGTTCTGCAGGACCAGGAGTTCGAGCGCCTGGGAGGAACGAAGACGATCCGGGTGGACGTGCGGCTGATCGCGGCCACCAATCGCGATCTGGTTCGCGCGGTGGAAGAAAAGGAATTCCGCGGCGATTTGTTCTACCGCTTGCACGTCTTTCCTCTGCATTTGCCGGCGCTGCGCGACCGGCGCGAGGATATCCCCATGCTGGTTCGCCATTTCGTCGAAAAATGTGCGGCCCGGCTGCACAAGCCGATCACCGTTATCCCCAATGAGGCCGTTGAAGCCTTGATGCAATGGAGATGGCCGGGAAACATCCGCGAGCTGGAGAATTTTATCGAGCGCTCGGTAATCCTGTCGGAAGACGACCGGTTGAACCCGCCGCTCTGCGAGTTGCGCGAGGAAATCTCACGGCAACCGTCCGATCCCGACGGCACGCTGCGGGATAGAGAGCGGGAACACATCATCGAAATTCTGCGTCAGACCCGGGGCGCCTTGTCGGGGCCGGCGGGCGCGGCGGCCCGGCTGGGTCTCAAGCGCACCACCCTGCAGTACAAGATGCAGCGGCTGGGAATCTCGCGCACAGACTATCTTAAGTAGGAATCATTTGGACTAAGAATCAGTGAACTGGGCTGGAATCTGACTATCTGGACTTGAAACGAGGAGCGCGGCATCTGCCGAAATATCGTCAGACCGGCCAGCGCTACGGCATATCCTTTCACGCGCTGCTCGTTAAAACCATTCTAAGCAGTGAAGTTACAACCACTTAGTGCGTTGTTAGTACTTGGCAATCGGGATGCAGTGTTAGTCGAGGCCGCGCTTTCCGCTTCCCCCGGTGGAGTATTACGCCAGCCGAGTTTCGTCGTCCAGCAGGAGCTTCCCATGGGTGCGCCCCGGCGCTTCGCGATTCCGAGCGACTGTTTAAGCTGCACCCTGAGGCGGACCTGCGACTTCTGCAACTTGCCCCAACCTTTGATGACTGAGTTCAACGCGATGGGGCACCTGACGCTGTATCCCGCCAATGCAACTTTGGTGGCGGAAGGTCAAATTCCGCGCGGCGTCTACATCGCCTGCTCGGGCCGCTCCAAGCTCTCGGTGGAGGCTCGCGATGGCAAGACCATCATCCTGAAAATTGCCGGAGACCGTCAGGTGCTGGGGCTGAGCGCAGTCGTCTCCCGGGTGCCATCGTTGATTACGGTCACCACCATCGAGCTCTGCCAGATCAAGTTCGTCGAAAGCGACAGCTTCCTGCATCTGATCGCGCACAACAGCCGCGCCGCGCTCGCCTGTGCCACCATGCTCGCTCACGAGGTCACGACCTCGTTCGACGACGTGCACGATCTCCTGCTGGCGCGCAGTTCGACGGAGAAGCTCGCCCGCCTGCTTCTCTCCTGGGTCTCGGACGAACCCCGCAACCGCGAACTGCGCGTCCCCACGGAATTCACGCACGAAGAAATTGCTCAAATGATCGGGTCTTCGCGAGAAACGGTGACCCGCTTATTGAGTGATATGAAACGGAAAGATTTGATTCGGCTGGAAGGTGCAACGCTGGTGATTCCCAACCGGATCGCGTTGCAAGCCATCGCTACGTAAGAGATCCCTCCCCGGGCGGGCGAAGCAGT
>Ga0181530_10004138_pt1 | contig 15611 bp, 17 predicted proteins | sample PEATcosm2014_Bin_42_FD_119769 | JGI IMG/M metagenome (GOLD analysis project Ga0181530, IMG submission 119769) | Peatland microbial communities from MTU Mesocosm Facility, Houghton, MI, USA - PEATcosm2014_Bin10_60_metaG | ecosystem: Environmental > Terrestrial > Soil > Wetlands > Peat | place... | reverse complement strand
GAGAGACTCCAGTTGCCCGAGAGGTTGGCCGCGACGCTCGCGACCATCGTCCCGATGGCCACCGGCAACCTCGCCCAGGGCCCAAGACCAACCAGGATACCGGCCGCCACACCTGCGGCCGGCCAGAACGCCGCAATGTCGTCGGGCTTGGTTTTCAGGAAGAAACTGAGCTGCGCCGCCAGGAAATAGGCAATGGCCACCATGATGGCGAGCAAACCTGGCCCAGCCCACCGCCATAACGATCCAGGAACACATCGTGCCCATGCGCCGACGCGCCCCCGCAAGCCGCTCGTCAGGCCCCATGCCGTGGATCGCATTTCCACCACAGATGTCCCTCGTTCACGGTGAATCCCGCCGCCTTTTGCACGCGCCGTTCCGGTGGGTCCCCGGGAAAGTCCCCGATCACGATGCGGGATGCCCCACGCGTCGGTCGGCCCACCCGATAGTCTGCCCGAAAGAGGATCCTCGTCAAGTGGCTCTCGGCAAGCCGAGGGATGTAGTGCCGAGCATGACACAACGACGTATCGGAAAGCGGCTTTAGAGCGACACCATTAGCGTATAAGCAAGCCGGATCGCGGGGTGCTTGGAATGGGGTGTTGGCCGGTCCGGCGTAGTTGTATCTCCAGAATCCGGTACATACCTGGCACACCAGACTGCCAAAAACCCAGCGACACTGCGGATTTCGACTGATTGGCAGTCAGTCGACCGGACATATGCTCCTTCGCACTTGCGCCGGTTTAGGTTCTCCAACGACTTTGTGGGTCGGCGTATCGCTGGCAGTCGAAATTTGTGCGCCCGGTCGGCAGAAAAACGCAACCGATCACGGCGGAATGGCTTGCGAATCATGGCGCCACATGGACCCAGCCGGCTTCGATCTTCGTCTCGTAAGTGCGGATGGATTCGGTGCGGACGTGCTTCATCAGCATGTCGACGTGCTGCAGAAATGTGGCCAGTATCGGCGGAGGGCTCTCGTTGCCCAGGTCCGCTGGGACCGGGCCGGACAGGGCTCGGCCGGTGGTGACGTCGAACTGGGCGCAATGCATGGCGCAGGTAACGATCTTGCCGTCGAGCGTGCCCAATTCTAGGGGCGCATTCATGTGTCCGCAGCGGCGCTCGATGGCAAAGTAAATTCCGCCACAATTGCAGATGACGATCTCGTGTCCGTTTAGCTCGACGGCTTTCATCCCGCCAGGCGCGATCTCACTGGTGCTGATTGCGCGGATGAACTTGTCATTCAAGGCCCACGTCCTTTGGCGAGAGTTGGGGAAGGCCATTCGGGTCCGTGACATCCTTGTGGACGAAGAGGCCGCACCAGCAGCGTTTGATGGCGTCGAAATGTTCCCGGTGGAACGGAATACATGGGCAGACGATCTGCATGTCGCGCACGCGCTCGTGGCGCACCGGCTGGCAGGGGCAGAATGGGACGCCGTGCTTGGCTTCCAGAATGACCTCCTGTTCGAGCAGAAAATCTTTCAATTCCACGTCGGGCGTGAACTTGAAGCCCATCGGACCGACGACTTTGTCAAAGAAATACTGAAGCGCCTTTTTCCTTGCTTCGGTGTCCATGCAACGCTCCTTATGATTTCAGCGCCTTCGCGTAAAGTTCCGGCTGATAGCCCGCGATGACTTTGTCGCCGATCTTGACGAACGGGAAGCCCGTGGCGCCGGCGGCATCGAGCTCCTGCAAAATCCTCTTCTGGGTCGCCTCGTCAGCAAGATCGTAGTCGACGAAGTCGAACGGGATGTTGCGCTCGGTGAAATACTGCTTCGCCTTCCGGCACCAGGGACAAGTTGAGAGGGTGTACAAACTGACTTTTTTCATGCCCTTTCCTTTCAACCGACGCTAACGAACAGTTTTCCAGCCTCGAGCTTTGTGGGGTAGACAGTCAGGCCGAGTTCCGGAGCATTGAGGAACCTGCCTGTTCGAACGTCAAAACGCCAGTCATGACAAGAACAGACGACGGTATAGCCTTCCAGCCTTCCCATGAATAGCGGGCATGCCATGTGCGCGCACGTCCCTGAAACGGCGTAGACCGCGCCGCCAACGCGCGCCAGAACGACATTCACTCCCAGCGGATAGACCGGTGCCATTCGACCTTCCAGCAACGCAATGTCGTCTAATACCTGTGTCCAGCCGTGCGCAGTGGTTGAGATCTCTCCTGTCTTTCCCGGCGATTGCGGTTCGTGAGTGGAGTTCATCTTCTGGCCTCTGTGATTAACGCGCCGGAATTGTTCGGCGTTTCCCCGTTGCCGCGACGCGCATAAATATAATATGAAAATTCGGTATACAACTGGCACAACGAGCCGATCATATTACCAGCAAAACCGCACCTTTTCGACTGATTCATAGTCAGTCGGCCTTGTCGGTCCAGGTCACCATCAAGCAAATCGGTGATTTCGCCGCCGGTGCCCCCTCGCTCACCGCATGTGCAACGGAAGCGAAACCAAAAGCGCGCTGGCACCGTTCCATAGGATCTGCACGCCGATGCACACGAGCAGGAACGACGTAAGTTGCATGATCACGGTCATCCCCGTCGCGCCAAACACCCTTCCCAGGCGGTCTGCAAACCCGTAGCAGAGAAAAATGCTGGCCGCGAGCAGAACTGACCCGACAATTGCGGGCAAAACGCTCAAAAGATTGAACCCTTGATGGCGCGGGGCATTCGCACCCAGAGTGATAGCCACGGAAATCGATCCGGGTCCCACCGTCAAGGGCAAGGTCAGCGGATAAAACGCATTACGGAATGGGTCCTTCGGCTGAATTTTCTTCTTCACGCCTTTCTGGTCGTCGTCATTGCCCTGCTTCAACAGCGTCCAGCCGGTTGAGATGACAATCAATCCTCCGCCAACCTGGACCACTGGCAGCGAAATCCCAAAGAAGGAAAGGATGTGTGTCCCGATGAAGTACGATCCAACCAGCAAGAAAAAGCTGTTCATCGCAATCCGCAAAGACAGTGCTCTACGCGTACTCGGTGAGTATTCTCTCGTCATAGCCAGGAAGATCGGGCTACCCCCCAGCGGGTCAACGATCGGGAACAGCGCACTGAGGATCAGGAACAGACTTTTTGCCGCTTCAACCAAGATGTTTCTCCAAGCCGCACCCGAACCTTGTCGCGCCGCCCAGCTGTTCTCCACGGACATCGATCGGGAAATCGTAGCATCCTTGGGAGACAACTGCTGGTCAGAAAATCAGTCCCTTGGAGAACTAGCGACACCCGCCTCAACCTAAAACGGGGCGTGCAGCCATGTTTGAGTGACGTAGTACGTGTCGGCCGGCCCGAGTGAAACGCCGGGAGCACTTGCCGCCGGTGTCTGGGCGGGCCGGAGCGTTGGTTACAAGTGGGAGAAATATAGCGGAGACACCGAGAATGGTGGCGGTGGTCAGCAAGAGCACTTTCATTTGTCTTCCGAGGAATGCCATTTCTCCTCCTCACGTAGAATTTGGCGTGTTGGGTTATTGAAAGCCCAATTTCTAGAACGTGTATTGGAAGTAGGCGTATGGATAGCTGTAATCGTGACCTACTGTGGTGGTGCTGAGAAATTGTCCAGCGAACATCCGAGCATATCCAAAGCCAAAGTTCAGTCCTTTATTCAGTTGGTATTCGGCAAGCAGATCGAGTTCGTTGCCGATGTGGCGGCTGGCGCCGGGGTGGGCGGAAACCGCAATTGCTCCACTACTTGCGTAGAAGTTGTCATTTGAAGTCGCTAACCAGAAGCTTTCAAATTGCTGTTTGAGATTCCATTTTTTCGTCGGCTCTTCTTCGACGCCGGTTCGGAACTGCACAAGGTTTCTGCGACCAACCTCGTCGGCAAAGCCCAACTTGTCGTGATTCGAAGGATAAAGCTCATCAAAGGTATTCCAGTCGTGGCCGTTCGGATTTTTCGTTCCAGACGCGTAATTGCCTTCGAGAAAAACGCGAGGTGCGGCAGCGACCTTGCGAAATGTTTTACCCACGCTGGCATAGCCCGCCCACGCGGCGATGGAAGATACCCCAAGCGATCCTGTCTGTCCGTCAAATTCAGTGTCGTAATCGAAAGCGGTCGGCAGCACACCCTTCCAATGAAGGCCAATCGTGACTTCATTGAGGTGGCCATGGTTCAGCGTCTCTGGAAGTGCAGAGCTCGAGGGTGCGACGCGCCAGAGAACGTAAGGCTCGAAGTCAGCCTTGGGGACGATGTTCTGGAAGCTTCCGTAAACTCCATACAGATTGTTTCCCGGGAGTGCATTGTGTAGGTCACCACTGTCCCCGGGCACTACGGAAGAAGCGAACACGCTGACTTTGTATCCGGGATGGTGAAGGTCAATCCGCGCGACGTTGAAAGTCCGACCGACGTTAAGCCATTCGGATGGGCCGATTACGCGTTCATCTCCGAATCGGAGGACTTCGCGGCCTCCCAGGACATCTACCCAACCTGTCTCGGAACTGCCTATCTGAGAATAAGCCTGCCAAAGGGTCCATTTATCCTCGTACGGATTGGCATTGGCGATATGGTGATTGAAGAAAATACGAGCATCTTGTGCTTCGCCATAGAACATCAGCCAGCCCTTCGGCTGAAGGGCCAGATTCACGCGCAAGCGATCCAAGTAATAAAAATCGCTTGTGCCAGTGAACCCGATTCCCGTCGGACCTTCGAGACGACCCCGATATTCCCCACCGATGCGGAACCAACTGGGTAAGGATCGGTTCAGCTTGGTGACAGGAAACATCCAATCCATGGAATCATTGGTTCCGTCCGGCGCAGGTGCGCCCGCGGAGCCCGAATTGGTGCTCGATCCAGAATCGACGTTCAAGTCGGCAACCGTTTGGACATTGATCCGCTGTGGAGAATCGATAGCGGCCGACTTCCCGGGATCGAGAGTGTTTGCGTTTGTGTGGTCGAGTTGTTGTTGAGTCGCCGGAGTGACGGGGCTTGAAGCTTGGGCGCCGCTATTGCTCTCTTGTGCCGCAAGGCTGGCGGCGAGAAACAGCGTAAGTAGCGTGGTGAGAGTATTGCGCATAAATTCTGGCCATCCAATCCTCTTTGTTTGTTTTTCTCCCTTGGAGATCAGTTCCCATATAGCAAGGGGTTCGCCATTCGGAAAGAGGGGATCGAGGTGAAAGCAAGTTGTATGACAACACTGAAACGATCACACCGAGCAGTCTGGAATGCCCCACTCGCGATGCCGCTAATCTTCTTGCAATAAAAGGAGATTGCAAGAGGCTAGATGACTGGCTTCTAAACTCAGAGTACAGAATATGCTCGATTTGTACTTCCACATTTTCGGGATAACCACTTGGGGATGATGGAGTGCAGTGCCCCATTATAGTGTCCGTGTCTGAACGGTATGACTGTCCGTCGACACAAACCCTCTGTGCGTTTTACCGCAACGGAGTGGCTAACTGGTCGGACAGAAGATTGGTTCGCCTGGCTACTGCGCCCTGGGATAGACAGGCGGAACCAATGAGGGCGAGTCCGAAGATGATCGCATTGTATACGTTGCCCCGCGGGCGACCAGAACGAGGTCTTGGTTCAACCGTTAAGCCTGAACTGGCATTGTAAGTAGAGACTCTCCGATTCTTAGCCTATCCTGCAGGATTCGGAAATGCATCGGCATCGTCCGCCGGATTCCTCTCTTCGGGGTGAAGGCACTGGAAATCTTTCTCAATCAACAGGGAGAGGCCGCTATCGTTGGCGCGGCTGAGGGAGAGCGAAATCCGGTTGGAGCCGGCCCATTCCTCAGCCATGTCGAGCGGTAGCCGAACGCGGATAGAGTCCTGGACATACTGAACTTCCATCACAGTCAACCTTGACGACGTTTCCAGCGCATAGGTCAATTGAGAATCGGAATCAAATCGTAACGATTCCACGCAAATGCCTGTCGTCCGAAATTTCTCAACGTCGAAACGGTTCAGTCGCAAACGCAGCGAGTTCCCTTGAATTCGAAGTTTCATTCAATCCTCCAGAGGCCTGAATAAATGTTGAAACGTTGGCCGCGCAGGAAGCCTACCAGCGTCATGCCAAAACGTTGCGCTGTCTCTACGGCCAGACTGGACGGTGCGCCGACGGCTGCTAGAACCGGGATAGCGGCCATAACGGATTTTTGTACGAGTTCGAATCCTGCGCGCCCACTTACCAGAATGAGTGAATCTCCCAGCGGGATCGTACCGTCGCGTAGGGCGAACCCAATGACCTTGTCCACAGCGTTGTGCCGGCCCACATCTTCACGCAGGCCGAGTAGAGTCCCGCCCGGCGAGAAAAGTGCGGCTGCGTGAAGGCCGCCCGTGCGGTCAAAGGATTGCTGGGCCTGACGCAGCAGATCGGGCAAGCGATAGATAAGGTCCGCCGAGAATTGCGGGCCAGACTGCCGCATCGGGCGCGCGGGACGGACTTCCATCGCGCCTATCGCCAGCTTTCCACAAACGCCACAGCTCGAGCTTGAGTAGAAATTGCGACGGATGCGGCCCGGATCGATGGCGACCTCGGGTTTCAACCGGATGGTCACCCTGTCGCCAGAGTCATCGAAGCTATCCTCGGCGGATTCGGCGCGCATCGACAGAATCTGGGCAATGTCGTCGATGATCCCCTCAGTGAAAAGAAAACCGGTGGCGAGGTCCAGATCAGACCCTGGCGAGCGCATGGTTATTGAGAGCGGCGAGCCGTTCAGACAAAGCTGCAGAGGCTCCTCGACGGCAAGCAAATCGGAGTGCGAACAGAAAAGGCCCTTCTCCACGGTCTGAACCGGGGCGGAGATCGTGTCAGTGGTGATAGTTTTACACGCGCCGTCAATTGGCATTGCTGCTCACAAGCTTGCCGCAGCATTCCGGCCGCTCGGGCAAACTCGATTTATCCCATCCGCCGCCCAGGGCCTGGATTAGTAACACGGTGTTCGCCATACGACGTCCCAGGATATTGACTGCCGTCACTTCATCCGCAAGCGCGGCACTTTGGGCCGTGATCACCTCCAGGTAACTCGTTACTCCGCCCTTATAGCGAGTAACCGATAGGTCGAGCGAGCGCTGCGCGGCCACTACGGCTTCGTCCTGAACCTTGGCTTCCTTTTCCAGAATTCTCACCGCCGCCAGACTATCTTCCACCTGCTGGAATCCAGTGAGCACGTTTTCACGATAGGCGGAGACCTGAAAATCATAGGCTGCTTGGGCCTGGTCCGTGAGGGCACGTCGCCTTCCCCCGTCGAAGAGGGTTCCCACGGCCGACAGCCCAACCGACCACAGGCCGCTCGGTCCTTGGAGCAAAGTGGTGATGCTGGAGCTTTCAAATCCTCCTGATCCCGTGAGACCGATGACAGGGTAGTAAGCCGACTTCGCAAGTCCGATCTGGGCGTTGGCGGACGCTACCCGTTTCTCCGCCGCGGCGATATCCGGGCGTCTCTCCAATAGGTCGGAAGGTACGCTCACCGGAATACGCGGCGGCGGCGCAGTGAGAGGCAGGGGGGGGAGGCTGAACTCAGCGGGAGGCTTTCCAATAAGTATTGCAACCGCGTGTTCGTACTGCGCTCGCAGCACGTCGACATCGATTGCTGCCGCCCGGGTCGTTTGCAGTTGGGTCTTCGCCTGCTCAACCTCCACTTCGGAAGCAATTCCTCCGTCGAAACGATTCTGATTTAGTTCCAGTGCTTGTTCGTACTCCGTAACCGTAGAGTTCAGAAGTTGTTCCTGGGCGTCCAGGCTACGAGCCTGAAAGTAAGCAACAGCCAGATCCGCATGCATGCTCAGATTTACCGTCGCCAGATCTGCCGCACTGGCTTGGGCCTGTTCTCGATAGGACTCCACGTTTTTCCGGATTCGTCCCCAGACGTCCGCTTGATAGGAAAAGTCGATCGGCATCACAAAGTCGTTGAAGGTGGTGCCACGCAAGGCGGAATTCGTAGGAGCGTTGGCGGCCACACGCGTCCGAGTCGCCGACGGCGCGGCCGTCACAGTTGGGTAGTAGTCAGCCCGGTTATAGCGTAGGGCGGCTCGCGCCTCCCGGAACTGCGCCTCGGCGGCTTTCAGGTTCTGATTGGATACGTTGACCTGAGCCTCCATTGCATCAAGTTGTGGATCTTGAAAAATCTTCCACCACTCACCGCCTAGATTCTGATCATTCGGCTGGGCTGGCTTCCAGTCCCCTAACTCTTTATAGGCTGGTGGAGGCTGGACCACCGGAGGGTGGTACTTTGGCCCAACCACGCATCCAGTGAACGGGAGTACCACAATCGCGAGAAAAACTAACGCCCATGGCTCTCGCCGCAGGCTATCGAACGAAATTATTTTTCGTCGGAGTTTCACTTGATATCCCCCGGCAATGTTGCCTGAACAATTTGGACTTGCTGTCCGGACACGAGTGAGTCTGGAGGATTGATAATCACCCGATCGTCCGGCTGGAGGCCGGAGACGACCTCTACCTGATTGCCGAGATCGCGCCCCGGAGTCAGAGCTGTAAGCACGACTCTTCCATCTTTCACAACACCGACACGCAGGCCCTCTGAGCGGAATAGCAGCGCATTGACTGGAAGTAGCAACGTAGAGGCATGCGTCGCGACCTTCAAATGCACTTCTGCGTAAGATCCCGTGAGCAGTGTGCCTGTGAGGTTATCCACTTGAATCTCGATCAGTAACGTCCGGGTTGTCAGGTTGATGGCTTCGGCTGTGCGCACCAGCTTTCCCTGAAACTTGCGCCCGGGAAACTCAGCGAGACTGAGGTCTGCTGTCATGCCGACTTTGATTCCTTGCGAGTACTCCTCTGGGACGTTTACGTAAACCCTCAACTTGCCGGGTTGAGAGATGTGAAAGAGATCGGTTTTCGCGGTGCCACTGCTACCGGAGTTAATGAGGTCGCCAATATCGGTGTTTCGGGCGGTGATGACTCCATCGAAGGGTGCGTAGATCTTCTCGAACGATTGCAGTGCCTTGAGCTGGTTGACGTTTGCCTGATTCGCGTCAACGATTGCCTTGTTTGCGTTGTAGGTGCCCACGGCATTGTCCACGTCCTGCTGAGCCACAGCATTCTTCGTCAGCAGCCCCTGGTAGCGATCCTTGGTAATCTGGGCCAGCGCTAGGTTCGCTTTTGCGGTGTTCAGGTTACTGACCGATTGCTCAAGTTGTTGGTCGACTTCCGGAGTGTCGATGACAGCAAGCAGTTGGCCTTTCTTGACGTGCGCGCCAATGTCGAAATACCACTTTTGCAGATATCCATTTGTCCGGGAATAAATCGGCGAAGTAATGAATGGTTGCACATTTCCGGGCAGGATGATCTCCTCGGCAGGCGCTGTCTGTTTTGGCGAAACCACCGCCACAGCGGGGATAGCCTCGCGCGTAGTCTCCGCGTCCAAAGCGGTGCGGGCCCTGACCCGGGACCAGATGCCTGACACCAGGAGCGTGGCAGTGACGATCACGGCGATGGCTAAGGCCAGCCATCGCTTGCGCGGACGTTTCCCTGCTTCTGAATCATTCAATGGCAGCGCTTGTTTGTTGGTTTGGTTTGTATCTTCAGTTTGAGGCAACATAGTTGAACTCCACACGGTTGGCGTCTAGTGCGCCTGTTCGGTTTGCGCCACGGACCGGCGCGAGCCCTGTAGAACGCTGAAAAATGCCGGAACAAAAAACAGCGTCGAGACTGTAGCGAAAAGCAGTCCACCTATCACCGCCCGGCCCAGGGGAGCATTCTGTTCTCCGCCGTCCCCCAAGCCGAGAGCCATTGGCACCATGCCGATGATCATGGCAAGAGCGGTCATCAGCACGGGACGAAAACGAGTGAAGCCTGCCTCCAGTGCGGCGCTGATAGAATCACTTCCCTCCATCATTTTTTCCGTAGCGAAGCTCACAACCAGGATGCTGTTTGAGGTTGCGACGCCCATGCACATAATGGCTCCCATGAGTGCGGGCACACTCAGAGTCGTATGGGTTATGAATAAGAACCAGGCAATCCCGGCAAGGGCTGCGGGCAACGCGGAAATCATGATGAACGGATCCAGCCAAGACTGAAAGTTGACCACGATCAGCAGATATATCAGCACGATCGAGAATGCTAGTCCGCCCATAAGGCCGATGTAGGAGGCCTGCATTGTCTGAACCTGTCCACGAACAACGACTTGAGAACCCCGCGGCAATTGCTGGCGGGTGGCAGCGATAATCTTGTTGATGTCGCCGGCGACGCCACCCAGATCGCGTCCTGCGACCGCTCCAAAGATGTCAATCACAGGCGCTACGTTGTAGTGAGAAACCACCGCCATCCCTGCTCCACGCTGCACCGATACCAGACTGGCCATAATCGACGGAGGAGATGTGGGGTCTGTTCCTGTGACGGGGATGTTCTGCAGAGCCTGCAAAGTGTCGGCGCGGTACTGTGGTGTCTGGGTCGCTATGGAGTAACTGACATGGTTTTTTGGGTCAAGCCAGAATGTAGGTGATGTCTGGAAACTTCCACTTAGTGAAACCAGGATATTTTGTGCGATGTCGTGCGCGGAGAAGCCTAGTTCTTCCGCCTTCGTACGTTCGACTCTCAGATTTAGGTATGGCTGATCGAAGGGCTGCTGAATTCGCAGGTCAGCCGTTCCGGAGACGACTCTCATTTTCTCCAGTAGAGTGTCTGCGTAGCGCCGGTTTCCCGCCAAATCGTTTCCTACGACCTGAACGTCGATGGGAGCAGGCAAACCAAAATTTAGGATCTGGCTGACCATGTCGGCCGGGAGAAAAGCGAATGTGACGCCCGGGAACTGCTGCGGAAGTGCCACACGAAGCTTGTGAACGTAATCGTCAGTCGAGTGGTGGTTAGCCGATAGAGTCACAAGAATGTCAGCATCTCCTGTACCCACTGGGGCCGAATTGCTGTAAGAAAGATTTATACCGCTGTACGGTAAGCCAATATTGTCGATGACGCTCTGGACTTCGGTCGCCGGAATCTGCTGTCGAATCGACTGCTCGACCAGATCGCATAGGTTGGCCGTTTCTTCGATGCGCATTCCGGTAGGAGCCCGCAGGTGAAGTTTGAAAGTGCCACTGTCAACAGTGGGGAAGAAGTCGCGGCCCAGCCAAGGAATCAGAATCGCGAGGGAGCCGAGACAGAAAGCAAAAAATGCAATCAGGAAGGTGCGCCTGTGGTGGAGTGAAATCTCCAGCAGGCTGCGATAACTCCGACGAAAGTTTTCGAAGGCCTCTTCAAAACGTTTCTGAAAGCGCACCAACGGATTGCGGCTAGCGGGATGTCCGCCTTCCGCCTTTTCTCCCCGCAACAAGTACTTCGCCATGGTCGGGACTATAGTTCGGGAGAGAAAATAAGACGCCAACATAGCGAAAACGACTGCTTCGGCTAGCGGTACAAAGAGATAACGAGCTACGCCGGATAGCAGGAACATCGGGGCAAACACGATACAAATTGCAAGCGTGGACACGAAGGCCGGCGTAGCGATCTGCGACGCACTATCCAGCACGACCTCGTCCATGTCTTTGTCGGGCTCTGCTTCACGATTCCGATTAATGTTCTCTACCTCGACTGTGGCGTCATCCACCAGGATGCCAACCGCAAGAGCAAGTCCTCCGAGAGTCATGATGTTGATTGTTTGGCCAATCGCGCTGAGCGCGATAATCGATGTCAGGATCGCCAGAGGGATCGAGGTCGCGATGATCACGGTGCTTCGCCAACTGCCCAAAAACGTGAGAATCATGAAAGCGGTCAGACACGCAGCGATTAGCGTTTCCCTGACCACTCCACTGATGGCACCCCGAACAAAGATTGACTGATCCGCAAGCGGTGAGATCTGTAACTGGGGTGGCACCGTCGTCTTGATTTGAGGCAGAAGAGTCTTGATGGCCGAGATGACATTCAACGTGGACGCGTTCCCCGCCTTTTGGATCGTCAGCAATGCTGAACGCTGCCCGTCGACGCGCACGATGTTTGTCTGCGGGGGGAAACCGTCGCGTACCCAGGCAACATCTTTCATGTAAATAGTCGTGCCGGCAATGGTCTTGATCGGGATTCGGTTCAGGTCCGAGATAGTCTGCGGTGCGGCATTAGGAATCGTGACATCGTATTCCCTTGACCCGATCTTGGACGTACCCGTGGGCAGAATCAGATTTTGTAAGCTGATCGCATTCACCACATCCAGCGCGGACAAGCCTTTCGACTGCAAGGCCGTGGTATTCAGATCCACCTGCACTTGGCGTTGTTTGCCACCATAGGGATAAGGAACGGATGCCCCAGGCACGGTGATGAGCTGGGTCCGAATAAAGTTCAGACCGTAGTCGTTGAGTTCTTGCTCTGAAAGACTTTTCCCCGACAGCGCCAACTGGAGTACCGGTACACTCGATGCGCTGTAAGCAAGAACGAGTGGAGGCGTCGTTCCTGCGGGCAGCTGCCTGAGCTGAGTTTGAGAAATTGCTGTAATCTGGGCAATTCCCTGTTGAATATTCGCGGTCGGCTGCAGGAACACTTTGACGACGGCTACGCCGTACAGCGACTGCGACTCGATGTGTTCGATGTTATCGACGGTGGTTGTCAGCGCGCGCTCGGTAACGCTAACGATGCGGTCGCTCATGTCCTGAGGTACAAGGCCGTTATAATTCCAGATGATACTGACGACCGGAATGTCGATGGTCGGGAATATGTCGGTTGGGGTGCGAACAATCGCGAGCCCTCCCATGATCAGGATGAGGATCGACATCACCACAAAGGTGTAAGGCCGCCGCAATGCTAGTCGAACAATCCACATAAACTCTTCCTTGATTTACCAGTCGCCGACGTTGTCGGTTCGCTAACCTTACTGTTCTTAACCCTCAGATCGGCGCGTTCGACTTTTCTGCTACAGTTCCTGGCCGTTCCCCACCTAAAGTTGGCGCATAAACAGATTCTTGTTGCTTACTTGTCTTCCTCAACCTGCAAGGACGTGCGGGAAGCAGCAGAGCGGACTGGGCGTCGAGTGCCCGGCGCACAAGGCGCGTGAGCTTTGCGCGGGCCCGCGCGATCTGGGCCTTCACCGTTCCGTCAACTACTCCTAGAATGTGGGCCGCTTCACTGGTAGTGAGGCCATCCAAGTCGCGCAATTGGAACGCTCTGCGCAACGTAGGAGAGAGGCTCTCTGAGAGCTGCATGATGCGTTCGTGCAGTTCCGCTCTTCGATACTCTTCTTCCGGAGTCGGTCCGGAGTGAACTAACCGTTCTGACAGCATGTGCCCGCCTTCGTCTCCGAATTGATCGCTTAGAGACACGTGTATCTGCCGTGGCCTCCTCCGTAATTGCATCCGAGCACAATTGATGACAATGGCGACGAGCCACGTCGACATTTGCGCCTGCCCTCTGAACCGATCCAGGTGTTTGTAAGCGGAGAGGAGTGCATCCTGAACCGCATCTTCTGCGTCGGCCGCATTGCCCAGGTATCGATAAGCTGTTCGGTGGAGCAAAGGCAGACAACGCGAGAAAGCGTCCTGTAGTTCCCGAGTTTGTCTTCTTGGGGCAGAATTGTCGACGCCCCGTTCGTTACCGATGTGTGCCGCGGTCGCTTGCATAAATGTTTCTAACTCCCGTTGCAACATCAAAATGCACGCCTGTCTCCAATCGACCGGAAGGTAATTTAGTCGAGCATTTTCAGCAGGATGGGGGGACTGGGTGGTTGTGGAAAGGCTAGTGGTAATTGGATGTTCGTCCCGCGGTTGACACCAACGTCCGCATTTCGACTCGACCCGGTGGCCGATTTTCAACTCCGGACGATCAACCCGAGAGCATCAACCGCCTTCGCAGTGGAGTGAAGCTTGCGAAAAGACAGGACTGCGAAAGCGACGGCTTTTGGTGCATTCCATTTATTCGGTTGATGCCGCGGCGCACGACTTCGTTGCGCTACGAAAGGGACAATTAGAGTTGCGTCGAACGCGACTCGCCCTTCTTTCGATTGGAACAGAAAGTGCATTCAGTAGGCCTGGGGCGGCGAACTTGACGCTAGAGGGTGATCTTCATGTACGAGTCACGCCATCAGTGAACGTCGATGCCCGATCATCGAGAGTAGTTATTGTATGGAGGGCGTATGCAGCTAACCAGGTGGGGTTCGGGTAAGACAAATGCCGATGTGATGTCCGGCATTCTGAATTGCGTGTGCCCGGAGTGCGGCGGAAGCATGGGAGGAGCCGGCAGAGAGTTCAAGTGCCAAGGCGAATGTCAGACCGACTGGCGTCAGGTCTGGGAGCAGGTTCTTTCGGCCGGTCCCAATCGGCGACCGACACAAGCGACCAAGCCGATTTGATTTGACGGGACAGCCCGGGGGTTGCGGTCGGCGCACTCGCTTGCGCCCCACTCAGCACCTGGACACGAGCGCGAGGGCTCACGGACAAGACTCGATCCGCTGGAAACGACAGGGACCATATGTCGACGCTCGTGTCCAAGGGCGGTCACGACCTGGCTTCCTTGCAGCGGGATCAGGACGGACCGTACTCGTGATCCACAAGACAAGTAGTGGCTGAGCTCAGTCGACAACAGTTCACTCCGCGTACGACTGGAAGCAGAGTTGCTAAGAATTGGAAAGAGGACAAACTGTGGCCAACGTCGCGATTGATGGTGTTGTTCAAGAATCTCAACCCGACGAGCTTCTCATCGATCTGATTAATCGTAGTAGCGTTTCAGTCCCCCACGTCTGCTACCACCCTCAACTCGGCCCGGTTCAGACATGTGACACCTGCATGGTGGAAGTGAACGGCCAGCTGGTCCGGGCTTGCGCGACCAGAGTTGCCGATGGAATGAAGATCATCACCAAGTCAGCGAAGGCGTCCGCTGCACAGGTCGAGGCATTCGATCGCATTCTTAGCAACCACATGCTTTACTGCACGGTCTGCGACAACAACAACGGCAACTGCACCGTCCACAACACGACGAAGCTATTGGCCATCGAGCATCAGCGAATCCCTTTTCGATCGAAGCCCTACGAAGTTGATAACACGAATCCGTTCTATCGCTACGATCCCGATCAATGCATTCTTTGCGGCCGCTGCGTAGAGGCTTGTCAGAACGTCGAGGTCAACGAAACCCTTTCCATCAACTGGGAAGATCCGAACCCGCGCGTTCTCTGGGATGGCGGCTCGTCCATTGGAGAGTCAAGCTGTGTTTCGTGTGGTCACTGTGTCACGGTCTGCCCGTGTAATGCACTGATGGAAAAGACCATGCTGGGCCATGCAGGGTTCTTAACGTCTCTGAAGAAATCTGCTCTAAGCGGCATGATCGACGTGGTCAAGGGCGTTGAGCCGGAAACTGGCTACGGATCGATCCTCCAAGTTTCCGAAGCAGAATCGGCGATGCGGGAGCACCGCATCCGCAAAACGAAGACCGTCTGCACGTATTGTGGCGTAGGGTGCAGTTTCGACGTGTGGACAAAAGATCGTCACATTCTCAAAGTAGCGCCTCTGAAAGGCCCCGCCAACGGGATTTCCACTTGCGTGAAGGGAAAGTTTGGCTGGGGTCACATCAACAGTGAGGATCGCCTGACCACTCCGCTGATTCGCGAAGGCGACAAGTTTCGTCAGGCCAGCTGGGACGATGCGCTCAGTTTCGTAGCGAGAAGACTCTCCGAGATCAAAGCCAACGATGGACCGGACTCCCTCGCGTTCATCTCATCTTCCAAGTGCACGAATGAAGAAAGCTACCTGATGCAGAAG
>Ga0181530_10004136_pt1 | contig 15616 bp, 15 predicted proteins | sample PEATcosm2014_Bin_42_FD_119769 | JGI IMG/M metagenome (GOLD analysis project Ga0181530, IMG submission 119769) | Peatland microbial communities from MTU Mesocosm Facility, Houghton, MI, USA - PEATcosm2014_Bin10_60_metaG | ecosystem: Environmental > Terrestrial > Soil > Wetlands > Peat | place... | reverse complement strand
GGGCTTCCTCGATAACTCGCCGGAACTGCGGCTCACCTTTCAAAAAGAAGAACTGCGCGTGATTGCCAACGCCATCCTGGACATCCGCATGCAAATGTTGAATATGACGGATCGCGAGGCGCTGGATCTCATGCAGAGCGAGACCTTTCAAGAGGCCGAGGAGGCCACCGCAAAACTGCGGCGCGCCAAGCTCACCTCGGCGCAGTTGCCGGCTTACTTCGTCGGATGGCGCGGCTGGCTTGCGGTACGCGACAAATACCGACAGGTGAAAGGCTCCGCGTTCCGGCTGCCGGATTTTCACGATGCGGCCCTCAGGCAGGGCGCCGTACCGCTGACCGAGCTTCCGTCGCTGCTGCCATGACAGACCGTGGCGCACGGTTCCGCGTGCTGTGGCGAGCTTCGGCTCGCCATTCGAGTTTCTACATTCGGTGAGCAGAGCAATGGAGGGCGGGCTTCAGCCCGCGCGGGGCTTTAGCCCCGCTCTTCGGCGAGGTTCAGCTCGCCATCTGCGGACGGCCACCAGCATCGTGGGCTGAAGCCCACGGCTAACGTCGAGCTATGCGCGCCCGCCGGGGGCTTCCAGCCCTGCAACCGACTGCCGGATGAATTCCACAATCGCCTCCAGCGACGCGCCCGGCTGAAAGACCGCCGCCACTCCCTGCCGCTTGAGGGCTTCCGCGTCTTCGTCCGGCACGATGCCGCCCACGATCACCTTCACGTCCGCCATGCCCTTCTCACGCAGCAGATCCATCACCCGCGGCACGATCGCATTATGCGCGCCGGAAAGAATCGATAGCCCGATCACCTGCACGTCTTCCTGCAGCGCCGCGTTCACGATCATCTCCGGAGTCTGCCGCAGGCCGGTATAAATCACCTCCATGCCGGCGTCCCGCAGCGCCCGCGCGATCACCTTGGCGCCGCGATCGTGGCCGTCCAGCCCCGGCTTGGCCACCAGTACTCGAATCGGGTTCATGTAGGACAGGCCTCCTGGCCTGTCCATCTTATCTTAGACGTGCGCGTCTTAGACGTGCGCGGTCTCCTGGTACGAACCGAACACCCCGCGGAATGCGTCGCAGATCTCGCCCAAGGTCGCATACGCGCGCACGGCATCCAAAATGAACGGCATCGTGTTCTCCGTGCCCTCGGCGGCCCGCCGCAGCGCGTCCAGCGTCTTCCGCACACGCCCATTATCGCGCCGCGCGCGCAACGCCGCCAGCTTCTTCACCTGGTGCTCCTCCGCCGCCTGGTCGATCTGCAGCAATTCGATCGGCTGATCTTCCGACTGGAACGCGTTCACCCCCACCACCAGCTTCTCCTTCGCCTCCACCGCGCGCTGATACTGGTAGCTGGCGTTGGCGATCTCGCTCTGTGGAAAGCCTTTCTCGATGGCCGCAATCATTCCGCCCATCTCGTCGATGCGCCGGAAATAATCCGCGGCGCCCTGCTCCATATCCAGCGTCAGCCGCTCCACGAAATAGCTGCCGCCCAGCGGATCGGGCGTGTTCGCGACGCCGCTCTCGTAGCCCAGAATCTGCTGCGTGCGCAGCGCGATCGTCACCGCCTGCTCGCTCGGCAGCGCGTAAGCTTCGTCGAGCGAATTCGTGTGCAGCGACTGCGTCCCCCCCAGCACCGCCGCCAGCGCCTGAATGGCCGTGCGCACCACGTTGTTGTACGGCTGCTGCCAGGTGAGCGAGCATCCCGCCGTCTGCGAATGAAACCGCAGCTTCAGACTGCGCTCCTCTTTCGCGCCAAAGCGGTCGCGCATGGCGTAGGCCCACAGCTTGCGCGCCGCGCGGTATTTCGCGATCTCCTCGAAAAAGTCGCTGTGCGCGTTGAAGAAGAAACTCAGGCGCGGCGCGAATTCGTCCACCTGCATGCCGCGCTCGAGCGCCCATTCCACGTATTCCATGCCATCCCGCAGCGTGAACGCCAGTTCCTGCACCGCGGTCGAACCGGCCTCGCGAATGTGGTATCCGCTGATCGAAATCGGATTGAACCGCGGCGTGTGCCGCGCCCCGAATTCGATGGTGTCGGTGACCAGCCGCATGGACGGCCGCGGCGGAAAGATGTACTCCTTCTGCGCGATATATTCTTTCAGAATGTCGTTCTGCAGCGTGCCGGAGACCGCCTTCCAGTCCACGCCCTGCTGCTCGGCCACCGCCAGGTACATGGCCCACAGCACCGCGGCCGGCGAGTTGATGGTCATCGAAACCGTCACGTCCCCCAGCGGGATGCCGCGAAACAGAATCTCCATGTCTTCGAGCGACGAGATCGCCGCGCCGCACTTCCCCACTTCGCCTTCCGCGAGGCCGTGGTCGGCGTCGTAACCCATCAGCGTCGGCAGGTCGAAAGCCACCGAAAGGCCCGTCTGGCCCTGCTGCAGAAGATAGTGATAGCGGCGATTGGTCTCTTCCGGCGTGGCGAATCCGGAGAACTGCCGCATGGTCCACAACCGCCCGCGGTACATCGTCTCGTGGATGCCGCGCGTGTAAGGAAATTCCCCCGGCGGCGCCAGCTCCCGCTGCGGATCGAAACCGCCCAATTGTTCCGGCCCGTAAAGCGGCTCGATGGGCACCCCGCTGATGGTGGTGTACTGCTTCTCTGCGACAGCCATGTCCATTATCTTAGCGAACTCCAAACATGGGGGGCGGGCTTTAGCCCGCGTGGGCCTTCAGCCCCGCCGTGCTGTGCGATCAGGGGCGAGGCAAATATGGTATCAAAATTGCGTTCTGGACAAACCGGATAAAAGGAGTCTATTTTATCTTTTTGCCCCATCATGCAGTTGACTCGCGCCGCCGATTACGCCGTCCGCGTCATGATCCACCTGGCTACGCTCGCTCCCGGCACGCGCGTCAACCGGGACAGCCTGGCGGCCGCGTCTGAGGTCCCCACGCACTTTCTTTCCAAGGTCTTACAGGTATTGGTCCGGTCCAGGCTGATCGTGGCGCATCGCGGCACCAGCGGGGGATTCGCCTTGGCAGTTCCGGCCGAACAGGTTTCGGTTCTGAGGGTGGTGGAGGCGGTCGAAGGCCCCATCGCGCTCAATGTTTGCGCGACGAATGGGTCGGGTTGCAGCCGTCAAGGCTGGTGCCCGGCGCATTTCGTATGGCTGGAGGCGCAGGCCGCGCTCACCGAGGTGCTGAAGAACGCCTCGATCGCCAGGCTGGCCGGCGAGGCGGCAGTTGCGCTGCGGGACCTTCCGCGGCAGGACAAGGTGGTCTACCCATGGAACTGACATGGCTAGCCATTGCCGCCAGCTTGATGATGGGCCTGGGCGCCGCGGCCGTCTTTATTTTTGCCGTGAAGAAAGATTACTTTCGCGATCTGGAAGACACTAAATACCAGGTCTTCTGGTCCGATTTGGAAGAGTTGGTGGATTCACCCCTGCATTCACCAAAGGAGAACCCCGATGGCAGTGGCTCCAGGAAGCCATAGAGAATCCGGGCAGGCCGGCAGCCTGCCCCTGGCGGAGACCATGAACCGGCGGCGCATGCTGGCCTGGTTCACCGGTTTCGGCTTATTCGGCTCGGCGGTGCTGAGCGCATTTTCGAACCTTGTATTCATCAAGCCGCGGGCCACCTACGGGCAGCCCACGCGCTTCGGCATCGGGCGGCCGGAGGATTTCCCGCCTGGCACGCGCATCTCGATGGACGTCCGCCGGGTTTGCATCGTGCGCGATGGCAACCGGCTGGCGGCCATTTCGACGACCTGCACGCACCTGGGCTGCATCGTGGGCGTAGCCGAGACGGGATTCGCCTGTCCCTGTCACGGCTCGCGCTTCGACCAGGACGGCAACGTGACCGGCGGCCCGGCGCCCAAGCCGCTGCCCTGGTTCCAGATCAGCCTGGCGCCCAATGGGGAACTGGAAGTCGACAAGGGCGCCGAGATCGTCCCCGGCACTTACTTAGACGTATGAGCGACACCACCAAAGAAACCGGACTCCTGACCGCCGTGCGGGAGTTTCCCGCGAATGTCTGGAGTTCCATTTTTCGCAATCCGCTGCCATCCAACGACCTGGAGCGGGCTTCCACGAGCTTCACCAACTTCTTCCTGCACGTGCACCCGGTGAAGGTCAATCGCAACACGCTGCGGCCCCTCTACACGCTGGGGCTGGGGCTGATGTCGTTCTTCCTGTTTCTGATTCTGGTGGTCACCGGCGTGCTGCTGATGTTCTACTACGTGCCCTCCACCACGCAGGCTTACGACCGCATGCTGGACCTGCGCGGCTCGGTGGCGTTCGGCATCTTCCTGCGCAATATGCACCGCTGGTCGGCGCACGGCATGGTGGCGATCGTGTTCCTGCACATGTGCCGCGTGTTCTTCACCGGCGCTTACAAGAAGCCGCGGGAATTCAACTGGGTGCTGGGAGTGGGGTTGCTGCTGGTGACGTTGTTCCTGAGCTTCACCGGCTATCTGCTTCCCTGGGACCAACTGGCATTTTGGGCCATCACCGTGGGGACATCCATTGCCGGGTATGCGCCGCTGGTGGGCAAGCAGATCCAGTTTCTGCTGCTGGGCGATACCACGGTCGGGCAGGAAGCCTTGCTGCGATTCTACGTGCTGCACGTGGCGGTCCTCCCGCTGGTGCTGACGTTGCTGATCGCTATACACTTCTGGCGCATCCGCAAGGACGGGGGCTTGTCGCGGCCGGAGGAGCCTGCGCGTGCGCAGGCTGTGACGCTTACTGTCACCGCCGTGGCGACCCCCGGAACTGATCCGCGATTCTCCGCCCCGCAACCCTCCTCCCCACAGCCCTCCTCCCCGCGACCTTCCGACCTGCGACCCTCCGACCTGCGACCCTCCGACCTGCGACCTACCGAGCCGCGACCGTCAGGGAGCGGTCAAAAAACCTATGGCCTGCAAGGCTTCGTGCGCGGGCCGTTCATCAGGGCCGGAAACGTGCCCGATAACTCGGTCTTCAGTTGGCCCAATCTGCTGATCGCCGAGCTGTTCGTCTTCGTGCTGGTCGTGGCTGTGATTCTGGTTCTGTCGCTGATGTTCAACGCGCCGCTGGAAGAGCCGGTGAATGTCATGCATCCGCCGAATCCCGCCAAGGCGCCCTGGTACTTCCTGGGCTTGCAGGAGATGGTGAGCTATTCGGCGTTTTGGGGCGGCGTGGGCGTTCCTACCATCTTCGTTTTGCTGCTGCTGCTGGTTCCGTATATCGATCGCGGAGCGGGCGGGGTAGGCAGGTGGTTCGCCCGCGAAAGGTTGCTGGCAAACACGATATTTCTGACGCTGGTGTTAGTCAACGTCATGTTCATTATTGTCGGCACGTTCTTCCGCGGGCCGAACTGGTCAATGGTTTTACCCTGGTAACCGGCAATGCGACTGTCACTGGCGATAGCAAGTTTCGTAGTCCTGATCGTACACGGCATCGTTTTTCGCGATCAATTCTTTCACCGCTGGGAGCGGTACCAGACCGCCTACTTCGATCAGGCGCGTACGCTTTCGAAGGACGAGCGGGAGCGGGCGGCCCTGGACGAGCGCCGGCCCCGCATCGAGCAATACATCGTCACGCAATTCGGCGATACGCAAGTGGACCGCTGTGGCACGTGTCACATCGCGGCCGACGATCCGCGGTTTGAGAAGTACGCGCAGCCGCTCCGCACCCACAGTTACTCCACGGCGCTGGGCGATTTCGAGCGCAACGGCCGCTGGGAGCGCCGCCACAAATTCGCGGACTTCGGCTGCACGGTCTGTCACGACGGGCAGGGCCGCGGGTTGAAAACGTTCTACAGTCATGGCGAGGATCCCTACTGGCCCCAGCCGATGTTGGGCTACGTGACCCAGTCCACCTGGCGCAAGGAGTTAGCGCCCAAGCTGCTGGGCAAGGAATACATGGAGGCCAATTGCGCCCAGTGCCACACGGAAGACAATTTCGCCGGCACGCCCCATGTGAATCGCGGCCGCAAGTTGTTCTACGCCATGAATTGCTACGGTTGCCATCGCATCGAGGGAATGTCGGAAGGCACGCTGGGGCCGGACCTCTCGGAAGCCGGAAAGAAATACCGCGTCGATTACCTCTGGCAGCACATCATCGATCCGCGCGTGATTTCGGCGACTTCGTTCATGCCGAAGTTCAACCTGGGCGAAGCGGATGTCAGGTCGCTGGTGATTTTCCTGAAGAGCCGCCACGGCATGAACTTCGCCGAGACATCGCTGGAACAATACCGCCTGCGGTTGAACGTAGTGAAGTTGAATATTACGCCGGAGGGCAAGCCGGAAGTGAAGGGCGCCACGCCGGCCAGCCGCGGCAAGCAGCTAATTGAGGACCGCGCCTGCACGGCCTGTCACAAACTGGGCACGGTTGACGGCGGGATCGCCCCGGATCTCAGCTACGAAGGATTGATCAAGGACGAAACCTGGCTGGTGGACCATTTCGCCAATCCGCGATCGCGAGTGCCCGACTCGATCATGCCGGCGTTCCGCTTCCCGGAGGAAGACTTCGAAGCCCTGGCCGCTTATCTGGCTGGGTTGAAGACGCCGCCGCCGGCGATGCCGCCCGCGGAAACGTTCAAGGCGCTTTGCGCGCGCTGCCACGGCGAGAAGGGCGACGGCAACGGCAAGGTGGCCTGGTATCTGGACCCGGCGCCGCGCGACCTGACCAAGGTTGGCTTCATGAACTCCAAACCGCGCGCGCGCTTCCTGCATTCGATTGGCGAAGGCGTGCCGGGAACGTCGATGCCGGCCTGGGGCCATGCGTTGCGGCCTGCATTGACGAACGAACAAATTGCCGGCGTGCTGGATTATGTCTGGACGGCCTTCGTGAAGGAGCCGGCCAAGCCCATCAAGCCGCACAAGGTTCCGGAGACGAATCCCATGGTGATGACGCCGGAGTCCATTACGCTGGGCGAGCAGACCTTCGTGTTGCGCTGCGCGGGTTGCCATGGCCGCAAGGCCGATGGCAAGGGGCCGAATTCGCTGGATATCACGCCGCGGCCGCGCAACCTGCGCAATTCCTTTTTTGTGAACAGCGTCGCCGACCAGCGCCTGTTCGATTCGATTCTCTATGGCGTGCAGGGCACAGCCATGCCCGCCTGGATCGATTACGGCCTCTCGCAGAACGATGTAGGGAATATCGTCAATTTCATTCGCAGTCTGAACCCAATAAACAAAACCAGCCAAATAGCCACTCTGCACAATTTGGAGGGCGGCCAATCTTGGCCGCAGCCGCCTTTAAGGCGGCCAGAGCCGGCTAAAAGCCGGCTGCGGGCAAAATTGCCCGCCCTCCAAATACCATAGGAACCAATATGCCAGAAGATAAATCATTGCAATCTGTCGGGGCCACTCCGCTGAGAACCGCGGTGGTGCATAGCGATGCGACCGCCAAGTGGTTCGTGGTCAGTTCCATCGCCTACTTCTTCATTGTGGGGATCATCGCCCTGACCATCGCGGCCAAGTTCGTATGGCCCGAGTTACTGGGCACGGTCTCCTACCTTACTTACGGCCGCCTCCGCCCCCTGCATGTGAACGGCATGCTGTTCGGGTGGTTGCTGGCGTGTGACATGGGTCTCACTTACTACCTTGTGCCGCGGCTGTGTGGCGTCAAGCTATATAGCGAGAAGCTGGGCTTGGCAACCGCGATTCTGTGGAATATCATCATCCTCAGCGCGGTAGTCTCGCTGCTCGCGGGCTGGAACAAGGGCTGGGAGTACGCCGAATTGCCCGTTTGGGTCGGCGTAATGGTGGTGATCGCGTGGGTGATGTTCGGCATCAACATTTTTGCCACCATCGGCATGCGTAAGTACCAGCAGATGTACGTCTCGCTCTGGTATGTCATGGGCAGCATCCTGTGGACGGCTTTCGTTTACATGACCGGCAACTTCGCCGTGGAATTCACTACTGGCGTCAACCAAGCCAACCTGAACTGGATGTACATTCACAATGCGGTGGGGTTGATCTTCACGCCGATCGGTCTGGCCGCGGCTTATTACTTCATTCCGAAAGCCTCCAACACGCCGCTATACAGTCACAAGCTGTCGATGATCGGCTTCTGGTCGCTGGCCTTCGTGTATGTCTGGACCGGCGCGCACCATATGCTCCACGGGCCGATTTCGCAGTGGTTGCAGACCATCGCCATTACGTTTTCGCTGATGCTGCTCATTCCGGTGTGGGCGGTGGTCTATAACTTCTTCGCCACCATGAAAGGCCAGTGGCAGCAGTTACGCGAGAACGTGCCGCTGAAGTTCCTGATGTCGGGCGTCGTATTCTATCTGCTCACCTGCTTCCAGGGACCCATGCATAGCCTGCGCTCGGTGAACGCGATCGTTTCCAAAACCGACTGGATTCCGGGCCACGCTCACATGGCGCTGCTGGGCTGCTTCTCGTTCTTCGCCATCGCCGGCACTTACTACATTGTGCCGCGCATATTCCGGACGAAGCTCCATTCCGACGCGCTGGCGAACTGGAATTTCTGGTTTATGATGATCGGCGGGCTGGGCTTCTTCGTGACGCTCTGGCTGGGCGGCTTCTGGCAGGGCTGGCAATGGAACAACCCGGCGATTCCGTTCATCGACACGGTGAAGGCTCTCAAGCCCATCTGGACCGTGCGCTTCTTCTCCGGCGTCCTGATCTTCGCCGGGATTGTGACTTTCGCGTATAACATCATGGCCACGGCCGTCAACGCCAAGGATCGGGCGGCATTGGAGGGCGGGCTTTAGCCCGCGCGGGACTTCAGTCCCGCACCTGGAGGTGACTTATGCTAAGTAAAGCCGATAACAGCGCAACATTCGCGGTCGTCGCCGCCCTGGTCCTGTTTTTCATTGGCGGCATTCTCACCACGGTGGTTCCACCGCTGGTCGACAAAAGCTGGGCGCGGCCCTTCGAGAACAGCGATCCCGCCAAAGGCCCTACCGGAAAGCTGATGCCCCTGAACGAACAGCAACTGCATGGCCGCGCCATCTACGTGCGCGAGGGCTGCTGGTATTGCCATACGCAGCAGACCCGCACGCTGCTGGCCGACACCAAGCGCAGCGGCTGGAAGGGCGTGGATTCGCCGATTTCCACTCCCGACGAATTCGTTTACGACACGCCGCACATGTTCGGCACCAAGCGCACCGGCCCGGACCTCTCGCGCGTGGGCGGCAAGTACGACACGCAATGGCATCGCACGCACTTGCGCAATCCGCGCGACCTGGTGCCCGGCTCGGTGATGCCGCCGTTCCCGTGGATTGTGAACGACGAGACCGAGTTCAAGTCGCTGGTGGCGTATCTGCAAACGCTGGGACGCGCCAAGAACTGGCGGCCCGACAACGATTACGAGAGGTGAAACCATGCACGATTACGTCTACCCAAGCATCTTTTTTTCGTATTTTCTGTTCTTTATCCTGCTGGGCGGCGCGGTCTTCTTCTGCGTGCGCTCGATCAAGGACGGCTATTGGGGACGCGACGGTGAAGAGGTCAAATACCGCATGCTGAAGGACGACGCGGACGACCAGGAGCAGATCCCAGGAGTAAATCAATGACACCGGGCAAGAGCGGAAACGAACCGGCCAAAGAGGCCATCCACGGATACGCAGACGGCTGGATCACCGAGCGCACCGGCACCGAAGTGCCCACCTTCCTGAAATTCGCCTTCATCGCGATCGCGGGAGGCGCGCTTGCCTACTTCTTCATATATATGTATGGCGAGGTGAACAATTCGGACCGGGGCGTGCTGGTGAAGGCATTGAACGCCGCGACGGAAGCCTCCGCCACGCTGATGTATATCGTCGCCGCGATGATCATTGTGTTTGGCGTGATCGTAGTGGTCTTCTCCTTCCGGAGATCCAAATGACCTCTCTTCGCGCCCTTTGCGGTCCCTTGGCGTCTTTGCGAGAAATCAGTAGGGCGGACCCGCCGTCGCGATTTGACTAACATGGATAACGCCTTGTTCCAGGTGCAAGTCCCCGATGCATCCGAATACTGGATGCAAATGGTGAAATGCCGCCACGCCTGCCCGGTGCACACCGACGCGTGCGGCTACGTGACGGCTATCGCCGAAGGGCGCTACGAAAACGCTTACCGCATCGCGCGCGCCACCAATCCGTTCGCCTCCATCTGCGGGCGGGTTTGCGGCGCGCCCTGCGAAGCCAACTGCCGCCGCGGCTCGCTGGACGCCCCCGTCGCCATCCGCGCGTTGAAGCGCTTCGTCACAGACACCTACGGTCCCGAGACGGCGGACTACACGCTCTATCGCGAAGCCTGCAACCGTGCCATGCTGCCGCCCAATCCGGGCGATTACGAACGCATCGCGGTGGTGGGCGCGGGCGTTTCCGGGCTGACCGTGGCGCACGATCTCGCCCAGACCGGCTACAAAGTGACCGTGTTCGAATCCGATGCGGAGCCCGGCGGCATGCTCACCGCGGGCGTGCCGGTGTTCCGCCTGCCCCGCGAGCTGGTGCGCCACGAGATCGACGCCATCCTTTCCCTCGGCGTCGAGCTGAAATGCAACATGCGGCTGGGCCGCGACTTCACCCTTTCCGATCTGCGTCACGTCGGCTATAAGGCCATCTTCATCGGCATCGGCCTGCCCAAGGGCCGCAAGCTGCCGCTGCCCGGCGCGGACAGCCCCAACGTGCTGGACGGCATGGATTTTCTGCGCGCCTTCAACGCCGCGCAGCCGCTCTCGCTCGGTCGCCGCATCGTGGTGATCGGCGGCGGCAACGTGGCGTATGACGTCGCCCGCTCTGCCGTACGCCCCGGCGAGTCGCAAACCCGGCGCGAAGCCGTGGCCGAAATGGAGCGCGGCGAGCAGGTGGCCTACGATGTGGCACGCTCGGCGTTGCGCATCTCGGGCGACAAGGAAGTCCACGTGGTCTGCCTGGAGAGCCGCGAGGAGATGCCCGCCGACGAGACGGAAATCGTCGAGGGTTCCGAAGAAGGCATCCGGCTGCACAACCGGCGCGGTCCCAAGGCGATCGTGATGGAGGACGGCCAGCTCGCCTTGCGCACGGTGAAGTGTACCGCCGTGTTCGATTCGACCGGCCGTTTCAATCCTTCCTTCGACGAATCGCTCGTCGAGGACATCCCGGCCGATAGCATTATCTTCGCCATCGGCCAGACCTCCGATCTTTCCTTCCTGCGCCCGGAAGACGGCATTGCGACGGAGCGCGGCCTGATTAAGGTCGATCGCGAAACCTACCAGACCAGCGCGCCGGATGTTTTTGCCTGCGGAGATATCGCGCACGGCCCGCGCCTGTTCATCGACGCCATCGCTTCGGCGCAAATCGCGGCGCGTTCCATGCACGATTACTTGCGCCGGACGCGCACCGAAGTGGCCGTGCGCCGCGCCTGGGCGCCGGCCGCGTACACGATGGCCGAGGAATGGAATGTGATCGAGCGCCAGAATCCGCCGGTGCTCGAAAGCGACCGCCGGGCGGCCTCGCTCGACACCATCGAGGAGCGCTTTCCCGAGGCCGAGGCGCGCCGCCAGGCTTCGCGCTGCCTGCGCTGCAATGTCAACACGATTTTCGATACTTCCATCTGTGTGGCCTGCAACGGCTGCGTGGACATCTGCCCGGAAAACCTGATTCGCCTGATGGGGATCAGCCAGCTTCTGCACACTGACCACTGGATGGCGCCCGCGGCGGCCGAGTTTGGCATGACCGAGCAGGAGTTCCAGAGCCTGACGCCCGACGAGATGGATCGGCTCGGCGCGGTGATGCTCAAGGACGAAACCACCTGCATCCGGTGCGCGCTGTGCGCTTCGCGCTGCCCCACGCACGCCATCGCCATGAAGGAGTTCATCCACTACACGGAGTGCGTCTCGGTGCCCACGCCGAACCCGAAGATACACTACCAGGCTGCACCCCGATGAGCCTCGCGGGATTTTGGTTGATGTTCGTTTTGGGCCTGGTGAGCAGCATTCACTGCGTGCAGATGTGCGGGCCCATCGTGCTGTCCTACAGCCTGCCGCTAGCCGCACCGCCGCTCACCGCACCGCGACTTACCGAGCCGCGACCGTCAGGGAGCGGTCGCCGCGAACTCGCCCTCGCGCATCTCTGGTACAACCTGGGCCGCGTGACAACCTACGCCACCCTGGGAGCGCTGGCGGGAGCGGCAGGCGGAGTCATCGGACTAGCTGCCCATCTCGCCGGAATCGCGCACGGCGCCCGCATCGCCGCGGGTGTAGCTATGATCGCCGCCGGCGCCTACGCACTGCTTGTGGGGCAGGCTCGTAGGGGTGCCCTCTGGGCCCGGCGGCCTCCCAGGCCGCCTGCCTCGGAGCTGATCCGCATCGATACCCCCGGCATCGCCACCCGCCTAGCCCGCCACGGCAAGCGCTTCATGCTCTCCGTGCGTCCCACGAGCAAGTTCCGCCTGGGCCTGGTGCTTGGTTTTCTGCCGTGCGGTCTGGTCTACGCGGCGCTGCTGAAGGCTGTGGATGCGGGCAGCGCCTTGGGAGGCGCTCTGACCATGCTGGCCTTCGGCTTAGGCACCAGCCTGGCGCTGGGCGCAACCGGCCTGGCATCCACCGCCTTCGGCTGGCGCTTGGGACGCTGGAGCAATGCGCTGGCCGGGGCGAGTATCATGTTTGCAGGCGCTCTGCTGCTCTGGATGGGAGTCGCTCCCGGCGCACACATGCATCATCATGCCCATTTCTGAAGCCGCCAAAAAACGCGCGCCCGCGCTGCCGCCGCCCCGGCTGACTTACCACCGGCTGCGGAAGTCCATCCACTTCGCCTGCTTCCTCGGTTTCCTGGCGCTGCCCTTCTTCGATCTGATGCGCTTCGACATCCCGCGCCAGCGCTTCTACTTCGCGGGCTACGAACTGTGGATCAACGAATTCGCCATCATCTTCTTCGCGATGATGTTCCTGATGTTCCTGATCATCGGCTCGTCGATCGCTTACGGGCGCGTCTACTGCGGCTATATGTGCCCGCAGATGATCTTCTCCGAAGCCTCAATAACCTTCGAAAACCGCCTGCGCCGCTGGATGAACAAGCGCTTCTTCGATTGGCCCGCCGCCCGGCGCAACCTGGCGGTCCGCGCACTCTTCCTGGCCGCGCTAGCGCCGGTCTCGGTCTTCCTGGCATTCGTCTTCATCTCCTACTTTGTCGCGCCGCGCGACCTGCTCCACCGCTTGCTGGCCCTCGACCTGCATACCGCGGGAGGCATCGCGGGCGCGGCCGTCACCATCGTCACCTTCCTCGATTTCACCCTGGTGCGCCAGCGCTTCTGCACCACCGTCTGCCCCTACGGCTATCTGCAAGGCATCCTGGGCGACAACCACACCCTGCTGGTCCACTATCGCGACGAAGGCCACGATTGCATCGAGTGCAAGAAATGCGTGCGCGTCTGCCACATGGGCATCGACATCCGCGATTCCCCCTTCCAGATCGAATGCGTGCATTGCGGCGAATGCATCGACGCCTGCGACGATGTGCTCGGCCGCATGGGCAAAAAAGGGCTGATCCACTACACCTGGGGCGAGCACGGCGGCGAGGCCGGCGGACGCGAACCCTGGCTCCGCCGCCTCGGCCTGCGCGATGCCAAGCGCGTCATCGTGCTGCTGCTCCTGGCGGCCTACGGCTGCGGCCTCTTCGTGGCCCTGGGGATGCGCCGCGCCGTGCTGGTCCAGATCAGCCCGGAGCGCGCCAGCCTCTATCGCCTCGAAGGCTCGCGGGTGTACAACAAGTTCCGTTTCATCATTGCCAATCGCGGACGCACGCGGTCGGCCGTGATTTTCTCGCTGGAACAATTACCGGCCGCCACGCTGGCGATATCGCAAAACCCGGTGGCGGTCGCGGCCGGCCAAACCGTGCAGGGTGAGTTCGAAATCTCGCGGCCGCTGGCTGCGGGCACCGAGGAAGTCGAACACTTCCGCATCGCCGCCAGCCCGGTCGGGGGCGGACCGGCCGAATCGTTCCCCATGACATTCCTCAGTCCCGAACAAAGGAGACCGCAATGACCAAGAGTCCGTTTCTGATCTTTTTCCTGGCGTTCGTGAGCGCCATATTCATCGGCATTCTGATCTTCGTCTATATCGTAACGAAGCAGACCAATCCGGTGATGCTGGACGACAAAGGCCACCCGCAGGCCCGTGGCGCAGGCACTTCTGCCTGCCGCGCTGGCACTCTTGCCAGCGCAGGCGAGCGCAGCTCGCCCTGGTTTGCATGACCGCCGCGGTCCAACTGAAGTGCGATCTCTGCAGCCTGGACTGCGGCCGTCACCCCCTCACCCGCCGCTTCAACGCCGATGACCGCGCCTTCTGCTGCGCCGGATGCCTGAACGTCTACGTCATACTCCTCGAAAGCGGAGTGATAGCCGCCGGCCAGGATTTTCGCGAAACTGAAGTCTACCGCCAGAGCCAAAAACTAGGCCTAATCTCGAATCGCCAGGAAGAGGCCCCATCCACCATCGAACCCCCGCCCGCGGACGCCGAAATCCGGGAAGCCCTCTTCCAAATCTCCGGCATGTGGTGTTCCTCCTGCGCCTGGCTGATCGAGCACGCCCTCCACAAACAGCGCGGCGTAGTCTCGGCGGACGTCTTCTTCGCCTCCGATCTCGCGAAAGTCCGCTACTGCCCGCGCCTGCTCCCCCGCGAGCGCATTCCCGCCACAATTACCAGCCTCGGCTACCGCGCCGCCGAATACACCGGCCGCGACGAGCGCGAGGGCGCCGAAACCCGCGACCTGCTCCTCCGCATCGGCGTCGCCGCCTTCCTCTGGATGAACGTGATGTCGCTCAGCCTGGTGCTCTACGCCGGCTACTTCGAGCGCATCTCCGACAGCATTTCGCGCCTGCTGCCTTTCGTCCTCATGGCGCTGGCCACCGGCTCCGTCTTCTACGCCGCGCAGCCCATTCTGCGCGTCGCCTGGTTCGCCGTGCGCAACCGCACCGTGCGCATGGAAAGCCTGCTCGCGCTGGGCATCCTGGCCGCTTACGGTTACAGCGCCGTCGAGGCCTTCGCGCACGGTAAGCACTTCTACTTCGACACCGCCTGCGCCATCGTCGCGCTGGTGCTGGCGGGCAAACTGGCCGAGCGCAGCGCCAAGGAAAAGACCGCCCGCGCCATTACCGTGCTCTACCGCATGATGCCCAACAAAGCCCGCCTCCTGGTGGACGGGCGCGAACGCTTCGTGGCCATCGAGGCGCTCGAATCCGGCGCGGCCTTCGTGGTCAAGGCCGGCGAACGCATCCCCGCCGATGGCCTGGTGGAGGAAGGCGCATCGCACGTGGACGAATCCGTGCTCACCGGCGAATCCGCCCCACGCCGCAAAGCGCCCGGCGACGCGGTAGTCTGCGGCAGCCTGAATACCGACAGCGTGCTGCAGATCCGCGCCACGCGCACCGGCCCGGACAGCACGCTGGCCCGCATTATCCGCATGGTCGAAACGGCCATGGCCAACCGCTCGCCCCTGGAACAAGCGGTGGATCGCGCCGCCCGCATCTTCGTGCCGTGCGTGATCGTACTCGCCGTGCTGACCTTCGCAGGCTGGCTGGCCGCCACCGGCAGCGCGGCCATTGCGCTGATGCGCGCCATCACCGTGCTGGTGATCGCCTGCCCCTGCGCGCTGGGCATGGCCACGCCGCTGGCCATTACCACGGCCATCGGGGCCGCCTCCCGCCGGGGCATCCTGATCGGCAGCAGCCGCGTGCTCGAGATCCTGCCCAAAGTGAACGTCGTGGT
>Ga0181530_10004135_pt1 | contig 15618 bp, 14 predicted proteins | sample PEATcosm2014_Bin_42_FD_119769 | JGI IMG/M metagenome (GOLD analysis project Ga0181530, IMG submission 119769) | Peatland microbial communities from MTU Mesocosm Facility, Houghton, MI, USA - PEATcosm2014_Bin10_60_metaG | ecosystem: Environmental > Terrestrial > Soil > Wetlands > Peat | place... | reverse complement strand
TTTTCACGTTTGGCTCTGACGTTCTGGCCGGTTCCTGGCGTGGCTGCGGTCGCTGTCGTGTCGCATGCGGTTGGTGTCTTCGTGGTGGCGTTCCGCACAGTGCGTGTGGTTCCTTGGCATGCTGCCGCTGGCTGTGGTCAGGGCCGGGGTGGCTGTCCGGTGTTCGCGGCGGGCCATGGTTTCATGGCGGGTCATGTGCTGCGGGGTCAGGGCGGCCTGGCGGCGAGTGCCGTGAGTGTTTTGCGGCGCCGGCGCCGGGTTTTCGGGGGCAGGCCTTTGGCGGCGCGGCTTTCGTTTTCTTCCTGCCGGGCGTCCCAGGCTTGCAGGATGCGCTGGTTCCGGACGACGAGCAGGCAGGTGATGGCCAGCATCAGGGGGGTCAGGCCCATGAGGCGGCACCAGCCGCGGCTGATGTCGTTGCTGGCGGGGTCCTTGGCGGTGGCGAAGCCGCGTTCGGCGCCGGTGCGGCGGGCGTAGGAGCGGCGATGCGCGGCGGACGGGTAGTCGTGTTTCTGTGCTGTCTTGGCGGTGACCTGGGGCGGGACGGTGAGGGTCTGCCGGGTGCAGCAGGCGGGCGGGTTCTCGGGGGGTGTGAGGATCTCGGGGCGGTCCCGGTCCAGGGTCATCGAGGCCGGCCGGAGTGGGCAGCGGATCTTGCCCATGGCGGCGGGGCACTGCACGCGGTGGTAGCCGTCGGCGTCGTCAGCGGTGATGCGGCCAAGCTTGTAGCGGGCGGTCTCGGTGGTCCGGGCGTCGTGGGCGGCGGCTTGTTCCCTGGTCGCGTTGCGGGTCAGCGGGCCGAGTTCCAGCAGCGAGCGCGGCGTTGCCGGGCAGTAGAGGTTGCCGTTGGCGATGATGGCGCCGTGGTGGGTGCCTTTGGGGCCGCGGTCGTGCGGGTGCAGGTTCCTGGACGAGGGCGGCGCCGGCGGCGCGCAGCGGCAACGTCCAGGCGTTAGCGTCGCGGTGGGCGTAGCCGGAGTCGGCGAGGATGTCGCCGAGCGGGATCCCGGCGGCGGGCATCGCCGTCAGGACGGGCGCGAACGCGCGGACCGGGTCGTGCCGGCACGAGGAGACGGTGGCGCGGCGGGCCAGCTCGGGGGCGGCGGGGCCGTTCTCGTCGCGCATCATGATCCCGGCGGAGAGGTAGTAGCCGTAGAACAGCTCGTCTTCGCTGCGCAGCAGGTTGTTCTTGCGGTGGCCCCAGGACGCTTCGGGGTCGGCGCAGTCCCCGCCCCTGGCGGGCGGGGGCCGGGAGAAGGATTCCATGTCCGTCCAGTCCACGGCCAGCGAGGTGCTGGCGTCCTTGCACTCGGCCGGGATGGATGCTTCGAGCAGGTCATCGCAGATCACCTGCAGTGCCTGCGATGGCTGCCCGCCGGGCTGGTCCCTGGCGAGCGCGGCGGCGACCAGGCCGAAGGTCCGTTCGGTCTGCCGGTAGGTGAGCTTGTGCGGCCCGCTCTTCCAGTCCGCGATCACGCCGAGCCGTCCCTGGTCGTCCTCGCTGAGGGCGGTCAGCGCCTGATGCACGCGGGTGAGGTGGGCGGGGCGGCCGTCGGCCTGGGTCAGGCACAGGCCGGCCAGCAGGGTGCGGGCCGTCAGCTGCCGGGGCCGGACCCCGATGGGCAGCATGGCCTCGATCCGGGCCGCGGCGCCGGAGGCGTCGATGACCGTCTCGAAGGCCGCCAGCGGGATCATCGCAGACGGGCCGCCCCGAGCAGCCGGACCGCCCCGGCCTCGCCGGCCGGCTCCAGCCCGGCCACGAGATCACCCAGGCGCTGGGAGCAGCTGATCCCGGCCGCGTGCATGAACGTGGCCAGCCCGGGCAGCTGCGCGCAGTCGGCCAGCCAGGTGGCCCGCAGCCGGGACGTATCCAGCCGGGGCAGCCCGGTTCCCCCGTCCAGCGCGGCGATCAGCGGGTTGGTCAGGTTCCGGCGGCCGGGATCGGCGCCGCCGCAGACCAGGCCGTTCCCGGCGGACCGCGCAGCAGCCAGCAGCCGGGCGTGGTAGCGGGCCAGCACCGGCACAGCACGCGGCCGGGCGCCGCGCACGGTGACCATGACGCCGCCGGACCGGCACGCCACGTCGCTGCCGCGCACGTCGCGCAGATCAGAGCGGATCAGCCCGGCGCCGGCGCCCAGGCAGACCAGCCCCGCCGCCCGCATCCGCCGTCCCATCGCGGGCTGCGCGTCCGCCAGCGCCAGGAAACCGCCGATTTCCGCCGGGCTGTACGGCTTCTTGGACCGTTCCCGGGGCAGCGGCATATCCCCCGGATAGAACTGGGGCACCACGCGGCGGCCGATGAACCGCAGGTTGGTGCGCAGCGTCCGCCGCGCCGCCCCGGACAGGCCAGGCGCGCACCGGGTGAACCGCTCGGCTACCGACGGGTGCAGCAGCACCTCCGGCACCGGCTCAAGGCCCAGCCCGAGGCCGTAATCAGCGAGCTTGCCCGCCGCCCACAGCAGGCTCTTCGCCCGCTCCCGCCCCTCCGGCCCGGCCTTCGCGATCACCTCCCGGGCGAACACCGCGGCCCGCGGCGACACCGACGACGGCCGCCACCGCCCGATATAGGCGGCTACCCCAGGCTCTGCAGGCTCCACAAGGCCTCCCAGGCAGGAATTTCCACAGGACTATACTGTGGAAACGTCCAGGCCTCCGGATCTGAGACGGTGTGCCGCATGAAACCAAGCCCTGCCCAGCGCGCGGCCCGCGACCGGATCGCCGCCGAACTCGCCCGGGCGGGCCTCGCGCTGCCCGGCACCCTCACCGTCCGCTCCTACGCCTGCGGCAAGCCGAACTGCCGCTGCCACGCCGACCCGCCCCGCCTGCACGGCCCCTACGCCGAATGGACCCGCAAAATCGGCGGCAAAACCATCACCCGCCGGCTCACCCCGGACGAGCTGGCCGAATACCAGCCCCTGTTCGACAACGCGAAGAAACTCCGCGCCCTGATCGCCGAACTCCAGGACCTCACCCTCGAAATCATCGAGGAAGACAGCACCCCGGAGACATAAACGCCCATCGAACCGGAGCCGCAAGCTCCGGAAAACGTGGGCTTCGTCCTCTTAACCTGTGGGCAGCCCTCCACCCAGACCCGGTTTGCGCAGGTCACACCTAAACGTGAAGACCTCACCCATGAACTAGCAGGTCAGCGACTCGCAGGGTTACTGTGGTCGCGTCGGCCCCGCCTCCCATGTCCGATTTTGGGAGAAGATGGGAGCCGATCTTGGTCGGGGCGCACCTGCCGAGAAGAAGGAAGGGGATGCCTCCGAGCGGAATGAAGATCAAGCAAGCTACCGCCCAGGCACAAGACCTCCCAGCCGACAAGGAGCGCGAAGCAGAGAAGAAACACGAGCGCCGCGGACATCGGGCTCACTTCCTCATCGCCGCAGCTGCCATACACCGTCATGCACGGAAGGCCTCCTTCGGTAGGGGTGATGGAATGCACGGGATGATCTTGGACGACGGGACAGTCGGGCGTGCCCGCTACATGCCCAAACGGACGAGCCATCTCGGACAATCACCGTGCCTCACGGTCAGCAGAACAGTAAACCCGCAGGTCAGCCGATCCGCAGATAACCGCGCAACGCCAGTGACTTCCCAAGCTGGGATAGGCTAGACCCGATTCACCTCGCCGCTGTAGCGACTGATCATCCCTATCGGCGTCGGGTCATCCGGCCCCGTCCAGGGAACAAGGGGGTCTGGCTGATGACAGAGACACCGATCGCCATTGGGACCAACGTCAGCTGTGCCGATGGAGACTGCGGTCAGGTGATCCGAGTGGTCGTTAACCCAGTCGGCCTTGTGGTCACCCATCTGGTGGTCGGCCCGAAGCACGCGCACGGGCATCACATTCACCGGCTCGTTCCGGTGGATCTCGCCGAGGTCGCGACCGACGAGATCCTGCTGAGCTGTACCAAGGCCGAGTTCGACGAACTCGATCCGGCCGAAGAAACGCACTTCGAGGCGAGCTGGGACCCAGATTACGAGCCGGACCAGGTGTGGTGCCGACGACGGACGGTCACCTACGACTCGGTGCCCGTGGGCGAAGTGCAGGTGCGCCGCAGTGAGCACGTCCACGCTACGGACGGGGATATCGGGCTGGTTGAAGGCTTTGTCGTCGACCCGGATAACCATCAGGTGACGCATCTACTCCTACAAGAGGGGCACCCGTGGGGACGCAAGGAAGTGGCCATCCCTATCGGGGCGATCACCAGGGTCGAGGCCGGAATCCGGCTCAACCTCTCCAAGCGACAGGTTGAGGATCTGCCGCCTGTGGCGATCGAGCACGCGGGCAGGTAATCCTCTTGCCGTCATATGCGGCCGTAGACTGACGCGTTGTGCGGGGACTTGGCCGAAACTGCGTGGAGAGTGAGTCTGCACAACCGGACCCGCGGCTTGCCTGAAATGGGCCCACACTCTGTAGTTGGCATCCCTCGATCAGGTTGACCCTGCAGCCCGGGTTTGGCGATACAGCCTGCCGCGACCTGGCATTGCAGTATCGTCGTCGCGCCATGGATGAACTGATAAGGATGAAGTCAGGCGGTCAAGCCGAAGCACCGACCTTGCTAACGCGGCTGCTAACAACGGTGCTGGATCACATCGGATGCATGTGGACCTAATACTCGGCTGACCTGGGGTTGAGCACCGATCTGGACGGTTGAGAACGTCCGTGATCCTGCTACGGATCAGAAGACCGTCGCTAACACACGACGAGCGCTTACCACAACGGGACTCGCGCGACCCAATTCCACAGGAACGTCGCGGTACATGATGATTCTAGGTGAGCGGAACCGCCTTGTTACTTCCAGTGGAAGTGACGGCGATGGCCTACGCCTCTTGAAGCACTAGGCCGTGGGTCATGCCCGCCACTGCCGGAACCGCAGCGTCGAAAGCATCCCGCATCGCGGCGGCAGCGGTGGCCTGGGCCACCCACGGGTTATCAGTGTCAACGGTCATCGAGACCTCGACGTGCACTCCTGAATCCGATCGGTATGTGCTCACGGAGGGGTCCATAACGCGAGCGTCCAGGTCATCGATCACGGCCGCGATCAGCTCCGTAAGCTCGTCGGCTGTAAAGGGGCGCGGTGGGTCAAGCAATGCTCTTGCGTCTATCGTCAGCATCACTTCTCGTCCTTCCGCTGTGTTGAGCACTGGCTGATCATCCAGGCCACTTTGTTCCTGAAGTGATTGCTCAGCCGAGGTGTCTTGTGCATTGTCGTCTGGTGCCGCCCGCAGCCGCAATGCATCACGTAGTAGCCCCTAGTCGTCTCCCTAGCCACGGTCCAACCATGCAGTGCGACCTGGCTGACTGCTGCCTCACGTTCCGCGTCCTGCCCGCTCACGGCGGTGAGCTTACTCCCGTACTCCAGGGTATATCCGGACGACGGCGCGGGTAACCCTGCCTACAGGCCGGGGCGGGATCGAACCGCCGATCTTCCGCTTTTCAGGCTGCCAGCTCTGCGGCCTTCTGGCGGCGTGCCGCTCCACGGTCAAGCCCGCAGGCGAGGTCCGTAGTCTCATTGCTAGTCTCATTCAGCTACGTCCGTCCAGGTTCTCCTGGCCACTCTCGGCCGTTCCACCGCAGGTCGCAGACGGCGACGACCCACGGTGAACACGGACCTACAGACTTGGAAAGCGTGTTGGCGGGGCCGCCGTCGTCTGTCCGATTTTGGGAGCGAGATGGGAGCGGCCATCCCGTGCCAGACAGCCCTATACGCGGTGACCCTGACCATGCGTAGGCCTCTGATCTGGGTAAAAGTTTGTGACCGGTACGCCCGTCACGCGGCATACTCTGTTCGCATCGAGGGGGTCAGGGGTTCAAATCCCCTCAGCTCCACGCAAACCTGCAGGTCAGCACGCTGACGTGTGGGCAAGTCGGCTCGCGTGGGTTCGTTTTGCCTGATTCTGGGAGCGGCGGTGTCCGATTTTGGGAGCCGATCTTGAGGCCACCCCGCTCCGTGCCCAGCCGGAATTGCCTGACAGAACGTCGGACGATGGGCTCTGGCACGGCGTGCGCTCATCTGACCCGCGGATTTCCAAGCAACCCGGCACCTGAGCAATGCGCCCCTTCGTACCTAAGTGGGTAGTCCCGTAAGTTCGCCGGGGGTCCGTCAGCTGGTTCGTGGCCGAGCCCGGCCAGGTGGACGGTGCAGGCGGTGTCGAGGGCTTCTTGCGGGGTGCCGGCCGGGAGGCCGGTGCGCAGGACGGCATCTTCGTAGCGGTCGCGGGCGGCGGAGTAGATCGCGAACCCGAAGGAGTGCGCTGAGCCGCCGTATCGGAGCCGGCACAGCGGGATCTGCTGCCCGCCTGGCAGGACGCCGGTGATATAGGCGAACGAACCACGGTAGCTGACCTGTACCTTGTCCAGCTGCGGCCAGTGTGTTCCAGCGTGCTGCAGGAGCCTCCAGGTGATCGAGTCGCGGGTTGACCCGGGGATGGCGGGCATGCGCCCATTGTGCCGCGAGCCCGGTACCGGCCTGGCTATGATCACGTGCCCGGAATGAATTACATCTATGTAGTTTAGCCGGGAGCCGCCATGCCGCCAGCCGCGGCGCCGGTCACGCTGACCGCTGCCGAGCGCAAGACCCTCAAGAAACGCGCCCGCGGGGCGAAGACGCCGCACCGGGACCGGGTGCGGGCGCAGATCGTGCTGGCCGCCGCGCGCGGCCGGACGAACACCCGGATCGCCGCTGACCTGGGTATCAGCATCGACACTGCACGCAAGTGGCGCACCCGGTTCGCCGGGCACGGGCTGGGCGGCCTGAAGGACCTGCCCAGATGCGGGCGGCCGCGGCAGATCACCGCCCTGGACCGGGCTGCGGTGGTCGCACTGGCCTGCCAGCTGCCCGCCGCCACCGGGGTCCCCCTGGCGCACTGGACCGGCCCGGAGCTGGCCGCCGAGCTGACCACCCAGAACCTGGTCAGCTCCCCGGTCTCAGCGTCGTCGGTGCTGCGGATCCTGGCAGAACACCCGGTCAAGCCCTGGCAGTACCAGTCCTGGATCTTCCCCCGCGACCCGGACTTCGCAGCCAAGGCGACGGTGATCCTCGACCTGTACCAGGGATACTGGCAAGGCCGGCGGCTGCGGCCCGGCGACCGGATCTTGTCCTTCGACGCCAAGCCATCCATTCAGGCCCGCGGGCGCTGCCACGACACCAGCCCGGCAGGGCCGGGCAGGCCGCTGCGGGTCGAGCATGAATACGTCCGGCACGGCGCGCTCGCGCTACTGGCCGGCCTGGACGTGCACACCGGGAAAGTGTTCGCCTCCACCCCCGGGACCACGGGCATCACCCCGTTCATGGACCTCGCCGGCCAGGTCATGGCCCGGCCCGAGTACAAGAACGCACCCCGGGTATTCGTCATCGTCGATAACGGCTCCGACCACCGCGGCCAGGCCGCCATCGACCGGCTCCGCAAGGCACACCCCAACGCGATCATGATCCACACCCCGGTTCACGCGTCCTGGCTCAACTTACGGTGTCACCCACTAAGTTGGGCCATGTTCTGGTTCTGAGCGTTTCGCTGGTCTGCTGACCTGCGGTTTCTCGGCTTTCAGGGATGGGGTCTGCGCACTAATCGCAGGCCGTATGCTGGCCTGGTGCCGTATGCCCGGACGGTGAAGACGGCGTCAGGTGCGACGGCCGTGCAGATCGGGCACTCCTCTCATCGTGGGTCGCGGGATATCGAGCACCTCGGCTCGGCTCACGATGACGCAGAGGTGGCGCTGCTGAAGGCAGCGGCTGGCCGCGGGGCAGGGCGTGCTTGAGCTGGGCATGGAGCCGGCCGGGTCGGCCAGGAGCGGCGGACCGCTGCTGATCACCGCGTCGCGGATGGACTGCCTGCAGCCGCTGAACTGCGAAGGTGCCTCCGGTGCGGAACCGGCTACGCAACAAAGTCACCGCGGTTACGACCTCGAGAACCGGGCCGGGACTGGTCGATCGGCATTCGGTCTGCTGGCGAGGGGAAACCACTGAAGCGGGCAAACGAGGCGTATGCCCAGGCGACGTCCGCGGAGCAGGGGCAGGGCCTGCCCACCCGTTATGGGGCAGCGGACCTGCGCTGACCTCCTCTTCACTGGCCGTAGTGCTGTCCATCGGCGTAGCCACATCGTGGCCGCCGACGCCTGGGGTGAGACAGCCCAGAGGTCCCGTCGAGTCTGGTGCATGCTTGATACCACGTCGCGGGGACAGATGGTTGTCGCGCCGGAGTTCACGCCGGCCGGGTAACGGCGTGAGTTCGCCGACAGAGTCCGCACCATCCCCGGTCCCTCGGTGGCCTCGGTGTTCATCTCCCGCTGGGATTCCGCCGCCGAACACGATCGACACCGTCCCGGAGGAGACGCTGCTCGCCTTCGCTGACCACGGAAGCCTCGACGACCGGCTGGAGCCCGGCTACGCAGCCGCGGAACGGGCCATCGCAGCGGCCACCGACGCCGGTATCGACGCCGATGCCCTCGCTGAGCATCTCCAACGCCACGGAGCAGGCGCGCGGACGCCCTCGCGCGCGTCACCCAATTGGCGGGCTCGACCGACGACCCGGCCGCCTACGCACAGCGTGTGGTGGAGCGCCTGTTCCCGACCACTTTGCCTTATGTCCTCGATTCGGCGGCCTCGTTCGGTTTCGCAGGCTTCAATGGTCGCGCTATGACGGACAACGTGGAGAACGTGATGCTCTCGCTGCAGGCCAACACTCCTGTCGACCAGGGCGCGGCTGTCGATAGGACCGACATCCTCGATGAGTTCCCCTATTTCGGCGCACCGCACGCCGATCCCATCGTCGATTGATCCGCGTTGGCCTCGTGAATCCTGGATCGGCGGGCGTGCCGAGAAGTCCATCCGCGCTGGTCATTTAGGTCTCTTAGGGTTCTGCCAGGTGGTCGATGTGGAGCCAGCCGTCCTAGAGATTTCATCTCTCTGCCAATTTGTAACGACTGTAACGGGCGCCAGATCACAGCCGGGGAGCTCAGCCCGGGAGGTCCTCCGGACGCTTTTTGGCGAGATGGCCGTGCAGCGCGCCCGTGGCCTGGCCGACTTCGATCATGTAGCCGTCCGGGTCTCGCATGTAGCAGCGGATCTCCGCCTCGCGGTCGATTGGCGGCGTGACGAACTCCGCGCCCTTCGACTTCCATTCCTCGTAGCAGGCCTGGATGTCAGCGACCCGCAAGTTCAGGAAGATCGAGGTGGTGTCGCCCGGCTCGTAGTTGACCACCGAGATGCCTGGCTTGTCGGGGGTGGGCGGCCCGCCGGGATTCATCAGAATCCACGAGTTGGACAGCTTGACGATGCACGGGTTCTCCTCAAGGACCACGGTGCCGCCCAGGACGCGCGAGTAGAAGTCCCGGGACCGCGCCACGCTGCGGACGGTGATGAACATGGTCACGACGATGCCCTCGGCGGGCGCCGGCAGGTTGGCGACGTCAATGTGAGGCGAAGGTTCTGTCATGCGCTAACCGTTCCCCGGTCGGAACGGCTCACACGCGCCGGGACTCGGGCCGCCCGCGTGCTCGGTCCCGCTGCGGTTCCCTCGTCCCTTGTCCCGAACGGACCGTGTGCTGCCCGGCAACCACCAGGCGCTCGCCATGATCAAGGGTCACTGGCCCGCCGCACGTGCCGGCCACTCCCGCGATTACGACACCATCTGCGTCCAGCTTCCGCGTCGCCAGCAGCACCGCCAGCGTGTACGACCCGCCCGGCCGAACACGCCCCGGCCAGCTCCCACGGCAACAGCAGGTCACGCCCGAAGATCCAGATGTATACGCACCTGTGGACACCCTCGCGCCGGTCAGTCGGCCGCACGCCTTGATGGACGACAGGGCTCGCAGTTCCTCTGCGGGAAGGCCGCAATGAGCCCGACCTGCGAGCAGACATGCCCGGCCCCACGTCCCTGCCCGCAGTGGTTGGACGGTCAGATAATGGGGGCCGCACCGGCAAGAGCAGACAACGCAGACGGCAACAACTACGCTGGCCACCAGCCCAGCCGCCGGCCTCGATGGGCTGCCGACGACACGACAGCCGACGGTTGACCATGCTGTGAACCAAGGAAAGAGCAACCGCACCGCACGACATTGACCGTATGTGACCGGAACAGACCTCTAGCCTGTGTCGACGAACCTTCGCCGACTACTCTGCCCCCTAGATGGCAAGGAGAAAGCCGGGGCAGGGACGTTGGCTGTCGCCATGCTCGTCGGCATGAGTAACCGAATAACGTCGGCAAGACTACAAGAAGTCCTATGTTGGCCAGTGGCAAACCCCAGCGATGTATGCTCTGCCAGCCAACGCCACCATGTCCATGAACGAGTGTAGCGGTTGGCGGTCATCGCATTAGCCTTTATAATTGATTCATAACTTAGTTCTGAAAAATTAGGCCTGGGCTGGGAAAGGCTCCCAGCCCAGGCCGTTCAGCTACAGGCTAGTTGCAGCCCCCGGAGCAGCCGTCATGGCCGCATCCGCCCCAACAGTTGGAGCAGGCTGCTCCGGCTATCGCCTCCTTCTGGCGGGGCCAGAGATGGGCTGGTGCTTCCTCTCCGAAGAAGGCGGGATAGGCCGCCAGGAAGCGCCCGTAAGCACTGGGTGCTTGGCCTGAGCGAACCAGATCCTTCTCCGCACGGGTGGTCGGCCGATGGTGGATGTAGTGTCCGGCCACGGCCTCACCGAACTCGTGCCATTCTCGCGTGAACAGGATCCATGTGTGCCAGAACTCGTCGATCGGGCCGAACATCCCGTAAGCGGCTTCGGGGTCAGCTAGGCACATTGCCAGGTAGCGCTTGAATTCGCGCTCATGCTCCCGAGCTACCTGCTCGGTTAGCTCGTACCTGTCGACGTACTTCTCGATGACCTCCTTCGGAACAGGATAATCGAGTACCCGCCGAATGACTTTAGCCTGCGGTCTGATCGCAGTTTCGGTCACAGGACTTCCTCCTCCTTGTTGGTAAAGAGCCACCTGATAATAGGGTCCGGTAATGAATGCGTCAAGCTTGTTGTGTCATCGGACGTAATAGCACAGGCAGAAGGGAATTAAGGGAAAATCAGTAGCGACACGTTACCTTGAGGATATTAGGGTCATCGCGTTGCCGTGTCGCAAGCGGTTCACGTTCTGCTCATTCCCTGTGATCCGCTGATGCTCAGGCTGCTGACTGGACTGCCATCGGGACGGCAAGGGTCATCGTCACTGTCTCGAACGCCCTGCCTCGCCCTGCTTCGCCCCAAAAGAATTACATATCGCTTATCTTATTCATTTTGACAGAGGGCCCGGTGGTTGCACCCGGCACGGATGATGACGACGTTGGTAAGCCGCCCGGAATCAGGATCTGAGTAAGATGATCTGCATATTGCCATGCGTTTTAGCTAGCCGATGCCAAATTCCACACACAAAGCGCCTAAGACCGCCGAATTCGGATAATCAGTCAATTGCACGTGGTGGCTATAGATTCCACGAATCGTCCGGCCGACCAGGTTCGCTGCGGTGGGATCGGCACGGCGGGGCGGGACGCGCCGGCCTGCCTCCCGTCGAGAGGATGAACGAGATGGCAAGGGCAACAAGCACTGCGGCGATGGGTCCGGTTGAGGTGCCGGCCGCGCCGGCCCGCGCGGGCCTGGTGCTCGCCTCGCTGATCCTGGTGGCGGCCGTTGCGAACCTGAACCTCGCCGTGGCCTTCGTCGCGCTGCCTGCCATCGGCAGAGCGTTCGATTCGTCGCAGACCGCCATCGACCTCATCTCCGTCGGGTACTCACTCGGCCTGGCCTGCTCGGTGCTGTACCTGGGTGCCCTTGGCGACCGCTACGGCCGCAAGCTGATGCTGATTCTTGGCGTGGTGCTGTCGGTACCGGCGTGCCTGTTCGCCGCCTACGCGCCGACAGACGGCGCGCTTGTCGCCGCCCGCGTCCTCGGCGGGCTCTCGGCGGGCATGGCCTACCCGACAACGCTCGCGGTGATCACGGCGCTGTGGTCGGGGCCAGGGCGCACCCGGTCGATCGCCTTGTGGTCGGGTCTCGGCGGCGCCATCTCCGTGCTGGGCCCACTAATCGCCGGGGCCTTGCTGCTGCGGTTCTGGTGGGGGTCGGTGTTCTTGATCACCTTGCCGCTCGCCGTCGTGGCCCTGGCGATGTCGCTCGCCTTCGTGCCTGCCCACGTCAACGAGACGACTGGTCCCGTCGACAACCTTGGCGGCCTCCTGTCCATCCTGTTCGTGGGCGCGCTTGTCCTGGCGATCAACTTCGCCCCTGTTCCTGGCAAGGGCGCGGTGGCCCTCTGGCTGGCGGTCATCATGATCGCTGCGGTCATAACCTTCGTCATCCGCCAGTACAGAGCACGTAATCCCCTGTACGACCTGCACATCGCAGGCCGCCGAACCTTCTGGGTGGCGGGGTCCGCAGGGATCGTCGTGTTCGGCGCAATGATGGGCGCGATGTTCGTGGGCCAGCAGTTCCTGCAGAACGTGCTCGGCTACTCGGCGCTGGACGCCGGGCTCGCGATCCTGCCCATGGCGGCGTTCATGGTACTTGTCGCCCCGGGTTCGGCCAAGCTGGTGAACAGGCGCGGTTCCAGGTTTACCCTCCTCGCCGGCTACGCGTTCTTCCTGCTTGGTTTCCTCGCAATGCTCCTGCTGTGGAAGCAGAACATCCCGTACTGGAAGGTCGGCTTGGCGTACGCGCTGGTCGGGATCGGGGTCGGCTTCGCCGGTACGCCCGCCTCCCACTCGCTGACGGGGTCGGTCCCGGTCCAGCGCGCGGGGATGGCGTCGGGCACGGCAGACCTGCAGCGCGACCTCGGCGGCGCGGTCATGCAGTCGATCTTTGGCGCGCTGCTCGCGGCGGGATACGCCGCGGCGGTTTCGGCCGCGATCGCGACCGCGCCGCACAAGCAGCAGATGACAGCCAACGTCCAGAACGAGCTGACCAAGTCGTTCTCGAGCGCCGCGGAGGTCGCGAAACAGTACCCGCAGTACGCCAAGCAGATCACGGCCGGGGCAAAGGCCTCGTTCCTGGCGGGTGACCAGTGGGCCTACACGGCCGGGATCGTCGCGATCCTGCTCGGCCTAGTGCTCGTGTTCTTCCTGTTCCCCAGGAAACGGCAGGAGCAGGAACTGCTCGCCCGCTACCACGCCGAGGACACCGGCGCCGCTGCCGGATCGGCGCCCGCAAGCGCCAGGTCCGTGCCATGAGCCGGGGTGCGACCGGCTCTGGCCCGGGACGAACCGGCACGGCTTCGCAAGCGGGCGGGCCGCGCCTTCGTTTTCCGTCGGCCTCGGATGGCCGTGCACCCATGTCTGATCGGCCTCCTACCGTACGTTGTGTGTTCATGAGGCGACGAGCTGCTGTCCGCCGTCGATGTCGTAGGTCGCGCCGGTGAGCGCCGTGTTGGTCATGATGTGGACGGCGAGCGCGGCGACGTCGGCGGGACTGACGACGCGGCCGATCGGAAGCGTCGCCCGCAGCTCATTGCGGCGCTCCTCGAGCCGGTCTCCGAGCAGCGATGCCGACAGCGGGGTGTCGACGAAGCCGGCCGCGATGAGGTTGACGCGAACCGGCGCCACTTCGACCGCCAGGTTGGCGATCAGGGCGGGCAGCGCGGCGGTGGCCGCCGCGCTGAGCGATAGACCGATACCCGGGCGGCCTCCGATGCCGGCCATGAACAGCAGCGAACCGCCGGGCCGCACCCGGCCAACGGCGTGCTGAGCCACGGCCACGGCCAGCCACAGATGGGCATCCAAATCGCGGTGCGCACGCTCGCGGTCGAGGGCGGCCAGGGGCGCATAGTACGGGCCGGGGCCCGTGACCATCACGTGGTTGATCGCCTCGGGCAGGTCAGCGAAAAACCGGTCGAGGGCGGCCGGGTCGGTGGCGTCGAAGGCCGCGGTGCGCTCCGCGCCAAGTTCAAGCGCCGCTTGCTGGAGCCGGTCGGGATTGCGGCCGGTGAGGACGACATCGGCACCCTCAGCCCGAGCGCGCCGGGCTGTCTCGAGCCCGATGCCTGCGCTGCCGCCGATCACGACGACGGTCTGCCCGGCCAGTTCCGGTTCGCGCTGGGCGGCAACCGGAGTGGTTGCGCTGGTCATGATTCCTCCGATGGGTGGTGCTGGCGGCCGGTCACCGGGTCGCGTCGCAGTCGCTCACGTCGGCAGCTCCGTCCCGGCCTGCTCCGCCACCATGTACTGGGCGTACCAGTCGGGCCAGTCCGCGTCGGCCGCGCCGATGCGCTTCTCGTGCTCGCCGTGGGCGACCGACGCCCGCCGCATCGCGCTGGCCAGGTCGCTCGCGGAGCCGAACGACGTCGCCGCCGGGTCGACGCGCCCGGGCAGTCGGGTCGTGACTTCCTGAAACAGCCAGCCGTTGCCGTCGGGGTCGCTGAACGAGACGAACGAGGCGTAGCTGGCGTGCTCGGGCGCCGGGCCGCTGACGCGGCCGTCCGGGCCGTCGTGCTGGAACCGGCCGCCGGGCGCCCCCTCGTGGAACACCTCGCTGACCTCGGCACCGCGGGCGGCGAGCTCGGCGCGCGCCGCCTCGATGTCGGAGACGATCAGGTACAGGTCGCGGGCCGAACCGGGCGCGGCCGAGGTGATGCCGGTGCCGAACTGGATCGAGCAGTCAGAACCCGGAGGCGTGAGCTGGACGATGCGGAAGTTGTCACCAGCTGCGCGGTCGGCATCGAGCCTCCAGCCCAGACCCGCATAGAACTCCTTCGCGCGGTCGACATCCGAGACCGGGATGACGACCACCTCGAGCTTCATGTCCACGATGCCAGCTCCTCTCCCCTTGATGTCAGCGGCCTGTATCGATGCCCCCGGCTCCGGTGCCATCGGGGCCGGACCTAACGTCCACTCTCACGCCACACATCGCCGAAGTCCACAAATCTCGTCAGATCGCTCGGGAAAGCTTAGTAACGGACAGTGACAGCTGCCCCTTTGGCCAGCACGTCCGGCGTACGGCGGTCTACGGCGGCGGGATCGCCAAGGTGACTTCGCCCGGGGCGTCAGTTCGTGCGCAGGAACGCACCGATGGCGGCGATGGAATCGTCGTGCGTCGTGATCGTGTAGTGATTCGCGTCGATCTCCGCCACGCGCGCCGATGGCACCGCCGCCGCGAACCGCTCCGCCTCCGCGGCGGGCAGGATGAACCCGAACCCCGGCAGGATCTCCTGCCGGGCGCGCAGCACCAGCGCCGGCATGGTGACCGCGTTCCACAGCGCGTGGATCGGCGCCTCCGGGCCCGGCCAGTACATCGCATTCCCGTACCCGAGATCCTCCAGCACCGCGCCCCGGTCGGTGCTCGCCGCCACGCCGCCGCTGACGTCGCGCAGCTCGTACCCGAAGTAGCGATCCCAGTACTCATCCCACTCCGGCACGATGCCGATCTGCTTTACTAGCGCGATGGCCGCCTGCGCCGACGGGTACACCGTGCCGAGCCGGCTCACCGAGGCGACCACGGGCACCCCCGCCCGCTCCTCAGGACTCCCCGCCAGATCGACCAGCACGAGCCGCTCGACCCGCGACGGCTCCAACTGCGCGCAGGTCATGGCGATGGCCGCACCGCTGGACTGGCCGATGATCGCGAACGACGGTGCACCGACGGCGTCCGCGACGCCGAGCACGTCGCGCGCGTGGTTGCGCCAGCCGTACGTGCC
>Ga0181530_10004133_pt1 | contig 15625 bp, 17 predicted proteins | sample PEATcosm2014_Bin_42_FD_119769 | JGI IMG/M metagenome (GOLD analysis project Ga0181530, IMG submission 119769) | Peatland microbial communities from MTU Mesocosm Facility, Houghton, MI, USA - PEATcosm2014_Bin10_60_metaG | ecosystem: Environmental > Terrestrial > Soil > Wetlands > Peat | place... | reverse complement strand
TACACGCGGGTGCTGCGCGTGGCCCGCAGCATCGCCGATCTGGCCGGTGCCGCGGTGGTGGGCCGGGTGCATGTCGCCGAAGCTCTGGCGTTCCGGCATCGCGTGCATGGGCGGAAGGGGTGACCGGCTCGGTTGGCAGCAAGAACGGGGCGGTGGCGGCAGGGCAATCGCATTCCTGATTACGCACCATCCTCAGCCAGTTTGAGAAGCTGTCGAGGCAACGCCAGCCGGTCATGGCGGCCCGACATTGCTCTTCGGTGCCGTATTGCGCCTCGCAGGCTGCCTCGCCGAGGCTCTTTTGGAACTGCGCCTTGTTGCGAGCCAGCGCTGATATTCCGTAGAATGCCACCAATGTTCTCGTCCTGTCTCACGCGTTTTCCGGCTGAGTAAGGTGCGTAATCAGGATCGCATTTGACACCGTAGCGGGGTTGGGCTGCCTCCGGCCCGTTTCGTATCGTTCTTGCAAGAAGATAAGCAAGCAATAATCAACACAGATTTTCACAGAAAGCAGGTTTAGCCACAGATTTACACGGAAAATGATTTCTTCACGGTTTTGTAATATAGACCGCTATGGGTAGAAAACTGATCTGTTTTGTGAAATCTGTGGCTAAACCTGCTTTCTGTGAAAATCTGTGTTGATTCTTGCTTGCTGTGCTGCGACGCCCGCCGATATTGGGAGATTGCCGGCGCAGGCCGGCCAGGCGATGCACGCGGGCTTTCAGCGCGTCATCGATCTTGAGCGAGGTGGCCATGCGGGAAGTCCGGTTATCGTCAGGTATTACCTTTGGATAAGGTAGCGCCAGTTGGCTGCGCGGTCCATCGGCACGTCGCATGATCCACGTCAGGGCGCGCCACTGGCGTTGCAGCTCCGCAGGGTATACAATAATACTGCGGGTGGTGTCGCGGCGCCGGTCACTTCGACAGCCGCGTCCAATACGGCCTGCCAGCCGCAATTCGGAGGTGGGGGGAGACGAGGTACGCACGGCCCCGTTTCTTATTGTCACATGTTGAGCTACTCTCTCTGAGTCGGTGTGAGCAGGGGCGTCGCAGAAGCCTAGGATGGGGTAACGACATGAGCCTGAAAACTGAGTCGTTACAGAAGCACGTCCGGGCTTGGCAAGCGAAGCTCGCTGGGGACCCCATGCGCGCAGAGCGCGATAAGCAGGAACGCGCCACCCGTGTTGCCTACTATCGGGCGCAAACGCCCGACAGAATTCGCGCCATGACTGCGGACGAGTTCTATGAATACATCTCCAAGCTTTGGGCCATGCTCATCTGGGGAAACAAGAAGTACGTCGTCGATAAGCTAATCAAGGAACACGACTTTGCGATGGTCAAGAGCGAGCTAGCCGAATTGGTCTGGGGCAATCTACCGATCGAACAACGCTGGGACCGTTTCCGCTCCGCCATCAAGGGTGTGGGTCCGGCGATGATGAGCGAGATTCTCTGTAGTTCTCGTCCCGAGGAATATATGCTTTGGAATCGGCGCGCCTATGTCGGTTTGGATTACCTCGGGATCGATCATCTGCCGCGTTACAATTACCAAGTGACGGGAAAACGATACCGCTTACTATGTGATACCGCGAAAGAAATAATTCAGGAAATGCGAAACGAGGGCATTGTGGATGCCGACTTTATGACCTTGGACTTCTTCATTTGGGATGAACTGCAGGTTGAGGACAATCTCAGTCAGATCCACAACAAAGCTGGGGTGGTTGACGCAGAAGAAGCTGAGGAGATCGTGAAGCCGGAAGGTGTTCGAGAGTTTCTGCACAACGAGGTCCGGGACAAACTGGAGCGAATTGGCGTATGGCTCGGGTTCAGTGCAAAGACTGAGGTTAAGGTGGCGGAGGGTGCTGTCGTCGATGCAGTGTGGGAGTCCAGCATTGGCAATCTCGGGCGCGTCATCTATGTGTTTGAAGTGCAGACGAAGGGTTCTATCGACAGCTTGATCATCAATCTTTTCAAATCCATGAACAATCCGGCTGTCCAAGGAATCGTGGCAGTATCGGATCTGGAGCAAATCGAGCGCATAAAGAAGGAGGCGGCTGGTATAGGACCTCTTCGCGATAAGCTAAAGTATTGGGACTACAGGAAGGTGTTGCAGGTGCACGACGCACTTGAATTGGCCAACGAGTCGATAAACAGCCTTGGCCTCGTGCCAGAGAGCATCCTCAGTGTTTGATTGAACAATTGAGGATCCAATCTCGCACGAAGTTCTGCCCGCGTTGTCACCCCGCTCGGGTCGGACCTTGCCTAATCCGCCGCCGCCGCCAGCCCGGTGCGCGAATGCACCGCCTCGGCGAACGCCTCAAAATAGAGTTTGATGCCTTCGACGGCAGCGTACGCGTGCAGATTGCGCGCGGGTTAGCCAGGCTGGCCGATGCGCCGCGTGACCCCGCAAACGTCAACGCGTTGGTCGGGGGCAACGACAGGTTCCGCGTCGGCGACTGGCGCGTGATCTACACACTGCAAGACGACGTGTTGATTGTGCTCGTGCTCCGCTTCGGGCATCGCCGCGAGGTGTATCGCTGACGGCCAACGCCCCGCGTTGCCAGCGCCGCGGAATTGGCGTCACCCTGCCGCCTTGGAAACGCCAGGAGATAGATCATGTTCATCGCGATGAACCGCTTCAAGGTCGTGCGCGGCGCGGAAGCGGACTTCGAGCAAGTCTGGACCAGCCGCGACACCCATCTGCAAGGCGTGCCCGGCTTCGTCGTGTTCCACCTGCTGCGCGGACCGGAACGCGACGACCACACGTTGTTCTCGTCGCACACGATCTGGCGCAGCCGGGCCGACTTCGAGGCCTGGACGAACTCCGAGGCGTTCCGCCTGGCACATCGCAACGCCGGGCAGAACCGTCCGCTGTATCTCGGTCATCCGGAGTTCGAGGGCTTCGAGGTGGTGCAGGAAGTCCGCGCGGGACGGGAGGCGGCGTGATGCGCTTCGAGGGGAAAGTCTGCGTCGTGACCGGCGCCGGCTCGGGTATCGGCCGTGCCACCGCGATCGGCTTCGCGCAGCGCGGCGGGAAAGTCGTGGTGGCCGATGTGAACGGCGACAACGCCGCGTCGGTCGTGACCGAGATCACCGAAGCGGGCGGCACGGCGATCGCAGTCACCGCCGACATGACGAACCGGGGCGAAATCGACGCGATGCTGGACCGTGCGGTCGAAACCTATGGCCGGCTCGACGTGCTGCACAACAATGCGTTCGGCGTGCCTTCAACGTTGCAGGGCCGGCGCATGGCGCGCGTCGCCGAGCTGGACCAGGGTGTGTGGGACTACACGTTGCAGGTCGGCCTGACCGCGGTGATGCAGGCGACCCGCACGGCGCTGCCGATCATGCTGCGCCAGGGCGGCGGGGCGATCGTCAACACCGCGTCGATCTCTGGCCTGTTCGGCGACTACGGCATCGCGGCGTACAACGCGATGAAGGCGGGCGTGGCGAATTTCACCCGCGTGGTGGCGATCGAATACGCGCCGCACAACATCCGCTGCAACTGCATCTGCCCCGGCGCGGTCGACACACCGCTGCTGCGTCGCTCGCTCGACACCATCCAGGGGTTCGCCCAGGCGACGGTTGCGGCCATCCCGATGGGGCGGCTGGGCAAGCCGGAGGAGATGGCGAACGTCGTGCTGTTCCTGGCGTCCGACCTGGCGTCCTACGTCACCGGCGCGGCCTTCGTTGCGGATGGCGGGCTGACCGCGAAGACCGGCGTTCCGACGCGCTTCACCGACTGACCCGCACCGCCGCCGGTGCGATGGCACTTCGACTGGGACCACCGACGATAAGTAAGATCAGATTCACCACAAAGACACAAAGGCACGAAGACTTCGTGCCTTTGTGTCTTTGTGGTGAATCTGATCTTTCGAACGGGCCGCACCGGCCCTGCGAAGTTGACTACAAACGGGCGAACGAGACTACCGAGTGTTGCGCATCGCCTCCGGGTTCACCACGTTGATCGGCGCCCCGGCCGCGTAAGCATTGATCTGGTCGAAAATATCGGTGAACTGGATTTGGTATTCGTCGCGCGTGACGTAGCCGATATGCGGCGTGCAGACGACGTTGGGCATCGTCAGCAGCGGATGCTGCGTGTCGTGCAGCGGCTCGTCTTCGAACACGTCCACCGCTGCCATGCCGGGGCGGCCGGCGCGCAATGCCGCCACCAGTGCGCCGGGTGCGATCAGCCCGGCCCGGCTGGTGTTCACCAGCAGCGCGGTCGGTTGCATGCAAGCGAGGTCCGCCGCGGTGACGATGCCGCGGGTGGCCGGCACCAGCCGCATGTGCAGCGAAATAACGTCGCATTCGGCGTAGAATGCCGCCCGGCTGCGCGCCGTCACGTGGCCGTCCGCGCGCGCCCGGGCCATCGATGCCTCGCGCGCCAGGAACTGCACCGGCATCCCGAAGGTCCGGCCGAATTCCGCGACCACCCGGCCGATGCGGCCGTACCCGTAGATCCCCAGCGTCTTGTTGCGCAGCGACGAACCGACGCCGCTCTGCCAGTTCCCGGCGCGCAGCGATGCCATCTGCTGCGGAATCTGCCGCAGCGCCGCGATCACCAGCCCCCAGGTCAGCTCCGCGGTGGAGTAGGACGGCGTGTCGGCGTGCTGGCTGGACGACACGATCACCCCGAGCCGCGTGCAGGTGTCGATGTCGATATGCGGATAGACGCTGCGCTGGCTGATCAGCCGGAGCTTCGGCAGGCGCTCGAGCAATGGCGTGCGGATCTGCGTGCGCTCGCGGAACAGCACCAGTGCCTCGGAGTCCCGCAGACGCTCCGCCAGCAGACCGACATCCTGCACGTGGTCGTTCCAGATCGTTACCTCGTGCCCGGCGAGCTTTTCGAAACATGGCAGGGTGCGCAGGGTGTCGAACCAGTCGTCCAGGATCGAGACTTTCATGCTGTGCTTCCCATGGGGCGTGTCTGGGCGGTGCTGCTTCGCCGCGCAGCCGGTGGTTCCATCGATAACCGGAAGGGCCGACGCCCGCAATGACAGCGGGTCACGCAGCGGTCGCAGGCTCGATAGGATCTATGAGCAGATGACGCGAGCGAGGATCGGGGCGAATGCGTCCATGTCGGAGTCAAACATGACATAGCTCGAAAAACCCCAGCGCTCGCGGCGGGCATGCAGATCCTCGACGATCTGCTCCACCGTGCCGATCAGCACGAACGGGCTTTGCAGAAACTCATCCGGGCTGAGCTGTGCCCAACGGCTGCTCATCTCCTCGGCCGCGGCACGGCGATTCTCGGTGACGATGACCTGTTGCACGAGTACGTTCACTTCAAGCCGCGCGTATCGATCGTCGCCCGCTGTCTCGCGTATGAGCCGTAGCCGCTCGTCGACACCTGACACGCGCCATGCGGCGAGGTCCGGTGGCGCCGCGCCGCCTTCCCGGAAGGTTATGCCTGACAAACCGACGATATCGGCCTCCCGCGCGGCCAGAGTGAGCAGGCGGCGGCCGTTGCCACCGATCAGGATCGGGGGACGCGGCTTCTGGACCGGCAGGGGGTTGAGACCATGGCCTGTCACCTGGTAGTGCCGGCCCGCGAAAGTGACTGTCTCCCCCGCAAGCAATCCCTTGACGATGGTGACCGCCTCGGTCAGCCGTTCGACCCTGGTGCCGCCTGCATCGAAAGTTGCACCGATCTGCTCGTATTCGGAGCGGATGCTGCCCGCGCCCAGGCCGAGCAAAAACCGTCCGTCGGTCAGGATGTCGACGGTCGCCGCTTCGCGCGCTACCAGCACCGGATGACGCAGGTCGTTGTTGAGCACATTGGTGCCCACCCGAATGCGCGTCGTCGCGTTTGCGGCGCTGATCAATGCCGGCATCGGTGCCATGAGGTCGGTAAGATGATCGGGCACGGTCATTGCGCAGTAGCCGAGGTCCTCGATCTTGCGGGCCTTGTCGGTCCATTCACTGCGTGACCGCGCGGACCGGACACTTATGCCAAAGCGAAACGGATGCATTTCACGCGCCCCTCGCGGTGACAGAGGGCTCGCTGCGCAACGAGCCCCCGGCAAATTCGGCGATGGCCAGAAAGACGGTCAGGTCAGGCTGTGAGCGTCTGCGGCAGTGCCATCGTAGAGCGCCGCGAGCTCGGCGTGGTTGGTCAGCCGGCACGAGGCGTTGCGCCGCACCAGGGCCAGCGAGTCGAGGAACGCGATCGCCCCGTACGGCCGGCCGAAAACATGCGCATGGACGGTGATGTCGAGGCACGCGAACGGATTGCCAAGCGCCGGCCAGCCCTCGACGATGCGTTCCAATGTGCGGGTGAAGGCATCCGGCTCGTTGCCGTAGCGGACATAGAGCGGCATGTCGTTCACCTCCATGGTGAACGGCATCCCGATCAGCGTTCCGTCCGCGGTTTCCACGCGGTACGGCAGGTCGGCGTCGAACATGTCGGCGTGCCATTGGAAGCCGGCGCCTGCCAGGAGTTGCGACGTGACGGTGCTGGGCGTGCAGCGCGGACTGAGCCAGCCCCGCGGCGCGCGTCCCGCGGTTCGGCTCAACACATCGACACAGCGGGCAATGTCGTCGCGTTCGGCCTCGGGCGTCAGGTAGGGCGGCAGCGTGCCCTGGCTCCAGCCATGCGCTGCCACGACATGGCCGCGCGCCGCGATGGCGGCGGGCAGCGCGGGATAGCGCTCGGCTACCACGCCGCTGGTGTAGAACACCGCCCGCACGCTCGCGCGATCGAGCAAATCCAGCAATCGGTGCGTCCCCACCTTGGGGCCGTAGTCGGCCCAGGACAGCGCCTGCAAGTCAGGCACACCGGGCTTCAGTGGGTTGCCCATGGGGCCGATGCCGGGCGCGCTGCCCTCGGCCCAGCCTTCCAGCATGACGCTGACCGACACCGCGAGCGGCCGCTCGGCAGGCCAGCCGGCAGGTATCGCAGCGCCGGTCATGGCCAGCCCAGCCACGCGCAGATCGCGCGTCCCATCACCCATTCCTTGTCACTGTCTGACAGAAAATCCAGCTCCTCGGTGAACATCGTCACCGCCTGGCGATAGGTGCAGGGCAGGCGGGTCAGGTCGGTGCCCCAGAACATGCGCAACGGCCCGAACGCATCGAACACCTGCCGCAGATAGCCATGGATGTTGCGATACGGATAAGGCTGCGTCGAACTGGCCGGCATGGCGGAAGCCTTCGCCGCGACGTTCGGTCGTTTCGCCAGGGAACACAGCAACGGAATGTCCGCATAGGCCGCGTCGTCCTTGGCGCGGCGCAGCGCGAGGTGGTCGATCACGATGCGCAGCCCGGGATAGCGTTCGGCGATGCCGTCGATCACCGGCAGCAGGCCGGGACAGGAGATCATCACCGGCAGCCCGTGACGCTGCGCGGCTTCCCACACCCATTCGGCGCTGCCGTCGGTCAGCCAGGCGCTCTCGCGCCCGGCGGTGAAGCGCAGGCCGAGCATGCCGGGCTGCCGCCGCCAGGCTGCTGCCGCGGCCGGATTGGCGGGGTGCAAGGGCAGGCGGCCCATGACGGCGAAGCGATCCGGATGCAGCCGCGCCGCGTGCAGCGCGAGGTCGTTACGGTCGCCCTCCCACGACGGCGGCACGATCACCACGCGATCGACGCCGGCGGCGTCCATTTCCCGCAGCAGCGCGTCCTTGCCCAGCGGCGTGTCGCGATGCGCGTAGTGATGGCCCGCTTCGGGCCAGGGTCGTTCGGGCGTATCGGCGCCCCAGATATGCACCTGAGCATCGACGATCATGGCTTCCCTCTGCCGCTTGCGGGAGAGGCCAGGGTGAGGGTGCCGCGGGCGGCACGCAATACCCTGAGGGACCGTTCGCAGGGCAATCGGGCGAAGGCAGCAAGGCCAGGGGCTTTGCCCCTGGGACCCCACCAAGGGGCTCTGCCCCTTGGAGCCCCGCCAAGGGCGGAGCCCTTGGGACCCTTCACTTGGCTGGGTGGACGGAAGGGGGAACGGCTCGCCGCGCCGGTGTCGCCATCGTGGCGACACCGGCGCAGCGAGCCGTTCCCCCCTCCCGTCCACCCAGCCAAACGGTTGGATTGCAAAGGCTCTGCCTTTGCTGGGGGTCCATGGGGGCAAAGCCCCCTGGCGGGTCCAGAGCCTGCCCCGGCGAAGGCCGGGGGCAGAGCCCTGGCCTTGCTGCCTTCACCCGATGGCCCTGCTGATCGCGCGAGTCCCCGGAACATTCCATTGTCGCGCGGTTCGCGGCGTGTTAGCGAACACCCTTGCGTTTGTGTGACAATCGTCCAGGGAGGCGAACGTGTTCAGTATCCGCTACGGCGTCGCGCTGTCGATGCTGTTGCTCTTTACCCCGCAGGCGATCGCCCGCAACGACGCCATCATGATGCCGATTGCCAGAGCCATGGCCACGGCGGGTGCCCAGCTAGACCTGGCAGCGTCGGTCAAGCTGTTCTTCGGCACCACCCCCACTGCCCCGATTGGCCAGGACTTTGGCAAGGTCGCAACCCTGCGCAGAACCAGCTTGACCGAGAACGGACCGTGCGAACGGGTCTTCGTTGCGGCACTCGTTGACTTGCAGAAACGCGCCACCGCCGTTGGGGCGAACGCCGTCATCAACATCGTCAGCTACTACAACCAACAGGAATTCTCCAGCCAGGACCAATATGAGTGCCACCGGGGGGCCGCGGTAACCGGGGTTGCGCTGCGCGGCGACATGGTTCGGCTCGCCGACCGGTGACCCGGCGGGTCGCGGCATGCGCGTGGCCGCGAAGCAGAGCACCCCGCTTCGCGGCCAAACCACGATCACCGCGCCGCTCCGCGCGCGACACGGAACGGCATTTCCTTCAGTGGAACACGAAGGTCCGCAACTCGATGCTCTCGCGCGGCGCCACGTCGGGCGATGCGGTCGGATCCTCGAACGCGGTGTGCGGCGCGAAGCGGGCGCGGCCATCCGTCGCCGAATCGTAGCACTTCAGCAGCAGCGCCTCGTCCGGCTGCATGTCCGGCACGTAGAACCAGCGGTGCTGCGGATTGAACGTCACGCCGTAGGTCTCGCCGACCCGGTCGCGATACACCAGATCCGCCGGCACCAGGTCGTCCGGCGCCACCGATCGCGCATCGCACACGGCGAGCGGCGCGTCGCGCAGCGGGCCGCGGATCGGCCGCCACAGATTGATCACCTGCATGCGGCCACGCAGCAATTCCTCGGCCGCGTCGCCGAGGAAGTCGCGCACCCGCTGCGGGCCGGACCTCGCCGTGTGGTCCACGTGCACCCGCGTCGCCGGCTGGCGCGGCGTGCCTGGCGCACGGTCGTCCGCGCCGCGCCCGCGGCGCCGCACAGTGTGGTCGAACACGAACACCCGCCGCGCACCGGTCGCTTCGGCGAGTACGCGTTCGGCCTCCGCGTAGTAGATCAGGCGCACCTCATCGTCGTCGTAGAAGTCGCGCACCGCACTCTGGTGGTGCAGCAGGGCGAAGCCTTCGCGGTCGAGGCTGATCTCCACGCCGATCGGCCGGGCGCTGCGGATCGGCACGACATGGGTTTCCGCGACGCTGTTGGAACGCGGCACGCCGGGCGGCGGATCGTAGGTGTAGTTGCGCGGGCGTTCCGTCATCGGCGCGAGGTAGTGCAGCGCCGCCTCGACATGCGGCAAGGCGTCGGCGCGGGCGCCGGCCAGGGTGTTGGAAACTATGCGCATCGGTGGGTCCTCCTCCTCGTGGGTTGGGTCGACCGGGGTGTCAGCGCCGCAGCGACGAGCGCCAGAACGGCTGGCGGATTTCGTGCCAGACATCGGCCGACGACACGCGCATGTCGCGCAGTTCGCGCTGGCTGAGGCGGGCCAACTCCTGCCGCTCGCGCGAACGGCGGTGCCACAGGCGCAGCGTCGCCGTCAGCCCGGCGAACAGCCCGGGCCGGGCCGGCGCGGCGAACCGCGCGGCATAGTGGAGTCCCTGACAATTTGTCAGTGACGGATGGACCAAGGCGGCCATGGCCAACCTCCAATTTACGGTTGCAGTGGGCGGAAGATGGGCGGCATGCCGACATCTGACAAAGGATGCTTTGTCAGGCTTTACATGAGACTATGTCATGGATAGGCTGGTTGTATGGCGACGCTTCCCTCACTCAACGGACTGCGCGCGTTCGAGGCGGCGGCGCGACGGCTGAGCTTCACCCTGGCCGCGGCCGAGCTGAACGTGACGCAGACCGCGATCAGCCATCAGATCCGCCGGCTGGAGGACCAGCTCGGCATCCGGCTGTTCGAGCGGCGCAATCGCGGGCTGGCGTTGACGCGCGAGGCGCAAGGCTATCTGCCGTCGGTGCGCGCCGCCTTCGACGACCTGCGCCAGGCCACCGCGCGGCTGCAACGACCCGGACGCGATGAACTGCTGGTCGTCAGCACGACGGCGTCGCTGGCGGCGAAGTGGCTGGTGACGCGGATGGCGGCGTTCCAGGACGCGCACCCGGGCATCGAGGTGCGCATCACCACCTCCGCGCACCTGGTCGATTTCCGGCGTGAGCAAGTGGACATGGCGGTGCGCTACGGGCGGGGGAACTGGGCAGGGTTGCGCGCGCAGTGGCTGATGGCCGAGGACATTTTCCCGGTGTGCAGCCCGGCTTTGCTGAACGCGGCAAAGCCGCTGCGCCGGCCGGAGGACTTGGCGCACCATACGTTGCTGCACGCCACGGTGTCGCGCGAGGACTGGCAGCTCTGGCTGACCGCGGCCGGCTTGCCGACCGCGCTGGCGACGCGGCGCGGCCTGAGTTTCGATCAGAGCTTCATGGCGACCCAGGCGGCGATGGAGGGGCTGGGTGTGGCGCTCGGGCGCACGCCGTATGTCGAAACGGATATCGCCGCGGGGCGGCTGGTGGTGCCGTTCGACGTGGTGCTGCCGGCGGATGCCGGGTTCTACATCGTTGCGCCGGACGACACCTTCGACACCCCGAAGATCGCCTTGTTTCGCGACTGGCTGATCGGGTCGGTGGCGCCGGGCGCGGTGGCGCCGCCGCCCGATCTGCCACCGGCGCAAGGCCGGCCGGGCGCAGCGTAAGCAGCGGCACGGATGAGCGTCGCTCGCTTCCCTTAGGCGACGCCCAATATTAATCGGATCAGAGGGTGCGCAGCGGGCAATGCCGGCTGTCCTGTGCCGTTGGGGTCAAAGCAATCAAGCGGACACGGAGTTACACAAAGTTCGCACGGAGTTGCTCGGAGTCAGGATTTCAGTCGATCGCGCCTGGTGCATCGATACGCCCCGGTTGGCACGCGCCAAGCATAACCCAAGGATCAGACCCGAGAATGTCAAATAGATTGCCTCCGTGAGACTCCGTGCGAACTCCGCGTAACTCCGTGTCCGCTTGATTGCTTCGCTGACCGCCGCACCGGAGCTGCCGGCGCCCCGCACCGCCTTCACTCGGGCAGACACACAAAGGGATGGCGCACAAACGAAGCGACAATTGTTGGGCGTCGCCTTACGGGGCCCAGCAGGGAAGCGGCAGCCTGAGACGCTCCGTCAGGACTCGCCGAGCACTCACCGAATCATTGACGGGCGGATCGCAACCCTCGTGGCATGGCCGGCCCACGGGTCGGCCCAAAGGGCCGCCCGAGGACAGGCTCCGGCCATGACACGGGGTGTTGCCACGGGGTGTTGCCACGGGACCGCTTGGAGCACTGGTTTCCCCGCGCGTCCTCAGCCGCCGCCGAACCCGCCGAGGAACCGTCCCAGCAGCGTGCCAATGAGCGCCAGGTTGTAGCCGCCCTCCTGGACGATCGCCGTCGGCAGGCGCAGTGCGCCGATCGCGGCGCCGGCGCGGGCAAAACCGTCCGCGCTGACCGTCAGCGCGTTCAGCGGTTCGTCGCGCGAGGCGTCGAACCCGAGGCTCACCACCAGCGCCTCGGCACCGAAGCGGCGGATCGCGGCAATGCCGGCGTCGATCGCCGCCAGCCAGCCATCGTCGCCGGTGCCCAGCGGCAGCGGCAGGTTCAGGTTGCCCCCCTCCCCGGCCCCGCCGCCGCGCTCGTCGGCATGGCCGGTGTACCAGGGGTAGTAGCGGTTCGGATCGCCATGCACGGAGACGAACAGCACGTCGGGCCGTTGCCAGAACACGCCCTGCGTGCCGTTGCCGTGATGGCTGTCGATATCCAGCACCGCGACGCGGGCAGCGCCTTTCGCCCGCAGCCGTTCGGCGGCGATCGCCGCGTTGTTCAGGTAGCAGTGGCCGCCGGACCGCGCGGCATAGGCGTGGTGGCCGGGCGGCCGGGCCAGCGCATAGGCACTGTCGCCCGACGCGGCGGCATCGGCGGCGGCGATCGCGCCGGCGGCCGCGGCCGCGGCCGCCTCCCAGGTGTGCGGTCCGATCGGACAGGCAAGGTCAGTGCCGTACCAGCCGATCTGCCCGACCAAGCCGGCGGGCAGTCGCCCGCCACTCGCCAGTGCCTCGGGGGAGGGGAACGCGTTCGGCAATACTTCCTCCCCGGCATCCGGCAGCGTCGCCCACGCCGTCGCGGCCTGCCGCAGGAAGTCGAGATAAGCGGTTGCGTGCACCGCGTAGAGCGCCGCCGGATCGGCGTCCGGCGGGGTCGTGATCGTGAGTCCCTGCTCGCGGCAGGCGGCGAGCAATACCTCGGCGCGGGCCGGCACCTCGAAATGCGGGCGCACCTGGCCGCGCAGGAGGAAAAAACGCGGTGCGTGCCGGAGCTGCACCTGGTTCCAGAACGCCAACATGTGCGGCCTCGCGGTCGATGGGACGCCGGAGGGCAGCGGCGCCCGGATGGAGGTTCGGCCGCCAAGCCAAAGGCGACTTTTGCCCGCATGTCAAACCGCCGCGATGGCCGCAACGGCAGGCATGCCGTCCGGGGCGGCATGGCCGTGACGTTTGCTACCTCGTCCCCGATCAGCCCGACTACCATGCCGTCTGGGGCGGTATGGCCGTGACACTGCGCGCAGCGCCACCGCCGGGGCAGCGGCCGGCACGATCGTTGCGCCGCAGCGCTGCCGCGCCGCTGTTGCGGGCGCCAGCCCGGCCCGCCTTGCCGCGCGGCCGTGCCGGCGAGCAGCATGACGTGGAAATTCCGCACCGCGGCACCCGCATCGCAGCGTCGCGGCACTTGGCAGAACCCGGTGGCGCACCAGTTCCATTGGCGGCCATGGTAGCGGAGCCGGCGACCTGATGCGGTATGCGATCCTGTTCGGCGTCCTGGCGCTGCTACTGCCGCGGCACAGCGCAGCGGCGGATGTCAGCGTCGAGCTGTTGCCGGGCCGCAGCGCCATCGCCTTCCGCGCCTACGGGATCGGCCTGCTGCCGCTGGACGGCCAGTTCACCCACTTCCATGGCCGGTTCAGCTACGATCCCGAGGCCCCGACCCACTGCGCCGTCGCCTTGCAGGTCGATGTCGCCAGCCTGGCCGTGGCCCCCGCAACGGTCGGCGAGACCGTGCTCGGGCCGGATTTCCTCGATGCGGCAGAATTTCCGCGGCTCGCCTATGACGGCGTATGCGGCATCGGCGGGCTGACCGGACGACTGACCATGCACGGCGTGACGCGGCCATTCGCATTGACGCTGGACTGGGCACCGGACAGCCTGGTGGCGGCCGGACAGTTGCGGCGCACCGACTGGGGGATGACAGCAATGCCCATCCTCGTGGGGTCAACGGTACGGATCGAAGTGTCAGTGCGTCTGGCAGGAGCGCCGCACGCCGGTCCATGATGCGTTGACGCACGATCGCGGGGGTCGCCATGCCGAACGCGACGATCGAAACCCGAACCGGCCGGATCACCGATCCGGCCGCGGCGATCGCGGCGGTGCGGGACGGGCTGCGCGCGGCGCGGCACCGGCCGGACCGGGATCGCACGCTGCGGCTGGTGGAACATGCGCCGGGCCATTGCGAGGTGCCGCCCGGGCGTGGCGAACGCGACACGCTGGTGGAGCTGCCACGCGTGTGAACGAGAAAGCAAAAGCAGTCGCCGCGGCGCAGGAGACCGAGGCGAGCATCCGTTATGACCGGCGGCGCGGACATTCGGCCTCTGGTCAGGGCGACTGACCGCCATACGGCGAGGCGGCTGCCGCGCGGGAACCTCTCGCGCTGCGCCAGACGTTTGGTGAGGCGCCGCAATACCCTCGGCCGCCGCTCCTCGTCTCGAGCTCTCCCGCTCTGCGGGAGGGGCTTTTTGGTCAGAAGCTGACGCGGCCGAACGCCGCCCGCAACGCGGCATACAGCAGCCCGCCGACCAGGAACCCGACCAGCGTGCCGTTCACCCGCACGTATTGCAGGTCCTTGCCGACGCGCAGTTCCAGCCGCTCGGTGATCGTTGCGGTGTCCCAGCCCGCGACCACCTGGGCGATGAACTCCGACAGCCTCTCCTGCGCTGCCGGCAGCAGTGAGGCGACCAGCGCCTCGACGGCGGTCTGCACCCGCGCTCGCGCCGCAGGATCGCTCTCCAGCAGCGCCCCCAGGTTGGCCAGGGCCGCTTCCAGGTAGGCTACGGTGCGCCCCGAGGGGCGCCCGGCATCGGCCTCCAGCGCCAGCCGCAGCCGCGCCCACACGTCCCAGATCCAGGCCTGCACCGTCGCGTGCGCCACCACGCGTCGGATCGCCGCACCGATCTCAGCCGAGCGCTGCGGGTCCTCCTCCATCCGGGCGATTTCCCGCCGCACCCACTCGTCGAACGCGGCGCGCAGCTCCGAGCCGTCCGGGCTGATCTTGTCCAGCTCGGCATTCACCGTCGCCAGCACGCGCCGCGCCACCGACGCGCCCAGCGCCCATCCGACCAGCCGCCCGCCTTGTTCGCGCACCCGCTCCTCGATGGCGGTGCGCAGGGCGTCCTCGCGGCGGGCGAGCAGTGCCTTGAACTCGGCCAGCACGAAGCTGAGCACCTCCTGGTGGCGGCCGCCCTCCACCAGGCTGGCCAGCGCCCGCGCCACCAGCCGGCTGGCGCCGGGACCGCCCATCAGCCGCGGCACCAGCCGGGCCACCAACCGCCGCGCCCGGCCGTCCTCCACGGTTGCCAGCAGCTTCGGCAGCATGCCGGCGAGCGCCACGGCCGCCGGATGCGCCGCCTGCGGATCGGCCAGGAAGCGGTGCAGGATGCCCGGCATGTCGAGGCGGCGCAGCACGCCGGCCACCTCGTCGCCGGTGAAGACATGGGTGGCGACGAAGCGGCCCAGCGCCTGCCCGAGGCGTGCCTTCTGGTGCGGGATGATGGCGGTGTGCGGGATTGGCAGGCCCAACGGATGGCGGAATAGCGCCGTCACCGCGAACCAATCGGCGATGCCGCCGACGAAACCGGCCTTCGCCGCGGCCTCCAGCAGATCGGACCACCAGCCTTGCGGCAGGGCGAAGCTGGCCAGGGTCAGCGCGCCCATCAGGACCAGCAGGGCAGTGGCGAAGGCGCGGTGCCGGGCGAGGTCACGGCGCGCTTGAACGTCAGGATCGGTCATGCGGGGGTTATGCACGGTCTGGCGGGCAAGGTGCACTGACGGCGGCGCAAGCATCCCGGGGGCAGCCGGGGGGACGAAGGAAGGCCAGGGGCTTTGCCCCTGGACCCCACCAAGGGGCTCTGCCCCTTGGAGCCCCGCCAAGGGCGGAGCCCTTGGAACCCTTCACTTGGAGCGGTTGGACGGGAGGGGGGACCTGCGCCGCCGTAGGTGCTGCCCGACCGACGATCGTCGGTCGGGCAGCACCTACGGCG
>Ga0181530_10004130_pt1 | contig 15636 bp, 12 predicted proteins | sample PEATcosm2014_Bin_42_FD_119769 | JGI IMG/M metagenome (GOLD analysis project Ga0181530, IMG submission 119769) | Peatland microbial communities from MTU Mesocosm Facility, Houghton, MI, USA - PEATcosm2014_Bin10_60_metaG | ecosystem: Environmental > Terrestrial > Soil > Wetlands > Peat | place... | reverse complement strand
GTCGAGCTGCGTCTCCAGCGTCTTCGACTCTTCTACCGTGATGACGCCATCCTTGCCGACTTTCTTCATGGCTTCGGCAATGATCTTGCCGATGGTCTCGTCGTTGTTCGCCGAGATCGTGCCCACCTGCGCAATCATCTCGCCGGTGACGGGCTTGCTCAGCTTGTCGAGCTCGCCTTTTTCGTGATTGCCTTCCTTGTCGAGCTTGCCGGTGATGAGGATGACGGCCTTCTCGATGCCGCGCTTCATGGCCATCGGATTGGCGCCAGCAGCAACGGTCTTCACGCCCTCGCGATAGATTGCCTGGGCCAGAACGGTGGCGGTGGTGGTGCCATCGCCGGCTACGTCGCTGGTCTTGCTGGCAACTTCGCGGACCATCTGGGCTCCCATGTTCTCGAGGTTGTCTTTCAATTCAATTTCTTTGGCTACGGTGACGCCGTCTTTGGTGATGGTCGGCGCACCGAATTTCTTTTCAATAACCACGTTGCGGCCCTTGGGGCCGAGGGTGACTTTCACAGCGTCCGCCAATAGGTTGACGCCGCGGAGAATGGCCTGTCGCGACTCTTCTCCGTGAACAATTTGCTTTGCCATAACTGTTTGCTCCTTAAGATGTATGCAGGCTTTGCCTGCGGAATTTTTGGCTGCTAGCTGCTAGCTTCTAGCCCCTAGCAATCTCTTGCTGAATCCTGCAACGGCAGCGGCAGACGTGAAGAAAACAGGTCCTCCGCTTCGCTCAGGATTACAATTCATTTGCTATTTGCGCGATCCGGCGGTTTCTTTCTTGGAAGTGGTCGCGCCCGAAAGCACGCCGAGCACTTCTTCTTCGCGCATGATGATGAAGTCCTCACCATCGATCTTGATCTCGGTGCCGGAATACTTGCCGAACAGAATGCGGTCGCCTTCTTTCACATCGAGGGGACGAACCTTGCCTTCTTCGCTGATTTTGCCTTTGCCGGCGGAGATGACTTCTCCCTCTTGCGGCTTGTCTTTCGCGGAATCGGGAATAATGATCCCGCCGCGGGTGGTGTCGGCTTCTTCTACCCGACGGACCAGGATGCGGTCATGCAGCGGGGTAAATTTGGTTGCCATAGTTGCGTACTCCTTTCAAGAGTTGTTGATTAGGTTAATTCAGAATTGGCCCAGAACCGAGGCCTATTAGCACTCAAGGCTCACGAGTGCTAATTATAGGAATATGAGTGGGTAGTTGTCAAGCCATTCCTCTGAGATTAATTACAAGTCGTTTACAATCAATGCAATAAATCGTTTGGCGTGGTTCATCTTTTACCCCGCTCCTTCCGGTTAGGGCAGCATTGTGTGCCTTTGAGGGGACGTCACAACTCCCGATGGGCGCCGACGCTCGTCCCGCCCTCCAGAAGCAAGCGTGGATCGGCAGCAGGAACAGTCGCCTGGTGGCGGTGCGAGCATAGACCTTCGCGAAGCTCCCGAGCGCCTTCCGAAACACGAACTTGCCTCCAGAGGCGAGTGCTGTTCCATGCGGTTTGTAACTAGGGGTATAACCCCGCGTGTAAACACTGACGACACGGGTGTACCCGGCGTATACTGCGCGGCCAAAGGCCAGGTGAGAATTGTTACACGTCTTTAATAAGCTTTCATAAGACTGTGAACAAGGTGAGGTTAGTTATGACGGCAAACGGCATTGCAAGCGGGCGAGTTTCTCTCCGCGCGACAATTCTTTGGACTCTAATGCTTGTAGCCGTGCTTGCCATTTTCTCAGTTACATCCCGAGGTCAGACGACCGACCTGGTAAATGCTCCCGTCAATCCCGCAATGCGCGTCGTATTGCGGGGCCAGCGCGCGCCGTGGGCGCTGCCGCAAAATAGCCAGGGCCCGGTTCCGGGCTATACCATGCTTGAGCATTTGACTTTGGTTCTGAAGCGCTCGCCGCAACGGCAGAAAGCCTTCGAGCAGTTTCTGCAAGATCTGCAGGATCCCGCTTCTCGCAACTACCATCACTTCCTTACGCCGCTCCAGATGGGAAAAAGATTCGGCGCCTCCGAGCACGATATCGATGCCATCTCCGAATGGCTTCGCAGCCAGGGCTTGCGCGTGGACTCGGTCGCCAACAGTCGCATGATGATCGACTTCAGCGGCAATGCTGCGCAGGTAGGCGCGGCCTTTGCGACCGAGATGCGCTACTACCTCGTAAATGGCGAGCAGCGCATGGCAACCGCGGAGGATCCCCAGATTCCGGCAGCGTTGGCCGGAGTGATTCAGTCGGTCAGCGGACTGTACACCATCAAGAACCGTCCTTACCACGGCGCGGGACACGCGCAGAAAGTGAAAGGCGCGGGCCTCGCCTCGCCCGCAGGTACGTTCTGCGAAGGCAGCGTTTGCAGAAACTTCATCTTTCCCGCCGATTTCGCGGCCATCTACGGTTTGAGTAGCGTATCGGTTGACGGGACGGGACAGACCATTGCCATCATTGGACGTGCCAAAGTGTACGGCCCCGACATCCAGAATTTCCAGAGTTTGTCCGGCCTGGCCGTGAACGTGAATACTCCGACCGTCATTGTCCCACCGGACGGAGTAGATCCGGGGGCGCCTGCGGGAACCGGCGGTGCATCCGACGACCAACTGGAGGCCACCCTCGACGTGATGCGCTCGACCAGCATCGCGCCGGGCGCAACCATCGATCTGATCGTCAGCCTGAGCACTGAAACAGCGGACGGAGTCGCCATCGCCGCTGAGTATGCCGTCGACACCGACCCCGTCCCCGCCCAGATCATGAACATCAGCTTCGGAGGGTGCGAAGCGGAAGCTGGCCAGTCTGGCGTAGATTTCTGGGACAGCTTGTTCAGCCAGGCTGCCGGAGAAGGCATCTCGGTATTCGTGTGCGCGGGCGATTCGGGCGCCGCTGGTTGTGACCGCTACTTTCAGACTCCGCCGCAAACCCAGATCGCGAGCCCCAATGCCATTTGCTCGTCGAGTTACTCCACCTGCGTGGGTGGAACCGAGTTTGCCGATGCCGCGAATCCAGCCCAATATTGGAACCAGAATCCCACACAGTCACCTCCGTACGAATCGGCCTTGGGCTATATCCCAGAAGGCGGGTGGAACGAGCCCTTGAATGGCAGCGGAGGCACGCAGGCGGCGGCTGGGGGCGGTGGATTCAGCGTGTACATTGCGACGCCTTCATGGCAAACCGGAACCGGGGTTCCGGGAACACAGGGGCGCTACACCCCCGATATCGCCTTCAGTTCGTCGGGCCATGACGGCTATTTCGGATGTCTGGCGGCGGACGGGAGCAGCTGCGTGGTGGATGACGGCAGCTTCTCCTTCGAATATTTCTACGGAACCTCCGCGGCCGCGCCGGACATGGCTGGTATCACCGCCCTGCTCAACCAGGAAATGGGCGCGCCTCAGGGAGAACTCAACCAGCGCCTCTACCAACTCGCTGCCAATCCCGCGAACGCGGTTTTCCATGATGTCACGGTAGCGAGCAGCGGGGTCAGCGGATGTACGGTCTCCACGCCCAGCATGTGCAACAACAGCACGCCCTCGCCGACCGGGTTGACGGGCGGTCTCGCCGGTTATCTGGTGACGGCGGGGTATGACGAGGTCACCGGCCTGGGATCGATCGACGTCGCAAACCTGCTCGCCAACTTTCCGCCTAGCGCGACGAGCACGGCAATTACCTCCAGTCAAAACCCGCAAAGCTACGGGGGCGCGGTCAGCTTCACCGCGAGCGTCACAACCACCGGCACGAACCCGCCGACTGGCAGTGTGACCTTCAACGATGGCGCCACAACTCTCGGCAGCCAGACGCTGAACGGTTCCCAGCTGGCAACCTTCACAATCTACACGCTTACAGCCGGCACCCACTCGATCACCGCCGTTTATGGTGGAGACACGAGTAACGCCGGCAGCAGGTCCCCTGTACTGACACAAGTCATCACGCCAGCGACCACCGTCACGACGCTGACGGCGAGCGCAAGCACAATAGCCTCGGGAGCGTCCGTGACCTTGACGGTGGCGGTGACGCCATCAGCGGGGCTGAGTTCGGCGACGGGCCCGCCGACGGGCACGGTGACGTTCTACAACGGCGCGAACTCCCTGGGCACCGGTACCTTGAGCGCGGGAAAAGCAAGCCTCACCAGCACGGCACTACTTACGATCGGCACCGATTCCATCTCCGCCGTCTACGCTGGGGATGCGAACTACCAGGGCAGCGCTTCCAACCAGCTCACGGAAACCGTCAGCGCCGCGACCTTCACCATCAGCGCCACGCCCGCCAGCCAGACAGTGTCGAGTGGCGGCGCCGCCGTCATCACCATCACCGTCACCCCGCAGGGCAGCTACACCAGTCCGATAAGCTTCACCGCTACTCTCACTCCAACCTCGAGCGCGCAAGTTGGCTTCAACCCAACCCAGGTAACTCCAAACGGCAGCACCACAACCACCGTGCTGACCATTCAAGGAGCAACCGCGGGAGCAGTCTCGGGAGGGCTGCACGGCGCCGACCGCGGCTTACGCTTTTTCCCGGACGGTCGGAAGTTGACCGCCCTGAACACATCTGCTTTCTGGACGCCCATCGGCCTGGCTGGCATTTTTGTGCTCGGACGGCGAAAGAGGGGAGACTGGAGGGGCGTGCTCCAGTTCGTGCTGGCCGCCGCGCTTGCTCTCATCGCGCTAACCATGTTCGGCTGCAGTCCGCCGGGTCCGACTCAAACCTATCAAGTGCAGATCACCGCAACCGCCGCTGCCAGCGGAAACAGCGGGGCCGTGACCACTTCCACGACGGCGATGTTTACGGCCCACTAGCATGGGTCTCATAGATAGATAGATGGTTGCCGGGCCGACGGCCCGGCCCTCAGGGCTAAAGCCCGCATCTCTATTGGCCCCGGGCGGGAGGGCTGGCAGCTTGAGAGCTGCCAGTGTCGCCCAATCGTCGGCAGGCTTGCCAGCCCTCCGGCTAGCATTGGCCGGGGGTTGGCGTCGTGAAGTGCTGCAAGCATTGAGTTTCAGGCCCGAAATGGAACGGGCCGGCTTGGCAGTTGGCGTGCATCACTCGGGTATCTCCCTCCGTATGGGCGGTCTGGCCGGCCGCGAGATTCAAATATTTCTTGCTTTCAATGGTTGCCGGCCACGCCAGGCACCGGCGGAGTTTTGCGAGGAGACGGAGGAGATCTGTGAGCATGTCGGGCATGAGCTGCGTTGAAAGCTGTCTTAATTGTCGTCTGCGTTCGCGCGATTTTTTCTGCGATCTCGCGCCAGAGTCGATCGAGGATTTCAACCGAATCAAACACGCCGCGGTCTTTCCCGAACACGCCGTGGTTCTGGTCGAGGGACAAAGCGCGTGGGGGATTTTCGTGCTCTGCCAGGGACGGGTTAAGCTCTCGACCACTTCGCGGGATGGCAAGACTTTGATTGTGCGCATCGCCGAAGCGGGTGAAGTTCTGGGCTTGCATGCGGTGGTTACGGGCGGAGCGTACGAGTTGACGGTCGAAACCATGCAGCCCTGCCAGCTGAACTTCGTGGGGCGGGAAGACATGCTGCGGTTTCTCAACGAGCACGCGGACGCCGCTCTCCATGCGACCCAGCATCTGGCTCGAGATTGTGCGGACGCCTATGGGGTGGTGCGAGCGATCGGGTTGTCACACTCGGTTTCGGAGAGATTTGCCCGCTTCCTGCTCGAAACCGCCGCGGCGGGCGAGGTCAGCCACGGAAAGGTGCGCGTGCGGTTGGCGATGACGCATGAAGAAATCTCACAACTCGTCGGCACCAGCCGCGAAACCATCACCCGCCTGCTCTCCGAGTTCCGCAGAAATGACTTTGCGGAATTGAAGGGGTCGATGCTGATTATCCATAACCGCCCGGCGCTGAGAAGCCTGGTCGGGGCCTAGGGGGACTGTGATTAAGTTCCTCGCTGGCGAGATGGGATGCGCTCAAAGCGCGACCCTCGGCGGCTAAAGCCGCTTATGTAGCGGGTTCTAACGGCATGGCTGAAGCCATGCCCTTCCCAAAACCTGCGCGACCGGAGTTTTTCGGAGGTCTGAGACGGAGCAAAGCCCCGTCTCTGCACGGGTTTTTGCGCAGACTGTGAAGCCAGGCTCTTTCATGGCTCTCCGCTAATCGACTTAATCATGTGTTCCTAAGGGCCGGTGCAGGGACTGGCGGCAATTATTCCGCTTTCTTGATCGCTTCCAACTCCTTCGTAACCATCGCAGGGGGCAGCGGTACGAAACCGAACGTCGCGGCATAGTCCTGGCCGGAACTCAACATCCAAAATAGAAATTGCCGCATCGCCTCCCGCTTCTCTGTGTTCTCGGTCGCGCCGGGGAGCAGCAGCCAGGTGAAACTCGCGATCGGGTAGGATCGTTCACCGGGAGGGTTAGTGATCGAAATACGGAAATCGGCAGGCATGGTTTTCAACCCGGCTGCGGCTGCGGCGGCGGCCACGCTGGCAGAATCGGCGGTCACGAAGTTCCCCGCGGCATTTTGCACGGGCCCGTAAGTCAGCCCGTAGAGCAGGGCATAGCCGAACCAGACATAGCCAAAGGAATTCGGTGTTTGCTTGACCGCGGCGGCCATCCTGCCGTTCCCGGCCACGGGTACTCCGGTTGGCGGTGTGATGTGGGCTCCGCCGCCGACTCTGGTTCGCCATTCCGCGCTGGTTTTGCTCAAGAAGTCCGACCAGACATAGGCGGAGCCTCGGCCCTCGGAGCTATGAAAAATAATAATCTTGCTGGCGGGCAGTTGGGCTTCGGGGTTGAGCTCTACCAGGGCTGGATCGTTCCAACGTTTGATCCTTCCGAGATAGATCCCAGCCAGAACTCGGGGCGAGAACTTGAGCGGGCCAACGGCATCGGGCAGGTTGTAAACAGGCACCAGGGCACCGAGAACCGCAGGGAATTGCAGCACGCCTGCATTGCCCAGCTGGTCGCTCGTCATCGGAACGTCAGTTCCCCCAAAGTCGGCCTTGCCGGAGGACACCAAGGCGATGCCGTCGCTCGATCCCGAAGGCATGTAGCTGAAGTGGAGATTGGGATGGTTTTTTTGAAACTCTCGAAACCAGGTGGCATAGATCACGACCGGAGTAGTCGATCCGACCCCCACCAACTGAACGCTCGCGGAACTCTGGGACCACGCCGGCTGCCAGAATAGCAGCAGGTAAATCGGCAAACACAGCTTCTGCAGACACATGATGTTCCTCCAGCTTCGCAGTCCGGCCGGTTGGCCGGGCCCCAGGAAAGGATCGAATGAACCGGCGGGTTCCGGCCGAAGGTCTCCTCTCGGAGTTATCGGCCAGTGGAGGCGCGCGCTTTAGGTTCTGCCCACTTCTTACACGGCGGATGCGAGCGGCTGCAGCGCTTCGTGCAGGAAGCTCGGGCGGCGGTACTGAAACATCCCGACATTCTTTCAATTTTCGCGTGCATGCTGAAGCGCACTTACGGTGGCTGCGGAAAAAGTCAACAAAACCGCGAACAGCTCACCTCAGGCGCGACACATTCCAATGGCTTACGGCACGACTAAAGCCGTGCCCTTCCCGAACCTAGGCGGGCTGGAGTTCATCAGCAGTCTTAGACGGGGCAAGCCCCGTCTCTACACGAGTTCTTGCGCAGGCTGTGAAGCCGTGCCCCATTCAAAACCTGCGTGAGCCGGAGTTTTTCCGCAGCCTGTTAGAGGGCTATACTACCCGCGTATCTCCTTTTGAGTTCATCCATGGCTAAGTGTTTCTTGCGGTTGCTATCCTGCGGATTCCAAGAGAGAGAGAGAGAGGGAGGTTACGCCTTGATTATGTCGAGCGGAATTAGTTGCAACTGGAGAAAGTTTGCTCTTGCGCTGTCGCTTGCCGGTCTTCTTTATTCGGCTCATGTTTATTCGGCTTATGCGGCCGACATCAAGCCGGAAGAGATTGTTGCCAAACACCTGGATTCGATCGGTACGGCCGACGCCCGCGCCGCGATCAGGTCGCGTGCGGTAAACGGCGCGCTGCACTTCAAGATATTGGTTGGCGGCGGAGGCGAAGTGGTGGGGAGCTGGGGGCGGGTGTCAGAGCAGCGCAAGTCGAACTTCGTGATGAGGTTTGGGACCGGCAATTGGCGCGGGGAACAGTTTATCTTCGACGGCGACAAGACTTCTTTTGCCGCCGCAACTTCCTCGCACCTGCGGAGCAACTTCGCACAGTTCGTGAACGGCTATGATTTCGTCGTCAAAGAAGGCTTGCTGGGCGGAGAGCTTTCCACGGCGTGGGCGCTGCAAAACCTCGACCCGAAACAGGTCAGGCTCGAATACATGGGTCTCAAGAAAGTCGACGGCCGCGAACTGCAAGGGGTTGAGTATATCTCGAAGGGCGGCTCTGGGATGACGGTCAAGCTGTATTTTGACCCCGAGACCTATCGGCATGTGATGACGGTGTATTCCGTTGGGATCGTGCAGAAAGGCGGCCCCGGCGGTGTGACTACAGATATCAACGGTGCGAGACTGGGCCCCGACGCCAGCACGCCGTATCAGAGGGACATCCGCTACACCATCGAGGAGCGCTTCAGCGACTTCCAGACCGACAGCGGAATCACACTGCCCCGGCATTACGACCTGCAGTACACCGAGGAACTCCAGAATGGCTCGACTCATGTCTACGACTGGAATATGACGGCGGACAGAATCGTCAATAACATCGACCTTGATCCGGGGAATTTCCACCTCAAATAGAAACGGGTGCTCGTCTCATTCGCGGAATGCCGTGCAGACGGCGATGGAAAAAGACTGGGCGCTGGCAGCGAGAAGCGGGCCAATCTCAGGTAACAGCTCACCATCAAGTCCGATATAATCCACGCTTCAGATGGCACTCATTTCAGGCACGAAGCTGGGCCCTTACGACATCCAGTCGTTGATCGGCGCTGGAGGCATGGGAGAAGTGTATCGGGCGCGCGATTCGCGGCTGGATCGCATCGTCGCCATCAAGGTGCTGCCCGCTTCTTACTCGGCGGACGGGGAGCGGCTGCAGCGCTTCGTGCAGGAAGCGCGCGCGGCGGCGGGGCTGAATCATCCGAACATTCTTTCAATTTTCGATATCGGGGAGGTGAACGGGGCTCCTTATATTGTTTCCGAATTGCTTGAAGGACAAACTTTGCGGGACCGGCTCAGGGACGGGCCGCTTTCGAGCCGGAAGGCGGTCGACTACGCGCTGCAAGTGGCGCGGGGATTGGCGGCGGCGCATGAAAAGGGAATCGTGCACCGCGACCTGAAGCCGGAGAATTTGTTTTTGACCGGCGACGAGCGGGTGAAGATTCTCGACTTCGGTCTGGCGAAACTGACGCGTCCGGAAACGGGCGCGGACGCCGACGCGCCGACGGCGCTGAACACCGAGCCGGGCCAGATTCTGGGGACGGTCGGATACATGTCGCCGGAGCAGGTGCGGGGAAAAGCGGCGGACCATCGCTCGGACATTTTTTCGTTCGGGTCGATTCTGTACGAGATGCTCTCCGGGCAACACGCATTTCGAGGAGAAAGTCCGGCCGATACGCTGAGCGCGATTTTGAAAGAGGAACCGGCCGAGCTTTCGGAGGTGGCGCGCAATGTTCCTCCGGCATTGGAACGAATGGTGCGGCATTGTCTGGAGAAGAATCCGGCACAGCGTTTTCAGTCAGCGGGAGATCTGGCGTTCAATCTGGAAGCGCTGGCGGATGGTTCGGTAATTGGTTCGGTGGCAGGGAAGACGGGCGTGCAGCCGGCGATGGCAGATGCGGCGGCCACGGAGGACGCGTGGTCGCGGGAAGAAGTTGCGTCGCGCGGCAAATTGCTTGCATTGGCCGGTGCGCTGGCGCTGGCCGCGGTGATGCTGGGGGTGGGTTGGTGGTGGGGCCGAGGCAGCGGGCGCGCGCCTTTGGCGGAGTATCAGCCGATTACGTTCCGCACGGGTTCAATCGGGAACGCGCGCTTTACTCCGGACGGCAGCATTGTGTACAGCGCTGCGTGGGACGGAGGCGAGAACCAGTTGTACCTCGGGCGCACGGACGATCATGGCGCGCGCGAACTGGGAGTGAAAGACGCGGAACTGCTGGCGATTTCGAAGAGCGGGGAGCTGGCGGTCCGGCTGAACACGGTGCGCCTCGGCGGGTTTGCGCAGATGGGGACTTTGGCGCGGGTTCCGCTGAGCGGGGGATCTCCGCGAGAAGTGCTGGACAACGTGCAGGACGCGGACTGGGCGGCGGACGGCGAGACGATGGCGGTGGTCCGTTATGTGCCGGCAAACGGCCACTGGCGATTGGAGTATCCGATTGGGAGAGTGCTGCTCGACGGCATTAACTGGATCAGCCATCCGAAGATATCGCCGGATGGGAAGTGGATTGCGTTTGCCGACCATCAAAACGCGAACGGCGACGACGAGGGTGCGATCGCGGTGATTGGCTCGGATGGCAAGGACAACGAGAAGGAGAAGATACTTTCCGCGGGCTGGACCACGCTGCAGGGGATCGTCTGGTCGCCGGCGGGAGACGAAATCTGGTTCACGGCCGCGAACAACGGGGGTGCGGGGAGCCCGCGCGCACTGACCCTGTCGGGCAAAGTGCGAACCATCACGAATGTGCCGGGAGGAATGTGGCTGGAAGACCTCCGGAACGGATTGGCGCTGGTGGTGACGCATCAGCGGCGCATCGGGATTCGAGGTGTGCCTCCGGGTGGGAAAAGAGAGGTCGAGCTGGGGTGGTTCGGATGGTCGCTTCTGGGCGATCTGACGCCAGACGGCCGGAAGGTTTTGTTCGAAGAGACAGGCGATGGCGGCGGACCGAATTACACCGTGTTTTTGCGCGATACCGACGGGTCGCCGCCGGTGCGAATTGGCGAGGGAGTGGGTTTAGCGATCTCTCCCGACGCCAAGTGGGTAGTTACGCAGCCGGCCAAGGGCGGGGCGCTCAGCCTGGTGCCGACGGGAGCGGGCGAAGCCCGGCAGTTGACGCACGACAACGTGAGCTACCAGAAGGTGCGGTGGTTGGCGGGCGGCACGGAGTTGCTGGCCAGCGGAATTGAGGCCGGACATGGTGCGCGCGACTATGTGATTGAGCTCGGCAACGGCAATTCGAAGCCAATCACGCCAGAGGGGGTGGTCGGAGTGCTGCCCTCGCGCGACGGCCTAAGCACAGCGGTGCTGGGACCGGATGGGAAATGGGGCATTTGGCCGCTGAATGGAGATGGAAACGGTCTGCACCCGATCCCGGGGCTGGACGCGAGCTACCGCGTGCTGGGCTGGTCGGCAGAGGGGACATCGTTGTATGTCGCGTCTAACCGGCGGCGTGAGAACAGCGGGACCGTATATCTTGTAAGTACGGCTACGGGAACGATGGAGTTGCGAAAAATTTTCGGAGAAGACTTGCCGGTTGGAGCCTTGAGCATTGCCGGGTCTTATCTGGCGGGCGACGGCGGCGCGTATGCCTATCTCTACGATCAGGCGCTGTCGCAGGTGTATGTGGTGAGAGGGATGAAGTAAGTAAGTGAAGCGGGGGATGTGCGCGTTACTAGAGCGTGTTTCGTAAATGCCTTTCAGTTCGAAAAGCGCGGCCCTCAGGGGCTAAAGCCCTCATTTTCCCCGGCCGAGACGGCACGGCTAAAGCCGTGCCCTACCCGAGAACCGATTTATGAAACACGCTCTATATAAGTCGTCTGGTGTGTGAGAAAGGAAGTGCCTGCCATGAAGCGTTCGGCTGGAGTGACGGTAATCGCGATTTTGTCATTGCTTGGATCGTTACTTACGTTCGCCATGGGGATCCTGATGCTGGTAGTGATGGTCATGGCCCCTGTGCCCCGCTCGAACCAGCTTCCCGTCTCGCCAGTGTTCTTTAAGGTCTTGTTCCTGCTGGTTTCGCTTGTGTACTTGCTCCCAGCAGTGTGGGGCATGGTTACCGGGATTGGTTTGTGGGGGCTGAAAAACTGGGCGCGCATCTCGATCATCGTTTTCTCAGTGCTGCTGATTTTGATGTTCGGATTTTCAGGATTGATGATGCTGGTTGTTCCCATTCCCTCTATCCCCAGCAAGACGGTGGACCCTTCGGTGATGACCGGCATTCGAGTAGGAATGGGAACATTTATGCTGGCGCTGGCCGGGATCGGCGTCTGGTGGCTGGTGTTCTTCAACCGGGCTAACGTGAAGGCGCAGTTTGGGCAGGTCTCGCCGGCTCTTGCCTCTTTATCTCAGCCGCAAACTGGTTATCCTGCGCAAAGTGCGCCTGTCGGCGCCGCCGATTCGGGCGCGAGTAAGCGTCCACTGAGCATCACGATCATCGCCTGGTTTTTGCTGATAGGGTGCTTGTTCATTCCCTTGAGTCTCGTGCTGCGTTCACCCGCCATCCTATTCACGAAACTGCTGACCGGATGGCCGGCGGCCTTGTTTTTCCTTAGCTATGTGGCTGTGCAGGCTTGCATCGGGGTGGGATTGCTGCGTCTGAAGCCGGTCGCCCGAACCGCAGCGATTGTCTACTTTATCTTCGGGTTTCTGAATGGCGCCGTCTTCTATTTCGCGCCTGGAGGCCATGCTCGGATGCTGGCGCTGATGGAGAGCCAGCAATCGATGTTTCCCTGGATGCGGCTGATTCAGGACCAGCCCGAGTTCCACTTCGACTCGACGCCCTTCATCGTCATGGGAGCCGTTAGCGGGCTAATTGGGATCACGGTGCCGCTGTACTTCCTCATCACTCGAAAAGTTGCTTTTGAAAGGGCTGCTGCCGATCTGGAATCGCGGGCGGGCTTGGCTTGAGCGGCGCCGGCGCTCTATCGCAGCTCGATTCCAGTCATTCGCCGGCTGTGGCTTGTTTATTAGTCCGGTTCTAGAATGGACGACTATGAAGAAGAGTGTTTCGATCGTGAGTGCGGTGGCGATCTTGCTAGGGGTTGGCTGGGTTGGCTTGGCGGCTCAGGACGCGCACGAGGGGCCGACGTCGGACTTGCGATTTCTGGTGGTGCGCGACTACAACGGCAAGCCGGTGAGGAATGCGGCGGTGGTGCTGCATCCGATTAAGAAGGGACAGCAGACGCGCGGCGGGTTGGAGTTGAAGACGGACAACGATGGGCGGACCAATATTGACGGCATTCCGTATGGGGCGCTGCGGGTGCAGGTGCTGGTGCCGGGTTTCCAGACTTTTGGGGAAGACTACCAGATTAACAAGCCGGAGTTGGAGATTACGGTGAAGCTGAAGCGTCCGGGGGGACAGTACTCGACGTATGGGAACGGCAGCGATGCGAAGAAAGGCGACGACAAGAATCAGCCGGCGCAAAAGCCGCAGTAAATGAGAGGCGCGATGGCAGAGGTTCGAGTGAGATTGCATATGAAGAGAAATCTTTCGATGGCAATGGCAGTGGCGATCGGGCTTGGGATCGGCATGGCCGGGCTGGCGTGGGCTCAGGAGGATGAGGGGCCGGTGTCGAGTTTGCGGTTTGTGGTGGTGCGCGACTCCGACGGTAAGCCGGTAAGGAATGCGGAGGTGGTGCTGCATCCGGTGAAGCGCAAGGGGAAGCAGGCGCAGGCAGAAGTGGATTTGAAGACGGACGCAGAGGGGAAGACGAACGTGGATGGAATTCCGTACGGTCCGCTGCGGGTGCAGGTGCTGGCGCCGCATTTCCAGACCTTCGGGGAAGACTACGAGATCAACAAGCCGGAGATGGAGATCACGGTGAAGCTGAAGCATCCGGGCGGGCAGTACTCGGTGTATGAGAATCACGGGGACGACAAGAAGCCGCAGTAATTTATGCCAGTGACAGGGAGGGCCGGTTGTCCTACAATCGGCTGACCATGGGGTTGCAGGAACTCACCGTCGAGCGCTATGAAGGAGTGGCGGACGATCAGCGGATTCTCTTGCTGCGCGGGCCGATCACGATGGAAACCGCTCCGCAGTTCGAACGGGCGGTGCGCCATGAATGCGCGGAGACGATGATTCTGGATTTGTCGGATGTTCCTTACATTGATTCGGTGGGATTGGGGTCGCTGGTGGCGGCGTACGTTTCGCATCAGAAAACGGGGCGATGCCTGGTGCTGACCGGCGTGAAGCCGCGGGTGCGCAAGATCATGGAAATCACCAAGGTCAACGATTTCTTCGTGACCTTTGGCACGACGTGGGAAGCGGTGGAAGCGCTGGCTAACACCGGGACGGCTTAGCGCCGCGCCAAGGGCGTGACGCCCCTTCGACAAGCTCAGGGCAGGCTTTCGGGACAGCCGGCAAGATGCCGGCGCTACAATTCACCGCATCCTGAATCGAAAACGCTGGCGCGCCATCTAAACCGCATTGCTCGCGTGCGCGCGCCGACGTCTATGGATCTTCTTTACCGATATTCCAAGCAGTACTGGAAACTTTTTGTGGCCGCGCTTTTGCTGGCCGCGACCAATCAAATCTTTTCGCTGCTCGACCCGCTGATTTTTCGCCATGTAATCGACAGCTACGCCACCAAGTATCACCAGTTCACGCAGGCGCAATTCGTGCGCGGGGCGGGGCTTTTGCTGCTGGCGGCGGTGGGGGTGGCGTTTGTGTCGCGGGTGGCCAAGAATTTCCAGGATTATTTCGTCAACGTGATCGTGCAGCGGCTGGGCGCGAAAATGTATTCGGACGGGATCCAACATTCGCTCGATTTGCCCTACCAGGTGTTCGAAGACCAGCGCAGCGGCGAGACGCTGGGCAAGCTGCAAAAAGTCCGCAGCGACGTGGAGCGGTTTATTACCGCGGCCATCAATGTGCTTTTCATTTCGCTCGTCGGCATTGTTTTCGTGATGATCTACGCCTTCCGCGTGCACTGGTCGATCGCTCCGGCGTTTCTGATTACGGTTCCACTGCTGGGAATCATCAGTTCGGTGTTGAGCAAGCGGATCAAGAAAATGCAGAAGACCATTGTTGCCGAAACCACCGCGCTGGCGGGTTCGACGACCGAGTCGCTGCGCAATATTGAATTGGTGAAAAGTTTGGGCCTGGCTCATCAGGAAGTGGGCCGGCTCAACGGGATCACGGGAAAGATTCTGAAGCTCGAACTCATGAAAGTGAAATACCTGCGCAGCCTGAGTTTCATACAGGGGACGGCGGTCAACGCGCTGCGCACCAGTATTTTGTTTTTTATGCTCTATTTGATTTTCCGGCAGGAGATCACGATTGGGCAGTTTTTCTCGCTGATGATCTATTCGTTTTTTATTTTCACGCCGTTGCAGGAGTTGGGGAACGTCATCAATATCTATCGCGAAACGGAAGTCTCACTGCAGAATTTTCAGCAGATTCTCGACACGCCGCGCGATCCTAAGCCGGCCGATCCGGAGCCGGTTGACGAGCTCATGACGCTGCAATTTGAAGACGTCAGTTTTCAGCATCAGAGCTCTTCTTCCTCCCTGGCGTTGGATGAGATCGGTTTCAGCGCGGCTCGCGGAGACACGGTTGCGTTCGTGGGGCCGTCGGGGGCAGGGAAGTCGACGCTGGTGAAGCTGCTGGTGGGCTTGTACGCTCCGAAAGCGGGCGAGATTCTTTATAACGGGATTCCGTCGAACCGCGTGGATCTGGATCTGCTGCGGGAAAAAATCGGATTTGTTACGCAGGACACGCAGTTGTTTTCGGGCTCGATTCGCGAGAACCTGCTGTTCGTGAATCCGCAGGCGACGGATGCGGAATGCATGGAGGTTTTGCAGCAGGCGGCCGCCGACAGCTTGCTTTCGCG
>Ga0181530_10004122_pt1 | contig 15655 bp, 15 predicted proteins | sample PEATcosm2014_Bin_42_FD_119769 | JGI IMG/M metagenome (GOLD analysis project Ga0181530, IMG submission 119769) | Peatland microbial communities from MTU Mesocosm Facility, Houghton, MI, USA - PEATcosm2014_Bin10_60_metaG | ecosystem: Environmental > Terrestrial > Soil > Wetlands > Peat | place... | reverse complement strand
CGTTATCCCCGTGGCATATTCAGCTTCGTCGAAGGCGTATTCCGCTGGCACAACCGGGTCGCCGTCTACGCGTTCGTCCTGGTCACCGATCGGTACCCGCCGTTCAGGCTGGCGCCATGACCTGGCACCGCGGGGCGATGAGGTATTCGCCGATCGCGTCGCGGACGCCGTCTGCGGTGGCGCGGGTAAGTGCGCGACGTAGGCCTGCCGCTGGTCTCGGTCACTCAGGTCCAACCCGGCCAGCCCGAGTGCCCGCCATCGAGCCCGGATGAGTCATCAATCCAGCCAAGGAGACCAACATGACGACCACCATGCGAATCACAGCAACGAAAGAGTCCCGATGGACTCAATGAGGAAGACCGCACTCGTCGCGGGCGTCTTCTACTTAATCACCTTCATCTCGATCCCCACACTCGCCCTCTACGGCCCGGTGAAGAACCACCGGGACTGGATCCTCAGCTCCGGCGCCCGCACCGCACGCCGGCCGTGCAGCGGCCCGCCGGCCCCTTGAGCGGGCACTGTACGGACCAGGAAGACAGCGGCTACCGTCGCTGGCCTGGGTGGGTGCCGTCCTACCCGTTCCGCTAACCACTTCCTGACCTCACCCCCACAACCAGGGGCCGGGCGGGGAGCCCCACCGCGGTGGGACGTGCGGGACAGGAACAGCTAGGCGAGGGTGGTGAGGCGGGCGGCCGCGGTGGCGACGCGTTCGTCGGTGGCGGTCAAGGCCACCCGGATGAACGCCGCTCCCGCGGCCCCGTACAGTTCACCCGGTGAGACCAGAATCCCGGCCTCGGCCAGTATCCGGGCCGAATCCCATCCGTCGGACCCGGCCCGCGACGCCCACAGATACAGCCCCGCCTCGGAATTCTCGATGACCCAGCCCGCCGCCTCCAGAGCCGCCCAGAGCACGATGCGCCGCGAGCGGTACCGCTCGCGCTGCTCCTCGGCGTGCTCGTCGTCGTCCAGCGCCGCGACCATGGCGGCCTGGACCGGGGCGGGCACGATCATCCCGGCGTGGCGGCGGATCTCGTGCAGCTCAGCGATCAGCCCCGGGTCGCCCGTCACGAAGCCGGCGCGGTACCCGGCCATATTGGAGCGCTTGGACAGCGAGTGGACGGCGAGCAGGCCGTCGTGCGTGCCGCCGCTCACCTCCGGGTGCAGGACCGAGACCGGAACCACGTCCCAGCCCTGCTCGATGTAGCACTCATCCGAGGCCAGGACCGTCCCGCGCTCGCGGGCCCAGGCCACCATTTTGCTCAGGTGCTCCGGTGGCAGCACCTTTCCGGTCGGGTTGGAGGGCGAGTTCACCCAGGCCAGCCGGACCGGCTGCGGGCCGACCGCGAGCGTGCCGCCGGTGGCCAGCGGCGTGGCACCCGCGAGCCGGACCCCGGCGTCGTACGTCGGGTAGGCCAGCGACGGGTACACCACCGTGTCCCCGGCCCCGCAGCCGAGCATGGTCGGCAGCCAGGCGATGAACTCCTTGGTGCCGATCACCGGGAGGACGGCCTCCGGGGCCACCGTCACACCGTGCCGTCGCGCCAGCCAGTGGGCGGCCGCGTCGCGCACCGCCGGCGTCCCGCGGGTCAGCGGGTAGCCGGGCGCGTTGGCGGCCGCCGCGAGCGCGGCGCGCACCGTGTCCGGCACCGGGTCGACGGGGGCCCCGATGGAGAGGTCAACGATGCCCCCCGGGTGGCGCTCCGCCTCTTTGCGGTACCGCGCGACCCGGTCCCAGGTGAAGGCCGGCAGCCGTGAGGCGAGAGTCAGCTGTCTTCTCCCTGCGGCGGCAGCGCCGCCACCAGCGGGTGGTCCTTGCCGATCTTGCCGGTCTTCGACGCGCCGCCCGGTGAGCCGAGGTCCTCGAAGAAGTCGACGTTGACCTTGTAGTAGTCCTTCCACTGGTCCGGGACGTCGTCCTCGTAGTAGATGGCCTCGACCGGGCACACCGGCTCGCACGCACCGCAGTCCACGCACTCGTCCGGGTGGATGTAGAGCATGCGCTCGCCCTCGTAGATGCAGTCCACCGGGCACTCTTCGATGCATGCCCTGTCAAGCACATCGACGCAGGGCTGCGCGATGACGTAGGTCACGTGTGAACTCCTCTGTCGTCCGGGCTCGGCAGGCTGCGGCCCGGGCTTTACCGTCCGCGATCAGTATGGCGGTTCCGAGCGTGGTTTGCCTTAGTGGAGCAGGATACTTCCGCTGGTGGCACTGGCCGCGCTCGCGGCGCCGGTGTCCGGCTGCCAGCCCTTGGTGCCAGCCGGCACCGCCCACTGATAACCGCCGTAGTGCACATCGCTGATGCCGTAAGCGTCGGCGTGTGTCACCAGCCAAGAGGCTACCGCCCACCCTTCCGCCGGCTGTACCCGCACGTCCACGGTCATTGATTTGGCCGAACGGGCGCTGGTGAGGCTCGTTACCGGCCTGTCGGCCGCAGGGGCCCCGAACGCCGCGGCCAGTGCCGTTCCGGCAGCGGCCAGCGCCGGCTGAGGGTGCGCCCCAGGGCCGGCCCAGCACCACACGGCGCGCGGCCGCTCGCCGGTGAACGCGCTGGTCAGTGAGGTCGCCATCAAGTCGTATTGCGAGTAGGCGGAGCCATCGGCGCTGTGCTGGACGGCCTGGGCGGCCTGATACACCGGCATCGCCAGGTACCCGCGCACGTGGGTCAGTGCGCCGAAGAACTTGGTGGTGGCGTACACCGGATCCTCGAGCTGGCTGGCGGTGCCCCAGCCTTCCGACGGCCGCTGCTGGAACACGCCGACCGAGTCCAGGTCGCCGTAGGTCAGGTTGTGCATGTGCGACTCCTGCATGGCCGTCGCGTAGGCGATCGTGACGGCGCGCGCCGGGAGTTCCTCGCTGGCGGCGACAGCGGCGATAGTGGCGGCGATGCTGGCCTGCTGCGGGTCGAGCGAGATGGCGCTGGTGCCGCCGCCGGCCTGGCAGCCGGGACCGGTCAGGAACGGTGTGACGCGCTGGTAGGCGGAGTACGCGAAGTAACCGGCGACGGCGAGCAGGACCACAACGGACACGGTGAAGATAGCGGCGCCCTTCCGCCGCGCACGTCTGCTTCTCGGCACACCATCAGACCGTACCGGCGGCGCGGCCTCCTGTGGCCGGTGTGGGATGGCCGGGTGAGGTGTTGCGCGCCGCGGACCGCCATCGGGTGTGGGCCGCCCGCGGGGGCCGCCCGCGGGGGCCGCCCGCGCGGGCCGCCCGCGCGGGGCGGCTAAGCTCCGTCGCCATGGACGAGTCATCTGCCCGGGCCGCCGTGAGCGCGGCCGAGCTCACATCGCCGCTGTCGCTCCGCATCGATGAGCTCTGGGAGTACCGTTCCCGGCTCACCCCGGATGATTCGTCGGCCCGGGCCGAAGTGATGGCCGCGATCGATCAGCTCGACTCCGGGGCGGCCAGGGTGGCGTGGACTGACCCTGCCACCGGCCACGCTGTGGTCGACGAGCGGGCCAAGCACGCCATCCTGCTCGCGTTCCGCCTGCTGCCGATGACGCGCTCCCAGGTCGGGGACTTCCGCTATCACGACCGGGTTCCGCTCAAGACGCGCCTGGACGGGGTGCGGGTGGTGCCGGGCGCGATCGTGCGCTGGGGCGCCTATATCGCGCCGGGCGTCGTGCTGATGCCCTCGTTCGTCAACATCGGCGCCTACGTCGACGAGGGGACCATGGCCGACACCTGGGCCACCGTCGGCTCGTGCGCCCAGATCGGCAAGAACGTGCACCTATCGGGCGGCGTGGGTATCGGCGGCGTGCTGGAGCCGCCGAACGCGGTGCCCGTGATCGTCGGGGACGACGCCTTTATCGGGTCGCGGAGCATGGTGGTGGACGGGGCCCGGGTGGGCCGGGGCGCTGTCCTGGGCGCGGGCACCATCCTGACCGCGAGTACGCACGTGATCGACGCGCAGACCGGCGGCGAACTGCCCCGCGGCGAGGTACCCGAGTGGTCGGTCTGCGTTAGCGGCAACCGGATCCGGAGTTTCCCCGGCGGGGACTTCGGCATGCCGTGTGTCCTGGTCCTAAGGCGGCTGCAGGAGGGCGACCGGCACGACAAGGCCACGCTGAACGAAATCCTCCGCGACCACGGTGTAAACGCCTGAGGTCCGCATGTATACGGCTGGAAAATCAGGGCCGTGTAGCGCGGGGAGCGGCGTGAAGCACTACGCCGGCGCTATTACCGTGGGGGGACGATGAGCGTGAATTCCGATTCCAGCCGGCCGGAGCGGCGCCAGGGGCCTGCCACTCTGCGGGGCAAGCAGATACCGGCGACCACGACGGACCAGCGGCTGCTCGACCGCCGGGGGCCGACCGACTGGGTACATACCGACACTTGGCGGGTCATGCGCATCCAGGCCGAGTTTGTCGAGGGCTTTGGCCTGCTCGCGGAGCTGGGCCTGGCGGTGTCGATCTTCGGCTCGGCGCGGACGCCGCGCAACAGCCACGAGTATGAGCTCGCCGCGAGTATCGCGGGTGGCCTGGCCAGGGCCGGCTACGCGATCATCACCGGGGGCGGCCCGGGGGTCATGGAGGCCGCCAACAAGGGCGCGGTCGAAGTCGGCGGCGTGTCGGTCGGGCTGGGCATCGAGCTGCCGCTCGAGCTCGGGCTCAATCAATACGTCGACATGGGCGTGGAGTTCCGCTACTTCTTCGTCCGCAAGACAATGTTCGTGAAGTATTCGCAGGCCTTCGTGGTGCTGCCCGGCGGCTTCGGCACGATGGACGAGCTGTTCGAGGCGCTCACCCTGGTCCAGACCGGCAAGATCACCAAGTTCCCGATCGTTCTCGTCGGCAGTTCCTACTGGTCAGGGCTGCTTTCCTGGCTGAAGTCCGCGATGTGCGCCGGGGGGAACGTGTCGCCCGTCGACCTGGACCTGGTGCACGTGGCCGACGACGCCGGCGAGGTCGTGCGGATTATCACTGACGCGCACAATCACCAGGGCATTGCGCGCGAGCACGACGTCTGACCTGCACCGGGCCACCCCGGCGGCCAGCGCGGGAGCGTGGGCGCCACGCGGCGAAACGTCCCTTAGTTGCCACTGCCCGTGCTGAGCATGGCACGATTCATATGTGCCTGTGCTCATGCTGGTGGCCGTGATCGTCATCCTGGCCGGTGTCGTCGTCGTGGCGTCAGGTCGCGGTGGGGAGATGGCCCCGGAGTACCCCGACTATCCGCCCATCGACCTCGGCCCGGTCTCCGCGGCCGACGTCGCCCTGCTGCGGCCGCCTTCGGCCGCGTGGGGCTATAACATGCGCGTCACCGATAAGGCACTGGAGACCATCGCCCGGGCTGTGACGGAGCGGGACATCAAGATCTCGGCCCTGCAGCAGGAGGTCTGCGACCTGCGCGAGGAACTCGCCCACGACTGGACCCGCCAGTCCGGCGCCCCAGCGACGGTGGGAGCCGCGGGAGCGGCCGCGGAAGCGGAGAGGCCGGAAGCGGGACCTCGCTCAACCGAGCCGGCATGCCCCCTGGACGAAGAGAACGCGGCCACGGGCGCCCAATGGCCCGGCCCCCCGTGGGCTCAACCTGAGCCGACCCAGCCCCAGGCATCCCAGCCCCAGGCCGCCGGGCCCCAGGCATCCCAGCCCCAGGCCGCCGGGCCCCAGGCATCCCAGCCCCAGGCATCCCGGCCCGAGGCATCCCAGCCCCAGGCATCCCAGCCCCAGGCATCCCAGCACCAGGCCGCCGGGCCCCAGGCCGCCGAACCAGAGCCGACCGCGCCCCAGCCGGTCGTCTCGGGGGCAGCCCGTCACGAACCGGCCCCCCTACTGGAGCCCTCCGGCAACGAGTCCTCCGGCGAGGAGCCCTCCCACCGGCTGCCCTCCTACGGCGTGCCGGGTCACGCGGCCGCACAGCGCCCGGCCTGGGACGAGCCCAATGGCCAGGACAGCTGGGAAGAGCCGCACCAGACGCTCGTCTGGGGCGCGGAACACCAGCGGGCGAAGGTCAGCCGCCGCCAGCAACACCAGGCCCCCCAGCCCCAGGACGCGCCCAGCAAGAATGCGCCCGATGATTACCGGCCGACCGAGGATCCGCCCACCGAGGATCCGCCCAGCGAGGGTGCGCCCACCGCGGATTGGCCCGGTCAGGACACTCCCCATCAGGACACCCCCACCGCGGACGCGGTCACCGCGGATTGGCCCGACGAGCACGCGCCTCATCAGCACACCCCCGGCGCGCCCGCGTCCGGCCCGGACGGTCCCACCGAGGACGCGCGCGGCCAGGACTCGCCCGGCCCAGCGCCGGCCGGCCACTGGGCGAAAGTCACCGCTCCCTCCCACTACGAGGACGCGCGTCATTCAGCCCAGGCAGAGCAGGACCGTGAGTGACGGCGTGGCCCCTGGTCCGGATGGGCGCCTGCGCTGCCCGTGGGGTCTCAGCGCGCCGGAATACCTCGCTTATCACGACGACGAATGGGGCCGCCCGCTGCACGGCGACCAGGCGATCTTCGAGCGACTCTGCCTCGAGGGGTTTCAGTCCGGGTTGTCCTGGCTGACGATTCTCCGCAAGCGCGAGAATTTCCGCGCCGCGTTCGCCCGGTTCGACATCGCCGCGGTAGCCAGCTTCGGCGACGAGGACGTTCAGCGACTGCTCGCGGACGCCGGCATCATCAGGAACCGGGCCAAGATCACTGCCGCGATTGCGAACGCCCGCGCCGCCCTCGACCTGCCGGGCGGCCTGAGCGAACTGGTCTGGAAGTACGCGGGCAAGTACGCGGGCAAGCACATCGGCAAATACGCGGGCGAGTACGCGGGCGAGCCGGCCAGGGCTCCGCGGACGACGGCGGACATACCGGCCCAGACGCCCGCGTCGAAGGCGCTGTCCGCTGAGCTCCGCCGAAATGGCTTCACGTTCATCGGTCCGGTCACCGCGTACGCGACCATGCAGGCGTGCGGCATCGTCAACGACCACCTGGCCGACTGCTTCCGCCGCACCACCCTCCCCTGACGCCCCGTGCGCGCGGCGGCGGGCCGGATCCGGCCTGAGGTGCCGCATATGATGCCGAACGGCACGCGAACTACGCACTACGACCGGAAGGCTGTTCCTGGCCTGCGCCGGACCGCGAGGACCATTTGTGATCGTTACTGTCACGCTGAACGCCGCGCTGGACGTCAGCTATGAGGCGGAAGGCCTGTCGTGGCAATCGACGCGTGATGTCTCCTGGGTCCGGCATCGCGCGGGCGGCCGTGGCGTCGCGGTGGCGCGGGTGCTGCACACGTTCGGCCATGAGGTGCTGGCGACAGGACTGGTCGGCGGCGCGACGGGGGAGCTGATCAGGGAGGACCTCGGCCGGTCCAGCATTCCGGTGGCGTTCACCTGGATCGGCCGCGAGTCACGCCGGGTCCTGGAGGTCAGCGACACCGCCTCTGGGCGCACGATGCGGCTCCGCGAGCCCGGGCCGTACGTGACGACCGAGGAGCTTGGCCGATTCGCCGCCGATTACCGGCGGATGCTCGCCGATGCGACGGCGGTCGTCCTGTGCGGGACGCTGCCCGCGGGCCTGCCGCCGGAGATCTACGGATCGCTCGCCACCTGGGCGGCCGAGGGCGGCGTCCCCGTGATCCTCAACGCCGGCGGAAGCGCCCTCCGCTACGCCGCCTCGCGCCGCCCCGACCTGGTGGTGCCTGACCCCGGCGACGACGCGGTGCTGAGCCGCCTGGACGCTTCCCCCGCCGAACGAGCCCATCAGGCCGGCCAGGCTGGCCAGGCCGGCCAGCACGATCGGCCGGGCCGGGCCGTCAGAGCCGGTGGCCCCCACGCGGCTGGCGGCGACGACTACCTCGACGGCGGTGACGCGCTGCTGCGGCTCGGGGTGTCGGCGGTGGCGATCTACGCGGGTCGCCAGGTGGGTGTCGTCACGAAAGCCGGGCGATGGAATGCCTCGCTCGCCAGCCTGGAACCCGGCGGCCCGTCCACGACGAGATCGCCGGGCGCGCTCGTCGCGGGCCTCGTGCCCGGTCTGCTGCTTGGCTGGTCCTGGCCGGATCTGCTCCGGCACGCGGTCGCCGTGGCCGCCGCCGCGGACCCCTCGGGGGACGTTAATCTCGCGGTTTACGAGCGTCTGGTCGACGGCGTGACGGTAGAAACCGCAAGCTGAGCAGCGAATATCCCGTCGGGATGTTCCCGCCCAGCATCACGGGGCCAGCGCGACGGTGGCCCCGGTCTCACTCAGCAGCCGGTGGCACCCGGCCGCGTCGCGGAACCGCGCGAGGTCGCCGCGCACCCGCGCGCAGGGTCCTTCCGGCCCGGCGAGCGTGGTCCCGTCGGCGTCCACCGCGACGATCTCACCGCCGGTGCGCAGCAGCACGGGGCCGTTCCGGCGCGCGGAGATCGCGACCAGCCCGGCCCCGATGCTGGCGAGGATGCCGGCCGGATCGTCGGTGTTGGACTCCACCCAGGTGGTCGGGGTTCCCGGCGGCGCGTCCGATCCGGTCCGGTGCCAGTCACTGCCGCCGACCGGGATGGCACACGGATCCCAGGCGTGCCACCAGGACAGCGGCGTCGTCCAGCTCAGGTCGAGCCAGCTCCAGTGCCACACCTCCACCAGCGGGGGCCGCTCTGGCATGGCGTGCATCCAGCTCACCGGGCCCGCGATGGGGTGGTTGACCGACAGCAGGCCGCCGCGATCCTGGGTGACCTTCAGCCACTCGGGAGCCGGCCGGCGGAAGTCCACCCAGCCGACGTCCCCCAGTGCGCCGGCGTGTCCCTCGCTCGTGGTCACCTCCTGACCGGGGATCAAGGCAACGCCGTAACGGCGGGCCGCCTGGGGAAGCTCCCGGTGGTGGCTGATCGTGTTGTGATCGGTGACGGCGATGAAGTCCAGCCCGCTTTCCGCCGCGAAGTGAGCCAGCTCGTCTACCGTCAGCGCGCCGTCGGAATGCACCGTATGTGTGTGCAGGTCCCCGGCGAGCCATCGCCGTCCGTCCCCGGCCGGGAGGTTCCGGCGCGGCGGCCGTTCCGCAGCCGGGAGTGCCGGGGGTGCCGGGGGCGGCTCCGGGAGCGCCCCGGGCGGTCCGCCCCGGGTCCGGGCGACCTCCGCCGTCAGCTCAAAGTGGAGACCGCCGGGCGGAACGCGGTGCAGGCCGACGATCACCTGCCACCGTCCGGGTTCCAGCTCACCGGGCAGATAGCCGGGTGTGGCCTCGTCGTCGGCGATGACGTAGCTGTCTCGCGCCCCTCCCGACCAGCCGCGGAAGCCGTCCGGTCCGAGGCAGCCGAGATCCAGCACCCCGGCCGTCCGGTCGTAGCTGAGCTGCACCCGGATGGCCCGGGCGCCCGCTGGTACCTCGATGGGAAGGTAATGCCACGGTGAGGCGAACTGATCCTCGAGGGTCCACCGCCCCGCGTGCCGCGTGGTATGTGCCATGCGCCTATCTGACCAAATGTTGGCCGCCCCCTGTCCACCCGGGCCGCACCGCATCCACCGTCAGGGCCCGATCGCCTCCGGTGTGCGCACGGCCGGGCCCGCGCCCGCCGCCGAACCCGCGCCCGCCGCCGAACCCGCGCCCGCCGCCGAGCCCGCGCCCGCACCCGGACCCGCGCCCGCACCCGCGCCGGGTCCTCCGCCCGGATCCGCACCTGCGCCCACGGGCGGCGCCGCGGGGCCCGTCCCGGCCGGGCGGGCGGGGATCGTGGCGAGTGTGGCCGCCGCAGCGCAGAGCGCGTCGATGAGCCGGATCGTCGCGGGGGAGTCGGGTGGTTCGCCGTACCGCAGAGCGAATACGTGCCGCCGCGCGCCGGGCAGTTCGGCGGTCCGGATCGCCGGGTGCCGGGCCGCCCGCAGCGCCAGGTCGGGGAGCGTGGCCACACCGAGCCCGGCCGCGACGAGCGCCTGTACCGCCACGTAGTCGTCGGTGGTGAAGGCGATCTTCGGGCTAAAGCCGGCCAGCGAGCACTGTGTGATCAGGTGCACGCGGCACCGGTCGCAGCCCGCGATCCACCGGCGCCCCGCGTACCGGCCCAGGTCGGCGACCTGCTGCCCGCCGGTTTGGCCACCAGCGTGGTTACCCTCGGCGCAGCGGCGGGCGCGGGTCACTAGATGAACGGGCTCGTCCAGCACGAGGCGGCCTCGCATGCCATTCTCCTCCGGGCCGCCCGGCACGGTGAGCCCCGCCGGGCTCCCCGAACCTGCCGGGCTCCCCGAACCTGCCGGGCTCCCCGAACCTGCCGGGCTCCCCGAACCTGCCGGGCTCCCCGAACCTGCCGGGCTCCCCGGAGCCTCCGGAGGTGCGGCCGCCTGCACGTGGCGGAAAACCAGAGCAACGTCGACATAGCCCGCCCGCAGCATGCGCAGGGCCTCGGGCGGCTCGGCCTCGGTCAGCCGGACGTCCATCCCCGGGTACTCGGCCCGCAGCATCGCGGCCGCCGCCGGGACGATCGTGCCGAGCGCGGACGGAAACGCCGCGAGCCGGACACGCCCCGCACTCAGTCCGGCGTGCGCGGCCAGCTCGTTTTCCGCGGCGTCCAGGCGGCCCAGTACTTCGGCCGCCCGGTCCGCGAGCAGGCGCCCGGCCTCGGTGAGCCGGATGCCCCGCCCCGCCCGCTGGATCAGCCGGACGCCGGTCTCGGCCTCCAGACGGGCCAGGTGGTGGCTCACCGAAGGCTGCGCGTAGTTGAGCTCCCGGGCGGCGGCGGTCACTGATCCGTGCCTGGCCACCGCCACCAGGACACGCAGCCTGGTGACGTCGAGCATGTTAACGACTATAGATGAGGGGAATTTGTTTGGCGTAAGAGCCACATGGAGCCTATTTCGCAGGCCGAGCCAACCCCGCAGACCCGCCGCCGGACGCGTCCGCTCCCCGCCGTCACACCTTGGCGGGGGAGCAAGCAGCCGGAACGGTAATCAGTGAGGCAGTTGGCGAGGTGGCCGGCGCCCGGTGATGTACTCCGCCAGGAGTAGCGTTCGCGTTCGTGGAGCACGAGTCGCACAATTCACCGAAGCTCGGGTACTGGGAGACGACGCTGACCAGGCCCGCGGACCCGCCCGCGAACGTACGCGCGTACGTCCCCGCGTCGTTGGTTGGATCGAACGTGCTACGGGAGGACCTCCCGCTGCCGGTCTGCGTCCTGCGCCAGGCGGCGCTGGAGCGCAACCTGGCCCGGTTCCAGCGCTTCAGCGAAGAGGCGGGCGTGCTGTTCTGCCCGCACGCCAAGACGTCGATGAGCCCGGCCCTGTTCGGCCGCCAGTTGGCCGCCGGGGCGTGGGGGCTGACCTTCGCGACCGGGGCTCAGGTGCGGGTGGCGCGCGAGCACGGCGTGCCGCGTATCTTCTACGCCAACCAGCTCACCGGGGCCGCGGACATCCGCTACGTGTGCGACGAACTGCGCCGGGATCCCGGCTTCGAGTTCTATTGCCTGGTCGACTCGGCGGCCGGCGTCCGCCTGCTCGCCGACCGGGTCGCGACCGCCCGGCCGGGGCGCCGCGTCAACGTCCTCGTCGAGGGGGGCCTGGCGGGCGGCCGATGCGGCGTCCGCGACCTGTCGGCGGCCGTCGTCGTGGCCGAGGCCGTCCGCGCGGCCGACGCGCACCTGGCGCTGGTGGGTGTCGAAGGCTTCGAGGGGCTGGCGCGGTCCCGGGATGACGGCCGCCCCGAGCCAAGGGTGCGGGAGTTCCTCGGGTTCCTGGCGGAGATCGCCCGGACGCTGGACGAGCGGGACCTGTTCGACACCAATGAAGTGCTGCTGACCGCCGGGGGCAGCGTCTTCTTCGACCTGGTCGTCAGCGAGCTGACCGCGGCCGGGCTGCTGCGGCCGACCCGGGTCGTGCTGCGCAGCGGCTGCTACCTGACCGAGGACTGGGGCACGTACAGGCAGGCCCTGGCCGACGTGCACGCGCGCACCGGATCGGCCGAGCCTGCCCTGGAACCCGCGATCGAGGTGTGGGCCCAGGTGCTCTCGGTCCCGGAGCCCGGGCTCGTCATCCTGTCGGCCGGGCGGCGGGACTTCGGCCAGGACTCCGGGAACCCGGTCGCGCTGGCGCACGTCCCCCGCGGTTCGGCACAGCGCCGCCCGCTGCACAACGCCGGCTGGCGGATGGCCGCCGTCAGCGACCAGCACGCGCACATGGCCGTCCCGCCGGACCACGTCGCGGAGGTTGGCGACCTCGTGGCGCTGGGCCCGTCGCACCCATGCACGACCTTCGACAAGTGGCGCACGCTGTACCTGGTCGACGACGACTACACCGTTACCGAGGCGGTCCGCACGTTCTTCTGATCGCTCATTCTTCTGATGGCCGGTGGCGGTGCCTCCCATCAGTCATTTCCGCAAACGTGTGCAGAAAGCCGTGCATATAACCGGGGAACAGCAGACGGCCATTAAAAGTTAACGGCCTCAGCGGAAAGCACGCAGTATTCAGCGGCGCGACGCTGTCGTGCCTGGTCCATTCGCCGTCGGGAGGCCACCGCCGTACCTTGTCGTAGCGGCTGGCTAGGTCGGCGCACACCAGCCGTGGCCGGCGAACCGGGTCAGGCTCGGACGTTGGTGTCCGCGCCGAGGGTTGATTGCGCCCCGAACATTCACCGTGCCCCGCCTCTGATGCGATGACCTGCCATCTAGGCTCCAGCCCCTCGCTGACCTGCGCAATCGCACTGATGGCAAGCCGTACCGAAAGTTAGTTGGCGGACGCGTAAACCACCCGCGGAAGGGCGGCGTCACACGTATGAGGCCCGGCGAAAGCGGGACGTCGGGCCTCGTCTTCGACCGGCCTGCCGGTGGGGAATTTCCCAGCCGGAAGGGCTGGAGCCCTGAGCGGGGCACGGGCCTGCAATGGCCGCGTGAGCGGCGGTTGCAGGCCCGTTTGCATGTCCGGGCCGTGCCGAGCTGGCCAGCCCGGTGAGCCCAGCCCGGCTGAAGCCGTGCCCGCTGAGACCCAGCCCACTGCGGCCGATCCAGGCAGGGCCAACCGGGCTGAGGCCTCACCCAGGTAAGGCCAACCGGGCTGAGGCCTCACCCAGGTAAGGCCAACCGGGCTGAGGCCTCACCCAGGTAAGGCCAACCGGGCTGAGGCCTCACCCAGGTAAGGGAAGTGCCATGATCGGACGTTGTGACACGCACCGCTTCCCGCGCGCCCGGTGGCACCGCCATGGCGGCGGGTTCGCCGCCCCGGAGTAGCCGGCCATGAGCCTGGACAAGATTGACGAACGGATCGTGGCCGCCCTGATCGAGGACGCACGGGCCAGTTACGCAACCATCGGCGCCCTCGTCGGGCTGTCCGCGCCCGCGGTCAAGCGCCGCGTGGACCGACTGCAGGAGTCGGGCGCAATCAGGGGATTTTCGGCGCGGGTGGACCCGGCGGCCCTCGGCTGGACGACCGAGGCCTACGTGGAGCTATTCTGCCGCGCGCTCACCTCCCCAGCCGATATCAGGGCCGCGGTGCGCCGCTATCCCGAGGTCGTGGGGGCGTGCACGGTCACCGGCGAAGCGGACGCCCTGCTGCATATCCAGGCCGCCGACGTGGGTCACTTCGAGCAGGTCGTCGAGCGGATCAGGGCCGAGCCGTTCACCACGCGCACCAGAAGCGTGATCGTCATGTCCCGGCTGGTCGACCGGACCGGCGGTCCCGTGCCATCCGCCGCCGAGGGCGAGGTCGCCCGCTTACCAGCCCGGCCCGCAGCCAAAATCCGTACGCTTCGGCGCATACGCCATAAGCATGCCATACGCCATAATCATGCTCAGTCCAGTGACGTCCCGCCTGTCCGCCGATCGCCGCCTGGCGTTCTGCCCGGGACGTGATTGCGAAAGTTGCCGTGAATTGACGTCTTCCGCGCCTGCGGTAGGTCCCTGAGCAGCTAGAGTGACGCGCATGCCGGAGACAGACAATGACCCGAGCGGGAGCACGGCCAGTTTTCGGGCTTTCGTGCAGCGCTCCGACGATGATGTAGCGAGGCATCGGCGCGCGTCGTCCAACCGGACAATTATCATGGTGGCCGCCGTCGTATGCGCGCTGATCGTGATCGGCGTCCTGGTCGCGGCGCTCTAACTCGGTCCGGGGATCTCGCCTGCCCCGTCCGGGCTTGCGCCTTCAGTCCGGGGGGATCTCGCCCGAACCGCGCACGATCAGCTGCGTCCCGAGCTCGACGTACTGAGTGGGCCCGCGCGTGCCCGCCAGCCGCCCGAAGAGCAGCTCCGCGGCCCGGCGGCCCATCTCGGCCGGGTTCTGGGCCACGACCGTCACACCGGGATTCACCAGGTCCGCGAGCTCGAAATCGTCGAATCCCACGAGCGCGATCCGCCGGCCCGAGGCGGCGATCTCCCGCAGCGCCAGGACGGTGATCCGGTTGTTTCCGCAGAAGAGCGCCGTGATCGCCGACGGGCCCGCCAGCATCCGGCTTAGCGCTTCCCTGATCCCGTCCGGCGCGGGCTTGGCCATGGATACCCAGGAGGGATCCGTCTCCAGGTCGGCTCCGGCCATCGCTTCCTGATAGCCCTGGTGGCGCTGCGAAGCCGTGTAGATGCGGGGGTCATCCCCGATGAACCCGATCCTGCGGTGCCCCTGCCGGATGAGGTGGGTGACGCCGCTGCGTGTCCCGCCGGCGTTGTCCGCGAGGACCGCGTCGGCGTCGATCATCCCGGCCGGGCGGTCCACGAATACCGACGCGACCCCCGCGGCGATTTCCGGCAGCAGATACCGGTGATCACCGGAGGCGGGAATGATGATCAGACCGTCGACGCGCCGCGCGCAGAGGGCGAGGACCAGTTCCTGCTCGCGGTGCGGATCCTCATCACTCGATCCGGTGAAAAGCAGTGAGCCGTTCCAGTGCGCCACATCTTCCACGGCGCGCGAGAGCGCGGAATAGAACGGGTCGCCAATGTCCTCCAGGATGAGCCCGATGGAGGCGGTCTGCCCTTTCCGCAGCAGCCGGGCGCTGTCGTTGCGCCGGAAGCCGAGCTCGTTGATGGCGGTGCGGACCCGCCTGGCCGTCTCCGGTGTCACCCCCGGTTCGTCGTTGACCACCCGCGACACGGTCTTGAGCGCCACCCCGGCGCGGGTCGCCACGTCTTTCATCGTGGGCCGGCCGCGGCCGTTCCGCACGACGAACTCCCCGCCCATGGCCGCTCGGCTGACCCGGGCCGCTCCGCCGAACCCGGACACCCCGCAGGCTCCGGCCGTCCCAGCGAGGGCGCCAGCGGCGCCGTGGGCTCCGGGAGCACCGAGTCCGGCAGGCTCGCCCGGCTGAGCCGGTATGCCAGGCGCGCGGTCGCGGGGACGGCTGTCAAGATCGCTGACCATGGCTGCTTCCCATGTTCCTCTCGTCGCAATGTGGGAACGCTGGGCTGGCCGCCTGCCTGCTCCGGCGTCATGCACTCTGCCTGCCGCGCGATTCGTGCCGCCGGCTGCGGCCATCTCCGCGCGGCCGGGCGTTCGTTGTACGCCCTTTGGCGGGCATGCCCGGGGCCGCGGCTCCCCCCACCGCCAAGTGTGCTACAAAAGGCGCTTCACCGCTAATACGACATTGTCTTTTTAACCGGAATATGGTCTTCTGCCGCGTTGGCCGCAGTTGTGCGTGCCGTGTTTCGGGAAAAATCCCCCTTTGTGCGGTAAGAGGCATTGCGCGCTGTTTTCCGCATGCTGACGGTCATGATTCGTCCCGAACGGGCCCACCCGGGAGCCCCCCGAACGCAGGAGCCCGCCGCCCCGGGCGCAGGG
>Ga0181530_10004121_pt1 | contig 15656 bp, 6 predicted proteins | sample PEATcosm2014_Bin_42_FD_119769 | JGI IMG/M metagenome (GOLD analysis project Ga0181530, IMG submission 119769) | Peatland microbial communities from MTU Mesocosm Facility, Houghton, MI, USA - PEATcosm2014_Bin10_60_metaG | ecosystem: Environmental > Terrestrial > Soil > Wetlands > Peat | place... | reverse complement strand
CCGGGACGGGCATCTCGCCGGGGATGGGCACCGGGACGGCGGCGAAGACGGAGGCCGAGAGGCAGAGGCAGGCGGCGGGAATCAGGAGATGCCGGCGCGTAATTTCGCGCAGACTTCCATCACGGCGGATTCTGAATTGAAGAGGCATAAATTTGCTTTCTGTAATCGAGTTATTGAATCCGAAAACCGGACTCTTTTGGGCAACACTGCGAACGGTATAAAGAGAGGGCGAACCAGCGCAAGCAAAATCCCACGGGAAATTGCGTCCGGCCGGCGGGATAAGGGTTCTTAATCTTAATCCTAATCTTACTCTTAATCCTAATCTTAATCTCTTCTTCTGAAAATGGAGGAGATTAAGATTAAGAGTAAGATTAAGATTAAGAATCTCACGCCCAAGATCCCGCCCCTTGACATCCGGCCGCGCGTCTGGCAGCATCCGGCCATAATCTTAGCACTGTGATAACAACAAACCAGAGCCGGCCGCGCGCCGGTCTTTATTGAAAAAGAAGGAGACCCGATATGCGACAGACCCAATGGCATTTTGCCCGCTTCATCAATTCCGGCGTTTTTTGCGCCGCGCTTGCCGCCGTTTCGTTGCAAGCCGCCCCCAGCATTGACTCGGTGAAAAAGAACCAGGACTCGGTGGGCAAGTATGACAAACTCGAACTCACCGTGGCGATGACGGCAACTTATGAGAATCCGTACGATCCGGATCAAATTGACTTGTCGGCGCAATTCACGTCGCCCGCCGGCAAAGTCTGGAAGGTCAATGGATTCTATGGCGCCGAGCAAGCGGCGCCTCCATCCGCGCCCGATGGCCCCGGGGCCGGCAGGCGAGGCGGCGGGCGGGGAGGGATCACCTTAACCAATTCCGCCTGGAGAATCCGCTTCGCCGCCAATGAGACGGGCAATTGGAAATATGTCGTCAGCGCCACGGACTCCACCGGGACAACCCGGAGCGCGGAAGGCGCGTTCACCTGCACGGACTCCAAGTTGCACGGCTGGGTCAGGGTTGCCCCGAACAAGAGGTATCTGGCTTGCGACGACGGGAGTTCGTTTTACGGAGTGGGCGTGTGCCATGCCTGGAGCGTTTCCCAAACCACCCTCACCCAGATGCAAGGGCTGGGTTTCAACACCTACGTGTATTGGAACGGCACTTATGACAGCGCCGGCGGGGACAACCTGATCGCCTCCATGTCGTCCGGCGTTGACAGGTACGACCAGGCCAAATGCTCGCGGCTTGACAACCTCATCAACTGGTCGGCGGAGCGCGGCCTGGGCATGATTCTCGTCATCTGGCCTCATGATTACTTGTGCGACAACCACGGCGACATGGGCACCTGGCCGTCCAAGTGGACGCTGAATCCCTTCAACAAGATTGTCTCCTCCACGAACTTCTACAGCGACGCAAAATGCTGGGACCTCCAGGCGAAAATGTACCGTTATATCATCGCGCGCTGGGGCTACAGCGTGGGGCTGGAAGGCTGGCAGGTGATAGACGAAATTGAAGGCACTACAAGTTGGAAGTATAATAGAGCCGCAGGCGACCGTTGGATCGCGAATATCACCTCGTTCTTCCAGAAAAATGATCCGTTCAAACACCCCACCAACGCCTCCCTCGGCGGTTATTGGGAGGACGGAGACAAACTCAACGACCTGTCGAATACCGAGCATTATGGAAGCTCCGACCCGACAACTGTGGTCAATGTCGTTCGCCGGCTCTGGAACGGCTACAACAAACCATGCATCATTGGCGAAAGCGGCATGGATCGGACCGCCCCGCAGGCCCACGACAGGCTCTGGAGCAGTCTCGCCGGCGGAATCGCCGTCACTCCTTTGCTCTGGCAATTCAACCAGGGATGGAACGCCGCCCCCGCCGCTCAATACCCCGCCTTCAACAAGTTCATCGCGGACATCAACTTTGGCGGATTGGCCAATCCCGCCCTGGCGAAAGTGACGATACCGGGCGTGAACGCCTGGGGCATCACCAGCGACCAGATCACCTTCGGCTGGATCACCGGCGAGGCCCCCTCCACGGGTGGCCGGCGCGGGACGCCCGCGCCGCCGGCAGCGCCGCCAACGCCCATTTCCGGCAAGAGCCTCACCGTCTCAGGGCTGCGCGACGGCCCCTATCGCGTCGAGTGGTGGGATTGCGCAACGGGCGCCACGATTTCGACAAAGAGCGTCACCGCTGCCAACGGCTCGGTAACGTCCGAAGTGCCGGATACGACCCAGCCCGACCTTGCCTTCAAGATCATCCATGTTCCGTAAAAGCCACCGGATATGCAACGGACCCAATGGCATTTTGTCCGCCTTACGAGTGCCGGCATCTTTTGCGCCGTGCTCGGGGCCTGTTCTTTGCGTGCCGCTCCCGGCGCCGGGCCGGGCCAGGAAACAAAGTTCAATTTGCCGTGGGATTGGTCGGGTGTCATCGGCACCGGGCAAAGCCTTGCCGTCGGGGAAGGTGGCAAGCCGGTCAAGTCAACTAATCAGCCATACGGCAATCTCAAGCTCTCCACCGGCAAGTTGCCGTGGCCGATTGACCCGAACGACGCCAGCCTCTCCCTGGTGCCGCTGGTCGAACCGGTTGGGAGGCTGGCGCCGGGCTACCCCAGCTCGTGGCCGGAGAATATCGCGGGAGAGACTCCCCATTCGGCCATGGCCAACCAGATCAACGCCCTTGTCAAGGCGGCTTCAGGCCGCGACTTCATCGGCGTTCATGGGGAAGTCGGAGAAAACGGACAAGGCATGACCTTCCTGAAAAAGAACGCGACTCAGAAGGGGCTTAACGGCCGCTCCTACGAGGCCGCCCTGATCGAAACAAAAGCCATTGCCCGCCTTGCAAAAGCCGCCGGCAAAACTTATGGCGTCGGCGCCATCATCCTCACCCACGGCGAAAGTGACGCGGGCAATTACCTGTATGAGAACGAGCTGTTCCAGCTCTGGTCCAACTTCAACACGGACCTCGCGGCCATCACCGGACAAAAGCAGAACATCCTGATGATCCTGTCGCAGCAGAATTCGTGCAATGACCGCTCCGCCTCCACGCTCGCGCAATGGAAATCTGGCGTGGACCACGCCGCGGATATCGTATGCTCCGGCCCGAAATATCAGTACCCGTCCGGGGAAGGCGTGCATTTGACAGCCGGCGGATACCGGCAGCTCGGCGAGAAGTACGGGCAAATCTATTATCAGCGGGTCATTCTCGGCAACCACTGGCAGCCGCTGCAGCCCACAAACATAGAGCGCAATGGCGCGGTCATCACCGTTCGCTACCATGTCCCGGCGCCGCCCCTGGTTTGGGAAGGCACATTTCAGGCCCCGCATCAGAGCATTAACGAATGGAAACTTGGCAAGGGCTTCGAGGTGACCGCATCGAGCGGGAAAAGGGTTGAGATCCTTTCCGCCGCAATATCCGGCGACGCGGTCATTATCACCTGCGCCTCCGATCCCGGCCCCAACGCGCGCGTAGGATATGCCATGATCGGCGAGCGCGCCCGGATGACGGTTCCTTTCGCGGGCACCTTTCGCTGGGGGCTTCTGCGCGATTCCGACCCGTTCGTGGGCGCCGGGACCAAAACGGCGCAGCCCAATTACGGAGTCGCATTCGAGATGCCGGCGCCCTAACCCGCATATTTCTTAGTTCCTGGGTAGCACGGGCGACTCGCCCGTCCCGGTCGGCGACTCGCCGACCGGAACCAGAAGTGGCGGAGTGTCGTTGAGACGCAACGCTCTTGACCAAAGCCGCATTCGAACTTCCGCCGGGCCAGTGGCCCGGCGGGACGGGCGGGTCGCCCGTGCTACCCATCTGGCATCACATATCCGGGCTAACCCGCGCCGCGACAGCAAGCGGCAGTCAGCGACGGCAGCCATTTGTCCCATTCTTCCCATCCGGCCCATTCCTTTTTCGCCGATTTAGGCTGGCTTTTCCCCCGCGATTGGGCACAACATCCCAAATTATGAAAACCTGTTTGATTCTCCTCATCGCATCCGCCATCAGCCTCCATGCGGGGCAAGGCCCCAGGGGCTACGCCCTGTCCGCCGAAACCAACGCGAACACCCGCCCCGCCGAAAAGTCCCCCGCCGCCACAATCCCCGACGCCGCCCACAAACCGGTGCTCACCACTAACACCGTCACCATCGCCGGCCAAAGTGTCACTTATACGGCGGAAACCGGCATGCTGCCCATCCTCAAATCCGACGGCGCATCCCGCGCCTCCGTTTTTTACGTCGCTTACACCCGGCTCGGCGAAACCAACCCGGCCGCACGGCCCGTCACGTTCTCTTTCAACGGCGGCCCCGGCTCCTCCTCCGTCTGGCTGCACCTCGGCGCGCTCGGACCGCGCCGCGTCAAGATGAACGAGGACGGCTCGCTGCCCCGGCCGCCCTTCGGCCTTGTGGACAACGAGTTCTCCATTCTGGACCTCAGCGACCTGGTTTTCATTGACCCGGTGGCCACCGGCTTCAGCCGCGCCGTGCCGGACGAACGGCCCGATGCCTTCTTCGGCCAAACCGCCGACCTGGAATCCATCGGCGAATTCATCCGGCTTTGGGCCACGCGGCACGACCGATGGCTCTCGCCCAAATATCTGTGCGGCGAAAGCTACGGCGTTTTCCGCGCGGCGGGGTTGGCGGAATATATGCGCTCCCGCTTCGGAATGTATCTGGACGGGCTGGTTTTCGTCTCCGGCGTCTTGGATTTCCAAACCATTTCGGCCGGTCCGGGCAATGATCTCCCCAATCTGCTTTACCTGCCCAACTTCACCGCGACGGCGCAGTTCCACAACAAGCTGGCGCCGGATCTCCAGGCCGATTTGCCCAAGGCCCTCGACGAGGCGCGCGAATTTATGCGCACCCAATATGCCGCCGCCTTGCAGCAAGGCGCGTCGCTGCCCGCCGCCGAACGCGAGAAGATCGTCGCCGAACTGGCGCGCCTCACCGGCCTTTCGGCCCAAACCATCCGCGACAACGATCTTAGGATTGACAGCGGGATCTTTCGCCGCCAGTTGCTCCACGATCAGGGACTCATCCTCGGCGCCTACGACGGCCGCATCACTGGACGCGACGATAATCCGGCGTCGCCCTACCCGAATTACGATCCCTCCTACGCGGCCGCTTACGGCCCGTTTTCCGCGGCCATCAACAGCTACCTCCGCGCCGAATTGAAATTTGAGGACGACCTGCCCTATGAAATCCTGACCGGCGTGCAGCCGTGGGCCTATGCCGCGCGGAACAGCTACCCCAGCGTGGCCGGCCAACTCGCCTCCGTGATGAACCAAAACCCCTACATGCGCGTGCTGGTCATGGGTGGCCGGCGCGATTTGGTTTGCCCGATGGACACCATGCGCTACAGCCTCGCCCACATGCCCCTCGACCCGGCCTACCAGACCAACATCACCTACGCCGATTTCGACTCCGGCCACATGATGTATCTAAACCTCCCCGACCTGAAAAAAATCCGCCAAACATTGGAGACTTTTGTCAAACCGTGAACTTGCGTGCTCAATCACCCTCAACGCTTCTCGCTCGCGCCAGCATAGTCCCACATAGGGGTCAAACTAGAGTCTTGACATGTTTGGGGAATTTGGTAAAGGAGGAACATGCCACGCAAACCGAGAATGGAGTATCCTGGAGCGATCTATCACGTCATGAGCCGCGCCAACGGAAAAGGGAACATCGTCGAGACGGATGTCGATCGGCACGATTTTGTCAAGACGCTGGCCGAAGCCTGTGAGAAGACCGGTTTTCAAGTGCATGCGTATTGTTTGATGCGCAATCACTTTCATCTGGTGGTTGAGACGCCCAACGCGAATCTGGTGGTGGGGATGCGCTGGCTTTTGAGCGCCTATACGCTGCGCTTTAATCCGCGCCACAAACGTTTCGGCCACGTTTTCAGCGGGCGCTACAAGGCGCTGGTGGTGGATGGGAGCGGCAACGGGTATTTGCGAACCGTCTGTGATTATGTGCATTTGAATCCCGTGCGCGCCCGGTTGCTTGGGCCGGAGCAACGCCTGCTGGAGTATCCCTGGAGCAGCTTTGGCTATTATCTGGCCGGTCCGGGGCACCGTCCGGGCTGGCTGCGAGTGGATCGTTTGCTTGGCGAGCATGGGATCGCGAAGGACGACAAAGCGGGCCGCGAGGAGTTTGAGAGGCGGATGGAAGATCGGCGGGCGCGGAAACTGGAGCCTGATACATGGAAAGCGCTGCAGCGGGGGTGGTGTTTTGGACCGCCCGGGTTCAGAGAGAAACTGCTTGAGTCCCTGGACGGGAAACTGGGCGAGCATCACAGCGGCGAACTCAAGCGTGAGACAGCCGAAGCCAAGGCCCAGCGGATAATCCGGGAGGAGCTCAGAGATCGGCGCTGGACGGAAGAGGATTTGGAAGAGCGCGCCAAAAGCGACCCGGAGAAGTTGGCGATGGCAGCACGGTTGAGGCGGGAAACGACGCTGACAATTCCAGCCATTGCCGCCCGGCTGCATTTGGGCAGTTGGAAGAGCTGTGCCGCAAAACTGCATCGCTGGAAGAAAGCCCATGACGGAGAAACTCTAGTTTGACCCCTACGTTCAAAATTGTTGTGATTGTGGTCACGCCGGAACGCTCATCCAGTTCACGTTCCGTGTAAAGCCGGGGTTGACAACCGGAGTGATACTCTCCAATGTGATACTCTCCAATTGACAAACAACCCCCAAAATGTTACACTGCGGAAAGTTTCAGAATTGAGCAAAATCAAGTCCGAACGATAAAGGAAAACCGATCATGATTAGTTACACTCGCCTGTCTTGGCGTTTGCAGGCAGCGGCTGTGCTTCTTCTTTGCGCCCTTTGCTCCTTGATTTTCCCGGCAACCGCCCGAGCCGCCGTCTATACCTGGAACGGCACGGTTGGCGACTGGGAAAATGCGCTAAGATGGATTCCCAACGGAGTGCCCGGTGGCGATGACACGGTCTACATCTCCGGCGGCACCGTCAATGTGGACTCCTTTGGCAACTTTTACGGCGTAATAAACTTGTCCGGCGGGACTTTGAATCTCGAAACCTACGTGGACATGTACGGCATTCTGAACTGGTCTGGCGGAGGATTGACAGGAGTCACGCTGACCATTGAGCCTGCCGGGACGTTGAACATTTCCAACAGCGTGACTTTGGATGCCCCATTGCTCAACTTGGGCACGGTGAACTGGGCGGGCGGCAACATCTATTTGGACACATGCTCGGACAGCGGGGCGGGGCCGGTGGTGAATGAGGGACTATGGAACATCGAATGCGACGCGACTAATCTGAGTTGCGAGCCGGGCGTCAACGCCTATTTCCTGAACGGAGACGGGGGCGTGGTGGTGAAGGAAAACACCACAGGAACGACTTACTTCATGGTTCCCTTTACCAACACCGCGTGGGTGGAGACCGAGAGCGGAAATATCTCGATGGGGGGCGGGGGCTTGCTGACCGGGGATTTTGTGGTGGCAACCAACACGGAGATAAACTTTTCCGGCGGGTACTTCCCGCTGTCCTACACGGCTCCGGTTGCCACCGGGGCGGGCCTGGCGCAGTTCACAGGCAGCTCGACTGTCAGTTTCCTCGGCGGGGTGAGGGGTGTGTTGAACATGGCGGGCGGAGCCATCGCCGGGCCGCTGACCATTGTGGGCGGCGCCACGCTCAACATCACCGGGAGTGTGACCGTGGAGGGCGCATTGACCAACATGGGCACGGTGAACTGGCTGGGCGGCAATGTCTATTTGCAGACCTGTTCCTACCCTTCCGCGGGGCCGGTGGTGAACGCTGGACAATGGAACATCCAATCCGGCCAGTACGCCCTGAGCTGTGGCGCCGGGGGCACCAACGCCTATTTCACCAACGCCGGCATGGTGCTCAAGTCAAACGCCACCGGAACGACCTACATCTCGCTGCCCTTCGCCAATTCCGGGACGGTGCAGGCAGTCAGCGGGATCATCTCGTTGGAGAGCGGGGGTGTTCTGGGCGGGTCGTTTGTGGCCGAAGCGGGCGCGGGGATTGATTTTGACGGCGGAAACTTCCCGCTGGCCGCCGCCGCTCCGGCGGCCAGCGGGGCGGGTCTGGTGCAGTTCACCGGCAGCGGAGGGATTTCCTTCAGCCAGCCAATGACCGGCGTCTTGAACTGCGCGGGCGGGATCATCACCCAACCGCTCACCGTTACGGGCGCCGGCACGCTGAACATCAACGGCATCGGCGTGACCCTGAACAGCGCGCTGACCAACGAAGGCACGGTGAACTGGCTGGGCGGCAACATCTATATGGCTGTATGCGACGCGGGGCCGCTGGTCAATCTGCCAGGCGCGCAGTGGAATATCCAATCCGGCCTGACCAATTCCTGCATCTGTCCTTCAGGCCCGAATGCCGAATTCATAAATGAGGGCAAGGTGCTCAAGACCGTCGGCACGGATTATACCTTCTTCTCAATCGCCTTCACCAATTCCGGGACGGTGGAAGCGGACACGGGAGCCATTGTGCTGGAGCAAGGGGGCGCTTTGGGCGGGTCGTTTGTAGCGGAGGCGGGGGCGGCGATAGATTTTGACGGCGGGAGCTTCCCGCTCGCCGGGGCTGCTCCGGCGGCCAGTGGGTCGGGCCTGGTGCAGTTCACCGGCAACGCGGGCATTAGCTTCAGCGGGCCGATGACGGGTGTGTTGAATTTGGCGGGCGGAATCATCGGCGGACCGCTGACCATTGCGGCCAACGGCACGAACAACATCCTGGGGAACGTCACTGTGGACAGCGCCTTGACCAACTTGGGCACGGTCAACTGGCTGGGCGGCAATATCTTCATGGATACACTGGATTTCCCCCTGGCCGGTCCGGTGATGAATCTGGGACAATGGAACATCCAGTGCGACAATCCGATTTCGGACAACAATCCTTCGGTCCCCTACGCCTATTTCACCAACGCGGGCGCGGTGCTCAAGAGCAACGCCACCGGCACAACGGCCATCTCGATCCCCTTCAACAACTCCGGCACGTTGCAGGCGGACTCAGGCAACTTCGCGCTGGAGGATGGGGGCGTTCTGAACGGGTCGTTTGTGGCGAAGGCGGGGGCGGCGATTTATTTTGAAGGCGGGAGCTTTCCGCTGGCCGGCGCCGCTCCGGCGGCCGGCGGGCCGGGCCTGGTGCAGTTCACCGGCAGCGCGATGATCACTTGCAGCGGAGCGATGTCCGGTGTGATAAACCTGGCGGGCGGAACCCTCGCCGGGCCGTTCACCATTGCGGCCAACGGCACGAACAACATCCTCGGGAGCGTCACCGTGGACGCCGCCTTGACCAACTTGGGCACGGTGAACTGGCTGGGGGGCAACATTTATTTTGATACCTGCCATTTCCCCCTCGCCGGTCCGGTGGTGAATCAGGGACAATGGAACATCGAATGCGACATGACCAACCTGAGCTGTCTGGCGGGCGCCAACGCCTATTTCAACAACGGGGGCACGGTGCTCAAGACCAACAGCGCGGGAACGACGCTCTTCTCGCTGCCCTTCAACAACTCCGGCACCCTGGCGGCGGACACCGGGACCCTGGAACTGATGGACGGCGGGTCCCTGGGCGGGGAGTTTGTGACAGAACCGGGGGCGGCGATAGAATTTGTCGGCGGGACCTTTTCACTGGCCGGCAACGCGCCGGCCGCCAGCGGGGGCGGCCAGGTGCAATTTGCCAACAACGCGGGCATCCTCTTCACCGGGCCGATGACAGGTGTGGTCAACTGCGCCGGCGGCGCCATCGCCGGGCCGCTGATCATAGCCGGCAGCGGCATGCTCAACATCAGCGGGAGCGTGTCCGTGGAGGGCGCGTTGACCAATTCGGGCACGGTGAACTGGCTGGGCGGCAACATCTATTTGGACACCTGCACTTCCAACCTGGCGGGGCCGGTGGTGAATTTGGGACAATGGAACATCCTGTGTGACGCGACCAATCTGAGTTGTCAGTCCGGCCCCAACGCCTATTTCATCAACGGCGGCACGGTGCTCAAGAGCAACACCGCGGGAACAACGCTCATCTCGATTCCCTTCAACAACTCCGGCACATTGCAGGCGGACTCGGGGACTGTGGCGCTGCTGAACGGAGGCATGCTCAACGGGCTGTTTGTGGCGGAAACAAACGCGGCGATTGATTTTGAAGCCGGTATCTTCGGCTTCAACGGCGCCGCTCCGGCGGGGGGCGGGACGGGCCTGGTGCAGTTCACCAGCACCGCCGCCAGCATCACTTGCATCGGACCGATGACCGGCGTGTTGAACTGCGCGGGCGCAACCCTCGCCGGGCCGCTCACCACCGCCATCGGCAGCACGCTCAACATCACCGGGAGCATCGCCGTGGACAGCGCGTTGACCAACGGGGGCACGGTGAACTGGCTGGGCGGCAACATCTATTTGGACACCTGTTCTTACCCGGTGGCGGGGCCGGTGGTGAATCTGGGACAATGGAACATCGGGTGTGACTCGACCAACCTGAGTTGTTCGCCAGGCCCCAACGCCTATTTCATCAACGAAGGCACGGTGCTCAAGACCAACACATCGGGAACAACGCTCCTGGCGATTGCCTTCGACAACTTCGGCACGTTGCAGGCGGACTCAGGGACCCTGGAACTGACGGACGGCGGCGCCCTGGGCGGGCTGTTTGTGGCGGAAGCCAACACGGCGATAGATTTTGAAGCCGGGAACTTCACGCTGGCCGGCGCCGCTCCGGCGGGCAGCGGGACGGGCGTGGTGCAGTTCACCTCCACCGCCGCGAACATTACTTGCAGCGGAACGATGACCGGCGTGTTGAACTGCGCCGGCGCGACGTTCGCCGGGCCGCTCGCCACCGCGGGCGGCAGCACGCTCAATATCAGCGGCAGCGTCGCCGTGGACGGCGCGCTGACCAACGGGGGCACGGTGAACTGGCTGGGCGGCAACATCTATTTGGACACCTGCGCTTACCCGCTGGCGGGGCCGTTGGTGAATCTGGGACAGTGGAACATCCAATGCGACACGGCCAACCTGAGCTGCAAGACGGGTGTCAACGCCTATTTCCTCAACGAAGGCACGGTGCTCAAGACCAACACCGCTGGGACGACAATCGTTTCCATTCCCTTCAACAGCTCCGGGACGCTGCAGGTGGACTCGGGAACCCTGGAACTGACCAACGGCGGCGCCCTGGGCGGGGAGCTTTACACGGCGCCGGGCGCGACGGCCGCTTTTGACGGCGGGAGCTTCTCAATGGCCGGGAACTTGATCGGCAGCGAGTCGGGCCTGGTGCAGTTTGGCGGCACCTCGGGGGTCGCTTTCAACGGGCCGGTGACGGGCGTGTTGAACTTCGCGGCCGGAACCATCACCGGGCCGCTCACCGTGGCCGGCGGTGGCACGCTTAACCTTTTCGGGAGCGTGGCCCTGGAGGGCGCCTTGACCAATTCGGGCACGGTGAACTGGCTGGAGGGCAATGTCTATTTGGATACCTGCACTTCCAACCTGGCGGGGCCGGTGGTCAACCTGGGACAATGGAACATCCAATTCGGCCAGTACGCTCTGAGTTGCGGCGCCGGGGGCGCCAACGCCTATTTCACCAACGCGGGCACGGTGCTCAAGACAAACGATACAGGAACGACTTACTTCTCGATCCCCTTCAACAACTCCGGGACGCTGGCGGCGGACGCCGGGACCCTGGAACTGACGGGCGGCGGCGCCCTGGGCGGGCTGTTTGTGGCGGAAACCAACACGGCGATAGATTTTGAAAGCGGGAACTTCACGCTCAACGGCGCCGCTCCAGCGGGCAGCGGGCCGGGCCTGGTGCAGTTCACCGGCATCAACGCGAATATCACCTGCGGCGGGCCGATGAGCGGTGTGTTGAACTGCTCGCTCGCAACCCTTGCCGGGCCGCTCACCATAGCCCCCAACGGCACGCTCAACATCACCGGGATCGGCGTGGCCTTGAACAGCTCGTTGACCAACCACGGCACGGTCAACTGGCTCAGCGGCATCGTGTTTCTCAATTCACTCTATTTCCCTCTCACCGGTCCGGTGGTCAATCTTCCCGGCGGGCTGTGGAACATCCAATGTGACCAGAGCGTGTCTGACAACTATACGGTCGCCGGCGACTATTTCACCAACGCGGGCACGGTGCTCAAGACCAACACCACGGGAACGACAACCCTTTATGTTCCCTTCTTCAATTCCGGGACGGTGCAGGCCGACACCGGAACGATCCTCTTCGACAACGGCTATGCGGAAACCGCCTCGGCGAATTTCCTGATTTCTCTCGGCGGGCCAACCCCCGGCGGCGGCTACGGCCAGATTGAGTTCAACTACGCGCCCACTTTTGCCGGCGCTCTCAGCGTCAACACACGAAACGGCTACGTCCCCGCTCCGGGCGCTGTGTTCACCGTATTGGACTATCCGGGGTTCGCGGGCGCGTTCTCTTCAACGAACCTGAATCTGAACGACGGGATGGTGCTTCAACCGCAATTCACCGCCGGCGCCCTGACGCTGACCGCCGCGACTGCCAGCGCGCCGCAATTGTCCATCTCTTTCTCCGGCGGCAGCGCGGCGATTCAGTGGACGCCCGGTTTTTCCGGCTGGGTGCTGCAATCCGCCACGAACCTTTCGGGTCTCGCGCCGGTTTGGACGCCGCTGTCCGCGACCGGCAATTCGACCGTCGTGCCGGTCACCGGGACGCAGCAGTATTTCCGCCTGTATAATGGCAATTGAGGGGCAGGCTCTGCTGAAGTTTTGATTGACAATTGGTCGTTGAAAATTGAGGCGCCGGATCAATTGCCATTGACAAATTATCAATGGCCAATTCTCAATTGCCTTCCACAATGCGCCTGGGGATGGCTGCCTCAACCGGGTTTGAATGGCGCCTCATTACCGGAACCTCTTCCCGCGCGGGCCGTCAGTCTCCGTTCCTTTTCGGCGCGGGGAGCTGGCGGTAATACTCCTTGAACCTGTAATAATAATAGTCGCTCGCGTTGGGCCGGACCGCGTTGAAAACCAGGCCGAGCACCTTGACCCGGCGCAGTTGAAGCGAATCCAAGGCCGTTTGCGCCAGGCGGCCGGAAGTAAAGCCGGCGCGGACAACCATGATAAGGCCATCCACATGGGGCGCCAGACTCAGGACGTCGTCGCCCACCATCACCGGCGCGGTGTCAAACAGGTAATAGTCGAAATGCCCCGCGATTTCCGTGAGGACCTTGCCGGCGGTTGCGAAGAGGTTGACCGAGTGGCGCGGGGCGCATCCGCAAGGCAGCACATAGAGGTTGGGGATGGGGGTCTGCACCACCGCCGCGGACCAGGCGCATTGGCCGGCCAGCACCTCGGCCAGGCCGGGGCTGGCGGCCACCGAGAAATGTTTGTGCAGCACGCCGCGGCGCACGTCCGCGTCTATCAACAGCACGCGGGCGCCCGTTTGGGCCAGAGTGACGGCCAGGTTGGCGGAGACCATGGACTTGCCCTCATTGGGACTGGCGCTGGTGATGACGATGCTTTTCGGCTGGTCCTTGAGGGGGTCCTGGTAGAGGAGCGCGGACCGAAGACTGCGATTGGCTTCGATGAGCGGGTAGCGGTCATCGTCCACCTGCAGGATTGGCACGCCTATCCTTCTGCTCTTCGGCTTCAACAATGGGAATTGTCCCAGCACCGGCATGTCAAAAAGTTCCATCAACTCGGTGAAACAATTGGGGCGGTCATCCAGCCGGTCTATAAACACCACGATGCCCATCCCGAGAAACAAGGCGATGAGTCCCGCCATGATCGTATGTTTGACCTTGTCCGGCGGGACCGCCACCGCCGGGGTGGCGGCGTCCAGAATCGTCACGCTTTCCTGGCTGAGCCCCTTGTCCATGTCCAGCGTATGCAAGTCGTTCTGGATTTGGTCGTACCGGCTTTGCAGCCGCTTCTCATCCTCCTTGAGCGCGTCGAAGACCGACAGTTTCTTGCTGGCGTCCAGGGCCTTTTGTTCCCATTCCGTGACCTGGCCCTCCAGGTTGTGGATTTTCTGCTCCAGGATGAGCTGGGCGTCCTTCATTTTTGTCTGGTTCTGCTCCTGAAGGAGTTTCACGATCCCCTCCTGTTGCGTCATCTCCTCATTCACCTTGACCAGTTCAATCTTGTCGGAATTATAGGTGGATTTCGCCAGGCGATCCCGTGTGCCCGTCAAGACTGTCAGATCCAGTTTGGCTTTCAGGTAAGCCTCTTCCATATCCAGGTTGTTGGTGATCTTGAGCGACTCCAAATCGGATTTGTCGTTGGCCAGCGTTCGTTCCAGCGTCAATAAATAATCCGCGGCGCTGTTTCCGCCGGCGGGTTGTGTGGTGACGACACTGTTGGTGGATTGGTAACTGATCACCGCTTCGTGGCTCTTCTCGAGGTCCGCGGCCACTTGCTTCAGTTTTTCCTCCAAGCTGTCTTGGGTGGCTCTGGATGCCTTTGTGAACAAGTCCTTTTTCAAATTGATGTACTCCTCCATGGTGGCTTCCAGGAAAGCCTGGGTGTAGGCCGCGTCCGCCCCCGTGGCCCGCAGATTGAAGATGTTGGCTTTGGGCGACAACGCCACTTCGATCTCCACGGGGACCGGATGGAGGTCCGGTTTTTCAGCCGCCAACTGGACCTTCACGTTGGTGACGATGGAGTCGCTTTGCATCAGCACCACCTGCGTGCCAAGAAAGTTGTTCACCTCTTCGTAGTAGAGGTTCGCATTGGGCATGGCGACCTTCACATTGACGATCATCCGCCCCACCGACGCAAAGACCGGCTGCGCATCCTTGACAAAATACCACTGGGCGCCTCCGCCGATGCCCACGGTCAAAAACGGGATCCACCAATATCTGGCCAAGAGCCGTTTGTAATGGTCGAACTGGATGAAAAACCGGGTTACAAAAGCCGTGCGGGATTGATGAACTGGCGAGTCTTGAACTGGCGCATCTTCTTCCATGTGAATTAAAAGCTGACCGGCAAGGCGGACGCAATCACGAAACCGCCCGGAACCGGCAGTTGCCCGCCATTCGGGACGCAACCGCCGGCAGTACAGAGCAATTGGTCGAACTTCCCGGCATTATTAACTGCACTGCTCATGTTTGGTTAACCAAACTATCTTGGGGTTACTTTAGCCCAACTCCGGCTTTTTGCGAACTTTTTTTGACGAATTTCTCATCGCGGTCCCAAAACGCTTCGCGTTCCGGGCACGCGGCCGTCAAGCCGCCTAGGAGCGCGGCGCGCCAGCGCTGCTTTCCCGAGGACGAAAGCGGAACTGTCGTTCCGCACTCCCAAACCCTTCGCGTTCGCAGTGGGTGTCCGAAGCGCCGACAGGCGCCGGAACCAAAAGGTGTCGGTTTGCTTTACAAATTCCAAACGGAGCGTTTGCCTTTGCGTAATGTGCTGGCTGCGTGAAACTTATGCTGATTCACCGCTCTTCAGTTCGTCCGGGATGTCGGGTATCTTTACACTTTGGCCCGGGATCCGGGTGGAACGGCCTCTCCCCGGGAATTCTCGCATTGGTTGTATCGCCTTGTGTACAAGGCGCTTATGACTGTGTATAGAAAATAGTTCGCTTCTGTCGGGGGCAGAACAAAATGAGAGAGAATTGTCGCAGCAAAAGGAGAATAATTGTCGCAGCAAAAGGATTTTTCTTCCAGGACGCGCCTTTTGCTGTCGCCTTGGCTTGGTTGTCTCTG
>Ga0181530_10004114_pt1 | contig 15679 bp, 15 predicted proteins | sample PEATcosm2014_Bin_42_FD_119769 | JGI IMG/M metagenome (GOLD analysis project Ga0181530, IMG submission 119769) | Peatland microbial communities from MTU Mesocosm Facility, Houghton, MI, USA - PEATcosm2014_Bin10_60_metaG | ecosystem: Environmental > Terrestrial > Soil > Wetlands > Peat | place... | reverse complement strand
GTTCTTTAAAATCCTCGGCGGCTGACCGGGCTCCGTCAGGCTGCCATCGGCAAGATAATGGGTCGCAATTTCTTGAAACACGGAATTATGGGCGCGCAGGTCGCAGAAATTTCCCGGGCTCACAGCGACATAGGGTGCCCGCGGCACAGATCCGGTCACCCGTACGAGGCGATCGGCTTCCGGGTAGGGCAGCACCTGAAGCATCAATCGGTTAAGTACCGTAAAGGCGGTAGTATTGACCCCAATGCCCAGGGCCAGGGTGACCAGGGCGACGGCGATGAAGCCAGGACTCCGCCGCAGTTGGCGCGCGGCATATCGGATGTCCTGTGCTAGCGGGTCGAGCCATGGTATGCCGCGCTGGTCGCGGCAACGCTCCTTTACCTGGTCGATGCCGCCAAACTGACGACGTGCCGCCTGTTGAGCCTCCTCCAAGCTCATGCCTGCAGCGCGATTCGCCGCCTCTTCATTCTCGAGGTGCTCCCGCATCTCCTCCGCCATGTCGGCCTCGAGTCTTCGTCGCCGAAACATCCCGAGAAGCCGGAATCGTAGTTGTCGCAACCAGTCGAACATATCAATCGCAGCTGTGGCCCGGCCAACTTATTCCCCTTTCATCACCGCAGCGACGACACCTGCCAGGAGATCCCAACCGTGCTTCTCTTTTTCGAGGCGCTTCTTCCCTATCTTCGTCAGTCGATAGTACTTCGCGCGCCGGTTGTTCTCGGTCTGTGCCCATTCGGCCGTGATCCAGCCCTTGGCTTCCATGCGATAGAGCGCCGGGTACAGCGTGCCCTCCTGCAGCTGCAGCGCCTCCTTAGAGAGCACGCTTAGTCTTTGGGCGATGCCCCAGCCGTGCATGTCTCCAGCGCTAAGCACGCGAAGCACCAAGAGGTCTAGCGTCCCCTGAGGCAGGTCGATCTTCGTCATGCCGTTAATTGTTCCTCAGAAGCTCTAGGGGACCTATCCTTAGGAGGTCAAGGGGAATAAGGGCGAAGGCTCTTGCAGGCGGTCCCGCTGAACGACGCCGTAAATGGGTCCACTTCAATTTCGGTGGGTTCTGAGACACGGGCGCGTTTCAAAGCGCCACATCCCGACTTGGACTTATCGCTAGCTCAGCGATCTGTTCGATCCCCCTCCCAAGTGCGTGCAGAAACTCCCTCCACGGGTCCGCTCGCCTGACGTAGGCGCCCGTCAGGCCGGCGAGGAACTGTTCGGCCAAGGACTTCCCCATCCTCCGTTGGCCTCGGAACGGTTGGCGGCACGTCGCGGTCACAGCGGCAGATCCTGCACCTGCGTCTCGATCACGTACCGCCTTTTCTCCCGGGCCCGTTGCTCGCGGTCCAGCGCCTTTATGAACGCATCCAAGGATGCCAGAATAGACCGCGCATCCTTGCTCAGGCTCTTGCGGAAGCTTCTGCTGAGGTCGTGGAGCAGGCACCAGTACCAGTAAGGCGCCGGCTCATAAGTGGTGGCCTGCTTCTCGTAGATCTTTGTGACGTACTGCTTCTGCGGCGGGGCTTCGATCCAATCCGGCGGCTCCTCGGCTCCGATGGCGTGTTTCCTCCACAGGTGGGCGTTGACAGCCTTGGAGAACCACAACATGACCTCCGGATCCCGGGGCTCGCGGCCCTGACGCAGGTCCTCGATGCTGGCGAGCTGCACGGGCGTCAGGCCTGAGCGGTCGAATTTGGGGTCGTAAAGATACCTGTCGAACTCCGCCAGGCTGATCCTCCCCAGCTCGATGTCCGGCTGCCCCGCCCTTCCGGCGCTTCGCCCCCGAGGAGTTGCGCATCGCGAGAAAGAGCTGGTTCTGCTGCTGGCAGGGTTCGTTCATCTTCGGCGGGTCGTCGAGGCGGACGGGCACGTACCGTCCCGTCCTCTCGTCGAATCCCACGCCGATTGTGCGTCCGCGCTTACGCAGGTTGAAGTTGATGGCCCGCAGCTGGCAGTTCTTGTTGCGCCAGCGGATCCCGTGTTGGCCATCGCGCGTCTTGTAGGGCTTCATTCCGCCGTTGTCCACGCCGGCCTGGACCACCTCATGGGGCTGCTGGCCCGACTGCTCCATGATTTCCATGAGCTGGTCCATCTTGTCGCCTTCCGGATAGACCGGCATGGAACGCGAATCACCGTACAGGTAGGCCGCAGACTGGACCCCTGGCACGGTACACCAGTCAAACGACATGAAGTGCAGGATCATGTTGTCGGACCAGTTGAATGGCCGGCCGGTCTGCGGGTCCCTGTTCGCGATCAGGCCATGAACGTGTGGCTTCCAGCGTTCAGCATGACCGACCGCAATTGCCTTAGCACCGTGGCAAAAGGTGGTGAGAAACTGATCCATGACCTGCCTGCATTTCTCCATCCCCGCGGCGTGCTCCACCGGATCCGTGACGGGCGGACAGGAGAAGACGATGGACTTGTACGTGTGCGCCCGAGGACTCGTGCATTCCGCGTCGATCAGCCGGCCCATGTCAAAAGCCCGGTCCCGGTCAAAAGGCAGGTTGAAATTCCACTCGATGCCGGCCACGCGGTCCTCCAGCCCGCGGTCGTTCTTGTCGGGCTTGGGATTGGCATGGACCAGATACCGCATGTACTTGGCAGCTCCGCTCTTGGAAGAGCTTTTGGGCAGAAACACCATGTAGGTCGGCTTCATGCGACTTTCCGTTCATACTCCGCCAGGCGTTCCGGATTGTGGACATCTGCGGCCCACCTCATGAGCGCCCGGGATACCAGTTCCTCGTCCCGAAAGCGTTGGGTTGCCAAATCAATGGAGGCGGCCAGGACCACGTCGACCTGGGTTGTGGCCGCCCGAACGGCAACCGGGTAGCGCAGGGTATTCCAGAAAGGCGTGTATCCCATCGCGTGCGCCAGGCTCAGGGCGGGCTCCAAGAAGTCCTTTGTACCCTTTCTGTCCGCGACCAGCGCCCGCGCCAGACGCGGGAGCCGGCGGGTGTACTTGGTGCTCGTCATTTTCGGTTTGGGATGCCGGGTCGAACCGGTCACCTCTCGGTACGTCTCAGGATCGCGTCTGAAGGCCAGGAAGAGCCGGTTATTGACCGACCCGAGAAGGCCGTGGAGCGGATCCACCGAGTTCTTTTCGGCGGCTTGAAGCGCCGAGCGGTACCCTACCAACCTGTCCCAAAACCGCTCAACAAAGTCCAAAGTACACGCACGGGGAATAAATAGGCGGCAGACATCCGGGTTGTTCATATACAGGAGGTGTACACCAAACGGCATGTTTTCGTCCATAGGCTGTCATGCGTTTATCCTCCTGAGTTCAAGGCAAGAACTAGTTCACGGCATGCCGTGAACTGCTTCGGGCTGACGCCCTGCGCCCCCAACGGAGCTAACGCTCCTTCTTGCTTGAGGCCCCATCCTAGTTTTCCTTACCATCCTATCCGTGGACCTCCTCGCCGAAGCCGAAGCACGGGTGAGATTTCTTAGAGCTCTCCAGCGTGCGGCCAAGAATGCGGGCTTTCCCAGCCTTCAGGCGGCCCTGGACTCGGCGACGGGTATATCCACACTCCTCGCCCCCAGATCGCTTCAGCGCGTCAAAAAGAGACACCGTTCCTTGGCTCCAGTGAGCCGGGCCGAGTTCACGGTTAAGACTGGCATGAAGGGCAGGCACATCGCCCAGAAGTTCGGGCGATCCCTTGTGTGGGTAAACAAGACGAAACGGAATTATGGCCTGCGCAAGCCACGTAAGATGGCCCACACCGGTACATGGGACGAATGGGCCTCAAGCCCCTCGCCGACTGGTGTACCGCCCACGGCTTCACCGTCTGGCATGACGACGAATACACCGAGGTGCAGATCGACGGACCGGGTGAACACCCGATAAAGTCCTTGTACGTGGCGCAGATGAACCCTCGCGATGGGAGTGTGAGTTACACGATCGGCGGGGATGAGCATCCGGCCATCCGGTGGGCGGGGACTGTGGCAAGCAGCCGCTTCACCGCTCAGGGCGACCACGCCAAGCGATCCACGCTGAAGGAACTGCAGGAGATCGTGGCGGCGTTTTAGGCCTCTGGCCGTTTTGCCTTCGGTTCGGTCCAAGGCAAGGTTTTTCCAGCACGATCCTCCAAATGCCGTATACTCCGAGTATGAATAGATACATCTTCTCCGTTTCCACTAGCGGCGAAACTAAACTCATCGACGCCGAGGTACAGAAGGCGCTGATGGCAAATTACGCCTCGCTTGATCCATCGTTCAGCTACTTTCGCCGCATCCAGTGGACATTGGATGCTGACGACGTTGCGAACATCCGCCTCATTGAGCAGAACGACTATAAGGACCCAAAATCGGCTCTTGCGAAAAAGTTCATAAGCAGCGCGAAAGCGACGGCAGCCGGTCTCGCCGAGATTTTCGCACGCCCGGGATTCATAATTCTGTACGTGTGCATCGAAGTATTCGCCGAGAGCTACCAGGTTACTGTTCTTCAGGACGGGCACCCGAGGGCGATCAGCGGCAGCCGAGAATTGATGCAAGCCCCGCTCATCAGAGCCGACTTGGGCATGGCTGAAATCAAGAGCAAAATCGCAACAATCGCGCGACCGTTGAAAGAGCGGCTTACGGCGCAAAAGGCTCAGGCGGTGGCAGCCATTAGCGGCGGCGGCATGGACATGTAAAGGTCGATCCACGCGGTTCTCGCACGAACGGGAATCGCGGCTTTCGGTCCTGGTAAGCCTGTTCACGGGCAGGTCGCGCGGCCCGGCTTTGGTCTGGCCAGAACCTTTCGGCCCCGCCAGCGTCGCCCCTGTCATAAGCTCTGCACAAGACAGCCCCCCACCCGCGACGCCCCATGGGGCGGTATTCCTGAGCTACGCCCGCGAGGACGCCGCGGCGGCGCAGCGAATTGCGGAGGCCTTGCGCAGCCACGGCGTCGAGGTCTGGTTCGACCAGAGTGAGCTACGAGGCGGAGATGCATGGGACGCGAAGATTCGCCGCCAGATCAGCGAGTGCACGCTCTTCCTTCCGATCATTTCCCAGCATACGCAGGAGCGGGGCAAGGGATACTTCCGGCTCGAGTGGAAGCTCGCCGTCGAGCAGACGCATCTGATGGCCGAGGGCGTGGCGTTTCTGGCGCCCGTGGTCATTGACGAGACTACCGAGAGCGGCGCCGTCGTCCCGCCGGAGTTTCTGCGGGTGCAGTGGACGCGGCTTCTCGGCGCTCTGCCAACGACACAGTTTGTCGAGCAGATCAAGCGCATGCTGAAAGCGCCAAGTAGGGTCGCGCCTTCCGTATCGCCGATCCGTGCAGCCGCCGTGGCACGGCCATCGCGAAGTCGCCCTTGGGCAATCGGTGGGCTCGTAGTCGTCATCGTTGCGCTGACCGTCGCGCTTGTTGTTTCTCGGCATACACCGGCGAAGCCAGTTACCGGCCAGGTCGAAGCTCCGGCTCAGGTCGCGGACAGCAAGTCGATCGCGGTCCTCCCGTTCGAGAACATGAGCGAGGACAAGGGAAATGCGTTTTTTGCCGACGGCGTCCACGAGGACGTGCTGACGAACCTGTCGTTCATCCGCGACCTGCGCGTCGTCTCCCGGACTTCGGTCATGCAGTACCGCGGCACCACCAAGCCCATCAAGCAGATTGGAAAGGAACTCGGCGTGGCCTACGTGCTTGAGGGCAGCGTGCGCCGCGAAGGCAATAAGGTCCGAGTCACGGGCCAGCTCATCGACGCACGCACTGATGCGCATGTCTGGGGCAAGGCGTACGATCGAGACGCCACCGACATCTTTGCGATCCAGGGTGAACTCGCGGAGGCGATCGCAGGCGCTTTGCAATCGGTGATTTCCCCCGAGACGAAGGCTCTCCTCGGGCGTCGCCCAACCGAGAACTCCGCTGCCTACGATGACTATCTCAAGGCTCGGCAGCTCAAATCTTCAGTTGAAGGGGCTAACATCGCAGAACGGGAGATTACCCTTCTTGAGGACGCGGTGCGGTTTGATCCCAATTTTGCCGCAGCGTGGGCCGACCTCGCATCCGCTCGAGTGGGAGTTTTCTTTTATTCCCCAACGGAGCAGCTGCTCGCCGCGGCGAAGGAAGCGATTGATACCGCCGTGCGCCTCGCTCCGGATGATCCAGCCGTCATAGAAGGGCTCTGCAACTATTATTACTACGGCTATAGAGATTACGCCCGAGCAACGGAACAATGCCTGCGGCTCGCGCAGATACAACCCAACGATGCTGACGTGTATTTTCGCTTGGGACTTTTGCAGCGGCGCCAAGGCCGCTGGGCTGACGGGATCCCTAACCTCCGACGAGCACTGAAACTCGACCCAACCAACGCGGCCTTCCTCCTTAGTCTAGTCGAGTCTCTAGCGTACGTCCGTCTTTACGACGAGGCGGAGACGGTGCTTCGGAAAGCTGCCGCGGAACGTCCGATACCTATTTATCTTCAATCGGTCCTTTGCGAGATCACATTCTACGCGAGAGGTTCCACAGCCGAGATAAAGGCTTTCGCGCATCTCCAGGTCGAGCCGTCGCAGTACAAAGAGCATATTTCTTTGCAGAAAAACAATGCATTTCTTTGCGGCGATTGGGCGGAGTTTGTTCGCCTCGACCGCCAACAGCGCTATTTCGGCGACCCTGGCATCCAGCGCTGGGTCCAGGATATAATCGCAGCATATGCCTTTGCGGAATCCGGCGATATGGCTGCAGCGCGAGCCCGCGCCGCTGAGGCGATGGTTTTGATGAAAGCCGACCTCGACCAACAACCTAACAATTCGACCCTGTGGACGACACTGAGCATGGCGCATTCACTTCTTGGCAACAAAGATGAAACTTTGCGCTGCGCAAAAAAAGCGGGCGAACTTCTGCCGGAATCCCGCGATGCATTCAACGGTGTGAACAGCTCATGCTTGTGTGCCTATGCACTGGCCTGGGTTGGAGAGAAAGACCGGGCACTGGCAGAAATTGAACGCTTGGTGCACGTGCCGAATGGATTTAACATCTATGTCTTGAAGGCTTCATGGCGGCCCCTGCATGACGATCCGCGTTTCAAGGCGTTGGTGTCGGATCCGAAAAACAACGAACCGTTGCTCTGACTGAGCTGGTTGAATCTGTTTCGCGCCTCATGCCAGACAACGCCCAGTAATAGTGAACATCCAAGGGGCGGTCTTTCTCAGCTATGCCTCCCAGGACGCGGAGGCTGCCAAGCGCATCTGCGAAGCCCTGCGCGGGGCCGGGACCGAGGTTTGGTTCGACCAAAGCCAGCTCCGGGGCGGGGATGCGTGGGACCAGAGCATTCGTAAGCAGATCAAGGAGTGCGCCTTGTTCGTGGCGGTGATCTCACAGAACACGCAGGAACGTCAGGAAGGTTATTTTCGTCTTGAATGGCGACTGGCAGACCAGCGCACCCACCTCATGTCCAGGGACCGGGCGTTTCTGGTCCCAGTGGTCATCGATGGCACATCCGACAAAGGGGCCCGTGTGCCAGACTCGTTCACCGAGGTGCAGTGGACCCGGTTGCCGGGCGGCGAAACGCCCCCGGCTTTCTGCGAACGGGTTAAGAAACTCTTAAGTAAGTCGGACGCGGAGCCCGCTCATCAGAGCCCGGCAGCGGGCGGTGCTACCTCTGCCCCGCACCCGGTCAAACCCTCCCGCCCATGGCTCGTTCCGGCCATTGCAGGCGTAATCGCGTGCGTGGCGTTGGCCATCTGGCAGCCGTGGCACAAGGGCGGGATGACACCAGCACCGGCACCTGCAGCCGCGCCCGTATCCGAAGCTCGGCAGCTCGTCGCAAAGGCGTGGGAGCAGCTGAACAAGACCGAATTGGGTCCGGAAGAGCTCGAATTAGCAGACGGGTATTGCAAGCGGGCCGCGGAGCTCGACGCGACAGATGCCGATGTTTGGGCCGCTTGGTCACAGGTCAATTCGTGGTACAGTAATTTGAAATTCGACGTTGGCACGGCGCGCCGGGAGGCAGCCCGCTCAGATGCGGTGCATGCGCTCAAACTTGCGCCAGGCTCCTTCGAGGCGCGTCTCGCCCAAGCCTGCTACCTTGTGCGCGCTAATTGGACGCAAGCCGAGCCCCTTTCAGCTCCGGAGGCGGATCAGATGCTTCGCCAATTGCTTAAGGAAAAGCCGGACGAACCTCGCGCACTTCGCGCATTAGGGAATCTGCAATATCGTCTCCACCGCTGGAACGACGCTCGAGACACATACTCTCGACTAGCCCGAAATCCGCAATTTGCCGCATTGGCATGGTGCTTACTATCTCATGTGGAACGACAGTCGGGGTCCTGGCCGTCTGCAGAAAAGGACATTGATCGCTCGCTCGCTATTCAACCGTGTTGGCAAAACCTTTCCGAAAAAATGGAAATTGCCCTACTCTGGCGTGGGGATTTAGACGCTGCGAAGGACGCCTTGGACAGGATTCCATCATCAATTAAGCAGACGGATTTCATGGTACCCGACGTGTATACAGTATATTGGTATCGGCACGAACCTGACAAGGCGCTTGAATTTTTGAGTGACATCCCGCGCGACTGGATAACAGGCTATGATGGCCCGACCGGGTTCTTGATGGGCCAAGCCCATCAGATGGCAGGTCGAAATGACGCGGCACGCATTGATTGGCAGACAGCCTTGAAACTGGTCGAACACCGTCTAGTCGATCAACCCACTTCCGCCAGACTACTGCATTGGAAGGGGAAGTTACTCCTATGCCTAGGAGAAATAGCCGACGCCGAAAAAACCATTCAATTGGAGGCAGATGTGAGCGGAAGCCCGGATTGGGACCTTTTGTCAGACCTGAAAGGCGCCAAGGGCCAGGGCGATGCTGCTCTGGATATTGTCGAACAAGGTTTTGGTCCAGAAATCACTGCTGCCGTTTTGCGCCTCGACCCAGAATTTGACTCACAGAGAAGCAGTCCCCACTTCAAGGCCTTGCTTGCTCAGGCCGAAGCAGACCCGAAACGGTCGCCGAATGCGCCCCAGAAGACCTCTGGCGAAGTGTCGGCGCCCGACCAGAGATCCGTCGCTGTTCTGGCCTTCACGAACCTGAGCGACGACAAGGAGAACGAGTATTTCTCGGATGGGATCAGCGAGGAGCTGCTGACGGTGCTGCAGAAAATACCCGGGTTGCACGTGGCTGCGCGCACGTCGTCGTTCTCGTTTAAGGGCAAGAGCGCGACGGCACAGGAGATTGGCAGGACGCTTGGTGTCGCGAACCTAGTCGAGGGCAGCGTGCGCAAGGCAGGCAACAAGGTCCGCATTGCGGCCCGTTTGAGCCGGGCGGCCACCGGCGAGCAGGTGTGGTCGGACACCTACACCCGTGATCTACAGGATGTGTTCGCCGTGCAGAGCGAAATCGCCTTGACGATCGTGGAGCAGCTGCGCGGGCAGCTAGCCGGCGGGACGAACGATGCAGAGGCGATAGCAACTCTACAGACCCAAGTCCAGGCCGCGGAAAAAGGCGGCACGAAGAACGTCGAGGCACACGAGCAGTACCTGCAGGGAAAGTATTTCGCGAACCAGTATGCACACGTGAACCTGGCGCGGGCGGCGGGTTGCTTTCGTAAGGCGGTCGAGTCTGATCCCTCGTTCGCACTCGCATGGGCGGCGCTGGCGCGGACCAGCGCCGTACAGGCGGAATTCGCCGACACCTTGAAGGAAGCCACCGACGGATTTGCACAGGCGCGCATGGCGGCAGAGCGTGCGCTCGCTCTGGATCCGAATCTGGCCGAGGCGCACTCGGCGCGAATGGAAATTCAGATGGGATATGATTTCGACTGGCGGGGCGCGCGCGAATCGCTGCGCCGGGCCCTCGAACTCGCGCCTGCGGACGCCACGCTGATCGGCAACGCAGCGCGACTAGCCAGTTTCTATGGTGACTTGGAAAAAGCCGTCGAACTGGGGCGTCAAGCGGTGGAACTCGATCCAGTGAATGCGGAAATTCGCAAATATCTGGGTACCGCCTACTCAGCCCTTGGGCGATTCAAGGAAGCGGACGAAGAGCGACGGCGGGCTGTGGAGCTCAGCCCGGCGATTCCATGGGGCCATGCCGGCCTGGCCATAGACCTTGTGCGACAGGGAAGACCCGAACAGGCGCTTACCGAGGCAGAGCAGGAGAATACCGGATGGGCCCGGCTCACCGCGTTGGCGATGGCGAATTGGGCATTGAAGGACCGCGCCAAGGCAGACGCTGTTCTCGCACGCTTGATCGAGTCTTTCGGTGAAACAGCAGCCTACCAGATCAGCGAAGTGTATGCCTACCGGCGCGAGCCCGATCTCGCGTTTCAATGGCTTGAGCGCGCCTACCTGCAACATGACGCGGCACTGGCGTTCACCAAGAACGATCCAAATCTCGCAAACCTTCACGGCGACCCTCGTTGGCCGGCGTTTCTGCGCAAAGTCGGGCTATCCGACGACCAACTGAGATGACCCTCGCCGGGGGAAAATCATAGCGACCGCGCCTGCGCCGGAGCCGGGTCGGTGAGGGATTCGGACACCCGGGCGCCGCACCCCGTCCTAATTCTGGGTCCAGAAAATGAAGCGCCCGGTTTCGCCTTCGAGAAGGAGCTTCGCACTGCCCAGCGTGATCACCTGCTTGGGAACGGAATGGCGAAGCCTGAGGTCAGCCTGCTGTATGCCCGCCCGCGCACCTGCGGGGACAACGGTCAGTTTCACATCGGGCCCAACCGCCACGAATCCGCCGGTCCCACGCTGCACCGCCCAGCCCACGAGTTCGATCTCAGTGGCAAGCTCGGCCATTTCGGTTGGATTTAGCGCCGCCGTCACGCTCACAACATCGTCAAGGGTATGGTCCGGAAGAAATCTCCACATGTTGTACTGCTCCCGACTAAGCGGATGCTCAATATTCGTGCCCGGATGCATTGCGGCGAGATAACCCGCGTCGACTTCAATAATTGAGGTTCCCATCACTCCAGGGCCTGAAACACTGGCCAATTTCATCCAGGGAATTTCGCCAGTCGGAGTGGTCCTGGGAGTACTCGTAACAGCAACCTTTGTTCCAAAGACCGTGCGGAGTCGGGCTGCTATCGCCGCGACGCCCCCGGCCTGCTCCACGCTTAGATTGAATTGGGAGTCGCCCAGGCGCTGGCCCTCCGGAGCCATCGCTGCACCGAAGAGCTCGATATAGGTTTGGCGCCCGGTTATGTAGAATCCGGTCCAATTCCGGCTTCCCGCCACCACATGCGCCTCGTCCACTTTGGCAAGGGCGGCAATCTCGGGCGAACTCCTCAGCGCATCATAGCTCGCTTGTTCAATCACCACAGCGAAATGGTTCAAATAAACGGTCGGCACCCGGTCCCCGGAATAGGCCGAGGCAACTGAAACGAGCGGAAGGAGAATGGAGAATAGTGGTCTCATGATTCGGACTGCGATACCGCACTCGGGCGCAATCAAACTGAGATCAAGTGAAGGAGCAAATCCTGTATTGCGCCTTCGCCGAAAGCCGCCTGTCTCGCACGCCTCGGGCGGCCGAACGCGGGTCCCGGGAGCGCTCAGGAGCACCTATGCGGTTCCCGCGCTCGGAGGACGGACATGTGACTTTCGGCATGGGTGCCGTCCTGTTTGTCCAGTACTCAGCGCTCGAAGCGGCTCAATATTGTGTTTCCGTCATGGTTTACACCGTTTCGCCTGATGGGGGTCAACTAACGCTTGAGGTCCGGGGCCCCATGCCTATAACACCTGCCATGCCTTTCCAAATCGACTACAAGGCCTTGGAGCGCGCCCGCCTCCAGTCCAAGCTGGCCGAGATCGCGGCGCACCTTGAGAAGGCGCTCAAACCGTACAAGTACACCCTAAACTCCTTCCTGGCGGCCCTTCCAACCATCGGCGGCACTGGTCATACTCCCAAACAGAGATCGGGCCGTATAAGCGGAATCTCAGCCTCTGCGGGCCGTCCGAGGGTCGTCACCCGGGCGCAGTTTACCCGAGATGTGAAGGCGGGCCTGACCAGCCGCGCCATTGCGGAGAAATACGGGCGCAGCCGCAGTTGGGCCAGCCAGCGCAAGGAGGAGTACGGACTGGTCAAGAAGAGAAAATGAGCCCTCCCAGCGGCTTCACTCCGGCGCAGGCCGCCCTTCGCGAGAAGCTCTTCCGCGAGATCCACGGGCTCCTCAACGAGCGGGCCTCGGAATACGGCCTCTCCCAGTCTCGTGAGCCGTTCATCGATACAGCGGGTTGGTGGATGTCGGACAACACACACATCATGGTCGGGCGCTTAGGACTGCCGGAATGGACGGTGAGGCTGACGCAGGACGAGTTCGAGGGCATGATCGAGAATGACGGTCCGCGGAGTCCCATGGACGAGTTCTTTGTGCGCAAGGCGGCGCTTGTCCGCAGGAGCAGCAGAGGGGGCCCCAGAAGGTCAGGCTGTTGGATGGTGCGCGTCGTGGTGAAGGCCGAGGATCTGCCGGCGTACTGCAACGAGCTGCACGACGCCGTGCACCCGCAGCTGAAGGATGCGCTGGGAGAAGGCGTGTTTTAGCATTTGGTCAGACTGCAGCCGGAACGATTGTGCTAAATGCACTCCGAGGTGTACACGGGGTGCATGAACCTCTTTCGGACACAAACGGCTATGTGTACAATCCCGATGGAGAAGGCGTCATCCAGCGCCTCGACCCGGCGGGGTTGGCCCGCAGCATGAAGGCCTACCTGGAGAAGGACACGGCGCTCGCGTGGCTGCGTCGGACCGTGATGCCGTTCGATCACGAGGCCGGCAGGTTTGAGTTCCTTTTTCGAGAGACACCCCTGGTCGACACCCGGACCGCCGGCCGGGTCCGATGCCGGCAGCAGATGGCGCGCGCGATGGCCCTCATGGCCCTGCGCAAGCATCCCGGCGTCCTTTACGTCACGGTCGACTACACGGCCTACGTGATGACCCTGGTCCGCGATGCGATGCCAACGGGCATCTCCGGCACAAAGGCCGCGGCCGAGATCGACGTCAAGGCACTGCAGATTGGAATCTCCGGGCTAGTTGGGCAGGCGCTGGTGCAGCAGAACCTCGCGGATCCGGGCAGGAAGGTGGCGCCGGCGGCCGTGCCCATGGAATCGCCCGGGATGGACTTGTGAGCGGTCAACGGTACCCGGGCTCTCCGGGACCTATCCCTTGAACGATGGCGCGACTCCTGCCCCAGCAGGAGGCGTGACAGACGGAGACGTCGGATCCGGTAGCTGGTTCGGCATCTTGTTAATCTCAATGTTCAAGCCCCAGAAGGTCATCCTGAAAAGATGGAGAACACAAACTTCGCTGTGACGCTCACGGTCTTAGCACCTGAGATCCATTGCAACGGTTCCAGTTTCCAGCCCTTGACCGCGCTTAACGAGGCCACGCCAAATTCCGGCTCAATACTCCGCGAGACTCTTGCGTTCGCCACACTCCCATCCTCTTTCAAATCGAAGACTATTTCAGCCTCACCCGTGATGCCTGCATTGAATAACGACGCCGGATAGGCGGGCATGGCAAGTGTTCCTAACTCCACCTGCTTTTTAAGATGCCAACCTGTAGTTGTCAGTTTGACGCCAACGTTGAACGCAACCAACAGGTTCTGACCTGGCTGAGTGATCACGTCACCGTAAACCGGATTCTCCTGAAACACCGGCTCCCCTTGCGAAGCGGATGCGAGTGCGAAAGCGACGGCACCCACGATGATATGCATCGCGCGACTCAAAATCCGCGAATCAAGAAACTGAGGGTTATACATGAGGTTATTTGCGGAGGCCTCGTCGAACGTCCTAATGATCCGCGGCGACGGATGGCGCGCGGCCTGCCCCAGCAGGACGCGTGACAGACGGAGAAGTCGGATCCGGTAGTTGGTTCGGCAATCTTTTCATTCGTTGGGTCCCGATATCATCGGCCGCCCAGCTGCATCGACTGATACGGCGAGTAAATCCGCACGGGCGAACCTTCGAGCGCTCTTGTCAACTCCGGGCTAGGAATTCCACAGATCTCACCAGAACCAGAACAGACCTCGAAAAGCGCAGCCATCGTTTTTCCTAAATTCTCGAAGTGCTCAAGCAGTGCCACTGAATCGCGGTATCGCTCGACAACTAAGCATTCCGCATAATCGCTGCTGAAATACCAATCGTATTGCAAGGTCCCCGTGTCCTTGGTGCGAACTGAATCCATGCAATTGGCCTGGAGACGTTTAAATTCTGCCAATTTGCCGGGGTGTATCTTGAGTCGGGCAATGCCCAGCAGTTCCCGTGTCGTTTCCATCTCTTAATTAGTCCTAGGGCGGCGCACGCCGCAAATAGAAGAGCATGACCTCATGTCTTGCCGAACGTCCTAGTGAACCGCGCCAACGATGGCGCGGATCCTGCCCCGCAGGAGCCGTGCCTGAGGCAAGCGTCGGTTCCGATAGTAGGTTAGGCACAAAATTCAATTAGCCGCGCAGTTCATTAATGGTGTCTTTGAATGAGTTTATGGCTTGGCGCCGACTACCACTTTTGCTGAATAACCCTGGGCTTCGATAAGCTTTTTCGCTTCCGGATTCAATCCTATTGCTGTTATAAAGTCGGCGTTTGCAGCTTTCGTATCTCCAATGGTGCTTTCAACGATTCCGCGATTGATATACGGCTGAAATGACTTTGGGCTCAACTCGACAGCTTTGTTATAATCGGCCAATGCGCCGCTCAAATCGCCTTTGTTGAATTCTGCTAAGCCTCGATTGCTGTAAGGTCTTGCATTGCTCGGATTCAATTCGATCGCCTTGTTGTAATCACGGATTGCTCCGTCTAGGTCTCCTTGGGCCGCTTTCGCGATTCCACGACTGTCGAATGCTTGAAAATAGTCATGTTGAATATCAATCGCCTTTGTGTAGTCGGCGATTGCGCCCTTGAGGTCGTTCTTTTTGCTCTTCACCAGGCCGCGAGAGAAATAGGCATCGGCGAAGTTGGGATTCAATTCGATGGCCTTATCCAAAGCAGATAACCCACCAACAATGTCGCCATTCTTAGCTTTTGCGACGCCGCTGTGAAGATAGTCTTCTGCCGAATCGGCAAACGCAGGCGCCGTGACGAAGAGTACTGTCACAAGAACAACTAGAATTCTCGCGAAGGAGTTAATAAATTCTTTGCTGAGTTGCCCCGGAAGCCGCGATGAGGCACGCCACAATTGTTCGGTGTCTCATGTGTGCCTAACGTCCTAATGATCCGCGGTGACGGATGGCGCGCCGCCTGCCCCAGCAGGAGGCGTGACAGACGGAGACGTCGGATCCGGTAGTTGGTTCGGCAAATTCTAGTTTATCGTGCTACCAATACCGCCTTGGACAGAAAGATACGATATGTTCCGTCGGAGAAGTTGGGAAATTTTCTCCGAGCTTCCGCGACAGCCTCTTGTTCGCTCAATCTGCCTCGAATGAGCCGATCACCGAATTCGTAGGCCGCATCGTCCATCCGCGCGGCATCGAGGTACGCCTCGACTATTTTGTCCCATTCGACGAGCGGAAACGCCTTTTGGAGCGCGTCCTTTGCCTCCGCATGCCCCTTCGCCCCGCAAGCGCTCCTCGCTACCTCGTACGCTTTGTCCCGGAGAGTCATATTTGCCGAACGTTCTAATGATCCGCGGCGACGGATGGCGCGCCGCCTGCACCAGCAGGAGGCGTGACAGACGGAGACGTCGGATCCGGTAGTTGTATTGGTGTACCAGCGTGGTTCAGTCCGGGCCCGCGGAAGCCAAGGACTGGAGTGGGCCCGGGCTGAACCACGCCACTG
>Ga0181530_10004111_pt1 | contig 15684 bp, 11 predicted proteins | sample PEATcosm2014_Bin_42_FD_119769 | JGI IMG/M metagenome (GOLD analysis project Ga0181530, IMG submission 119769) | Peatland microbial communities from MTU Mesocosm Facility, Houghton, MI, USA - PEATcosm2014_Bin10_60_metaG | ecosystem: Environmental > Terrestrial > Soil > Wetlands > Peat | place... | reverse complement strand
TAATCCTGGTGACCCGGGCAATCGACATGCGCGTAGTGCCGCTTGTCCGTCGCATACTCGACATGCGCCGTCGCGATCGTGATCCCGCGCGCCCGCTCCTCCGGCGCCTTGTCGATCTGGTCGTACGCGGTGAACGTCGCCCCGCCCTTCGCCGCCAATACCTTGGTGATCGCCGCCGTCAGCGTCGTCTTGCCATGGTCCACGTGACCGATCGTCCCAATGTTGCAGTGCGGCTTGTTCCGCTCAAACCTCGCCTTACCCATCGCTTCTCTCCGTTCGCCCTAGGCCATCTTGGCGCGGACTTCGTCCGCGACCGCCTGGGGTACTTGTTCGTAATGGTCGAAATGCATCGTGTACTGCGCCCGGCCCTGGCTCATCGAACGCAGCGTGTTGACATAGCCGAACATGTTGGCGAGCGGCACCATCGCGTTGATGACACGCGCGTTGCCGCGCGAGTCCATGCCGGTAACCTGGCCGCGCCGGCTGTTCAGGTCGCCGATCACATCGCCCATATAGCCTTCCGGGGTGACGACCTCGACCCGCATGATCGGTTCGAGGAGCCGCGGCGCCGCCTTCACGATCCCTTCCTTGAACGCCGCACGCGCGGCGATCTCGAAGGCGAGCACGCTTGAATCGACCTCGTGATAGGCACCGTCGAACAACTCGGCCTTGAGGTCGATCATCGGGAAGCCGGCAATGATGCCGTTCTCGGCAGCACCCTTCAGCCCCTTTTCGACCCCCGGCACGTATTCTTTCGGCACCGTGCCGCCGACCACCTCGTTCTCGAAGACGAAGCCGGAGCCGGGCGGCATCGGCTCGAACCTGATCTTGACCCGGGCGAACTGCCCGGCGCCGCCGGTCTGCTTGCGGTGGATGTAATCGATCTCGGCCGCCCGGGTGATGGTCTCGCGGTAGGCAACCTGCGGCGCGCCGACATTGGCGTCGACCTTGAACTCGCGCTTCATGCGGTCGACGATGATCTCGAGGTGTAATTCGCCCATCCCCTTGATCACGGTCTGCCCGCTCTCGTGATCGACCGAGACGCGGAATGACGGGTCCTCGGTGGCGAGGCGCGCCAAGGCCTGCCCCATCTTTTCCTGGTCGCCCTTGGTCTTCGGCTCGACGGCGATCTCGATGACCGGCTCGGGGAATTCCATGCGCTCGAGCACGACCGGATGCGCCGGATCGGACAGCGTGTCGCCGGTCGTCGCGCCCTTGAGCCCGGCCAGCGCGACGATGTCGCCGGCCCGCGCCTCCTTGACGTCCTCGCGGTGGTTGGCGTGCATCAGCAGCATGCGACCGACCCGGTCGCGGTTATCCTTGACGGTGTTGAGGACCTGCGAGCCGGTCGCCAGCACGCCCGAATACACGCGGATAAAGGTCAGTGAGCCAACGAACGGATCGGACATGATCTTGAACGCGAGGCCGGCGAACGGCTCGTCATCCGAGCACTTACGCACGACCGGCTCGTCCGAGCCCATCTTGACGCCCTTGATCGCGGCGACATCCATCGGCGACGGCAAATACTCAACTACCGCATCAAGAAGCGGCTGCACCCCCTTGTTCTTAAACGCTGAACCACAGAGCACCGGGATCAGCGTGCCGGCGATCGTGCCCTTGCGAATACAGCGCTTCAAGGTCGCCTCATCGGGCTCCTCACCGCCGAGATAGGCTTCGAGCACGTCATCATCCTGCTCGACCGCCTGTTCGACCAGCTTCGCCCGGTAGCTTTGCGCCTCGGCCGCCATGTCGGGCGGAATGTCGACCTCCTCGAACTCGGCTCCCAGCGTCTCGTCGCGCCATTTCAGCGCCTTCATGCGCACCAGGTCGAGCACGCCGAGGAAATCGGCCTCGACCCCGATCGGCAGCTGCAGCACCGCCGGGTTGGTGCCAAGCCGGTCGACGATCATCTCGACGCAGCGCCGGAAATCGGCGCCGATGCGATCCATCTTGTTGATAAAGCAGATGCGCGGCACGCCGTATTTGTCGGCCTGGCGCCACACCGTCTCGGATTGCGGCTCGACCCCGGCGACAGAGTCGAACACCGCGACCGCACCGTCCAGCACGCGCAAGCTGCGCTCGACCTCGATCGTGAAATCGACATGGCCCGGCGTGTCGATGATATTGATCCGGTGGTCGAGCCAAAAGCAGGTCGTCGCGGCCGAGGTGATCGTGATGCCGCGTTCCTGCTCCTGCTCCATCCAATCCATCGTCGCGGTGCCTTCATGCACCTCGCCGAGCTTGTAGGAGCGTCCGGTGTAATAAAGGATCCGCTCGGTCGTCGTCGTCTTACCGGCATCGATGTGAGCCATGATGCCGATATTGCGATAGCGCTCGAGAGGCGTCGTCCGTGCCATCACTCAATCACTCCGGCGGCATAGCGGCCGCCTTTTAAACATTTGAACCGACGCCTATGCGTCGGCCCTCTAGAGCGAACCCTCCCGCTACCAGCGATAATGCGAGAACGCCTTGTTAGCGTCCGCCATGCGATGCGTGTCTTCGCGCCGCTTGACCGCAACGCCGCGATTGTTGGCGGCATCGAGCAATTCGCCCGACAGCCGCTCTTCCATTGTGTTCTCCGAGCGCGCCCGCGAGCTCGCGATCAGCCAGCGGATCGCCAGCGCCTGGCTGCGATCGGTGCGGACCTCGACCGGCACCTGATAGGTGGCGCCGCCGACGCGGCGTGAGCGGACCTCGACCGAGGGGCGGACATTGCCGAGCGCGTCGTGGAACACCCGGATCGGGTCCTGGCCGCTGCGCCGCTGGATGCGGTCGAAGGCACCGTAGACGATCCGCTCGGCGGTCGACTTCTTGCCCTCATACATCAAGCAGTTCATGAATTTGGACACGACGACGTCGCCGAATTTCGGATCCGGCTGGACTTCGCGTTTGACCGCGGCGCGGCGGCGCGACATCGCTCGTCTCCCCTATCTCGGCCGCTTGGCGCCGTATTTGGAACGGCGCTGCCGGCGATCCTTGACGCCCTGGGTGTCGTGCGTGCCGCGGATGATGTGATAGCGCACGCCGGGCAGGTCCTTAACGCGCCCGCCGCGGATCAGCACGACCGAATGCTCCTGAAGATTGTGCCCTTCGCCGGGGATGTAGCTGGTGACCTCGAACCCGTTGGTAAGGCGCACGCGGGCGACCTTGCGCAAGGCCGAGTTCGGCTTTTTCGGCGTGATCGTGTAGACGCGCGTGCAGACCCCGCGCTTTTGCGGGCACTGCTCCATCGCCGGAACCTTGTTCCGCATCTTCACCGGCTTCCGCGGATAACGGATTAGCTGGTTGATCGTCGGCATCCTCGAACCTCGCAAACGCTAACGCGCCCGACGCAAAACCCGCGCGGGGCGGCAGCGCATTCAACCGGTCTTGTCACGCACGCCCCTCTCAGGACGCAGAGCCATCGCAGACGAAAAATAAGGCCGCGTTTGAGTGGCTTCCCACCGCCAGCCCCGTGGAGCGCGGAATATATGGGCGGGACCCCGCAGGGTCAAGCCGCTCGCCGCGGATATCCAACCAAAACCGACCAAGGACCGCAAAGAAAAACCGGGAGCGGGTCCACCGCTCCCGGTTTCAAAGTCGGTGCTACTCGGCCGCGCCGGCTTGCTGCGGCTCGGCCTCGATCTGCGCCGGTTCGGCCGCCTCGGCCTCGGCGGCGATCGCGGCCAGCTCGCGGTCGCGGTCGGCGGCGATCTCGCGCAGCCGGGCGATGACGCTACCGGTGCCGGCCGGGATCAGCCGGCCGACGATCACATTCTCTTTCAAGCCCTTCAACTCATCGGTCCGCCCCGACACCGCCGCCTCGGTGAGGACGCGGGTGGTCTCCTGGAACGAGGCCGCCGAGATGAACGAGTGCGTCTGGAGGCTCGCCTTGGTGATGCCCTGCAGCACCGGGTGAGCGACTGCAGGACGCAGGCTCTCGCCCTCGACCTTCTTGTTCTCGCGCTCGAATTCGAGACGGTCGATCTGCTCGCCGGCGAGGAAGATGGTGTCGCCCGCGTCGCTGTCGATCTCCACCTTTTGCAGCATCTGGCGAACGATCACCTCGATATGCTTGTCGTTGATCCGCACGCCCTGCAGCCGGTAGACCTCCTGGATCTCGTTGATCAGGTAGTTCGCCAGCTGCTCGACCCCGAGGATGCGCAAGATATCGTGCGGGACGCGGTTGCCGTCGATCAGGAGGTCGCCCTTCTCGACGTAATCGCCTTCCTGCACGCTGATGTGCTTGCCCTTGGGGATCAGATACTCGACCGCCTCGCCGCCATCGGGCGGGGTCACGACGATGCGCCGCTTGGTCTTGTAGTCCTTGCCGAACTCGACGCGGCCCTCGCTCTCGCTGATGATCGCGAAATCCTTGGGCTTGCGCGCCTCGAACAGCTCGGCGACGCGCGGCAGACCGCCGGTGATGTCGCGGGTCTTTGACGACTCGCGCGGGATGCGCGCGAGCACGTCGCCGGCCTTGACCCCTGCCCCACTCTCGACCTGCAGGATCGCGTCGGCCGGCAGGAAGTAGCGCGCCTCGAGGCCGTTGGCGAGCGTCATGCCCCGGCCCTTTTCGTCGAGCAGGATGATCCGCGGGCGCAAATCACCGCCGCGCGGCTGCTGCTTCCAGTCGATGACAACCTTCGACGAGATGCCGGTCGCCTCGTCGACGGCCTCGCGCATCGACACGCCTTCCTGGAGATCGGCGTAATGCGCGTTGCCGTCCTTCTCGGTGATGATCGGGATCGTGTAAGGGTCCCATTCGGCCAAACGATCGCCCTTGGTGACCTTGGCCCCCTCGTCGGCGAGGAGCCGCGCGCCATAGGGCACGCGGTGCCGCGCCTTCTCGCGCCCGGCCTCGTCGACCAGCACGAGCTCGCAATTGCGGCCCATGACCACCGGCACGCCGGACGAGTTGATGACGACGTTGCGGTTGACGACCTTGACCGTCGCGTCCAGCACCGCCTCGACCGAGGATTGCTCGGCGCCGCGCTGCGCCGCACCGCCGATATGGAAGGTCCGCATCGTCAGCTGGGTGCCGGGCTCGCCGATCGACTGCGCGGCGATGACCCCGACCGCCTCGCCGATATTGACGACGGTGCCGCGGGCGAGGTCGCGCCCGTAACATTTGCCGCAGACGCCCTGGCGCGCCTCGCAGGTCAGCACCGAGCGGATCGACACCGCGTCGATGCCAGCCTGCTCGATCGTGTCGATCGCGTCCTCGTCGATGAGGCCTCCGGCCTCGAGCACGACCTCGCCAGAGAGCGGGTTGAGGACATCGACCGCGGCGCAGCGGCCGAGGATGCGGTCGGCGAGCGGCGAGATGATCTCGCCCCCGTCGATCACGGCGCGGGTCAACAGGCCGCGCGTCGTGCCGCAATCCACCTCGGTGATGATCGCGTCCTGCGCGACATCGACGAGACGGCGGGTCAGATAGCCCGAATTCGCGGTCTTGAGCGCGGTGTCGGCGAGGCCCTTGCGCGCGCCGTGCGTCGAATTGAAGTATTCGAGCACGGTCAGGCCTTCCTTGAAGTTCGAGATGATCGGCGTCGAGATGATCTCGCCCGAGGGCTTGGTCATCAGTCCGCGCATCCCGGCCAGCTGCTTGATCTGGGCCGGCGATCCGCGCGCGCCCGAATCCGACATCATCCAGACCGAGTTGATCGGCACGCCGGGCTTCTGTTCCTTGATGACCTTGACCATCTCCTCGGCGACCTTCTCCGAGCAGCTCGTCCAGGCGTCGACTTCCTTGTTGTACTTCTCACGCTGGGTGATCAGTCCGTCCTGATACTGCTGCTCGTATTCCTTGACCATCTGCTGCACCTCGGCGACCAGCGTGTGCTTCGCGTCGGGGATGATCAGATCGTCCTTGCCGAACGAGATGCCGGCCTTGCACGCCTGGGTGAAACCCAAGGTCATCAGCCGGTCGCAGAAAATCACGGTCTCCTTCTGACCGCAGAAGCGATAGACGTGATCGATCAGGTCGCTGATCTGCTTCTTGGTCAGCAGCCGGTTGATCAGGTCGAAGCCGACCGCGGGATGCCGCGGCAGGATCTCGCTCAAGAGCATGCGGCCCGGGGTTGTGTCGACCCGGCGGGTCACCGGCTTGTTGTTCTCGTCGACGGTCTCGTAGCGCGACTTGATGCGCGAATGCAGTGACACCGCCTTCGAGGCCAGCGCCTGCTCGATCTCGCCGACATCGGTGAACACCATCCCCTCGCCGGGCTCGCCGGCGCGCTCGGTGGTGATGTGGTAAAGGCCCAGCACGATGTCCTGCGACGGCACGATGATCGGCTTGCCGTTGGCCGGGCTGAGGATGTTGTTGGTCGACATCATCAGCACGCGCGCCTCGAGCTGCGCCTCCAGCGAAAGCGGCACGTGGACCGCCATCTGATCGCCGTCGAAATCGGCGTTGAACGCGGTGCAGACCAGCGGGTGAAGCTGGATCGCCTTGCCCTCGATCAGCACCGGCTCGAATGCCTGAATGCCGAGGCGGTGCAAGGTCGGCGCGCGGTTCAACAGCACCGGGTGCTCGCGGATCACCTCTTCGAGGATGTCCCAGACCTCAGGCCGCTCCTTCTCGACCATGCGTTTCGCGGCCTTGATCGTGCTGGCGAGACCGTAAAGCTCGAGCTTCGAGTAGATGAACGGCTTGAACAGCTCCAGGGCCATCTTCTTGGGCAAGCCGCACTGATGCAGTTTCAATTCGGGACCGACGACGATCACCGAGCGGCCCGAATAATCGACACGCTTGCCAAGGAGGTTCTGGCGGAACCGACCCTGCTTGCCCTTCAGCATGTCCGAGAGGGATTTTAGCGGCCGCTTGTTGGCGCCGGTGATGACCCGGCCGCGGCGGCCGTTGTCGAAGAGGGCGTCAACCGCTTCCTGCAGCATGCGCTTTTCGTTGCGCACGATGATGTCGGGCGCGCGCAGCTCGATGAGCCGCTTCAGCCGGTTGTTGCGGTTGATCACGCGGCGGTACAGGTCGTTGAGATCCGAGGTCGCGAAGCGGCCGCCGTCGAGCGGCACCAGCGGGCGCAGCTCGGGCGGGATCACCGGCACGACCTCGAGGATCATCCATTCCGGCCGGCTGTGCGAGTCGACGAAGGCCTCGACCAGCTTCAGCCGCTTGACGAGCTTTTTGCGGCGCGCTTCGCTCGACGTTTCGCGCAACTCCTCGCGCAGCCGGATCTTCTCCTCCTGGAGATCGATCGCCGACAGCATCGTGCGCAGCGCCTCGGCGCCAATCGACGCGGTGAACTGATCGTCGCCGTACTCGTCCTGCGCCTTGATGAAGTCCTCTTCACCCAGCAGCTGGCGCTGCTTGAGCGGAGTGAGGCCCGGCTCGATCACGACATAGCTCTCGAAATAGAGGATCTTTTCGAGATCCTTCAGCGTCATGTCGAGCAGGAGGCCGATGCGGCTCGGCAGCGACTTCAGGAACCAGATATGCGCCACCGGCGAGGCCAATTCGATATGGCCCATACGGTCGCGCCGTACCTTGGACAAGGTGACCTCGACGCCGCATTTCTCGCAGACGACGCCGCGATACTTCATCCGCTTGTACTTGCCGCACAGGCACTCGTAATCCTTGATCGGGCCGAAGATGCGGGCGCAGAACAGTCCGTCGCGCTCCGGCTTGAAGGTGCGGTAGTTGATCGTTTCGGGCTTCTTGATCTCGCCATAGGACCAGGAGCGGATGCGCTCCGGGCTGGCGATCGAGATGCGGATCTCGTCAAAGCTCTGCGGACCGCTGACCTGCCCGAAGATGTTCATCAACTCGTTCATGCACGACCCCTCTCGAGGAAATATCTAGGCCCGGCGGCGCTGCGCGCCGCAGCGGGCGATGAGGCCATAAGGCTGGCTGTTCTCACTGTTCTTTGCAGGAAATTTACAGCCATCAGTAGTTGCGCTGCTCCAGCTCGACGTTGAGGCCAAGCGAGCGCAGCTCCTTGACCAGCACGTTGAACGATTCAGGGATGCCGGCTTCGAAATTGTCGTCGCCGCGGACAATCGCCTCATAGACCTTGGTGCGGCCCGACACGTCGTCCGACTTGACCGTCAGCATCTCCTGCAAGGTGTAAGCGGAGCCGTAAGCCTCGAGCGCCCACACCTCCATTTCGCCAAAGCGCTGGCCGCCGAACTGCGCCTTGCCGCCCAGCGGTTGCTGGGTGACGAGGCTGTAGGGACCGATCGAGCGCGCGTGGATCTTGTCGTCGACCAGGTGGTGCAGCTTCAGCATATAGATGTAGCCGACCGTCACCTGGCGGTCGAAGGGCTCGCCGGTGCGACCATCGACCAGGGTCACCTGGCCCGACGAGTGCAATCCCGCCTGGTGCAGCATGGCGACGATGTCGTCCTCACGGGCGCCATCGAACACCGGGCTGGCCATCGGCACGCCGTGGACGAGGTTGCCGGCAAGATCGCTGAGCTCGTCATCGGCCATCGCCTCGACCTCGGTCTTCTCCGGGCCCTCGTAGACCTCGCCCAGGAGCTTGCGCAAGTCGCCACCAGCCTTCTTGTCGTTGCCGCGGTGGAGCCTTTCCATCACCTCGCCGATGCGTTGGCCAATGCCGGCCGAGGCCCAGCCGAGATGGGTTTCGAGGATTTGCCCGACATTCATGCGGCTCGGGACGCCGAGCGGGTTGAGCACGATGTCGACCGGCTTGCCGTCTTCGAGATAGGGCATGTCCTCGGCCGGGACGATACGCGAAATGACGCCCTTGTTGCCGTGGCGGCCGGCCATCTTGTCGCCCGGCTGCAACTTGCGCTTCACCGCGACAAAGACCTTGACCATCTTCATGACGCCCGGCGGCAGCTCGTCACCGCGCTGCAATTTCTCGACCTTGCTCTCGAACCGCGCGGTCAATTCGCCGATGGCGTCTTCCATCTGCTTCTTGAGCGCCTCGATATCGGCCATGCGCCTGTCGTCGCGCACCGAGATCTGCCGCCAATTGGCGGTCGTGTACTCGGCGAGGATCTCCTCGGTCAAGGTCGTGCCCGACTTCATCTTGTTGGGCCCGGAATCGGCGACCTGGCCGACCAGCAGCTCCTTCATGCGAGCCGAGAAGCTGCGTTCGAGGATCGCCCGCTCGTCGTCGCGGTCCTTCGCCAGACGCTCGATCTCGGCCCGCTCGATCGCGAGCGCGCGCTCGTCCTTCTCGACGCCGCGGCGCGAGAACACCCGCACCTCGACGATCGTGCCACTGACCCCCGGCGGCAGACGCAGCGAGGTGTCGCGCACATCGGAGGCCTTTTCGCCAAAAATCGCCCGCAAGAGCTTTTCTTCCGGGGTCATCGGCGACTCGCCCTTCGGCGTCACCTTGCCGACCAGAATGTCGCCCGGCTTCACCTCGGCGCCGATATAGACGATGCCGGCCTCGTCGAGGTTTTTGAGCGCCTCCTCGCCGACATTCGGGATGTCGCGGGTGATCTCCTCCTGGCCGAGCTTGGTGTCGCGCGCACTGACCTCAAACTCTTCGATATGGATCGAAGTGAAGACGTCGTCCGACACGATCCGCTCAGAGATCAGGATCGAGTCCTCGAAATTGTAGCCGTTCCACGGCATGAACGCGCACAGCACGTTGCGGCCCAACGCCAGCTCGCCGTAATCGGTCGACGGCCCGTCGGCGATGATGTCGCCGGCGCGCACCACATCGCCCACGGTTACCAATGGCCGCTGGTTGATGCAGGTGTTCTGGTTCGAGCGCTGGAACTTCAACAGATTGTAAATGTCGACCCCCGACGCCGCGGCCGAGGTTTCCTCGGTGGCGCGGATCACGATGCGGGTCGCATCGACCTGGTCGACCGTGCCCGAGCGGCGGGCGATGATGGTGACGCCGCTGTCGCGGGCGACCCGCTCCTCCATGCCGGTGCCGACCAGCGGCGCCTCGGCGCGGATCAGCGGCACCGCCTGGCGCTGCATGTTCGAGCCCATCAGCGCGCGGTTGGCGTCGTCGTTCTCGAGGAACGGGATCAGCGCCGCGGCGACCGAGACGAGCTGCTTCGGCGACACGTCGATGAGATCGATCTGTTCCGGCCGAAGCATCAGGAAATCGCCGGCCTTACGGCAATTGGTCAGATCATCGGTGATTTGACCCTTGGCATCGACCGGCACATTGGCCTGAGCGATCGCGTAGCGGCCCTCATCCATCGCCGACAGATAGACGATCTCGTCGGTGACCTTGCCGTCGGCGACCTTGCGGTACGGGCTTTCGATAAAGCCGTACTGGTTGACGCGGGCGAAGGTCGCGAGCGAGTTGATGAGGCCGATATTCGGGCCTTCCGGCGTCTCGATCGGGCAGATGCGGCCGTAATGGGTCGGGTGCACGTCGCGCACCTCGAACCCGGCGCGCTCGCGGGTGAGCCCGCCGGGGCCCAGCGCCGACAAGCGGCGCTTGTGGGTGATCTCCGACAGTGGATTGGTCTGATCCATGAATTGCGACAGCTGCGAGGAGCCAAAGAACTCGCGTACCGCCGCCGCCGCCGGCTTTGCATTGATCAGATCGTGCGGCATCACCGTATCGATCTCGACCGAGCTCATGCGCTCGCGGATCGCCCGCTCCATGCGCAAAAGGCCGACGCGATACTGGTTCTCCATCAGCTCGCCAACCGAGCGGACGCGCCGGTTGCCGAGATGATCGATATCGTCGATGTCGCCGCGCCCGTCCTTCAGATCGACGAGGACCTTGAGGATCGAGAGGATATCTTCCTTGCGCAGCGCGCGCACCGTGTCGTCGGTGTCGAGGCCGAGGCGCGAATTCATCTTGACCCGACCGACCGCCGACAAATCGTAGCGCTCGTTGTCGAAGAAGAGGCTGTTGAACAGGTTCTCCGCGGTCTCCAGGGTGGGCGGCTCGCCCGGACGCATGACGCGGTAAATGTCGATCAGCGCATCCTCGCGGGTCGCGTTCTTGTCGATCGCCAGCGTCGCCCGGATATAGGGACCCTTGCTCTCGGGACCGCGATTGACCATGTCGATGTCGAGGACCGGCAGCTCGTCGATCCCCGCCTGGGCAACCTGCGCCAGCGCCGCCTCGGTGATCTCGTCGCCGGCTTCGAAATAGACTTCGCCGGTCTCGAGGTTGATCAGATCCTCGGCGAAATAATGGTCGACGAGGTCGATCTCGGGGGCCAGCACCTCGGTGAGCCCGCCATCCTTGAGGCGCTTGGCGATGCGCGGCGTCATCCGCTCGCCAGCAGCGAGCTTGACCTCGCCGGTCGCGGCGTCGATCAGGTCGTTGTTGAGCTTGCCCTTGAAATTCTCCGGGTCGAACGGCGCGGTCCAGCCGAGCTTGCCGCGCCGATAGGTGATCCTGCCGTAGAAGGCGGAGAGAATCTCCTCCTTGGACATGCCGATCGCCTCGCCCGGCTGCAGGCTCTTGCCGTCAATCTGGCGCTCGGCGCGCTTGGCCTCGGTCGCGACGTCGTCCAATGCCAGGAGCAGCGTCGTCGCCGGCAATTTGCGGCGCCGGTCGATGCGGACATAGACGTGATCCTTGGCGTCGAACTCGAAATCGAGCCACGAGCCGCGATAGGGAATGACCCGGGCGGCGAACAGATACTTGCCCGAAGAATGCGTCTTGCCCTTGTCGTGATCGAAGAACACGCCGGGGCTGCGGTGCATCTGCGAGACGATGACCCGCTCGGTGCCGTTGATGATGAACGTGCCGTTGCGCGTCATCAGCGGCATGTCGCCCATATAGACGTCCTGCTGCTTGATATCGCGAATCGACCGTGCCCCGGTGTCCTCGTCGACATCCCAGACCAGAAGACGCAGCGTCACCTTGAGCGGCGCGGCATAGTTCATGCCGCGCTGCTGGCACTCCTCGACATCGTATTTCGGCGTTTCGAGCTCGTAGCCCTCGAAGTCGAGCTGGGCGCGCTCGGAAAAATCGCGGATCGGAAAGACCGAGCGAAATACCTCCTGGAGCCCGACATTGACGCGGTTCTCCGGCTCGACGCCCATCTGCAAGAAGTGATCGTAGGAGCTGCGCTGCACCTCGATCAGGTTCGGCATCGTCGCAACCTCGGGAATGCGCCCGAAGGTCTTGCGGATCCGCTTCTTGCCGGTGAAAGAAATAGCCATGCAGGTCCCTCGCTATGGGCCGCGCCGGTCATCCGACCGGTCGGGACCCGAAACCATCGTTGTCGTCACACCGCCTGCCAGCGGTCCCATGCAATAGAGACGCCAAGCCCGGGCGTGCGATATGGTTCGCACCCCGGCTCGGCGATCTCGTTCTTTCGGTGCGGCGCCATGCGGGCGCCGCGACGCGCTGCTGCAGTAGGTCGTGGCTGACCTACCTTATTTCGACAGTCGCGCCTGCATCTTCAAGCTGCTTTTTAATTTTATCCGCCTCTTCCTTGTTGACCCCTTCCTTGACCGGCTTCGGAGCGGCCTCGACCAGGTCCTTCGCCTCTTTGAGGCCAAGGCTGGTGATCGACCGCACCTCTTTGATAACATTCACCTTCTTTTCGCCGAACGCAGTCAGGATCACGTCGAACTCGGTCTTTACCTCTGCCGCCTCGGCGGCCGGAGCCCCGCCGCCGCCGGCAGCCGCCACCGCAATCGGCGCCGCGGCCGAGACGCCCCATTTCTCTTCCAACATCTTCGCCAGCTCGGCGGCCTCGAGCACGGTGAGTGCCGAGAGATCGTCGACCAGCTTTGCCAATTCCGCCATTTCTTCCTACTCCCGCTTACGCTTTTGGGGGTTGTTCGTTACTCGCCTTTGTCCGCATGGGCCGCGAGCAGCCGCGCCAGCTGCCCGGCCGGAGCCTGCAACAGACCGGCGAGCTTCGTCGCCGGCGCCTGGATCAGCCCAATGATCTTGCCGCGCAACTCGTCGAGCGACGGCAACGTCGCCAGCGCCCGAACCGCCGCGGCATCGAGCGGCTGGCCGTTGAGCCCGCCGCCGACGATCGTCAGCTTGTCGTTGCGGTTGGCAAACGCCACCGCCGCCTTTGCCGCGGCCACCGGATCGCGCGAGTAGGCGACCGCGGTCGGACCGGTGAAGAGCGGCGCCAGCGAGGCAAACTCGGTGCCTTCGATCGCGCGCTTCACCAGCCGGTTCTTGGTCACCCGGTAGCCCGCCCCGGCCGCGCGCATCTGCCGGCGCAGCTCGGTCGCCTGCGCGACCGTCAGCCCGGTCTGATGCGTGACCACGATGCAGGCGCTACCGGCGAGATCCTGCTGCAGCGTCGTCACCAACTGCTGCTTTTGCGTCCGGTCCACCCGTTACTCCATAGTCCTTTGGCCCAACTCGCCGCGCCACCATCATACACGGCGTCGGCTCCGCCGCCCACACTTGCGCGGGCAGCGCTGCAATGCCCCAGTCTACGATCTCGCCTCGTCGGCCAGACCGGAGAGATCGACCTTCACGCCCGGCCCCATCGTCGAGCTCAAATTCACCCGCTCTATATAGGTGCCCTTGACCCCGGTGGGCTTCGCCCGCGTGATGGCGCCGACAAAGGCGCGCACATTATCGACGAGCGCGGCTTCGGTAAAGCTCGCTTTGCCGACCCCGGCATGGACGATGCCGGCCTTGTCGGCGCGGTACTCGACCTGACCGCCCTTCGCCGCCTGCACCGCCTCCGTCACGTTCTGCGTCACCGTGCCCAGCCGGGGGTTCGGCATCAGCCCGCGCGGCCCGAGGATCTTACCGAGGCGCCCGACCAGCGCCATCATGTCGGGCGTGGCGATCGCGCGGTCGAAATCGATCTGCCCGGCCTGCACCTTCTCGGCGAGGTCTTCCGCGCCGACGACATCGGCGCCGGCGGCCTCGGCCTCCTTGGCCTTGTCGCCGCGGGCGAAGACGCCGACCCGTACCGACTTGCCGGTGCCGTGCGGCAGCATCACCGTGCCGCGCACATTCTGATCCTGCTTGCGCGGGTCGATGTTGAGGTTCATCGCGACCTCGACGGTCTCGTCGAACTTGGCCGTCGCGCGCAACTTCACCTGCTTGACCGCCTCGTCCACCTTGACCGGCGCCGCGTTCGGATCGATGCCCTCATAGGCCTTCTTCAGCCGCTTGCCTGGCTTTGCCATCGCTCTGCTCCGCTACCTTAGGACCCGACGACTTCGATGCCCATCGAGCGGGCAGAGCCGATCACCATTCGGCACGCCGCATCGAGGTCGTTGGCGTTCAAATCTTCCATCTTCTTCTCGGCGATCTCGCGTACCTGGGCCATCGTGACCCGGCCGACGATATTGCCCTTGCCGGTCGCCTGCGCGCCTTTTTCAAGCCGCGCCGCGCGCTTCAGGAAAAAGCTCGCCGGCGGCGTCTTGGTCACGAAGGTGAACGAGCGGTCGCCATAGGCGGTGATCACCACCGGGATCGGAATGCCCGGCTCGATATTCTGGGTCGCGGCGTTGAACGCCTTGCAGAACTCCATGATGTTGAGACCGCGCTGCCCCAGGGCCGGACCGATCGGCGGCGACGGGTTCGCCTTGCCAGCGGGCACCTGCAGCTTGATCATCCCGACGATCTTTTTGGCCATGACCTATCCTTAATCCCTTTGGCCTAAACTTTTTCGACCTGTGAATACTCGAGCTCGACCGGGGTGGCGCGGCCGAAGATCGAGACCGCGACCTTGACCCGGGACTTTTCCTCGTCGACCTCCTCGACCGTGCCGTTGAACGAGGTGAACGGCCCGTCGGAAACGCGCACCTGCTCGCCGATCTCGAAGGTGATCGACGGCTTCGGCCGTTCGATGCCCTCCTGGACCTGGTGCATGATCCGCGCGGCCTCGGCCTCGGTGATCGGCGACGGCCGCCCGCGGCCGCCCAGGAACCCGGTGACCTTGGCGGTGTTGCGCACGAGGTGCCAGGTCGTATCGTCCATGTCCATCTTGACGAGCACGTAGCCGGGAAAGAACTTGCGCTCCGAGCTGACCTTGGCGCCGCGACGGACCTCGATGACCTCCTCGGTCGGCACCAGGATCTCCTCGAAGTGGTCGCCGAGGCCCTTTTGTTCGGCCTGCTCGCGGATCGCCGCCGCGACCTTCTTCTCGAAGCCGGAATAGACGTGGATCACGTACCAGCGGGATGCCATGCGCGCGCTCCTAGGCCTGCCCCAGGCCGAAAATCCAGCGCACCGCGTAGGACATTACCTGGTCGACCACGAAGAAGAAGGCGGCGGCGATAAACACCATCAAGAATACCATAGACGTTGTGACAACGGTCTCCCGGCGGCTCGGCCAGGTGACGCGTGAGGTCTCCTGACGAACCTGTTGGATGAACTCTCCGATATTCAGTCGCGCCATCTGCGCCTACATTCCCGATAGCATGGCAGGAGTGGAGGGGCTCGAACCCCCAACCCCCGGTTTTGGAGACCGGTGCTCTACCAGTTGAGCTACACTCCTAAATCACACCGCCCCACTCATTTGATGATTTTCGCGACGACGCCGGCGCCGACGGTGCGGCCGCCCTCGCGGATCGCGAAGCGCAAGCCCTCGTCCATCGCGATCGGCACCAATAGCTCCACTTCCATCGTCACATTGTCCCCCGGCATCACCATCTCGGTGCCCTCGGGCAGCTTCACCGTCCCGGTCACGTCGGTCGTCCGGAAATAAAACTGCGGCCGGTAATTGCCAAAGAACGGCGTGTGCCGACCGCCCTCCTCCTTGGTCAACACATAGGCCTCGGCCATGAACACCGTGTGCGGCGTGATCGTACCGGGCTTCGCCAACACCTGACCGCGCTCG
>Ga0181530_10004103_pt1 | contig 15710 bp, 15 predicted proteins | sample PEATcosm2014_Bin_42_FD_119769 | JGI IMG/M metagenome (GOLD analysis project Ga0181530, IMG submission 119769) | Peatland microbial communities from MTU Mesocosm Facility, Houghton, MI, USA - PEATcosm2014_Bin10_60_metaG | ecosystem: Environmental > Terrestrial > Soil > Wetlands > Peat | place... | reverse complement strand
TACGTCCCCGGCGCTGGGTGCCAGCAAATGGGTCGCCTAGGTAAAGTCCCGCCGTCATCTTCCCATCGCTGGAAGTCCTCCGGGGCCACCATCAGGCGCTCGGCCAACGATCGCAGGGCGATAATTGCCCCCTCCAGGCGGGATACTGTGCCTGGGCCAGCAGCCAGATCGCCCCGCCTGATGGTGTCGAGCAGGCGCGTTAACCCGTCGGCGACCTCGGCCAGCTCGGCCCGGGTGTAGCTGCGTTTCCCGCCCCTGATCATCGTGTCCAGCATGTCACCACAGTCCCGCCACATGGCGCTGTGTTCCGCCAGGGCGCTACAAATACCCGTTCCCTACTAGGGGGAACGGAAGCTTGGGTAACACAGAGCCGCGACACCGAACGACGGCCGTTCGAGAGTCGCGTGCAGTGCCGAACGGTTTCGGGTGCGGCGGCCCATCGGCCCTGTCGAATCTGTAGCGATTCGATCTCCGAGTCCCGGGTGCCATGGGCGTCGTTCTCGTGCGCCAGGTTCAGCATCAGGGAAGGTGCCGCAACAACCAGTCGTGGACGTCGCCGACCTTCTGAACCAGAGTTACGTGACCGTCGTTGTCGCTCAGATGCGCCTCGACTCCAGGGATCTGCGCCGCGAGCCACTCGCCGTGACCAAAGGGCACGAAGCGGTCCTCCCGGCCCTGCCACAAGAGGACCGGAACCTTGATGTCCGCCGGCTCGAAACCCCAGGGCCGCGCAAAGGCAAACGAGTCGTCGATGTAGCCGCCCGCGCCCGGGGCCAGCCCCGATTGCATGCAGTCGATCAGATACTCGGCTAGATCGCCGGTCACCGCACCGGCGTCGACGTCCGAGAGGAGGGATCCCCATTGCTCGAGCAGGCCCTCGGGTGTCGCCTGAAGCAGCTCGTCGCGGTCGGCGCTTGCCTTGACCTCAAAAGCCGGGGGATCGTTAATCGAAAGCTGAAAGTCCTCGACGTTTAGCTCGCCCATGCCTGCAAAGAAGTCCAATCCCGGTGCCCCGTACGGCGCGAGCGACGCCAGCGAGGCGGCGGCCACGATAAGGTCCGGGGCCAGCGCGGCACATGCCAAGGCGTGCGGACCGCCTCCCGACATGCCCCAGGTCAGCATCCGGTCTACGCCCAGCGCGGCAGCGATGGCTCGGGCGTCATCCACGCCGTCGGCGACGCTACGCCCGATCTGCCGGCTGGACCCGCCGTAGCCCGGTCGGTCGTAACCGACGAGCCGGATGCCTCGGGCTTCAGCGTCGACAACGTGAGCGGGAAAGAGAAGCCGCGAATTGGGCGTACCGTTGTGAACCAAGACGACCTCGCCCCGGTCAGCCCCCTCCACCTCGAGATGCAGCTTTCGTCCGCCTGCCAACGAGATGATCCGCTCCATCATTCCTCCTTGACTCGACCGATCCGTGACAGATCGCTTGATCGGCACCTCATTGCCCGTCGCTCGTTCGTGGCCCCTGGCCGCTCAGACGGTTTCGGGCGCGGTGGACGATGACTGCCTGCCGGGTCCACGCTCCCACAGGCAACTCAAGCATCGTCGGCCGGCGAACGCAGATCATCCTGTTCTGCGCGCAACGAGCGGTAGGAGAACTACCCGGCCAGTCCGACGCCAGCCAAACGCTCAGGATTCAAGGTAGTGCAGCACCGCGAGGACGCGACGGTGATCGAGCTGTGACACCGGCAGATTGAGTTTGGTGAAGATGCTCGTCACGTGCTTTTCCACCGCGCCCTCAGAGATGACGAGCGTCGTCGCGATTGCGGCATTGCTCCGACCCTCGGCCATCAGCGCGAGCACCTCTCGCTCTCGCCCCGAGATGCCCGAGAGCGAGTCACGGCGACGGCTCGCGGCCATCAGCTGGGTAACGACCTCCGGGTCGAGCGCGGTCCCGCCCGAGGCAACGCGAACGAGGGCCTCGACGAAGTCGCTGACGTCGGCCACCCGATCCTTCAACAGGTAGCCGATGCCGGCGGCACCGTCGGCGAGCAGATCGGCGGCGTAGCGCGTCTCAATGTACTGCGAGAAGAGGAGGATGCCGAGCTGGGGATGGTCGCGACGCAGCTCGATCGCGAGGCGTAGCCCCTCATCGGTGAAGGTCGGGGGCATCCGGATATCGATCACCGCGACATCGGGCAGGACGCGGCCGACCGCCTCGCGGAGCGCCTTTGGGTCCCCGACGGCGTCGGTCACGTCGAAGCCTCGGCTCGCCAGCAGCTGTGCGAGTCCGTCGCGCAGGATGGCGGAGTCCTCGGCGATCGCGATCCGGATCGTGTCGGACATTCACGCGTGTAACGGGAGGTCGACGGTGACCACGGTAGGGCCGCCGAGCGGGCTCGTGACGTCGAGATGACCGTCGACGGCCTCGACCCGTTCAGCAAGCCCCGACAGCCCGCTCGAGCGCGAGCCCGTACGGATCACTGCTCCGCCGCGTCCGTCGTCGCGCACAACGAGCCGGAGCCAGGTGCCGGTTTGTGAACAGGTGACGGTCGCCTGTCTTGCCTGGGCGTGCTGGGCGACGTTGGCGAGGAGTTCCGCGACACAGAAGTAAGCGATCGACTCGATGGCCGGAGTGGGTCGGTCCGTGATCGAGACGGCGAGCTCGGTCGGCAGGGTGCTGCGCGCTGCCAGCGTCGCGAGCGCACCTTCGAGGCCGACGTCGAGAGCTGGCGGGTGGATTCCCCGAGCTAGGTCGCGGAGCTCGACGATGACCTCCTTGGCGCCTCGGTGGGCCTCGTCGAGCAGTTGGCGAACCGGCGCCAGCTCAGCGGCGGGGTATGCCTCGAGTCGTTCCTTGGCATCTCCGAGTCGCATCGCCAGCGCGACCAATTGAGCCTGGGTCCCGTCGTGGAGGTCGCGCTCGATGCGGCGAAGGAGTGCGGCCGACGCGTCGACAGTGCTTGCCCTCGCGGCTTCGAGGTTGCGCATCCGAGCGGCGACGGCGTCGGGGCCGAGCAGCCAGTGGATGAGCCTGCGATCGACGTAGACGGCAAGCCGCATCGGCCACGGAGCGGAGAAGAGCAGCACGACGCCGGTGGCCATGATGAACGCGCCGTGGATCACGCCGTGACTTCCAACGGAAAAGAAGCCGGGGTGGAACAGGTTGTAGGTGACGCCGTAGACCGCCGGCCGGGTGTCGCCCCGCTCGAAAAGCGGGTAGCCGAGGCATACGAAGACATCCCACCAGACGCTGATCGCGAACCAGACATTGAAGAGCGTCCAGAAGGTCTTCGCGCCGAGGTACCCGATTGTCTTCCAGCCGATCTTGTTCCGGAGCGCCGCCTGCAGCCAGGCGAACAGGCCGCGGCGGGCGACGAAGGGATCCGGATCCTCGATGTCCTCGGCGAGGAAGTGGCGGGCGAGGTTCCGCTGCAGGCTCCCGAACCAGCACGCTCCCCGGGCGCCGAGGGCGATGAGAATGACGCCGACGAAGGTGACGGCGAGCGCCGCACCCGCGCCGAGGAAGAGGAGCGAGAACGCGAGTCCGAAGGCGACGATCGGGCAGCCGAGGACGAAGTACGCGAGCTCGGAGTAGGTCCGTCGCGTGAACGGCTCGCGAACAAAGGTGAGCGCCGAGCGCCGAATCGCCGCCACCTGCTGGTCGGAGAGCGCGAACACGCGGTCCTTGCCGCCCACCCGCAGCTGCAGCCGAACGCCGCCCGATCCCATGTTGGTCTCCATCATGGGTCACGGCGGGTAACGACGACCGCCCCCAGGAGGATGATCGCCACCGTATAACAAGCGAAGAGCACGAACCCGACCACCGGAGAAACGAATCCTGTCTGGCGGACCACTGCGGCGATCGAGTTGGCGATGATGATGAGCGGGGTGAAGCGGGCGAGGTTCCCCGGCATCTTCGTGAGCAGGAGCGGGAGGAGGAAGAGGAGCGCGACGTAGATCCCGATCGCGCCCGCCGTCCGCCGGACTGCCGCGCCGATCGCCGCGCCCATCAGCCCGAGGAGGCCGATCGTTACGCCCGAGCCGACGACGGCCCGCAGGACGCCCGGGTCGGTGAGGCTCCACGGAGGCACGAGGCTGGAGCCGAGGATGGCGTGGCCGAGCGCGAAGCAGGAGAAGGTGAGCCCCTCGCCGACAGCGAGCGCTACGGCACCGACGACGAGGAGCTTCGCCAGAAGGAACTTGAGCCGGCGGGGCGTCGCTGCCATCGAGGAACGGATCGTCCCCGACCCGTACTCGCTCGTGAACACGACGGCACCGAGCACCCCGATGGCGAGCGCCCCGATCGCGAGCCCCGACATCGACTGGTTGGTGGGGTCGAAGCCCTGGTACCAGCCGGGCCTGTGGTGGGCGGCGCTGGACGCGCTGAGGGCCGTCACGACAAGGGTGCCGACGACGGTGACGAACAAGGTCCACCATGTGGAGCGGATCGAGAAGACCTTTGCCCACTCGGCGCGGCACGCCTGTCGCAGCCCGTATCGGCTACTGTGTCGCCCCGACGCGAAGGTCATCGTGGTCACAGCTCTCCTTCCCCGCCGCTCCCGATGAGGGCCGCTTCCGTGCTTCCCCCGGAGCGGTACTCGACGGCGTCGCGGGTGAGTTCCATGAACGCGTCCTCGAGTGAGGCCCGCACCGGAGTCAGCTCGTGGACGATGAGGCGTTCGCGCGCCACCAGCTCGCCCACCGCGGCAGAAGTCATCCCTCGCACGGCGACAGCATCGTCGGGAACGAGGTCCACCTCTCCCCCGGCGCGGCGCACCGCGGCTGCGAACGACTGGACATCAGGCGTGACGACCCGGACGGAGTCAGGACCGTTCAGCGCTGTGAAATCGCGCACGGTCGTGTCGGCGATGAGCGCACCCCGCCCGATCACTACCAACCGGTCCGCGGTAAGTGCCATTTCGCTGATCAGGTGACTCGAGACGAATACGGCCCGTCCCTCTGCAGCGAGGCCGCGCAGCAGGTTTCGGACCCAACGGATGCCCTCGGGATCGAGCCCGTTGACGGGCTCGTCGAAGAGAAGCACGCCCGGGTCGCCGAGGAGGGCCCCGGCCATGCCGAATCGCTGGCCCATCCCGAGGGAGAACTTGCCGGCGCGCTTGTTAGCGACGTCGGTCAGTCCCACGATCCCGAGGACCTCGTCGACCCGGGCGAGGGGGATGTCGTTGGTGTAGGCGAGGCACCTGAGGTGGCTGTAGGCAGTCCGCGCCGGGTGGACGGCGTTCGCGTCCAACAGCGCGCCGACTTCTCGCAGCGGCCAGTTGAGCTCTCTGTACGGCTTTCCGTTGACGAGCGCCGTTCCCGAAGTCGGCGTGTCGAGGCCCATGATCGTCCGCATCGTCGTCGACTTGCCCGAGCCGTTCGGCCCGAGAAAGCCGGTGACGACACCTGGGACAACCTCGAAGCTCAGATTCGAGACCGCTCTCGCGTTGCCGAACTGTTTGGTCAATGAGTTCACCGAGATCACGGAACTAATTGTGGAGATCCAGGTGCGTCGTAGCTATGGCGCTACCGGGCATCTTCCGGTGGGGTTAACCCGACCGTCGCGACCGGGCTGGCCGTATTGCCGCGCCGACGGGGAAAGGGGCAAGGAGGCCAACGCACCTACCGTTCGCTGAGCTGAGGCAGCCAGAATGCCGAAGTGCTTGTGCCCCTGCTTGCGCGCTATGAAAGCAACTGACGAGCCGCAGATCCAGATCGGTCCATAAGTGCTGAGAGCGTCGAGGCGCGAACCAGGTTCCGGCAAGCGCGGATCAGACGGATACGGGGTGCGTCCTGCCGAATCCGAGCGGATCCTCGGTGGCGGGTCCTGACGGTTCTCCGGCGTTCCGTGCGGCTGGTCGGGCGTTCCCGGCAGTCGCCACGGAGCTCGCGTGGTGCGCGCAAGTCGCCCAGTAACGACCGCGCCGCCCGCCCCATGGGCCCCAGGCGGCATAAGGAGCATCTCGCTCTGGCAGGCCCCGGCGTAATGACAAGGCGACACTCGACGACTACCCGCGGAAGGTGCACCGAGAGCCCTACTCCGCCTGCGCCCGCGCAACCGGGCGATTCGGGCCACGTATTGGCACGCTGCGTCGGGCGTGCCAGAGTGTCGAAAGCGGCGGCGGTCGACGGCCTGTGGAACCGGACAGATCCAGAGACACATGACGACCGTGCTTGCCCCAGTCGTCGGCGCCAGCACCACGACTGCGGCAAGCATGAAGGCTAGGCCCGTCAAGTCAAATCTGCCGGGTGAAACACCGGCTCACTCGATCGGCTGACGGGCCATCGCAGTCGGCTCGCGGCCCGCAAAGAGCCAAGCGACGAGCGCGGCAAAGGCGGGCATACCGAGCAGAATGAAGAGAAGATCTGCAACCGGGACGTTTCCGAGCGAGGCGATGCCGCCGTTCAGCGAGTTGCCACGAAGCCAGCCGATGAGCGCGACGTAGCCCCCGACGGTCCCGAGCAACGCGCCGAAAAACCCCAGCGCGCCGGCCGTGACCGCCGAAAGTGTACGCCGGGCGTAGCTGCTTGCCCCTGTCGCGGCGAGCGTCCGTAGCTCGCTCGCGGTCTCGCTCCGAATGAGGCCGACCGACATGCCGAGCACACCGAGGGCGATCGCGATCCCGAAGACCGTCGCCCAGGTGATGACGGCGAAAGAAGTGGGCTGGTCGTTCTTCGACTCGACGGAGAGCTGCGCAGTCGAGGCGGCGAGCTGTGCGCTGCTGATCTGGGAGGCGCTGAACGCCTGAGTGCCCTGGACCAGCCAGTCCGTTGTGGTCGCCTGGATGTGGAACTCCTTCATGGCGTGCTCGGTGATCACCGTGTTCGGTGCCGAGGTGCCGGTCGGCAAGGCACCGACCTCCTGGATTACCGGGTTGGTGAGGCAATCGGTCGCCGCGCTGCACCTCGACGACGACGACGGGCCCGAACCGGGGTTGGTGAAGCCGTTGTCGTTGTTCGACCCGTAGGTGAAGGTCATGTTGGAAACATCGGAAAGGCCCGGACGTGAGCTCAGGACGTCGGCGTTGGGATTGATCTCGGACGCCTTGATCCCGAACGCCTGCAGCAGCTGCGGGGTCGCGACGTAGATCTGTCCGTTCCAGCTCCGGCCACCTTGTGTCGCGTTGAGACCCGCATCGGGGGTCTCGAGCGCGATGAGCTGCACGCCGAGCCCCCTCGCGATCGCCTCGGCGTGCGCGGCCAGCTGCTGCAGCAGGGCGGCAACAGCCGCGGACGACGAAGCCCTCTTTTGGATGTGGACCTCACCGTTCGGCGTGCGGATAACCGTACCCGCCGGTGGCGGCACGTTGGCGTGGAGGGCGAGCTCGTTGGAGGCAAGGTTAGGTCCCGCGTAGTCGAGCACGTTCCCGTAGCGGGCCGAGGCAGCGAGCATGACGATGACCGCGGCGAGGACGCCAACGCTGATCGCGGCGAGCGCCGAGCCCGAGCGGGCCCGGTAACGGGCAAGGTCGCGAAGCGCCAGTCGGGCCGCGATCGGCGCGCGCTGGGCCAGCCTCGCGCCAAGCAAGAGAAAGAACGGCGCGAGCAGGATGAGCCCGGGGATGAGCAGCACGATCCCGAGCACAAGCTCCGGAGCACCCCCACTCCCGTTCCCACTGTTCGTGCTGCCCGAGTAGCCGAGGAGGAGGAACGCCCCAACGAGGCACCCGATGCCCGGGATCGCCGAGCGGTGGACCTGGCGCGGTGGGGCGGGCCGACCCGAGAGCGCGGCGACGATAGGCACCCGGGTGATGGCACGCGCGGGTCGGGACGCGGCAAAGAACGTCGCGACGACCGCGAGCACCATGGCGGCGGCGACAACGACCCAGGGCAGGGCGAAGACCCCGATGACGTGGTGCACGCTCTGCTCGAGGCTCGGCCGGTAGGCGAGCCAGACCACGAGCCCGAGCACCAAGCCGGCGACCGCACCGACCAGGCCGACAACCGTGCCGTTCGCACGGACGACGAGACGGACGTGGCGATCCGTTGCGCCGGTGGACTCGAGCATGCCGATGGCGCGAAGCCGCCGCTGCGCCAACACGGTGAAGCCGCCGACCGAAACGAGCGCGATGAGCAGCATCCCGAGCACAAGGGACGCGAGCGAGATCGTCTCGGGGTTGAGCGGGTTCGATTGAGCGACTGACGCCGGCGTCTGCACCTCCGGCGCGATCGAGCTGGGCGGCACGCCCGGTGCGTCGAACAGCGCCACGACCTGCGTCGGCGTCTTCACCTGCCCCGGTACGACGAGCGCGAACTCGTCGAGGAGGCTCTGGGGGTTCTCGACGATGCCGACGACCCGGCGCTCGGCGCCACCGATGGGCCAGGTGTCATCGACTCTCAGGTGGAACGCCGAGGCCACGCCGCTCGTCACGGCGACTTCGTCCGCGCCCGCCGGGTAGCGCCCGGAGACAAGCGCGAGCATCGGGCCACCGAACGGCCCGTGTGGATCCTGGGCACGGAGCTGGAAGGTGTTGATCGAGCCCGGGATCGAAATCGTCTCGCTCTCGATCACCTCGACGGGCCCGAAGCGACGCCTGAGGTTGGCGATTTCGGATCGGGCGGACGCGTTCAGGCTCGAGAAGGTTGCGGAGTCCCCCGCGGTGCCGAAACCGAAGTTCTTCGGCTGGGGCGTATTGGTCGCGACGGCCGAGCCGACGATCGTCGCCACGACCGCCACGACGATAAGGGCGAGGATCAGGAACTGCTGACGCCACTCCCTGCGAAAGAGGCGCCAGGCCCACCGGACGACGGCACGGCGAGCGGGCGCTCCCCCCTCGGGCGGACGACCGTCAGCGAGCGGCGCGAGGACGGGGGTGCTCATCGAGGCTCCTTTCGGGTCGCGGGTCGGGTCGCGCTCACGCGCGATGCGTCGGCGCGACGAGTGACGCCGTTGCGTCGGGCGCGGCGTGGTCGACGAGGCGGCCGTCGCGAAGGTGGATGACCCGGTCGGCCCAGGAGGCGAGGTGGGCGTCGTGAGTGACGACGATGGCGGCGACGCCTCGGTTGCACGCATCGGCGATCAGTTGCATCACCGCCTCGCCGTTCGTCGAGTCGAGCGCCCCGGACGGCTCGTCCGCGAGGAGGAGGTGGCGCTCGCCGACCACAGCGCGGGCGATGGCGACACGCTGGCGCTCGCCGCCGGAGAGCTGGTCGGGAAAGTCCCCCGCCCGCCCGGCGAGGCCGAACTCCTCGAGCGCCGCCATGCCGGCAGCCTGCGCCCGCTTTGTCGAAACGCCGTCGAGCTCCAGGGGCAGCGACACGTTCTCGAGCGCGGTGAGCCCGGCAAGCAGGTTGAAGTCCTGGAAGACGTAGCCGATCGTGCGTCGGCGAAGCCGTGCCTTGTCGTTTCGCGACATCCGCGACATCTGCACGCCCTCGATCACCACCTCGCCGCTCGTCGGCTCCTCGAGGCTGCCGGCGATCGTGAGCAGGGTCGACTTACCCGAGCCGGATGGACCCATCACCGCGACGAGGTGGCCCTCCTCGACGGAAAGGTCGATGTCCTCGAGCGCACGAACGGCCGTCTCGCCCTCGCCGTATGACTTCGACACCTGGCGGAGTTCGAGCAGGCTCATTGGGCTGCGACCATCCTTTGTTCTTTGCACGGCGTTAAGGCCGACAGCAATCTAGAGATCATACTTCGTATGGTACTCACAATCCTGGACCCGTCAAGTGCAGCGATGGCAGATGTCCGCGGCGTTACCGACTTGGGCTCGACGGCGAGCTCTCTTCGAGGAGCGATTCAGGGCTCGGTGGCGGTACCGTCTGGTCGACGACGCGTCCGTCTCGGAGGAAAACCACCCGGTCCGCCCAGGACGCGAGCTGCGCGTCGTGGGTGACGACAACGGCGGCGACTCCCCGCTTGCAAGCCGCGAGCATCAGGCGCATCACCGCCTCCCCATTCGTCGAGTCGAGCGCCCCGGACGGCTCGTCCGCCAGGAGCAAGTGCCGTTCCCCGACGACCGCCCGCGCAATCGCAACGCGCTGGCGTTCACCCCCGGAGAGCTCGTCGGGGAAGTGCGTCGCTCGATCGGCGAGGCCGAGCCCCTCGAGCACGGCCATCCCCGCGGCACGGGCTCTTTTCGCCGAGAGCCCGTCGAGCTCGAGCGGTAACGACACGTTCTCGACGGCGGTGAGGCCTGCGAGCAGATTGAAATCCTGGAAGACGTAGCCGATCGTCCGCCGCCGAAGCCGGGCTCTGTCGTTTCGCGACATCGTCTGGATCGACGCACCGTCGATGAGCACCTCGCCGCTCGTCGGCTCCTCGAGGCTCCCAGCGATGGTCAGCAAGGTCGACTTCCCCGACCCGCTCGGTCCCATGACCGCGATGAGCGACCCGCGCTCGACGGCGAGATCCACGTCCTGGACGGCGTGGACCTCCGTCGGCCCCGCGCCGTAGGACTTCGAGACGCGGCGCAGCTCGAGGAAGCTCACCGACGGACCACAAGCCGCCGCGCGATACGAGGTGTGGTCGCGGAGGCGGGCGGCTCAGTCGCGGCGCGCTTCAGGCGGCCGTCGGCGGTGTCAAGCCAGCGCACGACCGAGTCGAGCCGGAAGAGCTCCGCGTCGACGACGAGCGCGAAGGTCAGATCAAAATCGACCTCGTCCTCTTTGAGGCGCGTCCATTGCTGCATCAGCTCGACGAGGTAGCGGCGGTGAATCTGGATGACGTCGTGCACCGAGACGCCGGGAACACGCAGCGCCGCGAGGACCTTGATCACGAGTTCATCGCGCGGAGGCGAGGTCATGTCCGGCGGCGTATTGAGCCAGCTGGAGAGCTCCTCGTACCCCGCCGCGGTGATGTGAAACCCCTTCTGCGGGCCTTCCTGCTCGGGTTCGTCGGATTCCACGAGCCCGTCGCGCTCGAGGCGCTGCAGCGTCGTGTACACCTGACCGATGTTGAGTGGCCACACCTCACCGGTGCTCGACTCAAATTCCTTCTGGAGCTGGAGGCCGTACTTCGGGCCCTCACTTAGGAGGGCGAGGATGGCGTGGCGGACACTCACTGTGCTGCCCGATCCCTGATCATACTCAGTATGGTACAAGCTCGGTCGTGAGCGTCAAGGCCGTTCGAAACTCGAGCCGTCCGTCCGGTTTCACAATGTGGCCGGCGCTTGCGGCCCGCGACAGGTCAGCCGACACGACGTGGGCTTGACCGCCGGCGTCCTGCACAGCTCGAGCCGTCAGTTCGCGCGGTCCGGTCCCACGCCCCGCAAGCACGGTACGGGCACCTGCAGCCGCACCGGACGGCCCAATACTGGTCGACTCCTGGCTTGCCCCCCACGCCAGCTCGGAGCTCGCTGCCCGGGGCAGAAGCCATCGGTGAAACTGCTCGAGGCGAAGAGCCAACCATGCCTCGCGGGGTAACGTTCAGCCTGATGGAGGGGTCCAGGACAGAAGATGGAGGGGATCCCCGGTCGTTTCGTGTCTCCGATCGCGAGCGTGACCACGCTGTCGGTCGGCTGAAGGACGCGGTTTCCGAAGGTCTGATCGATATCGACGAGCTCGGTGAACGGACCTCGCGGGCGCTCGTCGCCCGCACGCGCGGCGAGCTGGACGCCGTGACCTCGGATCTACCCAACAGCGCCGGCCCGGGACCGGGAGCGGGTGACATCGTCGAGCTCAAGGGCAGCATGAGCTCGCTGGAACGCAAGGGCGACTGGCAGGTGCCGCGCAAGTTGGTGCTCCGGTGGCGGATGGGCTCCATCAAGCTCGATTTCACAGGGGCGAGGATCATCCATCCGGTGGTCGAGATCGAGCTCGACGTGAGTGGCGGCTCGGTGGAGATGCGCCTGCCGGAAGGGGCGAGTGTCTCGTTGGACGCAGTGGAGGCACGCCTCGGCAGCGTCAGGGACCACCGGCGGGGCGCCCCCGCCGCGGGGCGGCCCCATTTCCTCTTGGAGGGCAAGATCAACCGGGGTTCGGTCGAGGTTCGCGGGCCGCGCCGCTCGTGGTCGCGGCACAAGCGACGATCCTCGTCCTAGGGCTCGCACGTGCGATTAGGCCCTCGCCGTAGAAGCTGCGGCGCGCTCGTCGCAACAAAGCCCATGTGCGGCTCACCTGGGCCGAGGTCACCCGATGCCTATACGGGCGGGCCTTGCGGCACGACCCCGAGCTGCTGCATCAGGGACATCGTGTCCATCACACCCCAGTGCTCGTGGACCAGGCCGTCGTCACCGAAACGCAGGATGTCGATCAATTGCACATCGACGCCTTTGCCGGTTGGTGGCATGCCCATGAAACTTCCGGTGTTGGTACCGGTAGCCCGGGTCCGGGCCACGACCTTGTCGCCGATCGACAAGACATCTTCGGCGTCGAAACGGAGGCCCGGGAACCCTCCGATCATCAATCTTGATAAGTGCTTTGGCCCCTGCTTTCGTAGAGTCCTGTGTCGGAGTCGCCTCGTGCTCCAAGAAATCCTCGGCCAAGTGATCGCCGAAAGCATCGACATCGCCCACATTGATCGAGTCGTACAGGCGCCAAAGGGTTGCCGCGTGATCCATTTCGTTCCCCCCAGTTGGTTGAGCGCCGGATGAATTCCCGACGACGCGCAGCGTAGTGGGTCTTCGGAGATCTGACGCACTGCAGGCCTGCACCCGGGCGGCGCGGGATCTCCGACCAAACCGTCGTGGCCCCGCGAGGACCCGACCGTGATGAGCGCGCTGGCGGCCGGCAAGATCGACTTCTCCCCGCGACCCAAGCAGCCGACCCCTGCCAGTCTCGCGCTCGAGACGCTCGTGTCGCTCACAGGGTCTCTGCCAGCAGATGCCATCCTCGTGGCGATCGGCACACGGATCTTCCCCGCCACCAGTGGTTATGTGCACTTCCGGTTCTCCGACCACGGCGGCCTGACGACCGCCGCCGTGATCATCGCCTGCGTCGCCTGGCCCGTAGTGACCCGAATCTCGACTGCCCCACGTTTGGGTGTTCCTACGTATGGCCGTCCTGGTAACGGCGGTCCTGCTGCTGCCGGACCTGTACATCCTTGCCAAGGGCTAGCCCCTCCAAGCGGGCTCCTCCTCATGGTGATGCACCTTGCGATCGCTGCTGTGACCTACAACGCCCTCGTGCGCCTGGCTCCGGCCAGGCGCACCACGTCGCTGCTGGGTGGTCGTCGACGGAGCCGTTGGTAGGGCTGTCCTTCTGTGGCTGTTCTCGTTCGCGAAGCCGGCTTGGTCACAAAGTCGTGGGCAACAGGCCGGTGAACAACGCCCGCCTCGTCTCCCAAGCAGCCCTGCGGCCCCCGTCTGGGGAGTGAAGACCGGCGGGAAGGCCGCCTCGGTGGAGCTGGGCTTGCCGAAGCGGCCGACCATCTGACGGACTGACTTCGGTGGATGGGTCCACGCACTGTTGGACAAGACGCGCCGCCTGAGCTACAAGAGTGGACAAGCGTCGGACGGACCTGGTGCAGCCCTGCGGCCTGAAGTCCATGGCCTCAGGTCCCGCCTCCTTCGCAGCGTGTCCTCGTGCAGGTCCTGCGCGCGGTGATACGGAGCGCTCGAGAAGGGAGGACGTCTTAGATGGTGGCCACGGGAGAAGGAGGGCGGAAGTTGCCGACAGAACCATTGCGTTGGGGGTTGATCGGTTCGGGCCTGATTGCCAAGGCTTTCGCCGCCGACCTGACCGTGACCGATTCGGGCCGGGTCGTCGCCATCGGTTCACGGAGCCGGGAATCCGCGGACAGCTTCGCCGACAAGTTCGGCATCCCCAACCGCCATCCCTCCTATGAGGCGTTGGTGGCCGACCCGGACGTGGACGTCGTCTACGTGGCGACACCGCACCCGATGCACCTTGCCAACGCGAAGCTGGCTCTCGATGCCGGCAAGCCGGTGCTTGTGGAAAAGGCGTTCACTATGAACGCGGACGAGGCTCGCGAGCTTGTCGCGAGCGCCCGCGCCAAGGGGCTGTTCTTGATGGAGGCGATGTGGACGCGGTTCCTGCCTCACATAGGCGCCGTCAATCGCCTCCTCGCCGCAGGCACGCTCGGTGACATCGTGACCGTCATGGCCGATCACGGTCAATGGTTCCCGAGAGATCCTGCCTTCCGCCTCTTCGCGCCCGAGCTCGGCGGCAGCATACTCCTCGACTGCGGCGTCTACCCGGTGTCCTTTGCGTCGATGGTCCTCGGCAAGCCGGCCGAGATCGCGGCTCTCGTCACACCGGCCTTCACTGGTGTCGACGGCCAGACCTCGATGCTGTTCGGGTACGCCAACGGCGCGCAGTCGCTGCTCACCTGCACCTCTTCGGCCAAGAGCCCGACGATTGCTGCCATCGTCGGCACCGAGGCCCGCATAGAGATCGACAGTCTGTTTTACGCACCATCGTCCTTCACCTTGATCGGCCGCGACGGGACCTCCACCCGCTACGAGCCACCGCATGAGGGCAAAGGCCTGCATTACGAGGCCGACGAGGTCGCGCGCTGTCTCAAAGCCGGGTTGCTGGAAAGCCCACTGATGCCGCTCGACGAGACCATCGAGATCATGGAGACCATGGACGCCGTCCTCGCCCGGGCCCGGAAGATATAGGGCCAAAACCCCGCAAACAGCCGCCAGGCGAGAAACCCGGTCGAGGGCTGTCCACCCACTATCTTCGTTCCTGAATGCCGGACTCCACCGAGGTGAAAGCTGCTCCGGGCGGTGCAGCGCCGGAGAAGAAGCTGTCCTCCATCGAGCGCATCCAACGGCTGGAGCGCCTCGAGCACGAGCGCCTAGAGGAGAAGGCCCGCAAGGAGGAACAACGGCGCCGCGTGATCGCCGGGGCCAGGCCGGCAGGCGGGCGCCACGATCTCGTGGATCGGATCGAGCAGGTCACGAAGTACCCGATGGCCCTCCTGGGAGTCGCCTGGATGGTCATCGCCATCATCGTCCTCACCACAGACGTGAGCGGCACCGCTTCGGAGTCCCTCGTCGCCACGCTCTTCGTGCTCTGGGTGATCATGCTGGTGGAGTACCTCGTGCGTCTCGTGATCTCCCCTGACAGCCGTGGCTACCTGAAGCGGCGGTGGGTGGAACCGGCGACCGTGGTGGTGCCGGCGCTCCAGGGCTGGCACCTGATCGGGATCGAAAAGATGACCCTGCTTCTTCACGAGGGCGAGCTGCGGCTGGAGGCGATCCTCAAGCACCACAGCCTCTTCCGGGTCCTGCTGGCCGCCCTCGCCACCCTCGTCATCGGCGCCTGGTTGGTGCTGCTGTTCGAGGAGAAGACCAAAACCGGCAACATCCACACCTATCCCGACGCGCTTTGGTGGGCCATCGTGACGGTCACAACCGTCGGCTACGGCGACCGGTACCCGGTGTCCGAAGGTGGGCGAGTCGTGGCAGCGGTCCTCATGCTGGTCGGGATCGGCCTGATCGGAGTGCTCACCGCCACGGTCGCGTCGGTGTTCATCAAGGAGCACACCGACGCCAACAAGGAGACGTTCAACCAAGGCCACGCCGATCTGGGCCAGCAGCTGGCCGAGATCAGGGATCGGCTCGCGGACGTCGAGATGCGGCTCGGTGCCACACCGGCCGATGTGGCCGCTGTCGACGCGGTCGCGGACGCAGGCGCTGAGGCAAACGGGCAGGTCGCGCAAGACCAGGAAACACCCACCTCCTGAGAAAGAGGTCATCGTCGCCATGAAAGGCACCCTCACCCAAGACGGAAGGACAACCGATGCCACGGAGGAGGGGATCGAGCAGGCGGCGGCCGGAGGTGGGTTCTTCTGGCTCGATCTCGACCCGCATGAGCCGGGGCCGGACGATGACGTCAAGGCGCTCTTGCTC
>Ga0181530_10004102_pt1 | contig 15714 bp, 16 predicted proteins | sample PEATcosm2014_Bin_42_FD_119769 | JGI IMG/M metagenome (GOLD analysis project Ga0181530, IMG submission 119769) | Peatland microbial communities from MTU Mesocosm Facility, Houghton, MI, USA - PEATcosm2014_Bin10_60_metaG | ecosystem: Environmental > Terrestrial > Soil > Wetlands > Peat | place... | reverse complement strand
GACGAACAGGTCGCGCTGATCGGTGTTGAGGCAGGTGGGCTAGGTCTTGAAACAGGCAAACACGCTGCAACTCTTTGCGCAGGTCAAGAAGGGGTCTTTCACGGGATGCTGACTTACGTTCTTCAAGATGCTGACGGACAGGTTCAACCGACCCATAGCATCTCGGCGGGGTTGGACTATCCTGGGGTCGGACCAGAACACGCGTACCTAAAGGCCACTCGAAGAGCCACCTACACTTCGGTAACAGACGAGCAGGCATTGGATGCGTTCATGGAATTGAGCAAGGTGGAGGGGATCATCCCAGCCTTAGAACCCGCGCATGCGGTTCACTATGCCATGACTCTTGCATCGAGGATGGCGAAAGATCAGATCGTAGTGATCAACCTCTCGGGACGCGGGGACAAGGATGTGAATGTGGTTGCAGAGAAGTTAGGCGTGAAGATATGACGGCTATTTCAGAAGTCTTCAATCAACTAGAGGAACGGAAGGAGGCGGCTTTAATCGCGTACCTAACCGTCGGAGACCCCCAATTGAAATACACACCACGACTCGCAGCCGCCCTGATCGAAGGCGGCGCCGACATAGTTGAACTCGGAATTCCATTCTCAGATCCGATCGCGGACGGACCTACGATACAAGCAGCTGTCGCCCGATCGCTCACGGGTGGCACGAAACCTATAGACGCGCTCGATGTCGCCAGAGCAATAAGGAAACAACACAGTAGAACTCCCCTTGTTCTGATGACTTACCTTAACCCTATCTTCCGGATCGGATTGGAGAAATTTCTAGCCCAATCAAAGGATGCCGGAATCTCTGGGATAATAGTGCCTGACCTTCCCGTGGAGGAGTCAACGGATTACAAGAAACAATGCTCCGCAGCGGGTGTTGACTCAATCTTCCTCGCCTCACCCTCAACTGATCAGCAGCGACTCGAGCGAATTCTGGATCAAACTTCAGGATACCTTTACCTAATCTCACTCTACGGCGTAACGGGTGTTAGGGCCAACATCTCCGATGAGGCGGTAGACATGGTCAGAAAGTACAGTTCCATGATCGGAGGTTCGATTCCCCTTGCAGTTGGTTTCGGAATCTCGAAAGCCGCTCATGTCAAACGGTTAGTTGAGGCCGGAGCAGATGGTGTGATCGTGGGAAGTGCTTTCGTAAAGATGATTGGATCAAATTCCCGAAATCCCACCCGAGCAGCGTCGAAGTTGAAGCGTCTAGCTAAGGAACTGAAGAAGGCGACTACAAATGCGTCTCGATAAATCGCTGCGGATTCTGCGATTCAATTAGCCTCCGAATCTTTCTAAGAACTGTGTCAAACATGGGTTTTGTCAGTCTGCGGGTTTGCGTATTCTGTCGACTTGGGTGATAGGAGGCGGCTAAAGATGGGTGTGGATTCGGAGGCTTGTAGAGCGCACCATGGTAGAACTTGAAGCCCTTAGTATTAACGCCTTGTTCCTTCAGATACTTGACATATGTCTCGAATGCAACTCTTCCAAGTGCAAGAACGACTTTGACGTTTGGCAGGAAACGGAGTTCCTCTGTCCAGTAGCGTTTGCACGTTTGGATTTCCTTTACGCTCGGCTTGTTCTTTGGGGGCGGGCATCTCACGATTGCGGTCATGTAGGCGTCGGTCAACTTCAGGCCATCGTCCACGCTAATGGAGGTGGGTTGGTTTGCAAACCCGAAACCGTGTAGCGCCGCCATGAAAAACTGGGCCGAGCCGTCTCCAGTAAACATTCGGCCAGTTCTATTGCCCCCATGTGCAGCCGGGGCAAGTCCGAGAATTAACAGTCTTCCCTTCGAATCTCCAAACCCGCATAATGGTTTGCCACAGTAAGTCCAATCGATGTATTGTCTTCGCTTCTTCCGGGCAACCATGTTACGGTAGCGCGTGAGCCTTGGACAGAGCTCGCAGCCGACTACTTCTTCGTTCAAGCCTGCGAGTGATTGGAAAGCGGCCTGCGCACCAGGCACCTTCTATATTCGTCAGAATAAGAGACTAGAGATTTTCTCCTTGCAGGCTAAAGGCTTGTTGTAAACCTTGGTGCTGACCATCGCCGAAATAAATTATTGTCAATTGGAGCCACCCTGTCCAATTCATTGGGAAGTGTATCTCAAAGTACCCGTTCTGGTCTGTAGTCGCAACCTGGGCCCTGTATGCCCCCTCGAAATAGTATTCGGCATACACGTTCGCTCCCGAGACTGGTTGGCCCGATTTGGTTTCTAGGTAACCCTGCACTCCTACTGCGAGGTTTCCTTGCGTATTCGTCGCGACGGAGTCAAGCACTACAACTTCCCCCGACTTGGAGATGGAGATTGCAGGTAAGCTGACGAAATCGGAGGGACGCATTTCGAAGGCTCCGAAGGTCCCGCTAACCGTTACCATTGCGTATCCGGTGACTATCACGGATAGTATGACGATTACCGCGATTAGAACCGTCTTTCTGTTCATGGTCTTCCTTTTTCCCACTTCGTCTAAGTTGGCCATCGCTGTTCACGCTGACGGATCTGAAAATCCGTTGCACAACGACTTCTTTCAGAGTTAAAGTCTTTCCGGCGCAGTAGTGCCGTGAAAAACAGTACCTGTCTCTTCCGAGGCGAGAAAGGACTTATCTATTACGCTTCGCTAGCAGTCGCGTGAGATTACTGAAATGTCTGAAGGCAATATTCCTGTCCTTATTCTGAAGGAAGGTTCTACAAGGACGCGCGGTCGGGACGCACAGCGTAACAACATTCTGGCTGCAAAGGTTGTAACTGAAACTATCCGCACTACACTCGGCCCTCAAGGTATGGATAAGATGCTCGTATCTGGCATGGGTGATGTGGTAATAACGAACGATGGGGCCACGATCATGAAGGAGTTGGACGTTCAACACCCCGCGGCCAAGATGTTGGTCGAAGTCGCGAAAAGCCAAGACAACGAGGTGGGCGACGGCACAACCACAGCCGTTGTACTTACCGGCGAATTATTGTCCAAGGCGGAGAAACTTCTAGACCAAGAAGTTCATCCCACCGTCATAGTTGAAGGATACAAGAAAGCTTCTGAGAAGGCATTGGAAATTCTAGAAAGCCTCTCAGTCCCGATCCAACCTGGTGACATGAAGATGCTCAAACTAATTGCCATCACCTCGATGGCAACAAAGGCTACGGTGGGCACTAGTGACCACCTCGCCAAGTTGGCAACTGACGCGGTTAGTCAAATCTCGGAAGAGCGGGCAGGAAAGATCACCGCCGACATTGACAGGATCAAGGTTGTCAAGAAGAAGGGAGAGAGCATGGATGAGAGCGAATTGGTTAGAGGCATTGTGGTCGATAAGGAAGTCTCCCATCCTCAGATGCCGAAGCAAGTCAAGAATGCAAAAATCGCTCTACTTAACGCCAAACTTGAAATCGAAAAAACTGAGTTCGACGCGAAGATTAACATAAACTCTCCAGACCAAATGAAACTCTTCCTCGACGAAGAAGAATCGATGCTCAGGGAGATGACAGACAAAGTGGTGAAGAGTGGGGCGAACGTAATCTTCTGTGAGAAAGGAATCGACGACCTTGCACTGCACTTCTTATCCAAGAAGAACATCCTGGCCGTCAAGAACGCCAGCAGCAGCGACATGGAGAAATTGGCGAAAGCCACAGGTGGAGCTATCCTCGCAAGTACGAAAGATATCACTTCGGATGCTCTCGGAGAGGCGAAGCTCGTGGAGGAAGTGAAGATTGGAGACGATAAACTCGTCTACGTTCGCGACTGCAAAGATCCGCGAGCCGTCACCGTGGTGATTCGAGGTGGGTCGGATCATGTGGTGGACGAAGCAGAACGATCATTCCACGACGCACTATGCGTTGTCAGAAACGCCATTGAAGATCAAAAGATCGTTGCGGGGGGAGGCGCCCCGGAAGCCGAAACTGCAAAACAATTGCGCGAATTTGCGGTGAAAGTCGGGGGCCGCGAACAGTTAGCGATTGAAGCTTACGCTGAGGCTTTAGAAGCCATACCGCTAACCATCGCCGAAAACGCTGGTTTGGACCCAATCGACATCATGGTCGAGTTAAGGTCTAAGCATGCGGAACCTGGAAACAAGTGGTTCGGCGTTCAGGTCAAGACCGGGAAGATAGCGGACATGTTCGCGGATAATGTTATCGAACCCCTTAGAGTGAAGCAGCAGGTCGTGAAGTCGGCAACAGAAGCGGCAAGCATGCTCCTCAGAATCGACGACGTAGTCTCTTCGAAAGGGAAGGAAGGACCACCAGGTGGGGGAATGCCGGGAGGAATGCCAGGCGGCATGGGCGGGATGCCCGGCGGAATGCCACCAGGCATGATGTAGACCAACGACGCGCAAAAATTTCGGTGGCGAAATGCCACCAAACTCAACGAGACAGCTGCCAGACTAATCGACGCGAAGAATTTCGCCTTTCTCGCTACCCTCCTACCTCACGGATCGCCTCATGTCGCTCCAGTATGGATAGACCGTGTGGTCTCACAGAGTTTCGAAGGAGAGGGTCATTATCAAAGTTCAACCTATAAGGGTAAGTTGAGCTAACATGAATTGAGGCATTTCGAATCAATCTCAACGCCCAAAATTGCAAACGGCACGGACAGGAGAATTGTAATTGAAGAATTGCCCATACTGTGGAACTGAGCTAAGCGACCAAGCAATATTCTGCCACGAGTGCGGGGCTTCGGATGCAACCGGGGTTGAGACAAAGCCGCCAAACGTACCTAAGCAACCGGTGACATTGTCGAAGGAGATTTTCTACGTCGTGATCATCGCTCTCGCCTTAATGGGAATCTTAGTAGTCGGGCTCGCCGTTCGCGGCCCATTTGGGTCTGTCACCCAGACTCAAACGAATTACGTAACAAATTACGTAACTCAGATGCAGTTTACAACCGTTAGCATCGGTTTCACGTCGAGCACCACCACAACTCAGGCCTATACAATGACGGCAGCCTCATTTGCAACCCAACCAGCAGGCCCACCACTGGCTTGGTTCAACCAACAGTATTGCGGCTACCCATTCAACCCATACGTCTGCAACGAAGGCCCCCCAATCACCGTCACTGGATATTTGACTAGCGACTCATCCTGTGTGAATCTGTACGTCGGAACGGGCGAAACCTACGTAGTATGGAACCTGAATCAGACAACGATTTCCCAATACCAAAACCAAGCAGTCCAAGTATATGGTTTCATTTACCCTAACTGGCCGCAAACCCAACCCTTCCCACCATACCCATTCCAGAAGACCATCTGCGTTGGAATCCCGATGTGGGCGATGCCCCCCTACATCCAGACCGCGTGAGACTAACCCGATGACCACACGCTTTCGACTACAAACCGGAACGAAAACAGTCTCGCCGTCCTAGTAAGATAGCATGACCTTGAGCGAGAGTTGCGCTTCAGAGCTGTGAAGTTCGCCCCGGTTAGTTTTCTTAAGACATAATCGTCTAAGGTACTTCAAACGATTACCCTTTAATGCCAAGAATCGGTTCTTAGCTTGGGTTCCAAATTGCGAGATGAAACTGACGAGGTCATGCTGGCTCAAGAGCAGGGCGTTGTGATGCGAGAGTCAGGAAGAGCGAAGGAATTAGAGGGGCGATTGGGTGGCGAAATGGAGGGCACACTCTTATTGACAAACCGCAAATTGATATTCGTTTGTACGTACGAGAAGAAAGATGAGCTTAAGACCGCGCCCTTCGCGAAAATGCCTCTGGTATACTCGGATGTTGAAAGCTTAGCCTCTATCCCCGCAAGTGGCGATAATTTGTTTATTGAAATATCATCAATATCTACTGTCAAAGGCCACACAGGACATGTGACGAAGCCCAGTCTAGAAGTCAAGTGGCATGACGGAGCGAAGGAGAAAGGTAGAGTGTTCATTGAACTTTTGAGCGGACGGAGTCGGCGAAGGAATCTAAATGACTGGGCGAGGGTAATCGAACGGTTGAAGACGGGTGACCAGAAACTTGTCCAACTTCCGAAACCCCCGGCAACCGACACACTCGACGGCAAGGTTTTCCGTGTCCTAGCTGACATGCAGCGGAAGGGCATCTTCGAGGTCAAGGAAGAAGTCGAAAAACAATTCGATTCCAAACTAGACCCGGATGAAGTTCAGGCCGCATGCGACATGCTCTCGAATAGCGGTCTCCTGAAGAAGATCCCTGACCCCAGCGGAAATAGCTACTACCAGAAGTGTTCCCCGCTGGGAGGGGATGAACTAAATTCTTAGAATCTTAACGGTAGTCTGATCCGTTTTCTTGTTTGCCACAAGAGAGAATCCGTAAAGGCTGGCTTTCCTTTTGCATCGGCCTGATGAGCTAGCAGTAATATTGCTCTGAATCATCGGGGACGGATTGTTCTGGGCTCACGTAGAGTTTAGGGTCGCCTTTGACGCAAAGGAACTTGAAAGCTTCATTCTTTTCGTTGCTGAATTGGTGGATAGCGTTTGAGGGTATGAAAACAGTGTCCCCTGCCTTCAGGGTTCGCAGGGGTGCATTTGGTTGGTTTGATTGTTTCAGTAAGCCCTCGCCGCTCATGACGTAGACGTGGTGTTCGTAGGGGTGTTGGTCAAGCGGCGTATGACCACCTTTCTGCACCGAGTAGAGACGCAGGGCGATTCGGTGGGAACCATGCCGGTCATCAATCAAGTATTGGACCTGCGTTTTCTCCGCGCCCTTCTTGTCTAAAACTTCTATCGGAACGTTCATCGTGTTAACTAGGGATATTCGTTTCTCCTGCTCCGTTTCTTGTCCCACGTTGATTCCTACTTGTTTACGATCCAGCGTGATTGTTCGCGCATGAATTGTTGCACATAGTATGGGCCTAATCCGCTTTTGCCTGTTGATCCGCTTCCCTTCCAGCCCCCGAAGGAGTTAATCCCCGGCCATGCTCCGGTCGTCGCTCCCGCTCGCCTATTCGCATACGTGACTCCCGCCTCGACGCGATTGAAGAATGTCTCTAACTCGTTTTTGTCTTTGCTATATATGCCAGCACATAATCCATATTCTGAATCGTTCGCCAATTCCAACGCCTCGCCGAGAGATCTCACCGCCCCGACAACGAGGAATGGAACAAATAACTCGTCTTTGAAGAGTCTGTGGGTTAGGGGGAGGCTGTCGACGATCGCTGGTTCGACGAAATATCCATTCTCGAACCCGTCGCCCTTTACCTGGTTTCCTCCGTGGAGAAATATTCCTCCTCCACTTCTCGCGTCCCCGGTCGCCTGCAGGTAAGTTTCCACGGCGCCTTTGTTGATGACTGGCCCGAGGAATGTCTCTTTCTTAGTCGGATCGCCGACTTTTGCAAGCTTCTCCGTGTAATCCTTCAATGCCGCCGTGAACTTCTCTTTGACGGGCTGCTCGACATAGACGCGTGAGCATGCGCTGCATTTTTGGCCTCCAAACCCGAACGCGGCGCGGACGACTCCCTCCGCGGCTTGGTCGATGTCGGCTTTGCTGGTAATTATCGTCGGGTTCTTTCCGCCCATCTCAGTTATGACGGGTTTGGGATAGTCTTTCGCGAAGTTATGGTACAAGCCGATTCCAACTGCCTTGGAGCCGGTGAAGATCATTCCGTCCACGTCTTGGTTCTCTTGTAACTCAGCCCCCACCGATCCTCCTGGGCCAGTGACCAAGTTGAAGACGCCGTGTGGGATGCCGGCCTTGGCGTAGGCTCGGGTTAATTCATGGCCGAGTACGGGAGATTCGCTTGAGGGTTTGAAGACCACAGTGTTGCCTGCGGCCATTGCGCCCGCAGTCATGCCGGTAGATAGTGCTATCGGGAAATTCCAGGGCGCGATTACCGCCCAGACCCCGTAGGGCCTAAGAGTGCTAACCGTCTCCTGTCCAGGGCCGGGGGATTCGAGTTGTCTCAAGAATCCTCTATTCACTTCCATCTGGTCACAATAATACCGGATGAGTTCCGCGGCCTCATTTACCTCTGCTAATGATTCGGCTCGGTTCTTCCCGACCTCAAAAGCCATCCACGCCGATAACTCGTAGCGCCTCTCGATAATGATGTCGGCGGCTCTGCGCAGAAGTTTCAAACGTTCCTTGTACGGTGTGTCACTCCACTTCGTGTAGGCTTCCTGTGCGGCATCTACCGCCGCTTTCGCGTCGTCTCGTGTTCCCTTCGGGAAATGGCTCACCGTGATGCCTGTGTTGATTGGGCTTGGGTGTGAGACCTCTTCCCCGGTTCCAACCCATTTTTCGCCATTCACATACATTGCGAAATGGCCGCCAAGCCCAGCGCGCACCTGTTCAACGGCCCGATCATAGGCCCTGTCATCCTCAGGTGTTATCCTCAACGTGGCGTAAGTGATTCGAACTACTTTGCCCGCTTTCGCGGACCCTTTCATCGGTTGCTTCCTAACTTTCTTGGAGGAAGGCATAAGAAATCTTCTCCACTCCGCGCCCTGTTCCCGCGAGATTTTAGGGTTACGTACAGACTTCACTCGACGTGGGCGAAAACAACGAAAACTACTCGCGTCAAAACGCCAGCAGACAGGTCCAGTTCGGGAGATTCGTATCGAACATTGTTTGTAATTCGGCGCCCTCGAACGGGCTTATGTTTAGACGATGAATCTGAGTAGTCGAATTAGCGACATGTAATCTCCAGTCGCGAAGAAAACAAGGGCTATCAGAAGTGGAAGGTGTCTCCGGTATCTTCCAAATGCGCCGGCCCCAGTCATAAGCATCTACGTGATTGTTACTGCGGCTCTAGACAAGAATACCTGCAAACAAGCAACGCAAAACTTAACGGAACCAACTCGCATACCAGATAGCATTATTTGCATGTGAATGCTGGCGCATTAGCAAATAGAAGCTAATTGGATCGAACACCTTTCCGTCTCTTTTCAGGGACTGTACGCTACACACGATCAGCTCAATCCATTACACTTGGTCCTGCAAGGATACATGCGAACCAGATTCCGTGGATGCGGCGTCAAACATGGAGATAGATTGAACAGTACGCAACTTATCCGGAACGAATCGAAAACATCTGAATGAATCGCCATAAACGTCCGTTGTGTAGAAAGGTAAATGATTCTCAGTGTTCTGATCTTTCAGCCGACAGCGTTTGACTTGCCAAATTCGTAGGCGAGTTTCGCTAGTGAGAGGCTGCCGTATTTGAGAACGCTCTCATCCACTTTGAATTTCGAACTATGGTTTGTGTTCGTGCAGCCCTTCTTTGCGTTGAGCGTGCCGAGAAAGTAGAATGTTCCAGGCGCTTTCTGGAGGAACCGTGAGAAATCCTCAGCGCCCATAATAGGTTTACACACCACCGTTCTAGTTTCATCGATCGTTCTGAGTATTTGCATGACCTTGGTTGTCACCGAGGGGTCATTAACGGTGACGGGGTATTCGTTTTCTTTGAAGTTAACCTCAGCCTTGGCTTTGAATGCCCGGCTAACGGATTTAGTGACAGAGCTGACGTATTTTTTCGCTCGAACCCGAGTCTTCTCGTCGAACGTGCGAATTGTTCCCTCAAGTAAAGCCTCGTCAGGTATAATGTTGTCCTTCGTGCCTGCATGTATGCTGCAGACTGAGATTACGAAGGGTTCACGTTGATCGATCATTCGGCTCGTGACTCCCTGCAACGCCGTTACTACCTGTGCCGACACGAATACGGGGTCAACGGTGTCGTGCGGCGAGGACCCGTGGCCACCCTTACCAATTATTCTAATCTTGAAAGTGTCCGGCGCAGCCATTATCGGACCAGATCGTAGGGCAAATACGTTAGAGGGATCAGTACCGCTAATGTGTAACCCGAATACGTAATCGACCTTCGGATTCTTCATGGCCCCATCATCTATCATTGGTTTGGCTCCTCCCCTACCCCCATACTCCTCCGCAGGTTGAAAGAGAAACTTCACCTGTCCATGCAACTCATCTCGATGTTTTGAGAGCAGCATCGCAGCGCCGAGCAACATTGCGACATGTGTGTCATGCCCGCAAGCGTGCATAACTCCTTCTCGTTTCGACTTGAATGGCACATTCACATTCTCAGTCACCGGCAGCGCGTCCATGTCGGCTCTGAGTGCGACTACATTCCCTTTCTGAGAGCCCTTCAGCAGACCGACAACACCAGTCCCACCAACTTTTGCCCGCACAGAGATACCCAAGGACCGAAGTTTTCTCTCAACTAGTTTAGCCGTTTCAAACTCTTGATAGGACAATTCCGGCTGCATGTGAATTGTCCGCCTGACTTGAATTATCTCTTGCTCAAGAGCCCTCGCTTCAGATAAGTCCAACATAGTCAGCTACCACGGATCCAATGACACATCCAATTTCAGCAGTCAAATAAAGTTGATATCTGGAGGTAACGTCAAGTGCACGACTGTTAGCGCTGTTGGTCGCGCGTCAGGTTCTCGCCATGCGATCGCTTCTAATATTTCTCAAGCTACTCATGGGAGAATCAACAAATTGAGATTTTGTAGGACATGCTATTCGGTTATGGGAGACAAAGAGGAAGTCTGCCATTCTTGTGGAACACGCTGGCAAGACAGTTCGAGTAGCACAGTTCTTTCAAAGAAGACGACGCCACCTCTCACGGTAGCGACTGAGCAAGTGCCGCCGATAACCACTGCAGAATTCGGAAAGCCTACGGATACTACATCTGTGGAATTGTCCTCTAGATTCATAATGAATCAAAGAACAATCGAACGGGTGATCGTTCCTGCCATGCTACTTGCGATTTTGGCGGTGAAGTTATGGTTGTCGCTCCAATACAGATTAGCGATTTGGGATGGTTACTCCTATCTAGCGAATGCACATGCATTCCTCCTGGGCAGATCGCCGGACCCGTACCATTTTTTTGAACTCTTCCGCCCGCCATTCTTGCCCTACGTAATATCCTTGATCTGGAGAGTAACGGGGGAGAACTACGACGTAGCGACACTGGTTCAACCAACCTTCACAGTCGCTGCAGGATATGTTCTCTTTCTCTTGCTCAAGGAGATGTTCAACCTCAAATCTGCGGTGGTTGCAAGTCTGCTCCTTTCGGTCGCCCCGACGGTATTCTACTGGACAAATCAGATCCTTGAGGGAGGAGTAGCCATGTTCTTTCTAACCCTCGCGATGTATCTCCTCTGGCTTGGGATAGAGAGAAACGAACATTTCCTACCGCTCTCCGCAGCTGCTCTCGCGCTCGGAACCCTATCAAGGTACACTACGCTCGTCCTTCTTCCAGTCTTTCCCATAATGCTACTCGTGTTGTGGATGGCGTACAGGAAGACGCGAAGGTTTCCCTAGCTAGTTTTGCCCTGATGATTATCGTCTTCTTTCTATTATGGGCGCCATGGTTCTATTGGAATTATCTTTACGAGGGAAGCCCATTCGCCAGCCTGACCTCAGCGTCTTTCTATGAAGGAACGGGTCCAACTGGTCCATGGTATTTCTACATCGTGAATATGCCTGATTTTCTCACAATCCCAGGGAGCATTCTACTATTGATAGGCCTCGCCGACAAAAGAACAATCAGAGATAGGAAGAGGCTAGTTCTACTTCTTTGGTTGGTAACTCTCTTCGCATTTCACACCTTACTCGTGCATAAGGAAGAGCGATACTCCATCGAATGGACGCCGCGCTAGCTGCATTCGCCGGGCTCGGTTTCAGCAGAATTGAGGCCCGTCTTCCATCGAGGACTAAGATCCTTGCGTGGGTGGTCGTGGGTCTATGGCTTACGACCACATTTTACCCTGCCGTGACATACAGTGTAACCGCTGCCCAGAATCAGGTTCTGTCGTATGGATCAGTAGATGAATTCACGTCACTCTCAAACTGGATTACGACTAATACGAACAGTTCGACGAGGGGAGCGACAGATATCCCGACAGCACTAGCCTACCAAACGGACAGATACTACTACAATATATGGGTACTAGCCGGAATGGCGCAGAACCAGGACGTCACAATCGATCATTTTCTCTCAACAATTAACGTCACCCTAATAGTCGTGGGCCCCGCCACCTCACAAGCGCTTGGCTTTCAAAATGATCCGAACCTTGCCCTAGTCAAACAGTTTCCGAACTACGACATCTATCTATACCGCTGCCTAAATTGCACTCAGCATACCTGAATCGATTTCAGAACGTTCGGGCTCTGTCTCTTGCAATACCGAACTTCAATGTGTCATTTTACTATAGATTCGAGTGGTACGTAGGTGTCGGTATCATGAACGGCGCCGAGCTTGGCGATTTTAGTTTCAACTATGGAAGCTATTCTCTTGGGGGGTGGGTTCACAAAGCTCTTCTCAACTTCCAGCTCAGCTAGAACGTCTGCTTTTCCAAAGAGTAGGTAGACGCCGCGGACCTCTGGGAGGGCTAGCAATTTGCTCATTAGTTCCTTCTCCTTGCCTGCTTCGCTCATGACGAAGACGAAGCCCTTCTGGGTCGGGCGTTCAGGCGCTCTTGAAGGGCGAACCTCTGCATCGATAGGTATGATCGTTCTAGTGTCGATGACCCCGCCTGCCTTCCTCACCTTTTCGATTACAACCTCGGCAACGCGTTGCCTTGGGTCAACATCTGTTTCGTCGGATTCGATGGCGACTAGTAAGTCGAATTTGCCTGTGATCAGGTGAATCTCGCGAACCTCAGGCAGAGCCTTAAAGCGATCAAGGATTTCCTTTTCCACCCCCGGCTTCGTCTTTACGAGAAGAAAACTTCTCAAATCAATCACTAAGCATCATTTCGACTGAGGTCTTTGACGTTTCAGCGTCATATAAGGTTTGGAGAAACCACGATCCACCAAGGAACGAGAGTTCTATCATCCGTGAATTTTTCTTTGCGATCCTTACTGAGGATTCGTTGAATTCCCATGCTGAGTTGATCTAGGTCTCTGTACGAATCATCCACAACCTGTTTTATTTAGAGCGATCTTTGTGCGCGAGAATGGAGTGAATGCGATGGTCTCAGCTGGCTTGATATTCCTAGGTTTATTGATCAGAACGGTGCTCGGTGCGACAGTTGTCGTTGCATTAGTCTGGTTGTTCTTTAAGTTCGGTAAACTCGCGGAAGCATACACTAAGAAGCTTCAACCAAAGTAGTACGTAGGGAAGTTTGTTATGTTCTGTTCGAATTGTGGGACCGAACTTCCGGTTGGAGCACACGCCTGCCCAAGCTGCGGCGTTGCTATCCCTCAGACCCCTCTCATATCTCAAAGAACACCCCAGAACACCGATCAGATCATCGCTGAAGACCCGTCACCTGAACTACAACAGATTCAATCCTCAATCCCACTGAATGAGGGTGAAAGGATACTGTGGCATAAGGAGACAACGCATGGCCTCGTCCACAAGGAAGTGGTCATGGAAGAAGCGGTTACGAATAGGCGCTGCCTGAAATATGATACAGAGAGCAAGCAGGTCGTGGCTCAAATAGGAATCACCCACTGGCCCGAAGTTGTCATAATGAACCTTCACAGAGTCAACGACTCCCTCGGAGGCGGCGTATTTCTGACCCCTCGAATGTTCGGCCTACCAGGCCTAGGGAGCTTCGGCGTTTATGGCGGACCAAGGCGCGGATTGCTCAAAGTTTTCGGGGATATCTCCTTCCTTAGCGAAGGGAAGGTGATAATGACTTTCGAGAACGTGAAGGATCCGCAAGGGGTTAAACAGTTAGTGGAAGCGTTGAAACGCCAAGAAGGGTTTCGGGGACCGGGCAGAGTCCGCCCATGGCTCGGGCCACGCTTCAGGCCCAAGCAGCAATAGAGCGATTCACGTTATGGTTGCCGTTGATACGGAATAGATTGGGGGCAACCATTGCGCTATCAACCGCCAACTCTTGCCCTCGTCAGCGCTGTGAAAAAGGTGCCCCATTCTAGTTGCTGCGTATACGCCTACTGGGTCTAATTGATCTGTAGCCAACCCTTCCCTATAGGAACCCACGTAGGCTTTCTCTTTCGGCATCCCTTTGGTGCGCTTCATCCAAGTTCTACCCGCGTTTTCTGTCTCGTAGACTGCAAATTCTTTGTTTGCCATGACTCGGAAGAAATCCCCTTCCTCCGGCATTACGTAAAACCTCTCGGAATCATGTGGGTGGATTGCCATAGGAAACCCGAAAGTGCTCGGTAAGCCTTTTGAGATTTCAACCCAACTCTCAGCAGCATCTGATGTGCGGTAGACACCGCAATGGTTTTGTTGGTACAGATTGTCGGGTTTCTTTGGGTCCATGACGAGCTTGTGTACGCACTGCCCGAATTCGGGGTACTTGTCAGGGGCGAAGTCGGCGCGTACGTTCTTGTTCTTGACGCCCCAGGTTTCTCCTGCGTCCTCAGACTTGAATACCCCCACTGCCGAGATACCTACGTACATCCGCTTCGGTCGAGAAGGATCCAAGACGATGGAATGAAGACAAAGCCCGCCAGCCCCAGGCTGCCACTCGGCGCGGGACGGATGATTGTTAAGACCCTGGTTCATCTCCCAACTGCTACCTCCATCCTCGCTTCGGAATAGCGCCCCTGGGGCCACTCCAGCATAGACTGTATCCGGCTCATCAGCGAGCCCCGGCTCAACATGCCAAACATTCTCTACATTCAAACCCGAACTCTCGGGAAAGCGTGGGGGTTTCTCTGCGTTCTCCCATGTTTTTCCAAAATTCCTACTTCGCTGAACCGTCGGACCGAAGTGACCGCTGTTAACTGCGGCATAAATCGTCTTCCCATCACGAGGATCAAAGGCCATGTGGAAGACGGGGGAGCTCTGAAGGAATGGCCCCTTCATCTTCCAAGCCCTCCTTCTACGATCAGATTGAAGAATGAACACACCCTTTCGTGTTCCTAGAAGAACATTCACTTCCGCCTTACCTTTCTTAGAATCCATTTTAGTTCCTTAACCTCCAGCGACTGCAGGCACTATTCTTACCTGATCCCCTTCTTTGAGCTTTGTCGTGATCCCTTCCCCTGCACGAATATCTTTTCCATTCACGAATATGTTCACATACCGTCTTAGCTCATTACTCTCGTTAAGTATGAACGATCTTAGACCTGGGAAGAGCCTGTCCAGTTTCTGAAGGGTCTCCTCTACTGTGGACGCATCAACCTGTAGGTCGGATTGATTCTGAGTGTATTGTCGCAGTGCGGCAGGAATCTTCACTTTTACCGACAATAGAATTCACTAAAATCTAAGAGGTGGAAGTAATTAAAAGTTCAACAGGATAGCGTCATATTGTCGTGGTAAGGAATCGGTTAGCAGCTGCGACTCCTGATCCGTGTTGGAACCAATAGGCCTGCTTCCCGAGTGAACCCTCTATGGGAGAGAGTGGCTAGGATATCGCTTCTGTTTATATTGCCCATATGGCCGACCCTGAACGCCTTATCCTTGAGGGACCCCAACCCGCCCGCAACTACAACGCCATAATCCTCTGCCATCGAATTGCGAAATTCGCCGTCGCTCATCCCCTTGGGATGATACGCGACGGCTTTCAGGAGATCGCGGTCACTCATTCCCCAGACCTTCGACGAGCGTGGGCCAACCATACGAGATTAGAACCTAAGCCATACTGAAGGACTGGTCTTTACTAGAAGGGATTCTCTGAGAGATCGGGTGAATGGGTTCAAGGGACCCACACTTATTATGTTCCTTAGGAAGATTTTCCAGCGGTGCCGGGGTAGCCTAGCTAGGTAAGGCGACAGAGTCCCAGCGGTACTTGGGACGTTGAGCCTCGAGATCTGCGAACAGTTTGGGCCAAGATAGCTGTTGGTCCTCTGGGCCTCGTGGG
>Ga0181530_10004101_pt1 | contig 15721 bp, 13 predicted proteins | sample PEATcosm2014_Bin_42_FD_119769 | JGI IMG/M metagenome (GOLD analysis project Ga0181530, IMG submission 119769) | Peatland microbial communities from MTU Mesocosm Facility, Houghton, MI, USA - PEATcosm2014_Bin10_60_metaG | ecosystem: Environmental > Terrestrial > Soil > Wetlands > Peat | place... | reverse complement strand
GTGAACTACTCCCTCGACGGTGAGCGGATTATCTTCCGCTCGAGCCCAGGCACAAAGCTCGATCACGCGAGTCTCGATCGCGTCGCGTTCGAGGTCGACGAGTTTGACCCGACGAGCGCCACAGCGCGAAGCGTGGTCGTCAAGGGCACCGCCCGGGAGTTCACCGAAGGGATCGACGAAGCCTCGGAGCGCGAACGGACCCTTTTGGTCGCGACGATGCTCCCTTCGAACCACATGCGCTGGGTTCGGATCATCCCGAATTCGATCACCGGCCGACGAATCGTCGGGAACTGAGGAAGGGACATCTCCCAGGTTCGGTTTCATGGGCGTGGCGGACAAGGTGTCGTCACCGCGGCGGAGGACCTCTCGGTAGCGGCGTTCGCCGAAGGGCGTTACGCACAGGCATTTCCGAGCTTCGGATCCGAACGGATGGGCGCGACCGTCTACCGGCGCACGGGGACGAGCTCGAGGAGGCGCTCGGCGAGGGGGTGACGACGCGGTGGCTCTCGACGGTCAGCCGCTTCGAGGGTGACCGTCTCGTGCTCGAGAAGATGCGCCTCAACGACAAGGGCTTCCCCGAGCCAACCGGTGAGTTCGATGAGCTCGACGCGGAATCGCTCGTGCTCGCGCTCGGCCAGGACAGCGACCTCTCGCTCCTCGACGGGGAGCCCGACGCCACCATCGAACGTGGGTCCGTTGAGGTCTCACCGGCGATGTTGGCGACGCCGAAGGGGATCTTCGCCGGTGGCGACGCCGTGCCCTCTCCGCGCACCGCGACGGTCGCGATCGAGCGCGGCAAGCGCGCTGCTCGCGGTATTGACGCGTGCCTCTCGGGCCACGAGCTCGTCGATCCCCCGAGACACGAGCTCGCAACCTTTGATCGCCTGATCGCCTGGTACGACGCGGATGCGGCTCGAACGCAACGGCCTGAGCCCGAGCGAGCTCGACGCCAGGCCACCTTTGAGGAGGTCGTCGGGGGTCTCACCGCGGAGAACGCGCTGTTCGAGGCTCGGTGCTGCCTGTCGTGTGGCAACTGCTTTGAGTGTGACAACTGCTTTGGAGTCTGTCCGGACAATGCGGTGATCAAGCTCGGCGTTTCAAAGCGCCACGAATTCGACTACGACTTCTGCAAGGGCTGCGGGATCTGCGCGAAGCAATGCCCCAGCGGCGCGATCGACATGATTCCCGAACGGATCTGTTGTGGTGTCCGCGATGCTTCGTTGCTCGCGGGTCGGCCCTTAACCTGTGAACTCTTTGTTTCGCTGTTGAGAGATGGCGAGCGCCCAGTTTTGTGGGGGCGATTTGCGAGCACCGACCGCCCGGTTTCGTCTGGTCAAGAACGCGATGAGGAACTACACCAACTCAGGTGCAGCCGCGGCGGACTTGGCGCGGACGTACTCGTCGATCGCCGTCGCCGCGCGACGCCCTGCGCCCATCGCGAGGATCACCGTCGCGGCACCGGTCGCGATGTCGCCGCCGGCGTAGACGCCCTCGCGGCTCGTCCGGCCGGTCTCCGGGTCGACGACGACACATCCATGCGCGTTCGTCTCGAGCCCCACTGTCGTGAGCGGGATGAGCGGGTTCGGGTTCGTGCCGAGAGCGATAACGACGAGGTTCACCTCCATCGTGAACTCCGAGCCTTTTATCGGGACCGGACGGCGGCGCCCGGACTCGTCCGGCTCGCCGAGCTCCATGCGGATGCACTCCATGGCGCGGACACAGCCGTCATCGTCACCGAGGAACTGCACCGGTGCAGTCAGCCAGTCGAAGATCGCGCCCTCCTCGCATGCGCGCTTGTAGTCTTCGGCGCGCGCCCCCATCTCGGCTTGGGTTCGTCGGTAGACGACGTGGGTCTCCTTCGCACCGAGGCGGATCGAGACGCGTGCGCCGTCCATAGCGGTGTCGCCCGCGCCGATCACTGCCGCGCGCGTTGGGATCTTCACCGGCGTGTCGTAGTCGGGGAACGAATAGGCGCGCATGAGGTTTACGCGTGTGAGGTACTCGTTCGCGGAGTACACGCCCTTTAGGTTCTCCCCGGGGATGTTCATGAACTTCGGCGAACCGGCACCGGTGCCGACGAAGACCGCCGAATAGCCGAACTCGCCGAGCAGCTCGTCGATCGTCACCGTCTTTCCGATGATGACGTTCGTCTCGAAATCGACGCCGAGGGCGCGCAGCCGTTCGACGTCCTCGTCGACGATCGCTTTCGGGAGGCGGAACTCGGGGATGCCGTAGCGCAGGACGCCTCCGATGGAGTGCAGTGCCTCGTAGACCGTCACCGAGTAGCCGAGCTGCACGAGGTCGCTCGCGGCGGTGAGGCCCGACGGGCCGGAGCCGACGATCGCGATCTTCTCCTTGCGGCGCTCTGGCTCAGCAAGCGTGCCGTCTCCATGGTGGGCCCGCTCCCAGTCGGCGACGAATCGCTCGAGCCTGCCGATCCCGACCGGATCGCACTTCGCGTTCACCGAACAGCACAACTCGCACTGGTGCTCGACCGGACAGACGCGGCCGCAGATGGCCGGAAGGACGTTCTTCGTTCGGATGAGCGCGGCGGCGCCCGCGAAGTCACCCAACGCCACGCGGCGCACGAACGCTCTAATGGGGACGCCGACGGGGCATCCCCGTTCGCAATCGGGCTCCTGGCATTGGACGCAACGCCGCGCTTCTGCGAGCGCGCGTTCGACGGTGTAGCCGACCGCGACTTCATCCCAACTCGTGCGCCGCTCGATTGGATCGAGGGCGGGCATCTCGGTTTTCGTCGGGTAGACAATCGGCACGATTTCTTACCTCCCCACGGCGGCACGCTCGACGGCGAGCCGCTCCTGATCGACGTACATCTTGGAGCGAACGACAGCCCCGGCGAAGTCGACAGCGTGCGCGTCGAAGAACGGCCCGTCGACGCAGGCGAACTTCGTCTCACCGCCAACCGAGACACGGCAAGCGCCACACATCCCTGTTCCGTCGAGCATGATCGGGTCGAGCGAGACCATGGTCTTTAACCCGAACGGACGCGTCACCTCTGCGACCGCGCGCATCATCGGCATCGGCCCGACGGCGAAGCAGTTCGTGAAGTCCGCGCCCTTCTCGAGGAGCTCGCCTAAGAGCGCAGCGGTGAAGCCGTGGTAGCCAATGGACCCGTCGTCGGTGCAAGGTAGGTAGCTGTCGCTATCTGGTTCGAGCAGATCGCGCAGGATGAGCAGCTCGGCGGTGCGCGCGCCGACGATCGACGTGACAGTAACGCCGCGACGGTGCAGTTCGCGAGCGAGCGGATGGACAGCGCCGGCACCGAATCCGCCGCCGACGAGCACCGAGTGCCCCGTCTCCGGCAGGGACACGGGCTGTCCAAGCGGTCCGGCGAGGTCGAGAAGCTCTTCGCCCTCTTCGAGCGCGCAGATGAGCCCGCTCGTCACGCCGACCTCTTGGACGACGAGGGTGATCGTACCGGCCTCACGGTTGAAGTCCGTGAGGCTGATGGGTACGCGCTCGCCGTGGTCGTCGACGCGGATGATCACGAACTGACCGGGCTGCGCGTTGTGCGCGACGAGCGGTGCGTCGACGATCATCATCGTCGTCACCGGCGTCAGCTTTCGTTTCTCGATTATCCTCGCCATCGTTTCTCCTAGAGCAGTGGGTTGTCGTTCATCGCCTTCAGCCGCAGCCAGCGCCTTTGGACCTCGTTCTCGATCTGAGCGAGCTCGTCTGCGAACTCCGGGCGGCAAAGGTGCTTCGTCTTTCCCATCATTGCGAGCCACGCCGCGACCGAGATTCGTCGACCGATCGGGTCGGGGTCGTAGGTAAGGATCGTCTTGTGCCGCTCAATCTCATAGAGCGGGAAGAAGCAGGAGTCGACCGCAGCCCCGACGACATCCGTACCGGACTTGTCGGCCGTCAGCCAGTTAAGCGGGCAGGAGATGAGCACCTTGCCGTACGCCATGCCCTCGTGCTGCGCGTAGTACTGCGCCTTCGCGCCCTTTTTGAGCAGATCGTCCGGAAATCCCTCGACGCCGGTGAAGACGTAGGGGATGTTCGTCGCGGCCATGATCTGCGGCATGTCCTTGTGGTGGAAGGCCTTGCCCTTCTCGCCGGGGCCGACGTTGCTTGTCGAGGTGCGATGCCCGAGCGGGGTCGAGTAGCTCAACTGCGCTCCGGTGTTCATGTAACCCTGGTTGTCGTACTCGATGATGATGAGCCCGTGGTTGCGGATGGCGGCGCCGATCGCGGCGCCCGTGCCGATGTCCATGCCACCGTCGCCACTCACCATCACGAAGGTGATGTCGTCTCCCGCCGGCAGTTCGCCTCTGCGGACGCGCTCGTGGAACATTTCGACGAGCCCACCGAGGGTCGCGGCCCCGTTCTGGAAGAGGTTGTGGATGTAGGTAACACGGTGAGAGGTGTAGGGATAGCCCGTGCTCACGACCATCGCACAGCCGGTCTGGTAGAGGACGACCACGTCGCCCTCGATGCCGCGTAGGAACTGGTCGAGCGCGGGGAAGATCCCACAACCTGGGCACGCGCCATGGCCGGGAACGACGCGCTTTGGCCTCGCGGCAAGCTGCCACGCGGGCGGTGCCTCGACCGATAGCAGCTGTGTCGCATCGTCTCGCGTCACCTTGATGCGTCCGCTCGACGTCTCGTGCTTCTCAAGCGGAGGCAGTCCCGGGCGGACCGGCATCTTTGCCGGATCTCCAGGGACGACGCCGTAGTAATCGAACATCGGGTGGACCGGGCCGCGCTCCGCGGTGTCCATTGCGAGGCGGAAGAACGCCTCCGCGTCCTCGGGGTAGAAGTCGCGCCCTCCGAGGCCATAGATGCGGCTGAGGCACAGTGTCCGGTTCTCGGGGTCGTCCTTCAGAGCCGACTTGACCTCGTGTGCGAGGTTGCCCCCAGAAGAGCCATAGGAGTCCGCGCGGTCGCCGATAAGGACCGAGCGCACGTTCTTGAGCGCGTCGCGGATGATTGCTGCGGGGAACGGGCGCAGCACGTTCGGGCTGACGACGCCGGCGCGCACTCCCTGCTCGCGCAGTCGGTCGGCTGCGTCCTTTGCCGTCTCGGCCGCTGAGTTCAAGAGCACGAGAGCGACATCCGCGTCATCCATCCGGTAGCGATCGACGATGTCGTAATGGCGGCCGCTCAACTTCTCGTATTGCGCGAACACATCGGGCAGCGCGACAAGCGCCGCATCCATCGCGCGGCTCAGCTGGTACTTGTTGTTGATGAGATCGGGGTCGTTCATGTACGGCCCGATCGTCACGGGGTGCCGAGGATCGAGCGCCGAAACGGTCTCGGTATATGGCCCGAGGAAATCCCGCACGACGGCCGGATCCTCGAAATACTTGACGCGCCGCTTCTGGTGGCTGGTGAAGAAGCCGTCGAAGGCGACGATCGCGGGAAGGCGCACGTCCGCTCGCTCGGCAGCGCGCAGCGCGCAGATGTTCATGTCGTAGACAGCTTGCGGGTCGCGTGCGAGGAAGATCAGCCAGCCCGTGTTGAGCGCGAAGTAGAGATCGGAGTGGTCGCCGCGGATGTCAAGCGGGCCACTGATGGCACGTGTCGCCAGATCGAGCAGCATCGGGAAGCGTGTGCCCGACTGCACGGGCAGCTGCTCGAGCGCGTAGAGGAGTCCCTGCGCGCTCGTCGCATTGAAGACACGGCCGCCGCCGACGCTCGCGCCATAGCAAATGCCTGCCGCGCCGTGCTCGCCGTCGGCCGGGATCATCACCATGTGGTGCGCGCCCTCGGCCTTTTGCTCGTCGAGCAGCTCGGCGATCTCCGTCGACGGTGTGATCGGGTAGTAGCCCATCACATGGAAGTCCATGTGCTGTGCAGAGAGCGCCGCCATCTCGTTGCCGGTCTTGAAGGCCGTTACCTGCACGAGCTCCGTCGGCTTCGCGGTCTTTTTTTCCGCGACTTCCATCTCGATGACAGCCATTTCGATCTCCTTAGCGGGCTTCAGCCGTCTCAAGCGCCGGATAGAGGGGCAAGGTGTGCGCGTCCGCCCAGCCGTCTTCCTCGCGGATTTCGGCGAGCGCGCCGGAAGGGCAGACCTCGACGCACTTGAGGCAGCCCTTGCAGTAGCGGTAATCGATGCCGCGAAGGCGAACGGCGAGGCCGCCATCCTCAGCCGGCTCCTCCTCCCACACGAGGCACAAGTCCGGACAGACGATGTCGCAGAGTCCGCAGTGAACGCACGTGTCGAGCGTGAGCTCCGGGACGAAGCCCTGGCGCGAGCCGCTCAGGTTCTTCGACACGCTGTTCGCGGGCTCGAGGATCGTGCCGCCGATGGGCGCTTGGAGATAGCCGAAGGAAGGCGCGGCCCGCCTCGCTCCCGACGCGGTGACGTTGGCTTCTTCATAGTGCTTGAGCTTCAGCTCCTTGTAGCCGCGGTCGAAGGTGCGGACGTTCGCCTCGACGACCTCAGGGTGGCGACGTGAGAAGGTCTGGCGAATCGTCTCGCGCATGGCCTCGGGATCGATGAACGGGCAGACACGGAGGATCGCGCCGAGCATCGCGGTGTTGACGCGGGTCTTCTCCTCAACGGCAATCCCGAGCGCGTCCACGACGACGAGCGTCCCGGAGCGGAAGTCGAAGCGGTCGCGGGTCTCCTCGAGGCTCGAGCGCGTGTTGATGACGAGCGCGCCGTTCGGATCGAGGCCGGCTGTCACGTCGAGCGTCTTCGCTATCGCTTCGTGAAGCACGGCGACGACCTGTGGCGTCTCGACTGGTCCGGTCGTGCGGATCGCGCGATCGGACGCACAAAAGCGCACGAAGGACTCGACCGGCGTGCCCTTTTTTTCGGAGCCGTAGGACGAGAAGTGCGAGCCGTTTAGACCCTGCCGGAGAACGCCCGCCTCGCCGAGCATCTGGCCAGCGAGGTGAGCCCCGAGCCCTCCGATGGATTCGAAGCGGATCCCGAAGAAACCGTCGGGGCCGGGATGGAACTGCCGGTCACTCATCTTCGGATCTCCTTTGCGTCTAATCCGTCGCGCCGACAGCCGACGGTGATGACCCTTTTCGACTCGTAATCGAAGCGAACGACGTTCCCATTGCCGTCCACGCGCGCGAAGGTCATCACCGAGTGTGCCGTGCAACCGGGGCCATGTATTGCCAAGCGCACCGTCACTTTCGGCCCTCCAGCCGTGGCATGAAGCTTCGATCCATCTGCGTCCATCCTTACGGCGACGGCTCGACCGGCCTAGAGGCGAACGTCACATCGTGCCGCTCGCCTCCAAAGGGGACTCCCTGGCACCCCTCTTTCACCTCGAAAATAAATGACATCCATGTATTGGCCCTGCCAGTGACCTATATGGGACAGCCATTCCCGACAAGGCAGGAAGCAAGGAGAGCCGAGCGCCCAACACGTCGCTACGCGCCAGAGCTGAGGTCGTCGCGTCGTTTCGGAAGCCGGTCGAGCGTGGGATCAACGACCTTGCACCGTGGGGCGACTGAGGCTTTGGTTTGCGACCGCGTCGCGCGACGCACCGCGAGCTGCGCGTGCACTCCTTGGAGCTCCGGTGTTCGAGCTGGGTTCGCGCGCATCGGCGCAAAGCAGTGTTGGAGCCCGCGGAGATGAGCAGCGACGAAGGTCCCGAGCCTGAACGCCGGAGGTCCCAATCGTGCGGTCGTCGCCTTTTAGTGCGCGTCCTTTTCCTTCAAGCTCGCGTCTCGCCGTGTGAGGACATAGTCCGACGGCGCGTCCGCGAGCAATTTGTCGAGTGGTCCCGGGCGGAGCAATCCGGCTTGCGAGCCGATTGCGTGCACGACGCTCATCGCGTTCACCGGGGCCCGGAGCAGCGCCTCTTCCAGGGACATCCCCCGGACGATGTAGGCAAGAAGGGTCGAGGCGAAGGCGTCTCCCGCTCCGGTGCGGTCGACGACCGATCCCGTGTCAGGGTAGATCGGAACCGAATAGCGGTTGTGCTCGTCCGCCGCGTACGCGCCGGATGCCGCGTCGGTGATCACCACCTGGCGGGGCCCGAGATCGAGGAGATATCCGAGCAGACCTTCGATGTCCGCCTTTGGCGTTCCGGCGAGAAGCGCCGCCTCCTCGCGGTTGCACACGAGCAGATTCGACCGCTTGTACAGCCGTGCGAGGCGCTTCGGCCCATCGTTGATCTGGTAGGTCCCCGGAGCGAACGCGAGCTCTGTCGACGGGTGGTCCTCGAGCCAGTCCGCGATCTCGTTCTCATAGTCGTGGCCGTCGCGTCCCACCGACGAGAGGTAGAGCCATGCGGGGATCTCGCTCGAGCGCAGGTGGGGCCACTGGTACTCGTACTGCTCGTGACGGATGAGGATGGTGCGCTCGCATCCGAGCCAGAGGACGAAGTGGCGGCTCGTCGCCGCGTTCTGGTCAAGCCGCACGAGCGAGGTGTTGACCCCTTCGGCGTGCAGTGCCGCGAGGAGATCGCGTCCGAGCTGATCCGCGCCGAGATAGCTCGCGAGCGCGACCCGAAGCCCCAGTCGGGAGCAGCAGACTGCGGCGTCGGCGGCGTTTCCGCCGGCCTCGACGGTGAAGCTCCCCTCATAGGGAAGCTTCGCGCCGAAGGGCATGACGAGTTCGTCCCCGCTCGCATCGTGGTGTATCTGCACCCAGTCGGGAGAGAGCGCGAGGTAGGTGTTCGTCGCGACGTCGCCGACAAAGATCACGTCGAAGCGCTGCCGGTCCGTTAGTTGTTCTCGTTGTTCCATCGGGCGTCCTTCCTCGCGTGTAGAGCCCATCGTTCGCCCAGAGCATCCAAGCGTCTAGAGCCGTTCGTCCCCTCGGTTCGCACTCCATGCACGCGGCTCGTCCCGAGAGAACTGCTTTGTGCCATCGCATGGGAACCAAAGGCCGTGGCGCCATGTCCTTTGCCAATGAGACGACGGCTCGGCAAGCGGCAGCGATGTGACGAAGGTCCCTGGTCGGACCGCCCTCTCATTCGTAGCATCATGAGGCTACGCGAAGGGCGTGCGCGCGACGAATCGAGGAGATCGGCACCGAAGTTATGGCCGAGCACCAAAGAGACCACCATCAAGAGATCGTCGTGGGTCTTGACGGATCCGAAGCGTCCAAAGACGCACGTACCTGGGCTGCCCGCGAGGCCGCCCTGACGGGATCGATCGAGGTGGTCATGGTCTCGGAGTATCCGACGTACTACGGATTGGCACGCGCGCTGCCTGACGACCTCGACGTCGCCGAACAGACGCGCAAGGAGCTGCGAGAGCTCGTTCTCGACGTGGTCTGCTCGACACCTAAGGTCACGGCCACCGAACGCGTGATCCGAGCGCATCCGGCCACGGTCCTCTTAGACAAGGCAAAGGACGCTGAATTCCGCGTCGTCGGGAGCAGCGCATTCGGGGCGATCAAGGGCATGCCCCTCGAGTCTGTGAGCGGTTACCTGGCATCGCACGCGCCTTGTCCTTTGGTCGTCATGCACGACCACGCGCACAAGCGCGCTGACGAGCACCGATGATGTCCAAGAACGCGGGATCGACTGGCCGCGAGATGAGAGATGATCGTCCGCACAACGCGGCGCGAAATGTTGGAGAGGGGGTGCCCATGACGACGAACGTGTTCTTGCTCGACGACCACGAAGTGGTCAGAGCTGGATTGCGCGATCTGCTCGAAAGCGCTGGGGACGACATTCTCGTCGTCGGCGAAGCGTCGACGGTCGCGGAGGCCATGGCGCGCATTCCCGCATGTCAGCCGAATGTTGCCGTGCTCGATGTCCGACTTCCAGACGGCGACGGCATCCTCGTGTGTCGCGAGGTGCGTTCGCAGTTTCCCGAGATTGGTTGCTTGATGCTCACGTCGTTTGCGGACGACGAGGCATTGTTCGCCGCGATCATGGCGGGAGCCGCCGGCTACTGCTTGAAGCAGTTGCGCGGAGGTGACATTGTCGACGCCGTGCGGCGCGTCGCGGCCGGCGAGTCGCTCCTTGACCCGAAGTTCACCCAACGAGTACTCGATCGCATACGTCGGGGAAGCATTGAGGACCAACAACTCGCCCGCCTCACCGATCAAGAGCGTCGGATCCTCGATCTGATCGCGGAAGGCAAGACGAATCGCCAGATAGGGGCCGAGCTGTTCCTCGCCGAAAAGACCGTGAAGAACTACGTCTCGAACTTGCTCTCCAAGCTCGGGATGCAAAGGCGCACAGAGGCTGCGGTGTTCGCGACGCGAGTTGCCGACAAGAAAGCGCATCGCTTCGAGGAATGAAGGCGAAGACCGAAGTGTCGCCATTTGTGCTGTCAGGATGCGCCGCCTAGAGGAATCGTTGGCCATGTCCTCTTCGGGGGTGTTAGAGGATCGAGAAGCATATGAGCATCTATACGGAGCTTTTGAGCGCGGCGCTCGGAGAGGCTGATCCCGAGGAGTACTTGCATATCAGTGTCGACGAGCTCCTCGCGAATTGGAGTCGGTGCCGGCGTGCGCTTGAGAACGACGTCTTGGTCAAAGCGACGTCGGCCCAGAGAGCGGACGCGCGTATTGGCGAACTCCTCGCATGTGACGTCCTGCTCGTCCAGCTCTGCCGGCGACTCGGCATCGAGGAGCACTTGACGGACCCAAATGCGGGTCCACAAGAGCGTGAACGCGTCGAGCGGTCCATCTCCAGCGCGGGCGTCTCTGCCTGAATCAATCGGCGCGACGAAGGAATCTGATGATGTTCCTCACCGAATTGGGATGCGGGGCATATAGCCCCCGGCCTCAGCCTTGGGGAGGAATCAAAGGTGCTTTGCATAAAGGGCCATGTTCGCGACGATCCGATCCTTTTCGGGGTGACCCGGCAAGGCCCGGGTGCAGTACTCGAGCGCCGATCTGAAATCCCCGATTTCGCCGGCGCAGATCGCAAGATAGTCCCAAGGAAGCCAGCTGTAATGGGACGGATTGACCGGTCCGAGGACGGGGGCTTGAAGCGTCGTCGCGGCATAGAAGAAGGGGATGGCTTTTCGCCACTCCTTTTTCTCGTAGAAGTGACGGCCCAAATGGATGAACGCCTCAGCTCTTCCGCTGTTAAAGACGATTGCGCGCCCCAAGCAGTCCAATTCTTTATCCACCATGCCGAGCGCCGCAGCAGACTCCGCCATCATGTCGAGCGTGAGGTATCTCAAGTCGTTCACGTTTGTAGACGAGTCGCCGGGAATCGAAAGGATCTTTTCGTATGTGGCGAATGCTTCTTCGTGCCTACCAAGGCGCGTGAGGTTGTCCGCGTAGTAGTGAAGCATCCAAGGTGAATCATCACCATCTTCGAGGCATTGCACGATGACGCGAAGGTTTCGCTGCGCGCTCGCGTCGCTGTGACCTTTCGACGGTCGGTGCTCGACCCACGCGTCTGTTCGACTCAGCGCCCTGCCAGGCACAATCGGAACATTCTCGTGGATTCTGCCGACCCATCGAATATCTGGGGAATTCCTAATGAAGCGCTCGCGGGGCCCGGTGAAAAGACAGACACTCGGGTCAACCTCGGAGAATTTGTAGTTGTAAGCAAGCACGATGAAGTCGAAGTTGGTGAGGTGCGGCAGATCGTCGATGATCACCCGCATGCCCGGCCAGGCAGCGGGAACAATCCGATCATCTGCGTCCAGCCAAAGGATCCACGATCCCGATGCTTGAGCGAACGAGAAGTTGCGAGCGGCAGCGAAGTCATCGATCCAATCGAAATGAAACACCTTCGCGCCAAAGGTTCGGGCGATCTCAATGGTGCCATCGACCGATCCGGTGTCGACGACGATCAACTCGTCACAAAAGTGTCGAGCGTCCTCAAGCGCACCAGCGAGGGTGTCCTCCTCGTCTCGAACGATCATTGCGAGCGATAACAAAGGCTTTGCCGACACGGGTCTCCCTAACACCTCGGTGCGAGTTTTCAGCTTATTGGGCCAGTCTCCTTCCGAGCTCAAAGAGGTCGACTGCCGCGCGATCAGGATTTCCACTCAGCGAGTAATGCTCGGCTCCAGGTATTCCTATGAGGAATTTGCCGCCGAAGAGCGCGCAGCGTACGTGCGCGCGTTCACAACGTTGGCGGACCGCCCATGGCGCTTTACCCCGCGTTGTCGTGACATCGACCGTGCCCTCTCCCGTGACGACGAGATCAAAGCCGACGGGGTCAAAACCCAAGAGCGAGAGGACGAACTCCGCGCCGGGCAACAAATCTGCTCCAAGGGCTGCGAGAGCGCATCCCAAACCTCCGGCTGCCCCGGCACCAGGCAGCTTCGCGTAAGGCTGCAATACCTCCATTGCCTCCAACCGTGCCTCGAGTTGTTCGATCTGTGCTTGTGTCGCGCCCTTTTGGCGCGCGAACAGACGCGCGGCGTCGAGCAAGGACACGTCGACGTCACAGGCCACCTGAGTCGGTGCGGGCAACGCATCGATTACCTCGAGCAAGCCCGATCCACCGTCGACGGTCGCTGACCCTCCGAGTCCGACAATGAGGATGTTCGGTTGCCCGACCGCTCGGATCAATTCTCCAAGACCGCGACTCGAAGCGGACATCGCGTCGAGATGGTGGGGGTCAAGTGGGATCGCCTGCGCGCACTCGACCACGGCGCCTCCGTCGGGGAGAGCCAACCATTTCGCAAGTCTCCGCCGCCCGAACGCATCGTGGACGTTGGCGGTCAAGAATTCGCCGCCGAGCGTTGCATGGAGCGCGTCGAGCGTCCCATCTCCACCGTCAGCGACGGGCATTTCGACGACATCGGCACCACCAGCAACAAACCCCGAGGCGAGTGCGGCCGCGGCACGTTTCGCCGACAACACACCTTTCAGGCTCGCCGGTGCTACGAGCACTCTCACCGGAAGTTCGCGTCGTCCATCGAATGACTCAGGTTCGAGACCCGCGTCGTCGTTGCATTGCGCAATTGTGCATGCTCTTCGGCCCCGGGACGAGTGAAGAAGCAAAGATACGACGTTCGCCTAACTCGCCTTATCGGCCGGCTGGTCGCTCTCTCGATCGTCGCTGTGGGGCGCTCCGGGGTCGTCTTCGGTTGTGTCCCACCAATTTCCCGGATCCCGTGGGCCGATGGTCGTGCTGAGAGCACGGTAGAGCAGATCCCACACTCCGAGATCGCGTCGGGGGAACCCCTCGACGGTGCCGCTGCGATGCGTACCGCTCCAGGGGTTGTAGGGGGGAGGGTCGTAGAGGCTGATCTCGTAGTTGCCGAGTTCGCGTGAGCCTGAGTGGTCATTGCGCATGATGGCCTGCGCAATGTCGGTTCGACGATGGCGCTGGCGCTCATCGTTCGGGTCCGCGTCGTCTGGCCAGCGCTCGATCCGCACGATGATCATCTCGGTGCTTCCACAAACCCTCGCAGTTTTCAAATCCCAGGATAGAACGGCCTCATCGACCGACCGGCCCGTTTGTGTGAACGCTTTGTTATTTCGACGCGCAGCTTGCAGCTCGGCTTCGAACCGAGAGTCTTCGGCGGGATGGTCTCCTTCGCCCCTTCTCTTGAGGTGGATGTCACCCCGAACCCGTTTTGGAGTAGTACTTGAGCAAGAGGTCGTCGATACGATCAGACCGTGGCCAAGCGGTGGTTTTCGAGAAGAGCGCTCTGTCTCCACCTCGCACTTTTGATCTGGGTTCCTGGTTGCGCCGTTGCCGCTTGGTGGCAGGTCACCGTGGCGCTCGCTGGTGATCGGTTGGCTGACTTGTACTCGGTGGAATGGCCCGTATTTGGCGTCTTCGGCGTCGTGTTCTGGTGGCACGTGATCCACGACGACCCCGACTCGACCGGATCGCGCGGGCTCGAGCGGGCTCGCCGTCTTTCACAAGAAGGAGACGGTACGCACACAGAGGAAATGCCGGCGAGCGTGCGGCGCAGAGAAGATGAGGACGAAGAATTGCGTGCATACAACGACTACCTCGCCGACCTCGCGAGATCCGACGATCCCAAGTCTTGGAAAAAGCCGTGAACGGGGCGCTTCTTCGCTACCGGATCATGGCGTATCTCGTCGGAATTGGCTTGCTCGTGCTTACCTTGGTCGGTGTTCCTCTGCAGTACGCGGCGAATCGTCCAGAAGTCGTGACCGTCGTCGGTCCGATCCACGGCTTCCTCTACATCGTGTATCTGCTCGCGGCCTTTGACCTCGCGCGCCGAGCCCGGTTCAGTCTCTTGCAAATGCTCGCGATGTTCTGCGCGGGATTCTTGCCCTTCCTCGCGTTCTTCGTCGAACACCACGTCGCGCGCCGAGTCGAGAACGACTACCTTTCGCAGAGCATGTAGCGCGACAACTGAGCTCTCCAGCACCTAAGTTGCGCTCAAGTTCCGATCACCCATCGCCCGTGAGCACGGTCGGATCAATCGCGCGCTGCTAGTCCTCGTTCGGCGCGAGCGCAACCGCCGTGACGTCGAGACTGACGCCGCCGGGAACGAGTTCTAAGTGAGCGACGCTCCCCGCGTCACAGAGGTCGCTCTTTGCGGCATCGATGAGCGCGACGACCTCCCTTGGCCCAGTGACAGCAACACGCGCAACGGGCGCGTTCATCGAGCGCTTGGCGACGGTTTTCGCTCGTCGGATCTCACTTAAGACCGCGCTGACGTGTCCGAGCATTTCGGAAGGGGCCTTTTCGTAATGGAGTGGCCGCAGCTCATTGGCATCTGGCCAGGGTGCGCGATGAACGGAGCCTTCGTGCCACCACGACCAGGCCTCTTCGGTCACGTAGGGAAGGTGCGGGGCAAAGAGGCGGAGGATGACGTCGAGGCTTAAACCAAGGGTGAAGCGAGCCGAGGCAGCACCGGCTCCACCGTTGTAGGCGCGCGTCTTTACGAGCTCGATGTAGTCATCACAAAAGGTCCAAAAGAACTGCTCGGTGACCTCGAGCGCCCGCGCGTGTTCGTAGTTCGAGAGCGCCTCGGATGCGCGGAGAACGACGCCCTCCAATGAAGCGATGCAAGCAGCGTCTAGGGCCCACAGGGATTCCTCTGTCGGCGCTGCGCGCTCGTCAGTCTCCTCGCCGAGTCTGGACAAGACGAATTTCGACGCGTTGAGCAGCTTGATCGCGAGGCGTCGGCCGATGCGCATCTGCTGTTCGTCGTAGATCGTGTCAACACCAAGACGAGCCGATGCCGCCCAATAGCGAACGGCGTCGGTCCCATGGGACCTAAGGAGTTCAGTCGGCACTATGGCGTTGCCCTTGGACTTCGACATCTTCTTGCGATCGGGATCGAGGATCCATCCAGAGATCGCGACGTTGCTCCACGGAAGGCAGTGCTCAGAAAGACGCGAACGCACGATCGTCGTGAACAACCACGTCCGGATGATCTCGTGCGCCTGAGGCCGAAGGTCCATCGGAAACACACGGGCATAAAGGTCAGGATCGTCCTCCCAAGCACCGACGATCTGTGGCGTCAGCGACGACGTTGCCCAGGTGTCCATGACATCGGGGTCGCCCACGAAACCTCCAGGGACACCGCGCTGATCAGGAGAAAAGCCGTCTGGCGCGTCGACGGAAGGATCGACCGGCAATCGGTCCTCCCTCGCCACCAAGGGATTGGCGTCGTTGACATGGCCGTCTTCCCCGACGGGGTACCAAACAGGGAAGGGCACGCCGAAGAATCGCTGGCGCGAGATGTTCCAATCGCCCATCAGCCCCTCGACCCAGGACTCATAACGCGAACGCATGTGGCTAGGGTGCCAGGCGAGTTTCTGTCCTGCTTCCAAGAGCTCGTCGCGCATGTCCATCGTGCGCACGTACCACTGACGCGACGAGACGATCTCCAAGGGACGTTCACCGCGCTCGTAGAACTT
>Ga0181530_10004100_pt1 | contig 15724 bp, 12 predicted proteins | sample PEATcosm2014_Bin_42_FD_119769 | JGI IMG/M metagenome (GOLD analysis project Ga0181530, IMG submission 119769) | Peatland microbial communities from MTU Mesocosm Facility, Houghton, MI, USA - PEATcosm2014_Bin10_60_metaG | ecosystem: Environmental > Terrestrial > Soil > Wetlands > Peat | place... | reverse complement strand
GGCTCGGTGGCGGCGCCGACGGCCGGTTTGCATTTCACGCCAGAGATCCTCGGCCAGATTCGTAGTCGCGGAATTGAAATTGCCGAGATTACGTTGCACGTCGGACTGGGTACTTTTCAGCCGGTGCGGGTGGAAAAAGTTGAAGATCACAAGCTGCATCGCGAGTGCTACGAAATTTCAGAGGAGGCGGCGCGGGCGGTCAACCGGGCGAAGGCCGAGGGGCGGCGCGCGGTGGCCGTGGGCACAACCACTGTCCGCACACTCGAGTACGCCGCGGGCCTTTCTGACGGGCTTTCTGGAAAACAGGCCGGCGGAGATCGGGTGGAAGCCGGGCGAGGCGAGGCGGACGTGTTCATCTATCCGGGCTATCGGTTTCGCATCGTTGACGCGCTGCTGACCAACTTCCATCTGCCGCAATCGACCCTGCTCATGCTGGTGTGCGCGCTCGGCGGCAAGGATTGCGTGATGGCCGCCTACCGGCACGCCGTAGAGGCCGGGTACCGCTTCTACTCCTATGGGGATTGCATGTTCGTCGAGTGACGGTTCGAGGCTGATAGCATAGGTGTGTATGCATGATTGCTCAGAGTGGATTCTGCGTAGCGGTGCTTTGTTCGTGTGGGGACGGGCGCCCTCGCGCGTCCAAGCAGAGCGCAGCTCGGCAGCTACCGGCGGCCACAGCAATGTTGGATTCGCTATAGCTATGCTTGCGGTCGTGTCCTTGGGCACGATCTTCACCGCCCAGGCACAAAGCAAGCCGGCAACCGAGCCCCAGCCGCCCGCCAAGTCCGCCGCTACTCCCACCGAAGACGCGCAACTTTACCGCAACGCTAATTTCGGATTCCGCTACAAGATTCTCTACGGTTGGGTCGATCGCACCAAGGAAATGCAGGAGGGAAACGACGCCGGCAAGGGAGAAGTGCTGCTTGCCGTTTTCGAGCGTCCTCCCGAAGCCACTGGCGCAACCATCAACTCCGCTGTCGTGATCGCCTCCGAGAGCGCGGTATCCTATCCCGGCCTGAAGACAGCCGAGGATTACCTCGGCCCGCTCACCGAACTCGCGACCGCCAACGGTTTTAAGGCCGATGGCGAACCGTACGTGCTGGAAGCTGAAGGGCGGCAACTGGTGCGCGCCGATTTCATCAAGCCGCTCGGCATTAAAACCAGCAACGACAAGACAAGCAGCGACAAGATAAACAAAGACCAACTCACCATGCGCCAGTCGACGCTCATCCTGCTCGCGAAGGGTCAGATCGTTTCCTTCACCTTTATCGCCGGCACCGAGAGCGAGCTCGACGACCTCATGGATGGTCTCCATTTTGTCGTCACAAAATCGTCCGCACGCTGAAGGTCGTGTGGGGCCGGAGCGGAGCCTGTCCTGAGCGAAGCCGAAGGGCCCCGTCCCAGCGTGACGCGGTCCCGCTTCCACAATCCACGCTCCAAATCACCTCCCTAACAGCAACGAGAAGCGCGGTTTACGACCTCGATTCCAGCCTCGAAATGAGCCTCGTTCGTGGTAAAATACAAGTAGCTCTGGTGACGCCTAACTAGCAGAAAATTCAATAAGTTGAGGTCACCCGGGCACTCCCGGAATCGTTCCTCCAGTCAGGCGTCCGATCCGGTGCCCCGAGTGGGCCCGGACTTCGCCCGCTGTGGTGGGGCCCGGCTTTCTCCACGGAGCAGAATGGCCACCAAAGAATTGCAAGCCGAACTTCTCGACGCGAGAAACAGCGCGAAAACCAAGAACGGCAAAGGCAACGGAGATTACACCGCCGACTCCATCAAGGTCCTCGGCGGCATGGAAGCCGTGCGCAAGCGTCCCGCCATGTATATCGGATCGACCGGAGAACTGGGTCTGCATCACCTGGTCTACGAAGTCGTGGATAACTCGGTGGACGAGGCGCTCGCCGGTTACGCCGACAAGATCGAAGTTACCATTCATCTCGATAACTCAATCACAGTGGTCGATAACGGACGCGGCATCCCCGTAGATAACATGGATATCGACGGCGAGAAGATACCCGCCGCGCAGGTCGTGATGACCACTCTGCACGCTGGCGGTAAGTTCGATAGTAACTCCTATAAAGTTTCCGGAGGATTGCACGGCGTCGGAGTAAGTTGCGTCAACGCGCTCAGCGAAGAACTCGAACTGGAGATATGGCGCGACGGTTTTACCTGGGAGCAGACTTACTCCAAGGGCGAGCCCACCAGCAAACTGCGTAAGACCGGAGCGGCCAAGATCAAGACGGGCACCAAGGTCCACTTCGTACCCGACAAATCGATTTTCACCACCGCCGTCGAGTACAACTTCGATACGCTTTCGCAGCGCCTGCGCGAACTGGCGTTCCTCAACAAAGGCCTGGTTATCACACTCACCGACGAGCGCCAGACCGATACCAAGACCAGCGAAGCCAAGCGCGCCGAGTTCAAATACACGGGCGGTATCGCCGAATTCATCAAGCATCTGAACCGCGGCAAGCAGACGTTGCACGACAAACCGATTTACATGGAAGCCGACAAAGACGATGTGCACATCGAAATCGGCCTTCAGTACAACGACGCTTACTCGGAATCAATTTTTAGCTTTGCCAATAACATCAACACGGTCGACGGCGGCACGCATCTTTCCGGCTTCCGCACCTCGCTGACCCGCACCATCAATTACGCCGGACAGCAGATGGGCTTGTTCAAGGACGTAAAAGAAAATCTCACCGGAGACGACGTCCGCGAAGGCCTGGTGGCCGTGATCAGCGTCAAACTGCCGCAACCGCAGTTCGAAGGCCAGACCAAGGGCAAGCTGAATTCCGACATCGCTGGCATCGTGCAAGCCGTGGTCAACGAAAAGCTGGGCGCATTTTTTGAGCAGAACACCGCCGTGGCGCGCAAGATCATAAACAAGGCGATCGACGCCGCTCGCGCCCGTGAAGCCGCCCGCAAGGCACGCGATCTGACCCGCCGCAAAGGCGCACTCGATGGCGGAGGACTTCCCGGCAAACTTGCCGACTGCTCCGAGCGCGATCCCAATCGCTGCGAACTTTTTCTGGTTGAGGGCGAATCCGCAGGCGGCACCGCCAAACAGGGCCGTGATCGCCGCTTTCAGGCCATCCTCCCGCTCAAGGGAAAAATTCTCAACGTGGAAAAAGCGCGCTACGACAAAATGCTGGCGCACGAGGAAATCCGCGCCATGATCACCGCGCTCGGCACCGGCATCTCGAAAGAAGATTTCGATCCGACGAAAGTGCGCTACGGAAAAATCATTCTGATGACCGACGCCGACGTGGACGGCTCGCACATCCGCACCCTGCTGCTGACTTTCTTCTTCCGCCACATGCAGGATTTGATCAAGCGCAGCAACGTTTACATCGCGCAGCCGCCGCTTTTCGGCATCAAGAAGGGTAAATCGCACCAGTACATCAAGGACGAGCGCGAGTTTGTGAAAGTCATGGTGAAGCGCGCTTCCGAAGGACTTATCATCCGCTACGGCGAAGGCGCGGCCAAGTTAGAAGGCGCGGCGTTGACTAAGTTCATTACCGTTCTGAACGAGTATCTGGGATTCCTGGACAAGTTAAACAAGCGCATACGGGAGGAGCGGATTACAGCTCTACTTCCTAAGTTAGATTTGGCCAAGCGCGCCGATTTTGAAGGCGATAAGAAAACTCCGCCAAAGAAGATCGAGAAACTGGAAAGAGAACTCAAGCGCCTGCAAAAAGATTTGAAGCTGAAGAGCGTGGAAACGCGCTTCGACGAAGAACACAATCTGTGGGCGTTGATCTTCGTGAACTCGCAGGGCGCCGAGCACATCGTCAACTGGGAACTGGCCTCGTCCCCGGAATGCCGCCAGCTCATCGCCAAGTTCAAGCAGATCGAGGAGTATCTGGAGCCGCCCTTCGTGGTCGAGAGCCTGCCGAGAGCGGCCAAGACCGCGGCCAGCGCTCCGGAAAAGAATGAAGAAGACGGCGAAGAAAACAACATTAACGAAGACGAAAACCTAAGCGCTGCCGAAAAAGAGGAAGCCGAGAAGGCGCAGAAGAAATCCGGCAAGCTGCCGGCGCTCAAAGGAAGAGCAAAGGAACCCGAGATCGTCGAGAAAAACACTGCCCGCGAACTTTTCGATTACGTTCTGGGCGAAGGCCGCAAAGAGTACATTGTCCAGCGCTACAAAGGCCTGGGAGAAATGACCGCCGAGCAGCTCTGGGAAACTACCATGGACCCCGAGCGCCGCACGCTATTACAAGTCCGACTTGAAGATATAGCCGAGTGCGAAACCATCTTCACCACCCTGATGGGCGAAGACGTGGAAGCCCGCAGAAAATTCATCGAGGACAACGCGCTGGATGTGAAGAACCTGGACATCTAATCATGTGGGACGGGCGACCTCGCCCGTCCCATTTGACTCGGCTCGTGTCACCCCGAGTTACCGCTGGGTCACTCTGTATCCTCGGCCGTCAGCCTTTTCACGCAAGTTCCTATGCAATTGGCGTTCTTCCGATGGGAGGCGAACGCAGTATTTCCGAATCTGGAAATCCATTCGAGCAAATCTTTCGTCACAAATTTCCATACAAGCGGACTTCTGAAACGATATGCTGTCAAAAACTTCCCGGGAACAAATCCGTTGAAGTTGGAGTCTATTCACCTATGAAGGAGACCAACATGGCTATTCGTTGGGGAGTATTCTCAACCAAAGGCAAGAAGGCTCTTAAGACAGGCTGGCTTATCGCGGCCGGAGCGCTCGCACTTTATTTGGGAGTCGTTCAACCCCGAGAACGGGCACGAGGCACTGCCTCGGAGAAGGCAACCGGCCTCGCATCCGTAAGTGGTGGCGTGGGCTGGGAGCCAATCTCCCTGTGGCATCAGGGGTCAGTCCTGCCGTACTTAGACCGCACTTCTTCTGCGAGACGTTATGTTGGCGGCATTTCCGCAGAGCGGGCTCCAATGGCGATGGCTTATCTTGCCGCGCCAAACGGAAACGGTAGCGACCGAGATAAATCGGACCTCTCCCGCGACCGCATGCTGATGCGCACTGCGTCGCTCGGCCTGATTGTGAAAACTCCAGCGCAAACTGTGGAACAGATCGTCCAACTTGCTAACGGTGTTGGCGGCTTCCTGGTCACATCGAATGTCAATGGCGGTACCGATGCCACTAGTGCCTCGCTCACCGTCCGCGTACCGGCGGCAAAGTTCGACGAAATCCGTGCCCAGCTCCGCAAACTCGGTTTGCGCGTGGAAAGCGAAACCATCGAAGCGCAGGACGTCACCAGGCAATATGTCGATCAGGAAGCACGTCTGCGCAACCTGCGCGCCCAAGAACAGCAGTACCTCGGCATCCTGCGCAAGGCTACGACAGTTAAAGACACGCTCGAAGTCAGCGACAAGCTGAACGAAGTCCGCGGCGCAATTGAGGAGAAGCAAGCCGAATTCGATGCGCTCTCTAAGCAGGTCGACACGGTGGCGATCAATATCACGCTGCGGGCCGAAGCCGATGCGCAGGTTTTTGGTTTGAATTGGCGGCCGCTGTATCAGTTGAAAATTGCGGCGCGCGAGGGGCTTGACGGGCTCGCCGACTATACCGCTTCGATTACTGCGTTCGTGTTTTATCTGCCAACGGTCCTACTGTGGTTATTTACGATTCTTGCGGGAGCTGCGATTGGGTGGAGGATCTTACGCTGGGCCGCGAGAGTCCTTTTTGGGTATACGCCGAAGGCCGCTCGCGAGCAGAATGATTGACAAGACTCTGATGATAACGCGCTTACTCTGCCGCGGACCAGCTCTGCGGGGTCGCAATCTCGTCCAGCAACTCGCCGTTCGCGCTTAGTAATTGAACGCGCAGGGCGATTTCGCCCAAGGCGTGCGTGGAGCAACTCAGGCAGGGATCGTAGGCCCTGACCACGGCTGAGACCCGGTTCAACATGCCCTCCTGGAGCTTGTTGCCGTCGATGAAATGCTCGCTGACCTGCTGAATGCTGCGGCCCATTGCGATATTGTTGTGTCCCGTGGCCACGATCAGGTTCGCCCAGACTATGCCGCCTTCTTCATTCACTTTGTAGTGATGGATCAAGGTGCCGCGCGGCGCCTCGATCATGCCCACGCCTTCGAGCGAATTCACGCCGCCCGTGGCGCGCACATGCTTGTCGAGGATTTGCGGATCGGCCAGCAACATCTCGATTTTTTCCAGGGCGTAAACGATCTCAATCAGCCGTGCATAGTGATAGAGAAATGCGCTGTGCGCGGGCGAGCCAAAGCGCTGGTGGAATTCCGTAAACTCAGCGTCCGCTTTAGGCGTGCCACACTGATCTGCCGCATTGATTCTGGCTAGCGGACCGACTCGATACGCGCCTTCGGGGAAACCCTGCGGCTTGAAATATGGGGCCTTCAGATACGACTCGCGGAGGCTTGCCTCGCCGATCCAAGTGGCGTAGTCGTCCGGAGCGATCTGGTCTTCGACAATTTCTCCCTTCGCGCTGCGGAAGCGCAAGGCACCATCGTAAAGCTGCAAATTTCCTTTGCGGTCGACCAACCCGGCGTACATGGTGGGCGCGGAACCGAAGAATTCAATCTCGTCCTTGTAATTGCCCACCACTTTTTTGAAGAAGCTCATGGTGCGGTCGGCAATCGCTTTGGCCGAGGGCAGGTCGAAAAGAATGCGGTCGCGCGTTTGCACGGAGAGCGGGCTGTTCACGCCTCCGGGCACGATCCACGAAGGATGCACTCTTTCCTGGGCCAGGCCCTCGATGATCTGCAATCCGAACTTGCGCAGCTCGATGCCGTCGCGCGCCATCTCGGGATGAGCGGCAATTACGCCGAGCACGTTCCTGGTCGCCATGTCGGAGTCCATGCCGAGCAGCAAATCCGGCGACGACAGATAGAAAAAGCTCAAGGCGTGGGACTGCACGATCTGGGCGCAGTGCACCAGTTCGCGCAGCCTCTTGGCGGCGGGTGGAATGCGCACCGCCAGGATCGCGTCGCACGCCTTGGACGAGGCCAGCAGATGGCTGATGGGACAGATCCCGCAAATGCGCGCGGTGATGCCCGGCATCTCGTAATAGGGACGCCCCTCGACGAACTTCTCGAATCCGCGCACCTGGGTCACGTGGAACTCGGTGCCGGCGACCCGGCCATTGTCGTCCAACTGAATGGTGATCTTCGCGTGCCCTTCGATGCGTGTTACCGGATCGATTGTGATGCGCTTCATGAGAACTCCAATTTCAAAATCCAACGACCGCAGCGGCTAAAGCCGGCGGTGAAAGCGAGCTGCTCACCGCAGCGCTGAAGCGCTGCGCCACCCAAAAACAACGTCACCGACTGCTATCCGAACTTCACTGCCAGGGCTGCCTCGCGTTTTCGCCCGTCCACCAGATCGGAAATCACGGTGGTAATCGTCTTCGCCGGCGGCGGGCATCCCGGCAGGCATACATCCACTTTCACAAACTCGCGCAGCGGCCGCGCCTGCTTCAACAGGGGAGGCACTCCGTCGGTCGGGACCATTCTGCCCTCTTGCGAACCCTCCACATAAACCCGCTGCAGCAGTTTGTTGACCGGGATAAAATTCCGCATGGCGGGCACATTTCCCGTGACTGCGCAATCGCCGAGCGCGATGAGGAGGCCCGTCCGCTGCCGGACTTTTTGCAGCTTGTTGAGGTCGTCCTGCGAACTCACCGCGCCCTCGACCAGGGTCACATCCACATCCTCGGGAAACTCCTGGGCATCGACCAGCGGCCCGTAGACGAGGTCGATCTTCTGCGCCAGGGAGATGATGGCGGCGTCCATATCGAGCAGCGACATGTGGCAACCGGAGCAGCCGTCCAGCCAAACCGTGGCCACTTTCACCTTCTTCATACCTGCACCCCTCTGCGACGTACGAGCGCGCTGATGTTGTCGTTCTTCTTGACCATCTCTTCGACTGCCCAGCCTTTTTCGGCAAGCGCCCCCGTAGGACAAGCCTGTACGCACTTGCCGCAACTGGTGCAACTGCGGGACTCGCCCCAGTTCTGGTTCAGGTCGCTCGCCAGCCTGGAGTGAATCCCCCGAGAGGTGATTTCCCAAACGTGCGCGCCTTCCAGTTCCGCGCATACACGCACGCAGCGGGTGCACAGGATGCAGCGGTTATGGTCCAGAACAAAGCGCGGATGGGAGAGATCCACTCCGAGCTTAGGGTAGTTGTAGGCGAAGCGCACCGTGGTGATTCCCATCGCGCTGGCCATCGACTGCAACTCGCAATGGCCATTCGAGACGCAGACGGCGCACATGTGGTTCCGCTCCACCAGCAACAACTCGACAGAAATGCGGCGGTCACGCGTGAGCCGTGGAGATGTCGTGGTTACCGACATGCCGTCTTGAATGGGAGTGGTGCAGGCGGGGAAGAGCCGGTCGGTCCCCGACACCTCCACTATGCAAAGGCGGCACGCCCCGACCGGTGTCAGGCCTTCCAGATCGCACAGCGTGGGAATGTACTTGCCATTCGCCTTTGCTGCTTGCAGGATGGTCTGACCCTCCACGGCGCTGATCAGTTCGCCATCGATTCGGATTGATAGTTTTTTGGGCGGCAAAGGCTCGCTCCTTCCTAACTCTCGTTGGCGACTTTTATGTCGCAGCGCAGGCAACGGCTAGACTCGTCCAGCGCTTCCTCATGGGTAAAACCAGTGACCACTTCGGCGTTCGACTTTACCCGCGAATTGGCGGCCAGAATGTGGCCGTCATGGCGGTGGTTGGGGCTCGGTTCTTCGGGCACATGCTGCCCGTACTCGATCTCGGGGAAGATCCTGGCCCAGCGGTTGGTTTCCATCAGTTGCAGATCGATGTTGCGGGCCGCCAGCTTGCCGTAGGCCATTGCGTTCGACACGTTCGACGCGCCGGTAATGACATCCCCGCCGGCGTAGAACCGCGGGCGGCTGGTTTCGAGGGTGAAGCGGTTCACTTCAATCGTCCCGCTTTCCTTCAGGCTCAATCCAGAAGCGCGGGCAAAGTCCAGGTCCACGCTCTCGCCCACCGCGTAGATGACGGCGTCGCACTCGTAGCGGCGGACCTCGTCGGTCGAGATGGGCTTTCTGCGTCCCGAGGAATCGTATTCACCGAGGCGCGTCTTCACGATCTCAATGGACTTCACCTTGCCCGTCGCGTCGCCCATGACCCGGTGAGGCGCCGCCAGAAATACGAACTTCGCGCCTTCGTCTCTTGCCGCTTTGGTTTCTTCTTCGATGGCCGGCATGTCTTTGTGTTCGCGGCGATAAAACACGGTGACCTCAGCCCCTCTGCGCAGCGCCGTGCGGGCCGAATCGATGGCGGCATTCCCGCCGCCGATGATGGCTACTTTCTTGCCGATGGGCAAGTCTTCTCCCCTCGCGGTTGCCTCCAGGAAAATCAGCGCCGGATACACACCCTTCAGCTCCGTGCCCGCCTGATACACCCAGGATTCTTTCCACGTTCCGATGGAAAGGAAGGCGGCATCGAAGCGGTCGTCGAGTTCGTTGAGTGGAAGATCAAAACCGACGCGCGTGTTGAAAATGAACTTCACGCCCAGCCGTTCGATTAAATCGATTTCGCGGCGCAGCGCGCTCTTGGGCAGGCGATATTCCGGCAGCGCGAAGCGCAGCATGCCGCCGGCTTCGGCCTTGGCGTCATACACGGTGACGTCGTGGCCGAGCATGGCCAGATAGAACGCCGCAGTCAGGCCGGCCGGCCCCGCTCCGGCAATCGCAATCTTCCGTCCCGTGTGCTCCAGTTTGCGCGCCACTATGCGCTTCACCACTTCGTCGAAGCGGTCGGAAAGCAGGATGGAATCGGAAATAAAGCGGTGGACTTCCCGCATGTTGACCGCTTCGTCCATGGTCTGGCGGCGGCAGCGGTTGTCGCACGGATGCTGGCACACCCGCCCTGTCGATGACGGCAGCGGATTGTCCATGATCACCGCTTCAAACGCATCCTCCAGCCGCTTCTCTTTGTAGAGTTGCAGGAAGCGCGGAATGTTCATGTGCAGCGGGCAACTGTTCTCGCAGGGCGACAGCGCCAGTTCTTCGCACACGCCGGCCTGGCAGCGCCGCGCCACAATGTGGTCCTCAAACTCGGTGCGGAAGTGGCGCAGCGTGGTCAGCACCGGATTGGGCGCCGTTTGCCCCAGGCCGCACAGCGAACACTCGCGTATGTAGCGGCTCAACTCATCGAGCAGTTCCAGGTGGCGCATCGTGCCCGCGCCTTCAGTCACGCGATTCAAAATGCGCAGAGACTTGTTCAATCCCACCCGGCAGGGAATGCACTTGCCGCACGATTCGGAATGCGTGAACTCGATGAAGTAACGGGCAACGTCCACCATGCAGTTGTCTTCATCCATGACCACCATGCCGCCCGATCCCATGATCGATCCGAGCTGCGACAGGTTTTCGTAGTCCACTGGAGTATCGAACATCTCGGGCGTAATGCAACCACCCGACGGCCCGCCGGTCTGCACCGCCTTGATCTGGCGCCCGCCAATGCCGCCTTCGCCAATGTCGTAGACGAACGTCTTGAGCGGCGTGCCCAGCGGCATTTCGACCAGGCCCGTGCTCGAAACTTTGCCCACCAGCGAAAATACTTTCGTGCCCGAACTCTTCGGGCTCCCAGTCTCGCTGAACCAGGCCGGACCTTTGGTCACGATGGGGGCGACGTTATACCAGGTCTCGACGTTGTTGATATTGGTCGGATATCCCCACAACCCTTTTTGCGCGGGGAACGGAGGCCGCGGGCGCGGGCGTCCCGCCTGGCCTTCGAGCGACGCAATCAGCGCCGTCTCTTCGCCGCAGACGAACGCTCCAGCGCCTTCCACCACTTCGATATCGAACTTGAATCCCCGGCCAAGAATGTTTTCTCCGAGCATTCCATATTCGCGGGCCTGCTCGATGGCGCGGGTGAGGCGGTGCACGGCGAGCGGATATTCGGCGCGTATATAAACGATCCCCTCGTGCGATCCCATGACGTATCCGCCGATGATCATGCCTTCGATCAGCGAGTGCGGATCGCTCTCGATCTCGTTCCGGTTCATATAGGCGCCGGGATCGCCTTCATCCGCGTTGCAGATGATGTATTTATGTTCGGCGGTGGCCTTGGCCATGAACTCCCATTTATTGCCGGTCAAAAAGCCGGCCCCGCCGCGTCCGCGCAGCTTCGAGGCTTTCATCTGCTCGATGACGGTCTCCGGACGGCCGTCAATCAGCACTTTGTACAGAGCCTGGTATCCGCCGATCGCAATGTATTCTTCAATGTCGTCGGGATTGATGAAACCGCAATTCCGCAAAACGATCTTCTTCTGGCCTTTGAAGAAGGGAACGTCGTTCCATAGCGGAATCTCCGGATAACCGCGCCCGTACTTCACCGAGGCGGTAATGTGGTCCCACTCTTCGACCTTGCAATAAATGAGATCGGGCGGCAGGTTTCCGGTGGAGACATCGTGCAGAATGCGTTCCGCATCGTTCGCTTGCACGCGATGCAAGATCACCATGGGAAAGCCCGGCAGCCGTATATTGGCCAGAGGCTCCTGAAAACAGGGGCCAAAGCATCCCACACTTGCCAAAACCACATGGACGCCGCTACGGTCGATGGCTTCCGCGAACGCGTGATACAGGCCTTCCGCGCCATTGCCTCGACCGCAGGTGCCCATGCCAATCGCAATTCGGGGCACGGCTGGAACCAGTTTTCCGAGGCCCGCTTCCCGCACAGCACTGAATGCGCCAATGTCTTGAATTCGAGGCATCAGTAACTCTCCCGCTCAACGGTGTGAATCTCTCGTTGCAGAGTACGTTCGTTCACATGGCCGCAAATGCGGTGGTTGATCTCGACCACCGGCGCCAGGGCGCATTGCCCGAAGCAGGCCACAGTGCGAACCGTGAATTTGTTGTCGGGCGTAGTGACCAAAGTCTTGTCCTGCTCGCTGGTTTCGCTCGGGTCCTCCAGCCCCAGCCCGAGCTCCAGGCGGACGCTCTGCAACAGGTTGCGCGAACCCCGCGTGTGGCAGGCCGTTCCGCGGCAAATACAGATGGTGTTGTCGCCCTGCGGATCGAGGTTGAAGAGCGCGTAAAACGTGACCACGCTGTAGATGCGCGAGAGCGGCACCTTGGTCTGCGCCGCAATGTACTCCAGCGTTTCGCGGGGAAGATACTTATGGGGGTGATGGTCCTGGGCCGCTTCCAGAATGCCGAGCAGGGCCCCCGGACGTCCCGTCCGGCTGGCGACAAGCTGATCGATGAAAGCCCGCTCTGCCGCGTTGAGATGTTCCTGAGACGGTGTTTGCACGGCGCTCCTTTCGCAGAACCAGTGCTGCTACGGCGCACAAGCAATTGCCGCGTGCGCAGGAAAAACACGCACACTTCTAGATACTAAAGGAGAGGCAAAAACCACCGCCGTGACTCACATCACGCTCAGGGGTGACGAGCTCACACTTCCCCGTAACCAGGTTCTGCCGGTGCCTCCAGTCGCGAGCTGACCGTTCTCGGCCAGAATCCCCTGGTAACCGCGACAAACCCACGGAATCTGTCTGTTTTGCCGCCGGGATTACCACACGGGCGCCTCTATTGAGCTCATTCAGCTGGAGTTATTATCGTGAGGGCGGTGAAAGAGGAGGGAGTTTTCAGGAATTGTCAGGGGAAGCTCGAAGCTGCTCTCCAGCACTTCGTCAACCAGACGGCCTCTGGCGACGGCTTCTCATGCTCCAGCACCGGAACTACTGCTGCCCGTCCGGGCAATGCCAGCGGCGGCACGAGGTCACGGCTCAGAGGGTTTTGAGCGCTATGGCCTGATTTCGACAGATTGCGGTCTGGCACAATTCCAAGGAGATGTTTCGCTGGCTATGGCCTCTTGACGTTGGAACGATTTAGAGAAGAACGAGAGATTGTGTTGCGCCGGAAATCGAGGTACCACTGGCTGGTGACGAAGCACGGCTTCGTTCCGGGTTCGCGGTCGTCGTCCGTCGACATGGCAGACAACAAGACTCTTCCATCCTGCGCGAAACCCAAGGGTCGATACACAACGTAGCAGTCCGGGCCGATAAGCTTTTTGAACAGCGGATAGAGTTGCACGTGCCAGTGGTGGCTAGAGTTGAAATCATAGATAATCGGTGTGGTTTCGTCCGAATCGCCCTGCGCTTCGATCTGCGAGGCTAGCACCATACTTCCATCTGATGACCATGCAATGATCTCGAAAGAGTTCTCCTGCGCCCACTCGTTGTCCTCAGGAACATCAGCGCGTTCTGCGACGCTGACGCTCCGAGGCTGCCCGCCTTGCCTCCGCACATGCAGAATCCACGAGGTCGTACAGTGACGCTGCCTGTCTGTGCCTGCCACACTCACCCGAAGCTCAACTGCCGCCGAGAAGCCCCGTTTGGAGGTTACCCACTTACCAATACCACCGCCTTGCTGCGGCTCTTCGCATAGCGTAGTGCCTGCGTCGGCCAGAGGCTTGCCATCCTGTGCCAAGACAAGGTTCCATCCCAGCAGTAGCATCGCGATACAAAGTGACCTACGCACGATAGGATTGTACGCCGGATACAAAAGGCGGGCGTAGCCATCTGTTAACTGTCGTAATATCGCCATATCACTCATTGATAAGTTCTGACGGCCGTGCGCCCCGGGGGATTGAGAATGGGCGTTCTCTGCCTACTAATCCTTCAGGTTTTTGATAATGCTCTCTTCCGTGTCCTGCATCGTCTTCAAAATGTCCGATATCGTTTGGATGGCTTGTTGCTCCCTTTGCAGCGTGGCCTGCAACTCGGCGTTGGCCAATTGTGTGTCGTCCCCAGTCGATTGGCCCTGCGCTGTAGCCTGCAAACGCTGAATCCTGGACCGCTCGCTCGTAACCCAATCGGAAAGAAGGATTGCCGTAAGGGCATTGAGTTCGCTGCTGGTGGCTCTCTGAAAACGGCCTCGAATCGCAGACTGTGCGAGCAAGCGCAATTCGCTTGAGGGTAGAACCTTTCTGCCGGATATATCCGTGGTGAGCTTCTGCTCTGCTAGAGACAGGTTTCGTTGGGCCTGCGGTGACAGCAGGTTCTTCAATTTCTGGCCTCTGGCTACAGGCTCATTGGCGTTGCTGACTCTGGCGTTCTGTGCTCCTGCACTGCAAATCAGTGCCATTGGCACGATCAGTAGTAGGGCAGTTCTCCGCATGATTACCTCTCCTGTCCCGGCGATTCGTCCAGCACCGGATGGTTTGAATTGTACTGCGCGAGGCCCTCCGTACCGACTCGCTATCAATCGCCATTTCACCAACTTCGTACAATCGGTGCGAAGGCGCCCTGCTCTCTAACGCTTTTTGAATCCGAGGTTACGACGCTTCCGCGATGGTGAACGGGGTACCGCGTTGGCAGTAACAAATTTGTAGGCCATGCCAAGGAGGTCCCGTAACACATCGGGATTGACGCGAGATAGGCGAACCAGAACGGCGCTGTAGTCGAGATAGTGGTCCGTCACGTAGTAAACGTCAGGTGCGGCGGCCAGCAACTCGGAAGATCGTCGAAATCCACCCGAACCATAATTGAGTCCGGTTCTGCCGAACGATTCGCCGGTACACATGCCAGGAGTTTTCCCTGGACCTTAGAGTGCCGGAAGCCCGTACGCGGTGCTCTCCTCCACGCCCGGCAAGGCAAGGCCGATCTTCAGTACCGTGTCGAAGTCAATTGTGATTCTGGGCACAGAATCGCCGCGAAGACGCCTTCACAAATCAAGTCCCTGTAATTATCCCCAAGAACACGGACCCTTTCAACGCAAGCCGGGTAACTGGGCAAGCCGCTCACAATCGGCCAAATGAGTCCTGTCCAGGCTCCATGAGCCCGACACGTCGCCGCCCAATCGCACATACGAAACTAGTCGACGATGGCCTAGAACGGGTTGACCTGGGGAAGATGAATCTTCAGCTTGTAGCAAATGAAGAGAATCAGGATCGCGCCCAGGGTGGAAAAAATGAGGCCGGCGGGATGATATCGATCATTGGTCGGGCGCGAAAACATGTGCGTAACAGCGCCGCCGAGGATCGACCCGATGATGCCGAGCACGATCGTCCAGAAGAGCGTCATATGCTCGTGCATCACCGACTTCGCGATAATACCCGAGAGTAACCCGATGAGAACGTACCAGACCAAGTGAAACATAGTTTTTCCTTTCCGCGTTCGCCAGAACTCTATTGCTGGTCGATTTCTTAAGCGCAAATTATAAGAAGCCAAAGGGTTGCTGACTGAGCTATATTGCACACATTTTGCTGGCCCGCAGCAGAGCGATTTTGAATCGGTATTTGTGAAAGTTTATGAATGATGAAGAGGGCAGGATTCGATGATGTGTTGCTGGGACAATTAGCCATTAGACCAATCTAGCTCTCAGTAGGCGTAACATCCCCATATCACTCGCTGACCCTGCACCCTGGTTTTGAGCGCTATGGCCCGATGACAACCGTTGGTTCTCCGGAGGGCAGCCTGTTTCGTATCTTCCCGGACGACGCTTGATCGCTCTGCTCCAGGCGCTTATGATTCCTTTCATCCGGCGAACCTTCTTTACGGGAATCGAAACACGGTAGTCGAAACACGGTAATCGAAATCATGATCGCACCAGGCGCGGGGCCTTTCCTTCTTTATCGTCGAGCGGCACTTCTTTGCAGCCTAGTGGCGGCCGCTCTCACTGCAGGATGCGGAAGCAGTGGAGGGAGTTCCACCCCTCCGCCCCCGCCGCCCGGGCCGACTGTCTCGGTGGTTGAGTCTTCGGACGATGGCTCGCTGAAGCTG
>Ga0181530_10004092_pt1 | contig 15740 bp, 16 predicted proteins | sample PEATcosm2014_Bin_42_FD_119769 | JGI IMG/M metagenome (GOLD analysis project Ga0181530, IMG submission 119769) | Peatland microbial communities from MTU Mesocosm Facility, Houghton, MI, USA - PEATcosm2014_Bin10_60_metaG | ecosystem: Environmental > Terrestrial > Soil > Wetlands > Peat | place... | reverse complement strand
GCGAACAATAATTGATCATGACATCGAATCGATAAGAGAAGGCCTCTCAAGTTCACCGAACCTCGATTACTTCCACGCCCCAGCTGAATTCATTGCCCCTTACACTTTGAAAGTCCAAGACGAGACGATAAGATCGAACATGATCCTTCTCTCGATAGGTTCGAAGGCAACCATCCCGCCAATCAAGGGATTGGGAGAGGTGGGTTACCATACAAGCGACTCGATCCTCTACGAGACAAAATTGCCGGAGAGCTTGGCGATTGTGGGCGGTGGCTACATAGCCGCCGAGTACGGTCACTTTTTCTCTGCCATGGGCTCGAAGGTCACGATAATCGGTAGGAACCCGCAATTTCTCCCACAAGAAGAACCGGAAATATCTGCATTGGCGAAACAGGAACTCGGTCAGCACGCTACAATCTTGACCGGTTATGAGGTTTTGGAAGCAACGCCTGCCGAGGGTAAGAAGAAGATTGTCGCGGTAAACCGGCACAACGGAGAGAGTACAAGTCTTCTGGTTGAGGAGATTATGGTCGCTGCCGGGCGGGGCCCGACCACTGACCTCCTTCACCCCGAACGTGCGGGAATCAAAACTGACAGTCGCGGTTGGGTTGAGGTCAACGAATTTCTAGAAACTTCAGCGCAGAATGTGTGGGGATTCGGCGATGCTAACGGAAAGTACCTGTTCAAGCACAAAGCCAATTATGAAACTACCATAGTCTACTACAACGCCGTTCTCAAGCGAAAGATCCCTGTTGACTATCACGCTGTCCCGCACGCAGTTTTCTCAGACCCCGAGATTGCTAGTGTCGGACTTCGAGAGAAGGAAGCCGTGGAGAAGTTCGGAGAGGAAAATATTCTGATCGGATTCGAACGGTACGAGGACACAGCCAAAGGTGAAGCGATGGCCGTGAAGAATTATTTCGTGAAAGTGGTAGTTGAACAGGATAGCCTCAGAATAATTGGTGCTCACATAGTAGGGCCCCAAGCTTCAGTCTTGATTCAGGAGATTATCAACCTCATGTACACCCCAGAGCAAAGCGCGCGCCCGCTTCTAGACGCTATGCACATACACCCTGCGCTCAGTGAGGTGGTTCAACGCGCTTTCCAAGGGCTCATGACTCCAAAACAGTACCACAACCAACTCCAACACGCGACGAGCCACAACGAAGATTGAGCGAACTGAACGAACAGGTCATGCAGTCGAGAAACGAGTTGGCGATATCATCCTTAGGATGGAGTCCTTACGACCATCGAATGCTAACGGCATTCTGCCTCCAACCGTGAACCCCATTACAATTCCTTCGTCACCCATAGCAACTGCCGCATACACCCGATCGGTCAAACGACCAGCGATGGGGAGCAAATCCTCAGTCTTAGACCACGAGTCACCCCACCGGTACTGGGCTTCGAAGCTCACTCCGCCATAGTATTGAGCTAGTTTCGGTTTGATATTTCGTGCCTGATAAAGTTCCAACGCCAGACGCTGACCCAGAGGGTAGAGTATATCGTACTTGTCCTCCATAGTCCAAATCACCTTGTCTTCAGGCCAAATCCCTTTGGCAGCCGCCATCTCACGACTAGCTAGAACAACAGTTGTTTCCTGCCCAAAGTGCTTCTCCAAACCATAGAACGGCTCAAGGTCAGTCGCTACCACCAAACGGTCACATTGTATTCGGGCCCGGGACGACTCAAGCGTTACGCCCTCGGGCGCTTCTGTGAATTTTAGCATAGGCGACTTTTCGTAAACTGGTACGTTGAACTTTGTCGCCAGCTCTGCTGCGAACTGCGCGGGATGAATCACGCAACAGATATCGAATGAGAGGCCCGAAGCGAACTTTGTGCCAGTGAAAGACTTCTGAATTTCATCACTAGAGTATTGTTCGGTCTGTATTCCGATGTCTCGGAGAGCTGCGTGCTCTTTTTCAATTCGGAGCTCTTCGGAGTCATTTTTCGCAACCATGATTGCGCCAGTCTTTCGAAAGCCACATGCTATTCGATGCTTTTCTATTAGTGAAACGAGATCGGTGATCGTCTTCTCCGTTTCCTTCCAAAGCGTAGTCGCATCATCCTTCCCGTACCGTTGCACTGCCTCTACGAAGTTACCCCCCGAACCGTAGTATAGAATGCCAGAGCTCGCGCCGGTGGCCGCTGACCCGACCTCTTCTTTCTCGACTACGGCAACCCGGTAACCTGCGTTTTGTAGGTGAAAGCCGCAGGAGATACCAGCGATCCCTGCTCCGACGATTGCGACGTCTACTTTCAGGTCCTTATCGAGAATCGGAAAACGAGTTTCGACCGGCCAGAGAGGATTAGCTTGCATGCTACTTCCCATACCGTCTCGTTCTAATGACTTCCATACCATACAACGAGCCATTAGGTTTCTCATCGGATTGTCAACATAACCCGGCTTGATAATCCCACACACAAGCTATTTGGGCCAGGTAACGTCCTGACCTGCGGGGAAATAGATGCAGGTACCTTTTGGCCGAGGCTCGATGAAGCTGGAGTTCGAAGAAGGCAGACCGCTCGAAACAGTCTCGCCGGCTGATGCTCCTCCTGACACTGACTCGATCCGGCGCTCTATTTCAAATCCCATTGGATCCAAAGACTTAGCCTCGTTCATCTCGGGTAAGCAGAAAATCCTCGTGGCGGTTAGCGACCATACCCGGTCGACGCCTACCGCTGAAGTCTTGAAGTATCTCGATTTAAGAGGTAAAGAGGTTACCACAGTCATCGCGACTGGATCGCATAGAGCCCCAGATCAAAGGGAGTTAGAAGAAATTATTGGGGGGAAGATCCCGCCGTACGGTGGCAGAGTCGCCGTTCACAATAGCAAGGACCCGACTTCACTTAAATCAATAGGAAAGACTAGCAGAGGAACCGAGCTATCCTTCAACTCACTACTGTTTGAGGCAGACGGCATCATTCCGATCGCGTCCGTGGAACCGCATTATTTCGCGGGTTACACGGGCGGCAGGAAATTTCTCCTACCTGCCCTAGCCGGTATCGACTCCATTACCAACAATCACTGTTTGGCTGCCGAGGAGAGTTCGAGGGTTCTAAGGTTGGAGGGAAACCCGGTACACGAGGATTTCATGGAAGCCTTGGAGACGTTTGGAAGATTCGATGACATATTCTCCATACAACTCGTTCTCAACGTGAAATCGCATATAAGCTACTCATCCTCAGGACACATTGTCCAGTCATTCAAACAGGCTGTTGAGTACGCGAGTCAAATTTACGTGCCGAAAATTTCGGAAAAAGCAGACATCGTAATCTCCGTAAACAAACCGCCCTTAGACATCGACCTCTACCAATCCCAAAAAGCGCTCCAAAGCGTCGAACTCTCCGTTAAGGATGGAGGAATAATTATTTTGGTCTCTAGTTGCCGCGAAGGCATAGGCGATAGCAACTTCTACAAACTCCTAACCTCAGAGGGCGGTGGTGGAGGTAAGGAGAACTCGCGTAAATTTGGCTATCATAAGGTGGTGAGATTGGCAAAGCTGCTCAAGAGGTTTAGTGTCTTTGCTGTCACAACCCTTCCAGAATCAGTCCCTAAGGCGATAGGCCTAACGCCTTACCAAGATCTGCAAAAGGCGTTTGCAGATGCCACCAGAATTAAAGGAACGAAGTCTCGTGTTCTCGTAGTATTGGATGGCGCGATCACGGTACCAATGCCCATGACGTAGACACTATAGGCACAGCAACCCCTGCACACCTTACTTCCCTTTGTTTCTCGCACGTTTCCTCTATCGAAAGGGAGGACCTCAACCTCTTCACGGTTTCAAGAACTTGTCATTTGGAACGAAAATAGCCTCGTGGAGTTAGCATCTTGCGATCGATAGTTATTGTGGAGGAGTTTCCAACTATTATCGTGCTCGTCATATCTATCACATGGTCTAACATTCGCTCCAACGTTGTGACCACTGTTTTCTCTCCCTTCCTTGAGTAGGCGGTTACGATGCCTACTGGCGTAGTTAATTTCCTATATTTCATGAGCATTCGGTGGACGAGTTTCAGAGGTTCTTTTCTCTGCCGGCTCTGAGGGTTGTACAGAACCAACACAAAATCCCCTTTTACGGCCGTCTTTACGCGCTCTAAGATCTTTTTTCGAGGCGTCAGTAAATCGCTCAGGCTTATGACTGCGAAGTCGTTCATGAGTGGAGCGCCGAGGCTAGCAGCTGATGCGGTAGCCGCTGTCACGCCGGGGACAATGTTCACTTCAACGTTCGTGCCCAATTTCCTTGCGGTTTCAAGGACCGGGCCGGCCATTCCGTAAACCCCCGGGTCTCCGCCGCTAACTAGAGCTACCCTCCTCCCCTTAGCGGCCAATTTCAAAGCATGTAAAGCGCGGTCAACTTCGTGACCCATACTCGAAGAATGGACTATTGTGCCTGGCCGGATTGTTCCACGGACCTGTTCGATGTAGGGGCTGAATCCTACTATATAATCAGCCGAGCGGATCTCAGCCATAGCCCTGTTGGTTAAGTGATCTATGCTACCGGGGCCGATACCGACAACGGTTACTTGTCCTCTGCTTGGAGAATCACGGTCGCTCTCTTTTGCTCTAGATTTCCTAGTGGCTATTCTCTTTCTCATCGTACGCCCTCCGGTAGATCGTGATTGGATATCATTCGCTGTTCTCCTCAGACAAGCGAGGGGGTGATTTGGGGGTGAGGATGACCACCGGCTTGGTTAAACCCTGAAGTGACAGAACAGTTGGGGCGATGACTATGCCCGCGTCATAGTCTTTTATCATTTGTTTGAGCTGATCGATGTCTGAGACAAACTTGGGATCGACGTCTTCTATTGTTGGGTAAGCTACCCCGCGAAGCGCGGCAACTAGAATCTTGAGGTCGTTTACTATCGCGGAGTTTACTGGAGTGAGGGATTCAAAGTTCACTATGGCCAGATCGTGCTCCTCAGCGATCTCTTCAACAGACCTCCTTCCGAGGAGTTCTGTGGCCGTGGTTATGATCGGTATGGCTCCGATCTCTTGGGCAATAATCTTGGCGAGCCTGTTGGCTCCACCAATATGGCCCGAGAGGAGACTGATAGCGTATTTGCCTAAGTCGTCGACGACAACAACGGCGGGATCAGTCTTCTTGTTGACAATGAGGGAGGCTATGCCCCTTACAACGATCCCGACTGCCATAACCGCAATTATCCCATCGACGTGATCAAACAGTTTGGCGAATAGGTCGCGTGGCCCCCCATCGAAAGGGCAGAACGGGTCTGAAGATAGTTGCCTCGGCGCGTACAGGTTATACTTGATCTGGGCTTTCCCCAACGCGTTCGCGATGTTCATGGACGTGTGGGTGCCCCGTTTTGTGAGTGCGATTATTGCGACGCCTCTTTCGAACGTTGGTTTACACCTTTCCTGTGGGCATGTGTGAAAAGGGGATCGTATAGTTTCGAGCGGCTGAATCCACCTTCGGAGAGGATTCTGCCAACAATGACAATTGCCATCTTGGAAATTCTTGAACGTTCCACTTTAGCGGCTATGTTGTCGATTGTGCCTTTGATTATGGTTTCTTCAGGCCAAGTGACTTTGTAGAGAACCGCGACGGGAGTGTTCCCTGGATAACCGCCTTCTACCAGTTCCTTGCATAATCTTCGAATTTGTCGGACCCCTAAGAATATGACCATGGTAGCACCGTGCTCAGCTAACCGCTTGAGGCTTTCCGACTTGAGTGCAGGTGTTCTACCGCCGGGTCTAGTGATTATTACAGTTTGAGAAACGCCGGGCAACGTTAACTCCTTTCTTAGGCTGGCCGCGGCTGCCAGAAAGGAGCTGACTCCAGCAACCACTTCGCACTCGATCCCCTGCACTTTTAGTATGTCGATCTGTTCCTGGGTTGCACCGTAGACGCTGGGATCCCCGGCACAAAGTCTAACAACACATTTACCGACCTTCACACTCTGCGCAAGTAACCCAACGATCTCGTCAAGATGCATTACGGCACTATCATACTTCTGGGCGCTTGGCTTAGCAGAGTCGAGTATTGAAGGGTTGATCAGGGACCCTGTGTAAACTATTACGTCGGCCTGTTTCAGCAACCTTAGACCCTTCAAGGTCAAGAGTTCCGGGTCCCCCGGTCCGGCCCCGACGAAGAATACCTTTTCCAACTTACGCATCGCTTGGCCTGCGTCGAACCATCATCATTGCGAAGTAATCTTCTGGTAATTTCAAGTTGAGGGCATCCAAGATATTCCCTCGCCAAATTTCCTCGTCAGAGAAAGAGCACCTCTTGGCAATCAGGATCTGTGATTTGTCAGAGAATCTCGCAGATTCTTGCAGGATCTTGATGGCTTCCGGAAGTTTCTTGATTCCTTTGATCCAAACGATATTATCAACTAAGCGGCTTTGTTCTTTCAACAGGTCTGTGTCGAGTTTTGGCATAATAAGAAGAGTTTCTTCTCCGAACGCGAGAGGTATCTGAGTCCTTGCCATACAAGCGGAGAGGGATGTGACGCCTGGAATTATCTCGATTGGAATTTCTGGGTGCTTGATCCTCAGCTCCCTTTGAACGTAGGTGAACGTACTGTACAGACTGGGATCCCCGAGAGCAACGTACGCAACCTGCTTACCTTCCTGAGCATACTTAGCAATTCTGTCTGCGTTTCCAGTCCATGCTTTCTCTAGTTCCGCCTCATCTCTGACCATAGGAAAGACGAGCGTGACAACTTCAGGAGCGGATCGTCTCGCTTCTAACACTGGCTTTGCGATGCCGAGAGCAACACTGTCTGCCGCCGAATTCGGAGTCGGAGCACATACGACATCCGCCTCCTGAAGAACACGAATCGCCTTGACGGTGAGAAGGTCAGGATCTCCCGGCCCTACACCTACCCCGATGACCATGCCGCCTTTCATTTTTGGTTTCACAGCTTCACGCCGGATATTATTGTAATCGGGTTTCTCGCCAACATCATTGTTCCTTGAGGAATTCTCCTGCTTTTAGCAATCGTGACTTGTACGGCTTCGGCATCTTTGAAATTGAGTCTATTCAACTCGGTCAATGCGGTACAACATGTCTCCAGCAGAATTGCGTTTAACACGATGCGCCCTCCCGGCTTCAGCTTTTTGAAAGACAGGCTAATTATTTTCGCCAGGTTTTCTCCTCCAGAGCCAATTAGGATCGCATCAACGGCAGGAAGTTTTTGAAGTGCGCGACTTGCCTCGCCATGTATTAACTGAACCGCGTTTCTAAGGTGGAATTTTGAAAGATTTCTCCGTGTCAATGCAATAGCCTTCTTGTCTCTGTCGATAGCGTAGACTAATCCGCCGGGTAATACTTGCCTTGAGGCTTCAACGGTGAGGCTTCCTGTTCCGCATCCTACGTCGATCACATTATCGCCGGCCTTCAGCCTGGCCTTGGAGATTGTCAGGACTCTGATTTCCTCTTTCGTCATTGGTATTTCCTCGCTGCGTTCAAAGAGTTCATCCGGAATGCCTGGCGTGCGATATTCGCTCATGAATTGCGTCTCCTACTGCATAGAGCCACGGAGTCTTCTCCGCGCCCATGCTCCGACGACCATAATACACATTGGTCCAAACTTCTTGGACGAAAGCATTAGCAGGTCGCCTTCCGTAACTCTTTCGTTAGGGTAGGTGAGGTTCTCGCATACGGCGGCCGGTGTGGTCGGATTGATCCCTGCCTCAATGAGGTACCTTGCAATTTGATCAGGTTGAAACGATCTTGGATCCGGAAGGATCACTGCCAGCTTCCCATTTCTGACGGCTTCTGCCAGCTTAGATTTCTCCGGGCCAGGGCGGCCGTGGAAGCTGATGAAGAGCCCTATCTCGTCTAAGCAAATCTGTAGACGGGAAGTAAGGATCTGAACGGAACTTATCCCAGGGACTATGTCAATTTGAAGATCGTTGGGAGACTTTTCGAGTAATGGTTTCAGAAGACCGAAGAATGCCGGATCTCCGGTCGATACAAATGCAACCGATCCGCCCTCTCGAGCGAACCTCAAGGCTCGTTGGATTAATTCGTCAAGGTTATCGGCTTTGAGAATGCAGGTCTCGCCTTTGATATCCTCCCGAAACAATTCCAGCGCCCTTCCAGCTCCTATGACTAATGATGCTCTACCTACGGTTTCCCTTGCTACAGGAGTTACATATTCTCTTGAGCCCGGCCCGGCTCCAATCAGGATGATCTTCGCCAAAAGTCCAGTCCTCTCGCGTTGGAATCGAGTCCTAGAATTTTGCCGTCGAGGGACACCATCGCGACGCTGACCTTGGCTTCGCCATTTATCTTCTCGGTGACGCGGTCTTTCACTGCATTGGCGATGAGGTTGAAAGTTACGTCAGACAGCTTGAGATTTTCTAGGATCTGTACCATTTCGTCTGTAGTATTTGCCTTCATGATCGTCTCGATGACATCTTTCGGAGCGCCAGCCATGGCAGCGTAGGCGGCTACGACCTCTTTTCTCCCGTCTCCCATGCGATAGTTGGTGTTGAAAATTCCCGCCGCCAGTTTTACAAGTTTGCCGGGGTGACCGAGTATAAGAATCTCTTTCACGCCTTTCTCGACAGCTTTCTTAATCATGTAGCCCATGAAGTCCCCGGTTTCAATGATAGTGTCTGCCGGTGTTTCCAACAGTTGCTTGGCAATACTCTCACCGATATTGCCAGGAACGAGAACCAGCCGCTTATGACCCTGAGCGACCGCCACATCTATCTGATTGACTAGGGACGCTATGAACGCGCTTCGGGAACGTGGTATCACGATTCCGGTGGTGCCTAGGATTGATATGCCTCCCGTTATGCCAAGTTTTGGATTGTAGGTTCTGTTAGCAACCTTGGTTCCATCTGGAACACTTATGACGATTTCCGCTGAGATATTGGAAGGAAGAACCTCTCTCACGGATTCAATAATCATCCTTTTCGGAACCGGGTTTATTGCTGGTTCACCCACTTTGACTGGCAACCCCGGCTTGGTGACCATGCCTACGCCTTCTCCACCTTTGACAACGATCCCAGTGCCTTGGTGAAAAGTCACTGTAGCAAGTATGTCGATGCCGTGGGTAATGTCGTACTTTTCGTCATCGCCTGCATTCTTCACAACACTAGCTCGGGCCGTACCGGGGGCGATGACTTCACACGTCTTAATCGGAATCTCGATCTCTTTTCCCGAGGGAGACCTGATCTTGACTGAGTTGACTGGATTAGTGGAGAGTGCGAGCGCCGCTGCTTTGGCGGCCGCGGCTGCGCACGCTCCCGTTGTGTAACCTGTTTTCAAACCGATTTGCATCTCTCACATTCACCCTTCGGAGCCTAGGTTAGTGAGTCATCGTGAGAAGTGCATTCATGATAGCCACGGCAACAGCACTTCCGCCCTTTGCGCCACGCGAAGTTATGAAAGGAATGGAGAGCTTCGAGACTTCATCTTTCGATTCCGCTGCCTTAACAAAGCCGACAGGTGTGGCGATGACAAGAGCTGGCTTAACAATCCCCTTTTTGACAATATCAACAACGGTCAGGGCTGCTGTCGGTGAATTTCCAACAATGACGATGTCGCCATCCAAGCCCTCTTCCGCGGCTACTCGCATTGCCGCAGCTGTTCTCGTAATCTTCGCCTTGTTTGCTAAGTTTATTGTTCTCTCATCCTCTGTATATGTTCGAACCGTACCTCCAAACTTTTGGATGGCTTGAGCGTTTATTCCAGCCTCGACCATCTTCACGTCAGCGACCACATCAGCACCATTCTTGACCGCCCCAATGCCGGCCTCGATAGCACCCTTGCTGAACGTCAGCAGGTGCGCGAATTCAGGGTCGGCAGTGGCGTGAACAACTCGTTCCACGATCGGAACTTTCAGCGGGTCCATCGTTTCGAGGTCTTTGGCCAAGAGTGGCCGAATGATGCTCATGCTCTCCTCGAAAATTTCATTTCCAGCCTCGTTCACAGACTCGATTCTTGTTCCGACCGCGAAATCTTCGAGTGCAGTCCTTGCCCTATCAAGTAATATGTCGGCAAGCCGCGGGTCCGCACCGATCGGATTACAGTATGCGACTTGAACCTCACGCTCCTTGATGAGCATCGTTCCGCGACTCTGTCCCTTCTTCATTCCCAGCAGCCTAGGAATATCCTCTGTAGTATGTCGGCTGTTAGCAAGTAAGACAGGGACGACTACTACTTTCTCTGCGCCTTCTTCAACGGCACTGGAGACTGCCTCAAGAATAGTCGGGCTACTCAGCTCCATGAATCCACTTTTTACAATCATGAAGGGCGAACGTTTTCTTATAATGGCTGCAAGTTCGTTGACGTTCTCTTTATATGAACTGAACTCGCTGCCGTGACCGGCAAGGACTAAGCCTATACTTGATGTCAGGATGGATAAACCAGCCGAACGCATTTACCTTGGACATTCATTTAATGGTTGCCACCTGTTTCAAAGGGGATTCATGCAAGATCGTCGAGGTTTCAGTGGGGTTGCTGAAGATTCCAGAATTGCAAGAGCCATTGAAACCGGGGAAGAAAATGCAAGAGAATGCCGGTTATGCTTATCGACATAAGTCTACGAGGTAAAACCGTTCTCATCATCGGAGGAGGAATAGTCGGCGAAAGAAAGGCTGCGAAATTCTTGGCAGCGGGCGCTAAGGTTGTCGTGGCCAGCAAGGACTTCACAGAGAGGTTCAAGCAGTTGAGTTCTGACAATAAACTTCAGCTACTCCACGTCGATCTTGAAGTGGCTCCCCAATCTATCGGAAAGTTGGTCTCGAATGCCGACTTCGTTATAGCTGCCACTAATAACCGAGAACTAAACAAACGAATTGCCGAGGAAGCAAAGAAAAACAGAACTCACGTAAACGTCGTTGACAACCCCCACCTAGGCGATTTTACGATGCCAGTCATTTCGAAAGTCGGCGAATTCCATATCGCAATCTCCACAGGCGGTAAGAGCCCAGCAATGTCAAACCTTGTCCGAAGGAGGGTTGAAGGAATCATCCACGAGGAAGACATCATGATGGTTAGGCTACAGTCCTACGCCAGAGAACTCGCGAAGGCTCACATACAAAATCAGCAAGCACGCAAGAAAATCCTGTACACGATTATAGAGGATACGAGGATCATGCGTCTGCTAAAGAATGGTAACTATCAGGAGGCAAAGAACATTGCCAAACAAATCATCAAAGGCCGTTGAACAATTAGAGCAGCTAGGAGAGATTGAAGGAATATTCAATCTCCGCTTCACATACAAGAAGGCTACAGTTCCGTTCCTTAACGCGGTCACCTTTAAGGACCGTCGCAAAGCTCAGGCGAAGATCCGCGCTCTTTGCAACCTGAAGGAACTCGTCGTGCTTCAGACATGCAATCGAGTTGAAATCTTCGCTGCCATTAACCCGAGCGAATCTTGTAGAGCATACGACAGCATGGCAGAATGCTGGCGACGTGAAGTAAAACAGAATCCCACAGTTTTCTACGCAGGCTTGGAAAGCTCTTCTGGTTTGGAAGCCTTGATCCACCTATTCCGCCTGGCGTCTGGCTTGGAATCTATGATCGTCGGGGAAGACCAGATTCTGGGTCAGGTTCAAGACGCCTTCAACGAATCCGAGAAGCTAGGTGTCGTCGGTCCGATCTTGAGGAGAGCTTTCGACAGTGCAATAAAAACTGGTACAGAGGCCCGTAATAGGACAGGACTGAACAAGGGCGCAGTTTCCATTGGTTCAGCGGCTGCGAACCTTCTAGAACAGCTATTAGGAAACTTGGAGGACAAGAAGATAATCGTAATTGGCGCTGGTAAGACTGGAATACTTGTCGGCAAAGCCTTGGCTGTGAGAAAGCCCAACGTAATCTATGTTGCCAACAGAACTTACCAGATGGGAGTTAGGCTTGCGAAAATGCTTGACGGTCAAGCTGTGAGGTTCGATAGGATTAGGAGTTACCTCGCGGATGTTGATGCCGTAATCGTTGCAACCGCCGCTCCCCACGCCGTATTGACAGAGGGACTTGTTGCGGAGACGTTGCGAAGGCGCGGAGGGAAGAAACTTCTCATTATAGACCTGTCCCACCCCCGCAATGTGGAAGAGAAAGTCAAGGCGTTGCCGAATGTTGATGTGCGGAATATCGACGACCTCCGTGGTATAGCTGACAAAAACCTGAAGATGCGCCTTGCAGAGGTCAAGAACGCGGAGAATATCATCGACAGTGAATTGAAAAGGTTGGAAGTGCAACTCAAGTGCGAACAGGTTGAACCGATCATCTCGGCTATTTGTAACATGGCCGAAGACGTGAGGCAGAAGGAACTTGCTAAGGCTCTGAAGAAGATAGGGGAACTCGATCAGGATCAGAGAAGGGTCATTGAAGTTATGACACGCCTCATGGTTGAGCGTGTGCTCATCCGCCTAATTGACAAGTTGAGGAAAGCCGCCATCGCAGGTAACTACCAAATCGTTTCAACAGCCCAGGAGCTATTTGATACGAAACTAGAGGGAGAGGCTTGAGATTATCTTTCCAGAAATGCGAATGAGGACACTACGCTGCAGCGCGATCGCATCAACGTGAGACGATCAACTTCGGATGATGTCCATCGCCGGAACGAGAGGAAGTAGGCTAGCGAATCCTTGAAGAAAGGTAAGGTCTACCTTGTTGGGGCTGGGCCTGGCGATCCAGGTCTGCTGACTCGGAAAGCCTGGGACATACTTACTAGAGCAGATGTGATCGTTTACGATCGGCTCGTCACGAGGCAAATCCTTCAAAAGCTTCCAAAACGCATCAAGAGGGTCTATGTTGGTAAGCGCTCAGCAACCCACTCCATTCCTGGCCAAGATGGGATTCACAGAATCTTGGTTAGCAACGCCGAAGCGGGAAAATTCGTTGTGAGACTCAAGGGCGGCGATCCCTTCCTCCTCGGACGGGGGGGAGAAGAAGCCCAGAGGCTTAGAAAAGCAGGCATTAGCTTCGAAGTCGTGCCTGGAATAACGTCTGCCCTCGCAGTTCCGGCCTATGCCGGTATCCCAGTCACACACCGGGAATACGCATCGTCCGTTGCCATTGTGACAGGACACAAGGCCAGCAAGAAGAAACCGGTAAACTGGCAGAGATTAGCGACGTCTGTAGACACGATAGTCGTTCTGATGGGCATAGAAAACTTGCCATCAATTCTTGAGAGCTTGATCGAAGGGGGCCGCGACGAAGAAACTCCTGTTGCAATAGTTGAAAGAGGAACAACGAGACGGCAGAGGGTTACGGTCGGCACCATCCGGACTATGGCCTCGCAAGCTGTAGAGCGCCAGATTACCCCGCCAGCAGTGATCATCATTGGAGACGTAGTTAGGCTTGAGAAAGAACTCTCCTGGTTCAACACGTAACTACCTTCTACCTCAAAACAGCGGCCATGTAATCTCCGGGACGAAAGTATGAACCGCTAAGCTCTCAAGCACTCTCCAGCCTTGACAAAACCCGTACGTGGAGAGTTGATTAAGAAAGCCGATTATCTGGCTGACCGGCTCGTAAACAGTTGAGATGAGATTGAAAGCAACAGGCAGACTCGACCTTATGGACAGAAGATTGCTACAGGAAGCCCAAGACGGATTTCCATTAACTCTTCGACCCTATGCAAGTATAGCCAAGAAACTAGGAGTTAGCGAAACGGAAGTGCTGGAACGGTTAAACAGACTACACCAGAAGGGAATCATCAGAAAAATAGGGCCCGCCTTGAATCCCGGGCGCGTAGGCTTACGAGCCTCGACTCTAGTCGCCATGAAGGTTCCAGGTAACAGAATGCGAAAGGTTGCGAAGTTGGTTAGCAGATACGAAGAAGTATCCCATTGCTACCAACGCGACAACGAGTATAATTTTTGGTTCACTGTGGCAGCCCATGATGAAGTTGAATTGGAGAAGGTACTGGAAGAGATAAGGCTCGGAGCCAGTATTGCGGAGGACGATGTACTGGATCTTCGAGCTACCAAGATGTTCAAGGTTGATGTCCGTTTCCAACTCGTCTAGTTTCGATATACGTGAATGGCGATGGATAACCTCGACATGAAAATCCTGCTTGCCGTGCAGGATGGAATTCCCATAGTGAGGGAACCCTTCTCCACCATCGCCAAACAACTTGGACTCAAGCCTGAGGAAGTCGTAAAGCGGCTGCAAAGACTCCGGGAAGAGAAGGTCATTAGAAAATTCGAGGTGTTCATCAGGAAGAGAAAGGTGGGAATAACCGCAAACGCGATGGTAGTTTGGATGGTTCCCAGCAACCGTACTCAAGAGGTTGGGGAATTCTTCGCAGGATTCAAGGAGGTAACCCACTGTTACGAGCGTCGGACTGTACCCGACAAGTGGAGATACAACCTCTACACGGTGATTCATGGATTCAAACGGAAGACTGTGAAAGAAGTCGTTAAGAGGTTGTCCGACGCGTCCCAGGTGGAGGATTATTTGATCCTTTTCAGCGTGAAGGAATTTGTCCGACGTAGTAGTGGTCGAGTCAGGCCCGAGGATCTGAGAACCCCGAGGACTAATGGCCGGTTGCTTTCTGGAACTTAAGCAGCCTCAATCCACTTTCTGATTCTGCCGGTGATTTCTGTTTCGGTTCGAGACTGCGAGTGAGTCGGCCGTCTTCAACCGTGCAGCGTATTTCACATGAGTGGCGAATATTGACTTTCTCAACCTCTTCCAAGACTCGATTGGTCATTCTGCCAGTACTGAGAACGAGAACGTTTAGTCCTCTGAGTGCGGCCATGGCTGTGGACCTGGTGACGCCAAATTCAAGATCAACTTTGAGGTTCAGCTTATTTGCTACGGCCCTTGCAACCGTTCCCATTACGCCGACCCTATCAGGACTGAACCTCGTGTAGATTTTTCGAACCTTAGCTAGATCCACATTTCTTGATCCGCCTTGGTTGATGCTTGGAACTGTTACGACCGCTACAGTACCCCGTTGAACATTTATGGTGCCTCTCATGTTGCGAAGTGCGACGTCTTCTCCCGTAGGTGTTTCGGCTATGGCTACTCCGAATGCTTTGGCGTCCTTACGAGCCCTGCTTACTGCACTTAGCACACCATTACTCATTACAAGCCCCACTTCCTCTCCTGCGCTTATTTGCTTGGAGGCTATGGCAGACCAAAGCCTTTCCACTCTCAAGCAGCTGGCCGCCTTCCTAGCCTGTGCCTGAAGGAATTTCGTGTCCGCGGTCAATTTCTCTAGGCCGCGGGGAGTCAGAACGTACTCAACACCACTAAATGCAACTAACCCTTCACCGACCAGTCTCCTAAAGTGCTTCGAAACTGCTTGAACTGTTATCCCCAGCGAATCGGCCACATCTCTTTGTCTCATTCGGGACTGCCGCTGAGCAAGTTCCGTCAAAATTTGAAACTCCGTAAACCATCCAGGCTTCATCGCCGCTCAACCCGCGTTGAATAATGGTTTACGCCGTTTTAAGTATGGCTGGATTATCCACCCGGCTAGTTGAGAGGAAACGTATGCATATTGCAGATGGCATACTCACGCCGGAATGGTGCATCTTTTGGTTTCTGGTAGCAGGAGTTTTCGTATTTGTAGGGGCAAGACAGCTAAAGGCAAAACGCAAAATTGACCCAGCATACATGTCCACGGTCGGCCTCTTAGGCGCAGCCGTATTTGTAATATCCGTTTGGCACATACCCGTGCCCGTTACTGGTTCATGCTCACACCCAGTCGGAACTCCAATGGCCGCAATGATAATCGGACCTTTCCCAACAGTCGTGATATCCGCAATCGCGTTGTTCTTCCAAACGTTCATTGGACATGGC
>Ga0181530_10004088_pt1 | contig 15743 bp, 16 predicted proteins | sample PEATcosm2014_Bin_42_FD_119769 | JGI IMG/M metagenome (GOLD analysis project Ga0181530, IMG submission 119769) | Peatland microbial communities from MTU Mesocosm Facility, Houghton, MI, USA - PEATcosm2014_Bin10_60_metaG | ecosystem: Environmental > Terrestrial > Soil > Wetlands > Peat | place... | reverse complement strand
TCTCAGATATCATCCTGGAGTCGTCGCCCAAGCGTTCGCTACTTTGGCGAACATGTACCCTGGCCGCGTATTCTTGGGGGTTGGCACGGGACAGGCGATCAATGAAACCCCATTGGGGTTCAAATGGCCTTCGTATCGCGAGAGGGCTGAGCGCCTGGAAGAGGCGATCAGCATTATCCGAATGCTCTGGGAGAAGGAGTTCTGCAGCTATCGAGGCAAATACTACCGGTTAAACAAGGCAAATCTATACACGAAACCACAATACCAAATTCCTCTGTACGTGGCCGCAAATGGGGCGAAGGCCGCTGAGGTTGCCGGGCGCCTTGGTGACGGGCTCCTCACACTTCCCTATGCTGAAAGTCATTACAAGGAAGTACTCTTCCCGGCACTCGAAAAGGGGGCTAGGAAGGCCGGGCGCGATCCAAGCAAGGTTCAGAAGTTGGTGCAACTTCAAGTCTCCTACGGCGACGACTATGACAAAGCGCTAAAATCAGCTCGGTGGTGGGCCCCTATGGTAATGCCAATTTTCTTCCACGCAGGAGTATCCGATCCTCGTGAAATCGAGTCTTACGGTCGGCTGATAGGAGAGGAAGGGCTTCTCACTGGATGGTTCATCTCAACGAGCACAGATGAACACATCAAAAATATTGAACGATACATTAAACTGGGCTTCACAAACATTCAGTTTCAAAGTAGCAGTCCCGACGAATCAAAATTTATTCAAGATTTTGGACGAGAAGTGCTCCCTTACCTTAGAGACACTTACCAATCAAGGTAAGAGACGGAAAACAATCGAAAGGTCGTCAAGCAAAACGTATCGTTAATCACGGCGTACCAGCACTGCACTGCCGACAGTGTAACAGAACCCTCGTTGAATTCAAATAGATCACGGTAAGACGGTTTCCTGTTTCAACATTGATTGAAGTAACGGCCGCCGAACCCAAATCAAACGGATCCAGCATGGAGGCGTTAAGGGTTGAATCAGAATCCGCGATCCATTCGAGGTTTGAATCATACCTACATGATGAATCATCCTTTGGCCCCGGATCTGCCACTACCGTTTGTTTCCCCTTCACTGAAGCCCAGGTTTGCCAGTTTCTGAAGGAACGGAACGCAAACAAGATTCCGGTCACCATCTCTGGAGCTAGAACCGGAATCGTAGGCGGCGCTGTACCAATCGGAGGAGCCATCATTTCATTAGAAAAGATGAACAAGATCCTAGGGATCAGATGGAACGAGTTAACACAAGAATGGACCCTGATCTGCCAACCAGGTGTTCGCCTCAGCGAACTACAAGACCAACTCGCTCGAAAGAACTTTGGGAGTGACGCAGCAAGCTCAACCAACTCAGAATGGAAAGATCTGCCGAGATTCCTAAGGGAACCAACGACATACTTCTACGCTCCTGACCCAACCGAGGAATCCGCGTCGCTGGGGGGAACCGTTGCCACGGATGCCTCGGGAGCTAGGACGTATTTCTACGGTCGTACGCGAGCGCATATCCGTGAGATCCGAGTCGTCCTTGCAACAGGAGATGTCCTTGCACTCCGTCGAGGCCAGTATCAAGTTGACTCGACAAAGACGGTCGAAATTAGACGATTTGATGGATCAAGGACGCAAGTACCTTTGCCTACCTATACTCGACCCAACGTAAAATGCGCCACAGGGTACTTCACGCGAGAGAAAATGGACCTGATCGACCTCTTCATAGGTTCAGAGGGAACTCTGGGAGTAGTTACTGAGGTTGAAGTTGCTCTGACTGCTGCTCCCGCTCATGTTGCTATGTTCTTAGCTTTCTTTCCCTCACAAGATGCAGCGGTTGGCTTTGTCCAACATGTTCGTTCATTAAGATTCACGCGGGGACATTTGACACTCCACTCCATGGAGTACATAGATTCCAACTCACTGGATTTACTTCGTAACCTTGCTAAAGAGAACCAAGTGCTCACGGGCATAAGGCTACCAAGAGACAAAACGGAGACCGCGATCCTTTCCGAATTCGCGTATGATGACCCATCCGCTGCAATTCAACTCTTGCAGGCTCCACTGGAGAAATTTGGTTCATCGCTGGAAACAGCTGTAAGTGGCTTCGGAGAACGCGACCGAAATTCTCTAAAAACCCTCAGACACGCGATTCCTGAGGCCATCAACAAGATCGTCGCGCGAAGAAAGAGCAACATACCGGGAATGCACAAGATAAGCACGGACACCGCGGTCCCAGACAACAAGCTCGATTCCCTCGTGAGACAATACGCAGAACGACTAAACGCATCTGGCCTTGAACATTACATGTTCGGGCACATAGCCGAAAACCACCTCCACGTGAACATGATCCCACGCAACACAGAGGAGCTACCCAGAGCCGAAAAATTGGCCGAGGAACTCGCACGAAGAGCCGTAGCAATGGGAGGAGCAGTTTCAGCAGAGCACGGCATTGGCAAGATGAAGAAAAAACTACTAAGCATTCAGTACCCTGAGCAGGCCATAAGCCAAATGCTGAAAACCAAAATCGCTTTGGATCCTAACATGATCATGTGCAATGGAAACATCTTCACGACACTTACGACTTAGCGACGAGAGACGATTAGAATGCACCCTTTTGTGTTGCAGGGCAGATACGTAGGTCTAGCACCGCTAGAGCACCGATATTTGGACGGGCTGCACTGTATCTAATTTCGACCAGAAGTCAAGAACCGGATGGTTTCGGCTAACTGACCAAATCTTCGATTAACGCAATCGTGGCAAGAGATTATTCGCATATTCTGTTGCCAGTTCGAAGTTGTGAATTGCGAAACCGCTTTAAGAATCGTCGTCCCTTGACGAACGCCATGAATCCTGAGACTAGAAGCTGGAGGGGGCTTAGAATCTTGCTAGCATTCACATTGCTTCTTGTAACGCTCCAGGGAAGCACCGGTGGTTACATCGCTGGGTCAGGTAATTTTCCCACGGCTGTTGGCGGATCGGCTAGCGTCGTTGCCTCTTCTTTGGCAGCGGGACCGCCTGTCGTTGCGTGGCACGGGTTTGAAGCGGTGCTGATAATCTTACTCGCTCTCGCGGTGATAGCTTTCTCCTTTCGATATCCGAAAAGGAGTGTCCGGATATTTGCCGTTTTAAGTCTAGTAGCCGCGATCGTTGCTGCGACCGGTGGATACCTCATCGTGTCAGCCGGATCTCCGGCGGGTGATGCCCTGATGGGAAACGGTTTCATTGGAACTTACGCGTTCCTCTTCATGACCCTCTACTTCACGAAATGAACGCTCTCATAGCCGCCAGGTAGCGAAGTAATCTCCTTAATCTCCCACAAATCACCGGCCATGTCGAAAGCGACTACCCTGTATCTACGCTCCATTCCAACAGAAGTAACGTGTCTGAGTGGATGGAGTGGCTCTGAAGATATGGGAGAGCTAGCCCTCGAACGGAAACAAGAATGAAGTGCGAAGAGCTAGTGAAGGGGGTCCCTTGACTGGATCCCCACAAGAACATTGGATATTAACCTAGGAGAAGGGTTTACCTCCACCAATTTGAGCTGCAACGCCCCTCCAGATCCGGATGTCAAACCAAATAGATTGGCAACTGCGGGGTCATCTGATTCTACTTAGAATTCGTGACAAATCATGCGAAAGACACTCCGCCTTCACTAGGTCGAGTCCATATGAGTTCTATCTTTATGTTTTTCTTTAGAAACAAGTCTTCGATTGCTTTCTCGAAATCATTCTTATTCTGATTCTTTATGTCGCCGAACGCAATCAATGTTGGCCCAGCTCCGCTTGCCGCAACTCCATAATCGTACTTTCTTCCTGTCTCTCTCAGTTCAGTCAAATCGATCAAAATTCCCGCTTTCGTGCGCGCGGGTTCCACAATTCTATCATCCAACGAATCTATGATTAATTCAACATCCCCTTCGATGAAACCGCAAACAAGTTTAGCGAGACAGAAATTATTGTACAAAGCGTGCTTGCGTTCAACCGCATCAGGCAATACCTCACGTGCGTATCTCGTGGAGGGCTTTTCTTTATCAGGTATAATCAACAAGCATTCTAATCTTTCAGGGGGAGAGATGCGATTTATCCGAATAGGGTCGTTGCTATAGCTTATCGTAAATCCACCATAAGTGCAAGGTGCGGCATTGTCGAGATGCCGTGAGCCGTCGATGAATTCCTCACCGAAGGCGGCATAGTGAAGTATCTCGTTCTTGCTTAGGCTCAATCTTAGAAGTTCGTTTAAACCAAAAGCCACTCCTACGCTCTCGGCCGCGCTTGCGCCTAATCCTCCCTTATGTCGAATGTTCTTTTCGATTGTTATTCCAAAATTCTCTTTGAACCCAAAATCCTCTCGCATTCTCCTTATTACGGCGCCGAAAATGCTACATTCTTCGTCATCTAGAGCAACATATCGTCCCGTATTTCTGATCGATGTGCTATCAGATTTTTCAATTGTGATTAGATCGAAAGGTCTCTCCAGAGCGATGCCACATATGTCGAACCCGCTGCCTAAATTAGCGGATGTGGCAGGTGCTTTCAGCCTGATTTCATCCATTTTACTGAACTGCTTCGCTCACAGATTTAAATGAAAGCCAGCGCCGTCGCGCGAAAGCTCGCCATCTAAATCACCTGAGTTCCCGCGAAACGTACGAGACACAAGGAGCGACCTTTTCGAAAAGAAACTTACGAATGCCGCAAAAGTAGATTTTGTTAGGCGCTCTATTGCTGCTCCATGCCGCGATAGAGTTGGAGCGCCTCGGTCAGCCGCCTGCGCGCTTCGGGGGTGTAGGGCTCGCATTGAAACATGATGTGCTGCACGCCGAGTTCCGCATAGCCGCGCATTGCCGCTGCGATCTCCTGCACCGAACCTGTCAGGGGATTGTCGAAAAACTTCGGTTTCTTTGCTTGGAGATCTGGGAACCAGAGGCCGATGAGCACCGTGACGCCAAGCGTCGCCGGGTCGCGCCCGATCTCGCGGCACGCAGCTTCGATTTTGGCGAGCCGCTCGGCCATTGTTTCAGGTTTGCCCATATAGCCAGTGTTCCAGAGGTCGGCATACTGTGCGGTTAGCTTGAGCATGCGCGGACCTTCGCTTCCCACCACCAACGGCGGCCCTTCTGACCGCGGACCGCGCGGCACGACGTCGCAGTTTCGCGCTTGATAATACTGCCCCGCGAAATCCACATGCCCTTCACGCAGCAATGGCTTGAGGACCTGCAAGGCTTCTTCGAAGCGGTCCACGCGATGATCGAAGGGCAACCCGAACGCCTGATACTCCGGCTCGTTCCATCCAGCGCCGACACCTAGAATCAAGCGCCCGTGGCTCACCTCGTCAACGGTCGTCGCCATCTTCGCCAGGATCGCCGGATTGCGGAAGGAATTACACACCACCAACGTGCCGATCTCCACGCGCTCCGTCGCTTCCGCCAGCGCCGCCAGCATGGTCCAGCATTCCCAAATTCCCCGGGTCGGCTCACCGGGATTCCGATAGAAGAAGTGGTCAGGGAGCCAGATACTATCGAAGCCATCCCTTTCCGCCTGTTGCGAGATAGCGCGGATTGAATCGTAGGGACGCTTGCTGTTGTTTTCGCGGTCGTTCGCCAGAAAGACCATCAACCCAATCTTCAACGCTTGCTCACTCGAACATTCTCTTGCAATACTGGTAGTGGTGGATGTATATGCGGTCTCTGCTCACTACTGCCACCATATCGCTTACTTTCTTGGTTTTTTAAAGTGAGAAGCCGCGGAAAACGGAAACTCGAACTCGAAGTTTGGTGCGGGGTTTTGGCTTTACACCCTCGTTTGAACCCTCATAACCCGAACTAACCAAGTATGTCTGCGCCGGTGCGCTGTTCCCATTACCCCTCGTCTAATCGACGCTCTTCGCATGCCAATTGCGGCGTTAGACAAACCGCTATCATTGAAAAACTTCAGCGTGATCATTTGCGTTGTCCACTAGATATATCATCCCTGCTGCATCAACGCCAAGACCAGCTCGTTCATGAATTGGTGAACTCAAACTTTCAAGGGTATTGATCGGAACTGCCCAACTGTCGTATTTGTTAGCAGCAGTATTGCCAATGCTGCCTGATGGGGTCGTGTTGAAGGTGATGGTTTCCAAGCATGCGGCTGGATATCCACCGATGTAGTTGATAGTACACGTGGAGCCGTTCACATTAATCTGACCTGTTTGTGGCGAAGCATAGTATCCTCCTGGTAGGGGATACGGAGTCACTGTAAACTCATATGCCCCGGACGGAACCCCTGTGAAAGCGACTTGGAGTATCGTGTTTCCTGGAGAGTTCGAAGACTCAGTCCTAATCTGTCCGTTACCAGTAGTAGGAGTCAAGGTGACTGTCCAAACCAAACCTAACGTATTTGTCGGTAAGTCTTGCCCTGAAAACACCACAGCGTACGTAGTCGAGGTCGGGGTGAGTGTAATTCTTATGACTCTGGTCTGCCCGTTTGATACTGTGCCGCTTCCGCTATTAGCCTGATAGCCTTGTACGCTAGCCGAAACAGTATACGCGCCTACTAAGACCCCCTGAAAGGTGTACTGGCCCGAGGAATCTGTAGTACCCATCAGAAGGTTCTGGCCGGAAGGCGCGTTAGTCATTGTGACAGTTGCGCCACTGATTGAGTTACCTGTTGACTGCGATAAGACCATAACCTGCAAGTTGCCCTCAGTCGGAGAGGTCGCAAAGTTCGCTGTGATCGTGCCTGGACCATTTATGGTCGCAGATGTTGACGCTGCTGTCGATCCCGATATCGAGATGGATGATGTGGAGCTAGTCCACGATTCGAAGGTGTTCCCGGTTCCAGGAAGAGCACTGATAGATACTGTCGCACCTTCGTAATACAAGACTCTCTCCGAGGTAGACGTAGGAGATATCCCAGCTTCTCCTCCTCCACTCGGAGTCACCGTCCCCGCTCCTGAAGGATTTACTACGAATGTGACGTAATAATTGGGTTCGTAAGTTGCAATCACGTTTCCGCCGCCTGATGGCACAGTAATTGTTCCCGCCCGCAGCGTGGAGAGCCCGGAAGTCGTCTGCCAGACATCTTCTTCTGTGCTGCCTGCTTGGATTTCGCTATACCAGCTGAAGGAGTGCGAGGAGTCGATAGTCCAAGGGAATTGAAGTGGAAGCTGGGATACGCTGTATGATGTGCCATCTACCATGAGTGCAGGGCCTGAAGCTGATGAGCCTAGACCCGATGCAGAGAAGGTGACTGTAGTTGCTTGAGGTGGTCCAGTCGTACATTCGTAATTTGAACCGCCGGCACTTAGTGAGGGATAATTGATGAAGTAACAATAATCGTTCAAATCCCAATTATAGACTGCTGTGTTTGTTGGACCGACCTTGAACTCTGAGCCAAGGCTAATTTGATCTAACCAATAGTTGCTAAGGCTCGAAGCACTCCAGTACTTACTAAACTGACTGTTCGTCGTTAAGGTCGTAATCATTTGATTTACTATTTGCGTAATATCGACACCGACTGAACCTGAACTAACTGGATTACTTAGAATGAAATCAATAGTGGTCTGCTTGTTACTAGATTGATCACCGTTTGATACCCAAACATTCCATGTTTGTGTTTGTGGAGTGTTGTCACCGTTAAGCAGAGTCGGAAGCGGCACACTGCCAGCTGATTCCGCCCACGACGTCTGCGGTGCAATTCCAGGGGTGTAATCAGTCCAAATCATGAGTTCGAGATCTCCTTTGCAAGGGAACGAACTACCACTATTCGCACATTTACCTGAGGTAGTTGGGTAACTTTGGCTTATCCAAATATCGTAAGCAAAATCGAAATCTGGTGAAGCTGAAGTCGCACTTATCTTGTAATCAGCTACCGAAACTAACTCCGGAAAGTTGGCCAACTGTATTGGGAAATTTAGCGAGGGGCTATTGAGTTGTGAACTCCCGTCACCGAATGGAGAGTAGCCATATGCCACATTCGGGTAACCGACAACGCTTGGTCCATATGAACCGTAATTTACACTATTGAAATCCACGCTAGTCGTCAGTGGATTTTGAGAACCGCTTTCAGAGATTGTGACTTGGCCTTGTGAACAATCGCTTGTGACTTGGCCCTGTGCGCACGCGGACGCAATGTTCCACAAATCTCCGCTAACCTGGACGCTCGGAGCGGGACCTAGAGCAACCCAGGTGGAAGGGTTACTGGCATCCCACTCGGTTTGGGAGAGAGATCCGTAAGGGATCAACGTAAGATCCGTTGCAGTTCCGGCCGAAGGTTGGAATGTCACTGTGATCGGTTGACTCTGCACACCGCCTGAACTGGCTTGAACCGTTACGACGACACTCGTTGCAACGGATTCGGATAGGGTAAGAGTGGACGTTGCCTGACCATTGCTGCCTGTCTTGACTGAGGCTGGGAGGACTCCTGGACTTGAAGCGGTTAGGGAAATAGGAACTTTTGGCAGAGGGTTCCCGTTCTGGTCCGAAGCGATCACCGTAATGATGGAGCCCGATAGACTCGTAGTCTGCGTCACTGTCGATGGATTAGCTGATATCCGAATCATTGTCAGTTGTGAGGTCGTGATCGAACTTCCGACAGTTGTAGAGTATTGTGCTGGCCCATTTTCATTCGGCCCCCAGACGCTTACAACTATCGGGTCGCCGGCTGCGATGTTATATGCTCCTGCACCATTCGTGCCGAGTTGTGAGCCGAAGCCGCCCAAGATAATTTCTGTATTGGACCAGCTTGTGATATAGATCCCAATTGAATCAGTGTTGCTGCATGTTTCTCGTCCGGCGGACCAACTATTGCTACCCGGTCCGCTGTCGATTATTGCCAATGAGGGGGTGTCCACATTACAGGCGTTAGTGTCCACGGACCCATCACTTGCTGGGACCGGAACCGTTTGAGGAGGGGTAGTACCGAAACCTGAACCAGTAATTGTGATGGTCTGCGTGTTAGTTGCCGTTATGGTGCTTACGGAGGTTATAGTGGGTGCGGTTGTAGATGTGGTACAGGGAGAACTTTGACTGTTGATTGTGATGGTGACGGGTTGTGGGTTGCCGTTGTTTACGTTAACTTGACCCGATGAGGGCGAAGGACAGTAATAGTAGGGTTGTCCTTGCGGCGTTACTGCTACTGTGTACGGGTAGTTTCCGTTCGGCTCAGTGAATGAGATCGCGTAATAGCTTCCCTGAGAACTCTGCATAGGCTGTCCATTAAGAGTAACACTCCAAACCTCACCACTACTCGAATCCAATCCTTGCTCCTGAAATGTCACAGTGTATTTTGGACTTGAGCTTGGGGTTCCGACAGTTGTAGAGTATTGTGCTGGCCCATTTTCATTCGGCCCCCAGACGCTCACAACTATAGGGTCGCCGGCGGCGATATTCCAAGTTGACGCACCATTAGTGCCAAGAGAAGTGCCGAACCCATTTAGCACTATTTGCGTGTCTGACCAACTTTGAATGTAGATGCCGATCGCATCAGTGTTGCTACATGTTTCTCGTCCGGCGGACCAACTATCGCTACCGGGTCCGCTGTCGATGATTGCCAACGAAGGAGTGTTCACGTTGCACGCGTTAGTGTCTACGGAACCATCGCCAGATGGAACCGGGGCCGTTTGTGGAGCCGTATTGCCGAAACCTGAACCTGTAATCGTAATAGTTTGAGCGTCAATTGCGGCTATGGTGCTCACGGAAGTTATAGTTGGTGCAGTTGAAGCCTGAGGATCATCTAGTTGACCATTTACGCTGGCAGGCCAATTTACGTCCTGCTGGGCAGAACCGGTATTACCCGTATTGTCGTACGCGGTAACTGTAACTGTGTATGGTCCGGATTGCGAGTATGCGTGGTATCGTACGTCACTAACTTCCCTCAGTGTCGAGAAGGGGACGTCTAAGGTTGAACCGTCTCCGAAGTCCCAATGCAGACTCGTTATCCAAAGCCCGCTGGATGTCTTTGCAGCTACGTTGAATTCATAATTCGTAGGATATGCTAGTGTCAATTGTGGGGTGCCCTCAAACCAAACCTGCAACGGTTGGCTGGCGGCTCCAAACGACGAGGCTGGATGCACAGCAACGCTAAACCCTGGCACGATCGAGGAAAATGTGACAATCAAGATGAGAAACGAAAGAGCGGCGGATGAAAGAAACTTCAATTCTAATCCGTGCAGGGACGGATGACGAGAAGATACAACGGCAACTGTTAACGAACCAAGCAAAGCACGGGCTTTCAGATGTCCTGATGTACCATCTAATGAGTATGGGTTGCCATTGACGTACTCAAGAATTTGTCAAATAACATAGCGACCCTTAGAGGTTGTTTAAACTTTGAACTCACCGAGCGCTAAGTTGGCATGGGAATTCGCTGCGCACGCATGTTGATACCAATTTAGCGTGTGGAAATGCTCAATTTCATGACCACAGGCGCGAATGTGCTTCAGAAGTTACCTACGTTATCGAGTGTCAAGTGTCCTCGGATGCTTTCGTTTCGCGGAAATATGCATCAGCCCGTCAATAATGGGCTAATACGCCGAAACGTGGAATGATTCCTGGAGAAGTTGCCCCGATGACCAGTCACGCGTCAGAGCGAATGGCGAACATTACAGCTACGCTAACCATCCCGTTGCTTGAAATCATCGACGAACTAGTTCACGAAGGCAAGGTTCCATCGCGCTCGCATGTTATACGTGAGGCAGTGAGGAATTACCTGAAAACCTTTGAGTGAACACACCTCGGAAGTTTTGATTCGTAGCGAGTACGTTACGGCACCTTAACACTCCCCAATTGCGCGTGAATGAAGAAAAAAACTAGAACGTATGTTATGCAAAATATTTTATAGAAAAATAACGTGGCTCGGTGGAATCCGAGGTCAAGTCGCTGGTGAAGTTTAGTGGTTTCCAAAACAGAGATAGTTGCAACGAGCATCACGGTACAAGAACCAAGCAAAGAACTTCATTGTGAACATGAGTATCAATCGAACAAATGGAGATGTATGAAATGCGGATACCAAATCCCACCTGAACTTATTGCAAGAATTGCTGAAACCGGTTCAGGAAAAATAATGGCTACGCTAGTGTATTGAGAGCGATTTAGTAAAGCTTAGGAACGAAATACGTTTGGGTATTGCCTAAGCGGAATGTACGATTTAATCCTTAATGCTTAATATTCCTTCCAAGAGAAATGAGGGGCTCCCATAATTAAGCCACCAAATGACGTATCGAACACTTTCTGAGTTCACCGCTTTACTCTAGTAACGGCGGTGGGTTACGGGGCCGAGATGGATTTGCGGTAGCGTGGCATAGTGTTAGAAAAATTCGAAAGGATTGCCTTAATTTCTGGCTCATGCTTTTTGAAGAAACCGTCTATTGCTTGTTCTCTTTTCCTGTATCGGTCTAGTAATCTTAAGTTGAGTTGTTTGTTTGAAGCGTTTATTTCGTGGCTCACTTGGTCTTCGATACGGCTAATGTCATCTTTAACCTCTAATTGTACGATTTCTTTCAGCCGTTGCAATCGCTCGCCTAGGGTTTCTCTTTCGTCGTTGTTCAGCACCAACTTGTAGTTGGATGCTGTTCGGTGTACTTGTTCCCATAGGTCAACTTCAATATCAGTTAGAGTAGACAAAACACACTACACTTCAATCCTGCGTGAACGTCTCATAATACTCTTGGCCTAACGAGCTTAACGTGGGTTGTTTCAGATTCTTACTTTTGTTTCGTGATAGTCTTCCGTCTGATTACTCCGTGTCCGATTATCATGAAGATTGCGAGCAGTGATAGGCCTAATGGGTACTCAGGAATCGCAGGTGAAACTGTAAGTGAGTCGCAAAGGGGTGTCCTGAATTCCGAAGATATACCGTATGACACGTCGTAGGCGTCTACACTGTACGGGCCAGTAGAGAACCCGCCTGTAGCAGTAATGCTGTAGACCCCTGCGCTATTAGCTACTCCCGTGAAGAGCGATGGAACTGGAGCGAAGAGTCAACACCAAAAGCCGAAATGTCCTAGATACGTCCGGGTGTGGAGAATGAGCGCTCTACTGCGCTACATGATCGTAATTTGAACCGGTATTGTATGCCAAGATCGTGAACTTGTTAGCGTAGTTTTGTCTAATGGGTTTACTGTGGTTTAGCGGTGTCGTTCGGCGGCGTTCGTTCCAAGGTTTAGCAAGTGAAAGCGGCGGCCACTTCGATCCAATTGTCAGCTGTTGGGATGGTCGCCGGAAATGTCGTGGTCGTAGCGGCGGGGACGACGCCGGAGGTTGAATAAATGCTAAAATTGTATTTATCCCCGGGGAAAAGGTATGTGAAGCCATCGGCCGGGGAGCAGGGAAGCTTCTGACAATTTGTCGGCGTATCTGTACCCTCTGTGCCAAAAGTAGCGATGAGAAAATAGCCCGAGGTTGGGCAAGATGTTGTCCCTATACTACTAGATGTTGTCTCTATAGTACTAGTCATACTACTGCCCGATGCTGTACATGGTTGGGAGGTTGTGGGGATAGTTATTCCCGACACGTCGAACATATAGAAATCGAAAACTATGTCGTTAGCGGCTGTCTGAGGCGCAGAGTTTAAGTACACAGTAACCGTGTCCTTGCCGCTCGAAGGAACGGTGGCATAATAGATAGCGGAACATCTGTTTAAGCCAGACGATGTTCCCCAAGTGAACTGTGAGCCACACTTTCCGATCGCCTGTATATAGGATGAACCAAGGGAATCTGTGATCTTAACACTGTTCCAGCTGTTCGTTGTCGTAGGGTACAATAGATCGGCGTATGTATCAAGAGCCACGACGATTACATCTCCCTTCGACACTGCCGAGAAGGTCGCTGGTGCAGTGGAGCAGGGGTAAGTAACACCTGCAAGTACGTATTCGTAACTGCAGGTGTTACTAATACCACCCGCGATAGGACCCTGGCGGACTTGCGGGGCGGTAGTCCACGATGAAGTTACGGTTACTTGGGCGCATCCTGTTCCAGCTATCGAGAATGTAAAAGTCGGCGTACTGCCAGAAAAGAGGTTTATGCAGTTGTTCACCGTGGCTCCACCGGAACCTGATACAGTAGCCGGCCAAGAAGCAGAAGCAGACTGGCCTGGCGTTAACGCAGGAATAACATTACACTCCCAAGTCCCCCCGTAAACACCGCAATCACTTGAACTCCACCCACCCGTATAGGAGATACCCGGGCTGTCGGCTCCAGGAGCGGACATGCCGGCTACCGGCTTATCCTGTATCACCCACCCATTACCCGACTCCTGCGCACACGGTACACTTGCGAAGTTCGTGACGGATACGGTCACCGTGACCACTGTACCGGATGCAACCGAAATTGTAGTCGGTGGATCTTGCATACCGTTGTACGTAATCGTCTTGTTAAACACCAAGTCACAGAGTGCGGAAGTAGTAGTTACAGTGGTGACTGTGACTGACGCGCAATCGGAGCCCGTCTGCGGGGGGTTAACCCCGAATGAGAAGTTCGCGCAGTTCAGGTAGGAGCCGGCCGCTGATGCGGTGGCCGTTATGGATATCGTGCTGCTCGAATTTGGCCCGATGAAGTATGACTTGCAGGTCACCGTCGATAGGGTCGTCTTGCACGTCCAGCCGATGCCGCTCCCCGTAGGGTTCGAGAAGCCCGATGGGAGAGTGTCGGTGACCGTGGTCGGCGCAGTGTAGGCGGCCATGTTTCCGCACGGGCTGGTCCCGGTGTTCGTCACGGTCACCGTGAAAGTGACGGTCCCGCCTTCCTGCACGGAGCTGGGGTCGGCGGTCTTGGTGATCGACAGGGCGCATCCCGTCGGCGTTGATGTGGGGCTTACCACTTGCGATGTGGCGCAGTATTGATAGCTCGGATAGTCACTGTACTGTGCCGTGGCGCAGTTATAGACAGTGCTTCCAGCCGCGCCGGTCACAGTGGCGGAGATGGTCATCGTCATCGAGTATCCCGCCGGAAGCGAACCCGCCAGTCCAGTGGAACAAACCGCGCCGGCGGCTTTCAACTGGCAAGTCCAAAGCGAAGGGTCACTGGACGTTGGAGCCGCGGTGAACATCATGCCCGCCGGAGTGGGGTCCTTTACTTTAACGGGGCTAGCGGGGGCTCCTAGGATGCAGGGGGTGGTCCCGATGTTCCTTACCGTTATAGTCACCGTGGCCGACTGGCCGCTGACCAGCGGATTTGGCGACATGGACTTGTCGACTGAGAGATCGCAAAACCCGTTGTACGATGCAGACGCCGTGGTTTGGGGTTGAAAAGTCGCGGTGGGTTGGAAGGTGGTTGCAGGCTGAGGCTGGAAGGTCGCAGTGAGGCTCGCGGAAGGGAAAACCGTTGCGGTTAGCTGCTGCGGCGAGATGCCGGAAGCCACAACGCTGCTTGGTAGTGAGCTAGAACTGGAGAGAAGAATGAAGACGCAGAACACCAGCAGTAGAACAGCGGACTTGCTCGGCAATTAAAACGGCATCTCCGCAAGATGGACGACGAGAATTAACCCAGACCGTGAACTTGTTAGCATAAGTTTGTCAAATCGTTACTGTGGTTTGGGGGTCTCTCAATGCACCGCTTTACATTTATGGTTATGCTTTTCGGCGGTTACGTCCAATTATCAAGTCGAATGAATCCCAGATTCTGAATAGTATTAGTTTCGGTCGCTACTGCCTCTAACTTATTGTTACGTCGTATGTTAACTAAGAACTACGGGCCCATCGAGTCTATGTTCTGCCCTGAATGTTCCGCTCCGTTAGAATTAGAATCGTTAACTTACACTTGGCACCAGGAAAACATGGAAGCTAACGTAACCTACCTTTGTCCGAAATGTAAGCTAACCTTCGATAAGGAAGGAAACCGGTTAAGACGCAACCTAACGGTGGAGGAATTAGGATTATGACGGAAGAACTGTGTCCGTGGTGTCATGGGGTTGGCGGCCAGTGGGAAGTTGCCGTAACTAAAACTAGAGATATTCAACTCTTTGAGAACTGTAGAATATCTCTAATGACCTCTCGTTCTACTGTGATTCTGTAACCATTCGTTTATCATAGTCGCGAAACGCGTCGTACTTCGATTACGGTCATGTCAATTGTCATGATGAAGGAATCGATAGATAGAGAGCGTTGTGAACATGAGTACGCCGACGATAACACTTGGAAATGTGAGAAATGCGGTCACCAAATCCTGCCCGACATCATGGGAAAGATCGCTAAGATCGGTTCGGGAAAAATAAGGTCCACAAACGTGTAACTAGAGCATGATTTGTGAGAAGTTGGTTCAGAAATGAGCGGCCAAGTTAAGATCAAAGCTGTTGAGGTTGCCTCATGCCCACAGAATTCTCGGCGTCATGTGCATCAACTTCTCCATCCAACAGATACGGCTGAGCACTGTTCCTCATCTGATCGGGAGGTTTCTCCATCGGACACAGAGAGAATCATGCTTGCCGTGGTCGAGTCCAGACCAAATATGTTTACAAGTGCCAAAGAGGTTGCGCGGAGGATGTAATGGTTACCGTTGCGCGTTAAGGGCGTAAAATTCCCTCATCTGGGGTTTACGCTGCTGAAGCATACGGTCCTCGATTCTAGGTACAAGTTCTCCATTAGCAATGGAGTACCGCTCATGGCACCAGTCACAGGTCAGCCAATCGTCTAAAGGCCCACCGCAACGCGGACAACGACGATTACGGATAGGGCCGATTTCTGCCTCACGCGTCGCAATGAGTTCAGCAACCGGATCTCGTTCCTCTCGTTTCTCCGTCACCTTGCCGTCCCTGAGGGTGTATTCTCGGTGGCAGAGGTCGCATTGA
>Ga0181530_10004086_pt1 | contig 15749 bp, 13 predicted proteins | sample PEATcosm2014_Bin_42_FD_119769 | JGI IMG/M metagenome (GOLD analysis project Ga0181530, IMG submission 119769) | Peatland microbial communities from MTU Mesocosm Facility, Houghton, MI, USA - PEATcosm2014_Bin10_60_metaG | ecosystem: Environmental > Terrestrial > Soil > Wetlands > Peat | place... | reverse complement strand
CGCGCGTCTGCGTGACGGCTTGAAAATCAAGCACCGGCGCAATGGGTTGCGGCACAGCTACATTTCTAGTCATTACGCCGTGCATGCAGACGAAGGGCTGACGGCCAAACTGGCCGGAAACAGTCCGCAAATGGTGCATAAGAACTACAAAGGCTTGCTCACGCGGCAGCAGGGGGAAGCTTGGTTTGCCGTCTCCCCGGCCCAGCCCGCAAACGTGATCGCGCTCCAACCCGCAGAGGCGACGCCGTGAACCGCCGAACCCGTCAACGCCTTGGCAAGGCCGAAGCGAAGTGAAAGCACGAGTCATCAAGAACGAGCAGACAAATGGCTGTGGCACGGAGATCGAAATTTCAAAAGCACAATAAAATGTTGACCAGTGAAACTTCCGACACCCATTGGACTTCTTCAGCAAAAAGGCGTCATCGGAGAAATACTCCGCCAGATGCCGAACACTGCGCTGCACGAAGCAGAGAAACAGGCCGAGCCGTGGTCTTGGCTTGCGAAGTACGTTAAAAATAATCCGGTTGAATGGTGGTTTGAAGGCCCAGCCTGGGACCACCGTTCCGATTGCGAACGGTATGAACGAGAAGGGTTCAAACGGACGGGCATTGGCGTTTATTCGGCTCCTGCGGCGACCCGACGCGAAACGAAAATCCGCGAGGTGTGTTTTTTTTATCACAAGTACGACACAAGCAAGAGGGTCAAGCGTGTAGTCATGGACGCCCCTTGGCCTGACATCGTTCGCAGAACATTCGAGGCGGCAGCGAGTCAAGAGAGGGCTTGTCGCCGTCTAGCGATAATCGCCCGTGGCGGAGGCTCGATTTCAAGCACCTGGCATGACAAGCTCTGTGACGCACAATACAGAGGCGACCAAAAAGCGGTGACTCACTGGGCAGACAAACAGATTGCTGCAATCTTGAGCACAAAGGTTGGGAGAAAGTGGCTATTAAAAGGCAAACCATTGAACAATTCACTGAAAGCCCCAGACGAACCAACGCGAGAATATGCACACAGAAAATATGAAGAACTTTACATCGCCGATGTCCGCCGGTTGGGAAGGAAAAAGGCGGATGACAAATGGAAAGGTGAGAAAGTGTCAGGATTTAAGCTTGAGAGCAACGGGGACAAAATCGCGGTGGCACTAACCCTGTCTTGGTTGGCTGTCGGACACAAAGGGTTCCCCGGCCTTTGCTTTTTGTCCGATGAAGTGTTGGCACAGCTTTTTGGTCACACATTGCCGCTTCCAAGCTTGTTGTCTGACAGAATCCGAGGTGGGAAGTTCATCTGGGCAATTCGCAAACGTATGGGCTTAATCCAAGCGGAAATTCTGTTCACCGGGATCGAAGAAGTTGGCGACAGCAAATGGGCAATACTTGATCGAAACGGAACGAGAACCCATTGGATTTCTCTCCGTCCAAACAAGTCGCTTCCACCGAAGTTGTAGGACGACGATACCCGGCGGCTGGTGCAAATTTGTGCAATGAAGAAGATTGCATTGCACGAAATCGCGCCGCCAAGCGAGGCGGAGTTTATCAGCAGAACATTACCTGCCCCACCGTCCTCGGTGGGCTTCAAAAGCGAGGCAGAAATTCTCCAATTTGTTCCCGTTTGTCGCAGGACGTGGTGGGAGTGGAAATCCAAAGGGATCATTCCATACATAAAAATTGGACGCAAATGCCTGTACGACCTCGAAAGCGTCAGGCGTGCGCTCCTGAGAATGCAACGCGGGGGTGAGCAATGAAACCGCAAGAATCGTCGCGCCCCGCCGCGACATCCAGCCCCGCCGATACGCTCGTGGCCGATTTAGAGCAGAAAATGGCACTGAAACGCGCCGGGCGGCTTGCCACGACGCCGGACAGGTGGAAGGGCCATTTCGCGGCTGCTTGGTCGTTGAAACGCGCGCCCGGAGGGGTTCAGATGACTTCCTGCCCCCCACGACGAGCGATACGCGCCTTTTGCCTCGAATGTTGCGGTTTTGACACGCAAGCAATCACGGAATGCACCGCCTATGCCTGCCCGTTGTGGAATTTCCGGCCCTTCAAGGGAAAGGCGGAGACGTAAGAAAAATCGCGCCGCATCCTGCCCGGATTCAACGGCGCGACAACTTCTGATGAAAGAACCTTACTCCATCCCCGCCGCAGGTCAACCCCGCCATTGTGCTATCTGCCCTGCCGCTGGCACCGGCGTCCATTCTTGGATCATGTCCGCCGCGCATCACTGCCGCCACATTGGAATGGCCGAGGCCGAGGCCGTTCAGTTCATCGCGGCCCGAATCACGCGCCCGGCGAGTCCCCCCAACGAAATCGAAACCGCTGTCTCGAAAGCCTATCGAACAACCGACTTTCGCAGCAGCCCACGCTATTACTCGAATGCGACAAGAACGCCGCTGCCGCTTGCTGAAATCAAGTACGACGAGGCCAAGCTCCGCGCCGTGGCCGCGAGGATCAAAGCCTCGGCAAGCTGGCGTCACTGGCTTTGGGAGCGGTCCCCAATGCGCCCGGAGACTCAGAACGCAATTTCATTTTTATCCCGGGTCTATCGCCCCGGTGAAACAATTCACACCTTCGACAAGTTTGATGGAATCGAAGGCAAGCGCCCGCGCTGGAGTTTCACGATCACCAACCCGATGGACTGCCGTGTACCGGCAGAAATGCGGGAAGGCGGCAGATTTCAATCCGGCGTTTGGTTCCTTTGCAATCCTGTTGATGGCCTGTGGCACCCGAATCCACGACAGAATGGTGAACCGTCATGCCGCAGCGAAGAATCATTGACCGCATTTCGCTACGCCGTGCTCGAATCCGACGTTGCGCCCGCTGATTTGTGGCTCGCGTTTATGGTTCAAATCCCCGCCCGTATTGCGGCCATCTACACGAGCGGCTCGCGCTCAATCCACACCCTTGTTCAGATTGATGCCGGGTCGAAAGTGGAGTGGGACGCGACAGCAGGACGATGGAAACGGCCATTGAAGGTTCTTGGCGGCGACGCCGGATGCTTGTCCGCTGTGCGCCTTAGCCGCCTGCCCGGTTGCGCCCGACCGGAGAAATGCGGTTTCCAAAAACTTTTGTACCTCGCGCCTAATCCACCATTTGCCCGCCTGATTGACCTGCCTTTGGTTCATACTCGATTTGGGATGCTGCAACGCTGGCGCGGATTTTGTCCTCGCTGGAATCCCGACGTGGAGGCTGAACAATGAGTGACCCAGTGATGATCGAGGTCCCCACCACCGCCCGGATGCTCGAATGTTGTGCTGGCGTCGCTGCCGATGGACACGAATTGACAAGTGCCGCGAAAAAAACTGAAATAGCTGCCGCGTCGGACGAGGATTGTGTGCGCCGACTCACTCAGACAGGCGAGGACATTCAGAAGGCGCTTGAGTCCGCGCCGGAGCAATGGCGCGAAATTGCAGCGAGGGCGCGGGCGGCGCTGGACTCCATTGAGGGCGACACTTGCGACACCTTGATTGCCACTCCGTGGATTGACGCAGGAATGACCGCCAGCGATTCGGACATTTTGCTTGGTCCTGGCCGGTGGTTGACGCGCGGATCGGGCGCAATGCTTATTGGCTACACCGGCACGGGGAAATCCACGTTGACCGCGACATGGTCGTTTTCTTGGGCCATAGGGCGACCATCTTTGGGCATCCACCCGACAGGGCGATTGCGGAGTCTTGTTTTTCAGGCCGAGGATGACGCGGGCGACTTGGACGCGATGGCCAAGTCCATCCTGGCAGAATTGCGCCCTTCTGACGAGGAGTTACAGGCCATCCGCGAGAATGTCTTAATCATCACGGAGACGGCAATAACGGGAATTGACTTTTTGCGGAGACGAGTTGCGCCAGCGTTGATCAAATTTCATCCAGACATTCTTTGGCTTAACCCGCTATCAACGTATTTCGGGTCTGATTTGAACGATCAAAGAGAAGTCGCCCGGTTTTTTCGTAACACGCTGAATCCGCTTTTGTTCAAACACCGCTGCCTGAATTTCAACGTCCACCATTGCCCAAAACCCACCAAAGAGCGTGAGGGGTGGAAAGGGGGCCAATTGGCCTACTCCGGGGCGGGCAGCGCCGACCTGGCGAATTGGGCACGGGAGATTATTACACTCCGCGAAACATCGCCCGGCCTGTTCCAGATGGCCGCGACGAAGCGATGGCGTAAACTAGGGTGGCAGGATGCAGAAGGGCGGCCAACGGCCATCCGGCAAATCGCGCAAGACCGTACCGGCGGGCAGGTATGGCGAGACGCGACGCCGGAGCTTCTCGAAGAATTGGGAGTGACCCCCTACAGCGTCGCCGCGTTGCTCGCTCTTGTGCCGGAAGCCGGAATTGACCGCGCGGAACTCATCCGTCGAGCCGCAGAGACGTTTTCCGTGACGGAGCGAACCGCCGCGAAATACATTGACGGTGGCCGCCGGGAACACCGTCGCATGGTCAAAGGACAAACGAAACGATGCAAACTGCTCCACGAGAAGGAGCGCCCGCGTCGGGATGTTTACCCAGAAAAACCATCAGGAAAGCCGGTTGTTTGGCTTACGAAATCGACCGCTGATGAAACCGCTGATGAAGGGTTGATGAAATGATAACGCCTTCATCAACGCCAGCAAGGCTGCCGCTAATACCGCTGATGAAACACCCCTTTATAGGGGTGTATCAGCGAATAGCGATCAGCCAGGCCGGATTGGCGACCGCCGGATCAGGGATGGCCCAGGATGACGTTCAATGATGAACACCATGCGAAGAAAAAACGCACACCCAATCATCCGCCCTGGCCAGCGCAAGCCGTACGTCAAGGCGACACGCCGGGAAGTCCAGCAGCGTCTAAAAGCCGTCGCCGTGTTTGACGATTGTGGATGGGAGACATCAAGCATTTACTGGTTTTTCCAAGAAGTCTTTGGCATCGAATCGCGGCAGATCGCCCGATACATCGCCCACGCACGCGCGCACGAGGCCGCGTAAGAGGCCATTTCCGCCCTTGTGGACGATACCGCGCCAGTGAAACTCTGTTGCATATCAACGACTTACGCTCATTGTCCAAATCGAGTTACATGACATTGAGTATGGCGTCGGGGCGTCATGTAGAAGCGGGCTTATGGCACATGAGCATGTTACTGGATGACGCGAAGGTGTGTCGGTGTGTCATGTAGTGATTGTGGCTCTGAAATAACCGCCCGCCTCAATCGCAGGATGAAACACCAGAAATGCGCGTCACTCCGGCTCCGGGAGGTAACGCGGCGGCGGCTTCGGCGGCTTGGGCTTGAGCGAACCGGGGAGTGGGCGACCATCCAAAATGCGCTCTTGTTCAGACAACCTCGCCTGGGCGCTGGCGAGCCGGTCGAGCTTCTGCGGGTCTTCGACGGTCATTATCAGCCGATCAAGCCGATCAAGCTGCTTGCGGACGCGCACGAGTCTTTGGGCCACGTAATCGGGGAGATTCGCGCTTGTTGCGGGGTCGTTTTCGGCCATGAGGGACCGTTCGCGTCTCGCCTCGTGAGAGCGGGCGGCCATTTCGCGGGCATTGGCGGCAGTGAAGCAGGCCATGTCAAGACCATCGGTTACGTGGCCAATCCTGTCAATCCTTGGCAAATGACCGTTACCTCGGCCCGTTGTTGGGACGTTTTCCATCCCAGCGCCGTGGGTACATTCGCTGGGCGCGAAGTACTGCCGCTTCGATTAGCCCATGTGAATTGCGTGCAGGCGGCTTCGCTTCCACCCACACTCCGGGAGCTATTTGGTAGCCGTAACCGATTTCCTCCCCTGGTTGCAAAATTGGCACCGGGGCGGTGGGAGTGTGGGCGGGTTTTGTCTCAACCGCCGGACTCAGTTTTGCCGCATCTGATTCCGGCGGCTTACTCGGCTGGGCTGGCCCTGCAAGTTGTTCCTGCCTAACCGCCTGTGGTGGTTCGCCACTACACAGCGCCCTGGCGAGACGCTTCTCCGACTTCCATCGCCGGGTTTCCAGACCACGCAAGCGCATGGCATTGGCGTTTCCCTTGGTGAAGGGATTGCCCCATTGACCTGACTTGCCACGCATGAGACAAGAATACACCAGAATCCAAGTTGGCGAAAGGCCCGGCCGGCCGCTCTCGCGCGCGCAAGGGCGTTTACCATCAAAGCGGCGTAAAAGCGGTTGCGTCCAGCGTAAACGGCCTACGGCTTGCGGGCGCATGAACAGCACATTGCGCCGCATCGCGGTGGCGTTCCCCCGCTGGCTTTCCGCTGGCGTGGAATTAAGCGGGATTCTTGCGGGAGTTAGCGGGCGAACGAGCGTAAAACTGGGGCCGGGAAGAGGCGCTCTCAAGCCCGCCACCGATTCATCTGGCCGGAAGGCCAAATACAGCCCCGGCAGTGCGGGCGGGGTGGTTGGCGAAGGCCTGGACAAATCAATCCGCGGCCGGCGTCTTGGGCACCCTCTCGTTCCAGTCGGCGGCTCAGGCGGTCAAAGGTCAGGCGGACAAGGAAAAACATCATTCCGCTGCGCTTCATTTCGGGCGATTGTCCGCCGCAGGCGCAATTTGAACTTCGACTTAAGCCTTGTCCCTCCGTTCGCGTTTCGGCTATTCTCACCGCTGAAGAAAAACAAAACGATTATCGAATAAACATTTAACGAAATACTTTGCGTAGCTCCGGCTACGGTCTCACGAGAAACCTAGGAAATTTCAAGAAGAGAGACCTCCGAAAGCACGCGCCCGGCTGGGCGCGGCTTTTCGCGTCTTCTCTTCGGGCCTTCCTAGGGCCTCTCGTGAGGGTGCGTTAAGCTCGCGCCTTTTTCCGTGGTTCGTTGTTGCGCTCACGCGCAATGCCTGAGCCAAGAGCCAAATCTCCAAAGTCTGCCAAAGCGCCCGTCGCGGATTACCGCCACGCGGCGAAGCGCAAAAATCTTCCACCCGCCGGACTCGCGGCTTCGGGTGAAATCAAGGAAACGCCCAAGCTCCAATTTGCCTACAATCCGCACCTGCCGCCCAGGCTCCGCTCAGACCCCACCGGCAAGGCCGACGCGCTGCCGGAATTGCTCCGGGAAGCCACGACTCGCAAATTGACCAGAGACGAGGCGAAAATTGTCGCCGAGGCGTTGCGCCGACAGGAGCCGTGGCTGGAATGGAGCGGGAAACAGGAGAAAAAGGCTTTCGAGGTCGAGCCGGTGGCGTTGCATATCCACGAGCGCATTTCGACACAGGCCATTCTCAAGGTCGCGGCGCGGGAGGACGTGCAGCGCGATATGTTTGCCGACCCGCAATTGTCCTACCAGCAGGCCGTCCAGTTTTACGAGCACGACGTGGATTGGGCCAACCGAATGATTCTGGGCGACTCCCTGCAAGTCATGGCCAGTCTTGCCCGGCGCGAGGCGCTGGCAGGCAAGATACAGATGATTTACTTCGACCCGCCTTATGGCATCAAATTCCGGTCAAACTTTCAGCCGGAAATCGGAAATACTGAGGTTAAAGAAAAGGAGAGCGACCTTACCCGTGAGCCGGAAATGGTGAAGGCTTACCGCGACACCTGGACGCTCGGTATTCACACATACCTCGCCTACCTGCGCGACCGACTGATGCTATGCCGCGAAATGCTCACTGACGCCGGCAGCGTCTTCCTGCAAATCTCAGATGAGAATCTGCATCGCGTTCGGGCAATGATGGACGAGGTTTTTGGCACTCAGAACTTCATCGTGCAGTTCTCGATCACGAAAAAGGGGAGCCAGAGCGGTGATTTTGTCCCTCCTATCAATGAATACATAATCTGGTATGCGCGGGACAAAGAGGCCGCTGACAAAAAATTCAGGCGCCTCCACATCGAGAGGTTGCCTGATGACGAGGAGGATTTCCAAAAGTGCGAGTTAAAATCTGGCGAGTATGTCGCCGTTGAGGACGCAATTGAGAAGTCGCTTCCACGCGAAGCATACCGCCCGTTTAGCTCCAATGCCCTATTTAGTCAGAAGTCCGGCCCAAACGACCCAGTAAGCCTTCGTGGTCGTTTGTGGCCGTCGGGCGGCAACTCATGGAAAATTTCGACAGCCCGAGTTCCCGTTCTGGAAAAAGTCGAACGACTGTTGTTCTCAAGAAACCGAGTGCGCTTCAAAAGGTTTATTGACGACTTTCCGGCGACAGCCTTGAGCAACGTCTGGACAGATTTGGCTGGCTCCGCCGACAAACGCTATGTCGTGCAGACGAACCCTAAGATTATCGAGCGGTGCATGTTGATGACCACCGACCCCGGAGATTTAATTTTAGACCCGACTTGCGGCAGCGGCACAACCGCGTTCGTGGCTGAACAGTGGGGTCGCCGGTGGATAACGATTGATAGTAGCCGTGTGGCCTTGGCGATTACACGACAAAGATTGCTCACGTCAAAGTTCGATTACTTCAAATTGCGCGAGGTGAATCCTGGAGATTTGAAACGTAATCCGAACGGCGTTTGGTTGTCAGAACCGAATCGTAGTAAAGAGGAGAAATGCACATTCGACTGCAAGACCATACCTCATGTGATGCTTGAGAGCATTGCGAACAACGCTGCGCTTGACCCAATTATCGCCAAGCACCAATCCATTCTCGACACCAAGCTCAGGACGTTGAACGACGCCTTGAAGAAAGTCCCGGCAGAGTTACGCCAGAAACTAAACTTCAAGCTGCTCGAAAAGGTAAAGCGCGAAGGCAAAAAGTCTGTGACCGAAGGCGACCGCCGCCGCTGGTCGCTGCCCAAAGAGCCTTGGCGCGAATGGGAAGCGCCCTTCGACGTGGACCAGGACTGGCCCGCCGCGCTGCAATCGGCGCTCAAGGAATATCGCGCCGCGTGGCGAGCGAAGATGGATGAAGTCAACGCCTGCATTTCCGCCAATGCGGAGCAGGAGGAACTGGTGGACAAACCGGAAGTGGCCAAGGGCGTGGTGCGCGTGTCGGGCCCGTTCACAATGGAAGCCGTTATGCCGGTGGAGGAAGGTTTGGAAATCGAAACTGCAATCGGCGGCGATCCGGAGGAATTGGAAACTTTCGGCGCGCAAGGCGCGGGCATCACCGTCCCAGCCGCGAATGAGCCGGTGAATGCGGAGGCTTTTCTTGACAAGATGTTGCGGCTGCTCAAAGTAGACGGCGTTCGATTCCCAAACAACAAGGTCGCCAAATTTTCCCGGCTCGAACCGTTGTCGGGCGCGGAGTTTCTCCACGCGGAAGGCGAGTGGACGGCGGACAATGGCAAGGAGCGCAAGACGGCAGTTTCGTTCGGCCCGCAGTTTGGCGCGGTGACGGCGTATCAGGTTGAGAACGCCTCGCGGCAGGCGCACCGGCGCGGCTACGACGACTTGGTGTTCGCTGGATTCAGCTTCGATGCGTCGGCGCAGGCGGCGATTCAGGACGATCCGAATCCGCGCGTGCGGTGTCATTTGGCGCACATCCGCCCGGACGTGAATATGGGCGACCTGCTCAAGGACACGCCCAACTCGCAAATCTTCACCGTGTTTGGCACACCGCGCACGGAGTTACGCCCGACGAAGGACGGCCAGTGGGAAATCGAAATGCAAGGGGTGGACGTTTACAACCCGGTGGACAACACGATTTTGCCCACCAATGCCGACAAAGTGGCGGCGTGGTTTCTGGACACCGATTACGATGGGCGGACGTTCTGCATCACACAGGCATTTTTCCCGGACAAGAGCGCCTAGGAAAAGCTGGCCAGGGCGCTCAAGGGCACGGTGGATGACGAACGGTTTGAAGCATTGAGCGGCAAGGTGTCCCTGCCGTTTCCTGTCGGCAAACACAAGCGCGCCGCCGTGAAGGTGATTGACCCGCGAGGGAACGAAGTGATGCGGGTGCATCGGTTGAATGGGAAGAAAACTTACTGATTCGCCGCCATGCCCGCCGCCAGCCAACAAGAAATTCCGATTCAGCCGGTCGAGAAGCCGATCCTTTGCAAACCCTTTGAGGAACCGAATGCGCACTGGCATTACGACACCAAGACGGGCGTCCCGTCGAAACGGGATTGGCGGCGTACGGCAAGCTATTGGTTCAAGACGGAACGCACCGGGTCGGCACAGTTAAAACTGAGCATCGAGGCTGAGGAAGAAAGCGAAGACCTGCCGTTGGTGAATGCGCTGCGCGATGACGTGCGGCAGTGGCGCAAATCCAAATACGAGAACGCCACGCAAGTCAGCAAGCAACTGCTCGCACACTGGTGGCGGTCAGACCGGGCGCGGCGGTTGTTCTTTTGCCAACTTGAAGCAGTCGAAACGGTGATCTACCTCACGGAAATTCTGGCATCCGGCAAGAAGCCGCGCTGGAAGCCATCGCTTTCGATGGAGGATTTCGAGGCGTTGCGCCACGGCCAGCCGCCCACCGGCCTCAAGCTGCCGGAGAAACAAACAGTTTTCCCCACATTGATTGACAAACCAAACGAGGCGGACCTTGCGCCGCTCACGCGGTACGGTTGCAAGATGGCCACGGGCAGCGGCAAAACGGTCGTCATGGCCATGCTGATTTCGTGGGCGTTCTGCAATCGCGGTCGCGTACCGGGCGACACGCGGTTCCCGGCGGCGGCACTGGTGGTTTGCCCCAATCTCACGGTGATGGAACGGTTGCAGGTTTTGCGGCCAGACCAAACAGGCAATTACTTCGAGATGTTTGACATCGTGCCGTCGCAACTGATGCCGGAATTGCAGAAGGGCAAGGTGTTGGTAACGAACTGGCATCTGTTCGCGCCAGAATCGCCGCACGCGGAGAGCGGGCGCAGTTACACCGTGGTCAACAAAGGCGAGGAAAGCCCGGAAGCCTTTGCCCGGCGCGTGTTGGGAGACCTCCACGAACATGCGCCGTTGATGGTGTTGAATGACGAGGCGCATCACGCCTACCGGCCCGCATCTGTGGGCGAAAATGAGAGGCTCACTGCCGACGACCGGGCGGAGCGTGAGGAAGCTACCGTGTGGATCAGGGGGCTGGACCGCATTCAGCAGGCGTGCGGCATCCGTTTCTGTGTTGATCTCTCCGCCACGCCGTTTTATCTGCACGGCAGCGGTTACGCGGAAGGGTCGCCGTTTCCGTGGCTGGTCAGCGATTTCGGCCTAGTGGACGCCATCGAATCCGGGATTGTGAAAATTCCCCGCATCCCGGTGAGTTCGAGCACTGGCCGGCCTGAGCCGGAGTTCTTCGCCTTGTGGAAGCATATTCAGTCCCGGTTGCAACCCGGCGAGCGATTACCGGGCGGCAAACCAAAACCAGACGCCGTTTGGCGCGAGGCACAGGCGGCGCTGCTCACGCTGGCCAGCCAGTGGAAGCAACGCTTCGATCAAATCGAAGCCGCGAAACCGGGGCAAGAGAAAGTCCCCCCGGTACTAATTATAGTAGGCGACAACACGGACATTGCCGAATTGTTCTACCGCAACATTTCCGGCGAGGAGTCCATCGAAATCGCCAATGGTGACGACGACGAGGACGAAGATTCACCACAGAGCGCGCGGAAAAAGGCAAAACCCAAAACCGTGTTCGGAAAAGGGCAACTGTTCCCGGAACATTTTTCCAACCGCGCGGGATTCCGGCCAACGCTGCGGATTGATTCAAAGTTGTTGGCCCAGGCGGAAAGCGAAGACCCGAATGCTTCGCGGAAAGAAGCAGCCGAGGAATTGCGGCGCATCGTGGACACGGTGGGCAAGCCGGGGGAAGCGGGCGAACTAATACGCTGCGTGGTGTCCGTCCAGATGCTCACGGAAGGTTGGGACGCGAACAACGTGACGCACATTCTCGGATTGCGGGCCTTCGGCAGCCAGTTGCTTTGCGAGCAGGTGGTGGGGCGTGGTTTGCGGCGTATGGACTACATCGTTGACCCGCAGACGGGTTTGCTCACGGAAGAATACGTGGATATTTATGGCATCCCATTTTCGGTGATTCCGTTCAAAGGGCGGCCCGTGGTCGGCCCGCCGCCGGATGACCGTCCGCCGAATCATGTTTTTGCGATGGACGAGCGCAAAGGATTCGAGATGCGTTTCCCGGTGGTGGAAAACTATGTCGTGGCGTTGGAACGAAACCGCATTAAGGCGGACATCGAAGGCATGGAGGGCTTGAGGCTGGAACCAGATGAGACGCCAACGGCTGTCTTTGTGAAACCGCAAGTCGGCTACCAGATCGGGAATCCGTCCTTGGCTGGCGGATTTTTGTCCGAGCCGCAAGACCGGCAGGAGTATTATCGGAGCACGCATCCGCAAACGATTCGTTTTGAGATCGCGCGGCGGGTGGTGTGGAACCTGACCGAAGGCACCGGGCGCGGAACGGCGAAGTTGCGGCTGCGGTCGCGTCACCAGTTGTTCCCTCAAGTGTGTCGGCTGGTCAACGACTACGCGGCGCGAAAGGTTGACTTCCGTGGCCTCCATCCATGCGAACTCGGACTTGAGCGTTACGTGATGGTGACGGTGGAGCGATTGACGGACGCCATTCTGCCGGATGACACGCAAGGGGAGCCGCCGCTGCTACCCGTGCTGAATCGGTACAAGCCAATTGGCAGCACGGCGGAAGTGAATTTCAAGACCAAGCGGCCCTGCCAGCCAACGATGCGGAGCCATTTGAATCAGGTCGTGATGGATACCCAGCGATGGGAGCAAAGCGCGGCCTTTTTTCTGGAAAAGCTGGCCGTGCAAAACATGGTGGTCGTGTGCTACGCCCGCAACGATCATTTGGAATTCTCCATCCCGTATGAATATCTGGGCGTCAGCCACGCCTATTTCCCGGATTACATCGTGCTTCTCACCGACGGCACCACGTTGATGCTGGAAATCAAAGGGCTGGAAAACGACCAAGACCGGGCCAAGCACCAGGCAACCAAACGCTGGCTTGCGGCGGTGAATCATTGGGGCAAGCTGGGGCGTTGGCGGTTTCACGTCTGCCGCGACCCGCAGATGTTGGAGCGGGAAATGGAGTGGCTGCAAAAATCCGGCACGTAATGAATTTTCGGGCCAGAATGAAATCACATGGCAATGACAAGAAGAGCAATCGCCTGTACGAGCGTATTGGCCTGCTCATGGTGCGCGGGCAGTATCGCAGCGCCCTGGAATTGCTGGATAAAGTAATCGAGGACCCTTTGCCCTTATTCCAAGGCGAGGCTTGGGTGGTCGAAGAACGCCGATTGGCGTGGCTTTACCGCATTGACCTCCTACGTGAAAAGGAGCGGCTGACTGAGGCGCTGGCTTGGGCGTGCCTGGAAGTGGAGATGAACCCGGACAACGTGGCGGCCATCGCATTGAAAGAGCGTTTGAAACGGGAAGCGGGGTTTCTTGGGCGGCAGGGCAGCCAAAAACACACACTTACCGGCGAGGGCAAACCACCACGAACAGCTTGGGGCGGAGTTGCGGGAATGCGCGACCTCAAGGCTATGTTGGAGCGCGACGTTATTCTGCCCCTGCAAGAGCCGGAGATTTACGCGCACTACCGCCTCAACCTGCCCAACGGCATTTTGCTCTATGGCCCGCCGGGCTGCGGCAAGACCTTCATCGCCCGCAAACTGGCCGAGGTCGCGGGATTCTCCTTCATCGAAGTCAAGCCGGGCGACCTGGCCAGCATCTATGTGCATGGAGCACAAGGCAAGATCGCCGAAATTTTCGCGCAAGCCCGAAAACAGGTGCCGTGCATGATTTTCTTCGATGAGCTTGATGCAATGGTGCCAATCCGCAGCGGCGATTCAGTGGGCCATCATTACGCCAGCGAAGTGAACGAATTCCTCGTTCAGTTGAACGAATGTGGCCGGAATAAAATTCTCGTCATCGGCGCAACGAACCTGCCCGACCGGATTGATCCCGCCGTTTTAAGACCGGGTCGTCTGGACAAAAAATTCTTTGTTGGGCCGCCCGACTACGAGGCGCGGGTTGAGTTGCTTCGGCTCTGCATGGCCAACCGGCCACAGGAGGAAATGGACTGGCACGATTGCGCGGTGGAATTGGAAAACTATACGTGCGCCGAGATTGAATTCATCGTGAACGAGGCCGCCCGAAGCGCCTTGGCTCAAAACCGACCCATCATCAACGGCGACATCCGCCATGCGGCGGGAAACAATGCCCCCGCACATTCCGCATCCGACATTGAGAAAATGAGATGATGTTCACTTCTTCGGCAAAAGAGCCCGCACCATTTCCAGCGACAACAAACGCAACTTTCGCGCACGCCAACCCGCCGCCGATGGACTCACTTGAAACACTTCCGCAACATGCTTCACCGTCTCGCGCAGCACATTGAACTTTGGCGCACCCGTCGCCTCCAGTTCCCGCAATTTTGCGTTGAATGTGGCCACGAATTCCGGCGCTGGCAGCAGCAAAGCCGAAGCCAGCGTGCTCGCATCCTTTTCAATCAATACATGCTGCGTTTCAGATAGTTCATGGCCGTCCGCGCCACGCGGCAAATCTCCGCCGGACCACAACTTGTATTCCAGAATCAGATGGCAGACCTCTTCCGCCAGGGTGAACCGGGCGCGGGGCATGTAAGCGAAAATTGATTCGTCCACCACCACAATTCGCGGGTCCCGGGCGAGATAACCTTCCGCATGACGCCGGAATCCGCGACGCGGCAGCAGTTCAAGGTCCAAGTCTTCCAAAATCCCTTCAATATCAATCGCCAAGCCCAAGCGCCGCTTCGGGAAATGTTTGCGAACCGCGTCGGCGACCTGCTCCAGTTCAACGTCGGTTTTGGTCTTGTAGAAGTAGCTCACGCAAGCGGCGCAAATACGGCATCAACGATGGCTTTTTTGTCCGCCGCAGTCAGACGTTTGCGCCCATCGCGCCGCAGCCGCACCGGCTCCAGTTGTTGGCGTGTGTAGAGATCAGAGAATTCCAGGGGTTTGGCCGTGCGCGCCTCTGTCAGCAATTTTAGGAACTCCTGCCGCTCCGTCGGAGACAATGCCAGCATCTGGCAAATCAGCCCCTCTTGGTCCGGCCCAATCCACCGAACCACCCCCGCCTCTGCTTCCGCGTATTCCGCTGGGCCGAGCTCAATTTGACCGGCAAACACGCGGGCCACAAGCCCGTGTCGTTGCCGACGGGTTTTAAGCCATGCTCCGAGTTCTTTGGCCGGGTGTTTCATAGTGTCTTGTTTTGTCGTTCTGCGCACTTTGCAAAAGTCAGTATTTTGCCCGCTGACAGAACGCTAACCGATATTTACCCCGCCTGTCAATCCCGCAAAGCAAAAAAACCGCTTCGACCGCCAGGCAATCTCGGATTGCGCGGCTTACGCCTGTCCGCTGCGGCATTTCCGGCCATTCCAGCCGAAAGCCAAATGACTCCCACTCCACTCAGCCCGTGAGCCGTGAAAAATAACGAATTCCTGGCCCGGCCGTGCCGCCCGTCGCCGAATTCCCCGCCATCATGGTCCGCCTCTCTGTCGGCGTAATAGAGCGCCATGCACACTTGCCCAGTCGTACAGGCAACGTCTGCCGATCTTGATATATGGCAGGACCCCCTTTGCTTTCCAGTTGCCCAAAGTTCGGCGGCTGATTGGCAATTTCGCCAGCAATTGCTTTTCGTCCATGAAAGCCCGCTCGCCGCTCGCGTTTTCCGTCAAATCGTCCATGCCTCCATTCAAACTCTCCCTACCGGGAATAATTGCCGCTTCGATTTTTGGGCCGCCCGGCAATTCTCGCTGCCGCGTCGGTGTTGGCGCTCTTGCTCCGCTGGCCACTTGTTCGACGGTGGGCTGTGCTGGGGGTTGCCCAACCGACGCCAGAAATTGATGATGGTTATCATTCATATGCCAAAGCAGGACTGTAAAATTTCGGGGCTAACCGCAGCGGGAGCATTTCT
>Ga0181530_10004078_pt1 | contig 15769 bp, 13 predicted proteins | sample PEATcosm2014_Bin_42_FD_119769 | JGI IMG/M metagenome (GOLD analysis project Ga0181530, IMG submission 119769) | Peatland microbial communities from MTU Mesocosm Facility, Houghton, MI, USA - PEATcosm2014_Bin10_60_metaG | ecosystem: Environmental > Terrestrial > Soil > Wetlands > Peat | place... | reverse complement strand
GGACGGCGAGAGGAATCCAGCAGATACTGGGCAGCGATTGAAGGCTTACCAGCAAACCGCCCACGGTTTCTTCCAGAAACTTGCTGCTGGAAACGGCCAGACCGAGGATCATGCCGAGCACTACCGACATGCTATAGCCGATGAGCATGCGCTTCATGGTGACCATGATGCCGATCCAGAAGCTGTGGTCGGCAAAACCGTCCCACAAGGCGTGGCCGACTCCCCAGGGTGGAGGAAAAAGATAGGGCGGCCAGATGCGCAGTTTGGCCAAGATGGCCCAGATGGAGAGAAGCGCGCAATAGAAGACTACCTGCCTAGCGAGCTTTTTCATCGGCGTACTCCGCTTCCAAAGACTTGTTAATTTCGTCGCGCAGGCAAGCCAGAATTTCACCCGAGGTGCGCGCTACGTCGGGTTGCTCCATGTGACGCGGACGGGGCAGGTCAACGGCGAACTCCTGTTTCACCCGGCCGGGGCGAAAGGTCAACAACACGACGCGGTCGCCGAGCCGGACGGCTTCGCGGACATTGTGGGTAACGAAAATGATGGTGCGGCCGGTCTCAGACCAGATTCGTTCCAACTCGTCGTGGAGCAGGTCGCGAGTCTGGGCGTCGAGGGCGGCGAAGGGCTCGTCCATGAGGAGAACGTCGGGCTCGGTGGCGAGCGCGCGCGCCAACGCTACCCGCTGCCTCATGCCGCCAGAGAGTTGATGGATGTAGCTGTCTTTGAACTTGGAAAGATGGACGAGGCGGAGATAGTACTCCACCTTCTCTTTGCGGGCGGCTTTAGGAAGGTTTTTCATCTTCAGGCCGAACTCGACGTTGCCGGCAACGGTCAGCCAGGGGAAGAGGCCGAGTTCCTGAAAGATGAGGATGCGATCGGTGCCGGGGCCACTGACGGGCGCGCCATCGATCAGGACCTTCCCCGAAGTCTGGGGCTGGAGGCCGGCGATCAGGTGGAGCAGGGTGGACTTGCCGCATCCCGAGGGGCCGACTATGCAGAGAAATTCTCCAGGGGCGACTTCGAGGCTGATATTGTCGAGCGCCAGCAAACGCTCGCCGGAAGTGGTCTTGTAGCTGAGCGAGATGGAGTCGAGCGCAACTTTCGGAACGACCACCTCGAACATCGGGCGCTTGGGAAACTCGGTTACCGAGGAAGCCGGTTTTCCGTGAAAGACATTGGCGCGGACTCCGGTGCGACGGGCGACTGGGAGCGGCGACGGAAACGTGTTGTGAGGACTCGTGCTCATAATATTGCACTCATTGGATTGCCTTCTTCCCTTTTTCCGCCAACACCTGATTCAACAGCGAAAGGTCGTACAGGCCCGACAGGTCGGGCATCTGATGGCCGAGGAAACCGGCGTCAAACGCGGACTTGGCGGCATTCATCAACGACGCGCGCAACGGGTCATAGGTCGCCGTCATGCGGCCAAAGGCTTCATCGAGCACGGCATCTGGCAGGGCCTTCCCGGTTTCTTTGGCGATCTGCTGGTTGAGAAGTTTCTTGGCCTCGGGCAAATGGCCGTTGATCCAGTCGGTCAATTCCACGTGGGCGCGGATCCAGTTCTTCACGAGATCGGGATGCTGCTTCAGAAACTCGGTGCGGACGATCAGATGGGCGGTGATGAACTGACCATTTGGCCAGAGCGAGCGCTCGTCGAGGAACAAGCGGCCGTTCCCTTCCCTGATCAGGCGCGTTGCCCAGGGCTCGGGCGCCCAGGCGCCGTCCAACTCTTTTTTGATGAAGAGGGTGAGTTGGTCGGGATTGGCGAGCGGAATGACCTGCACGTCGCCGCCTTTGTCGGCGGACTTCATGCCGTGGGCTTTCAACCAGGCGCGCAAGGCCACGTCCTGGGTGTTGCCCATCTGGGGGGAAGCGATTTTTTTGCCGTGAAAATCTTCCGGCTTCTGAATGCCGGAATCGTTGCGGACAATGAGCGCGGCTCCACCACTGGTTGCGCCGGCCACAATGCGCAGCGCTTCGCCGTCGGAGCGAACATAACCGGAGATGGCGGGGTTGGGCCCGATATAGGTCATGTCGATGGCTCCGGCAAATAGGGCCTCGATGGCGGAAGGCCCTGCATTGAAACTTTTCCATTCAACCTTGACCTGGGGCCCCATGGCCTTGTCGAACCAGCCGTTATTTTTGCCCACCATGGCCTGCGGATGCGTGATGTTGGGAAAGGCTCCCACACGCAGGACAGTTTGCGCCGCGGCCAACGCGCCCAGCAAAAAAAGCACAGAGGCGAATGCGAAGAAAGTTCTCTTAAGCATTTTGATTGCCCCCGCCTTGGGCTGCGATGGACAGCACACGGGACTCGGTTTTTTTCTTCCTGCCAGTCTTGCGGTTGCGAGTTTTCCGGTTGATGGCCTTGGGGTGGGAACCGGCCACGGGGCCGCGGCTGATGAGGTCGGCCAGGGTCGTATTCTCCAGAATCCTGGCAGCGGCATCGCGCACTTCGAGAAACACTTTGTAGAGGGCGCTATGGTCGGCATCGCTCTCGATGAGAGCGCGCAACTGATCGGCATCGCCAAACGGAGCGAGCGGCCCGTCCACCAAACGAATGATTTCGCTCAATCGGATTTCCGAAGGGTCACGGCGCAAACGGTATCCGCCTTTGGCTCCGCGGACACTCTCCACCATGCGAGCGTTCTTCATTTCGAGAAGAATCAGTTCCAGGAATTTCTCGGGCAGATTCTCTTCGTAGGCGATGTCGCGAATGCGAATCGCGCCCTGGGTGTAACGCCGGGTAAGCACCATCATCGCCTGCAAAGCGTACAGGCCTTTTTGGGAAATCTTCATTACGGTCTTCCCCCACAGTATCTCTATGTTACTGATGGGCATTATAGAAAAGGCAAGCGCAGGGCCAAAGCACTAAATTGTTAAAGTTCTGCGAAAGCTGTGTTTTCAGCGAGTTACGGTTGAAGAAGTGCATTTCAGGAGACGTTCTTGCGCAAGACTTTGCACTTTGCGGAGGGTGGGACTTCCCTTGTCCGGCCCCTGAAGGGGCTTCTGTTTTCGAAAGATATGCGGCATCGCTGAAGCGATGCCCTGATCCGAAGGCTGGATTATTCCGCAGGCGGTTCGAGCAAGCGGAGAATCGAGACGGTGATGTTGTCTGGGCCACCGCGCTCACGGGCGAGTGCGATGAGGTCGCGTCCGGCGTGTTCGGCGCTTTTGTTTTCAAGGGCGGTGAGAATCTCCGGGTCGCGGACCAGGCCCCACAATCCGTCGCTGCAAATCAGCAGCACGTCGTGGGGACTGAGAGGCAGCGGGCTTTCGGGCGAGTCGACGATGAGATCGGGGAGGGTGCCTAAAGCGGCGGTGAGAATGTTGCGCTGTGGATGATTTTCGGCTTCCTCCGGGCTGATCATGCCCGACTCCAGCAGCCGTCCGACATAGGAGTGGTCGCGCGTTACGCGAGTAATCTGGCGGTCGCGAATGAGGTAGAGGCGGGTGTCGCCCACATGAGCGAAATAGAGCGCGTGATGGCGAGCATCGGGGTGCGAAGCGGCGACGATCACGGCGGCGGTGCAGGTCGTTCCCATGCCCCGCAGTTCGGGATGGGCGAAGCTGTACTGGCGGATGCGCTGGTTGGCCGTCTGCAAGGCCTCGACCAGCGCCGCTTGCGGGTCGTCGCCGGCGAAATCGCGATAGACTTCGAGGATCGTTTCCACGGCCAGGCGGCTGGCTTCCTGACCGCCTTCGTAGCCTCCCATGCCGTCGGCAACCACGGCCAGGCGGCCCTTGCGCGGGAATTGGCGGTCGTCCTCCGGCTCCCAGTAGGCGAACGAATCCTCGTTATTCTGGCGGAGGCAGCCGATGTCGGACTGGGTCGATACTTCGATTCCGGGGCGTATCTTCATCCGATCACGGCCTCAATGGCGGGAATGGAAAGCATAGGCGGCGCTTCGGTTCACCAGCAATCTTGGGATTATACGGTTTGCAGGCGGGAGGCTCAAACGGGGAGCGGAAAGCGGAGGGCTGGGTCGGGGCCGAGAGGGTCTAAACGGAGACGAGGACGGCTGCCAGGCAGCCGTCCTCGCGGATCAAGAATTCGAATGCCGAATGGCTACTGCGTCGGCTGCGGACCGCATTCTCCGGTCGGGTTGGTGGTAGCGTCGAAGACGCCCGGCGCGGAAGCCATCGCAATAAACACTGGCGGGGAAGTAAAACCGCTCTGCGTAGCCGTGACCGTATAGGTGCCAACAATTGACCAGGCCGGGGCGGTCGCTGGGGCCACGGCGCTATTGTAAAAGGTGCAGGCAGGTGGTTGCACAGCCGTGAGCAAGCCGTTCGTGCTTATCTCGACAGTTAGCGGCGGAGCAGAGAGTGCATAGGGAAGGCCGGTGCCAGGATCTATGGCATCCCCGCTGCCCGGCGTGACCACGATCTGGTAGGTAACCGGCACGTTGGTAAGAAGTTTTTGCGAACCGTTGCTGTAGTTCCCCCACAGGTACAGTTGGATCTGCGCGCCGATGCCGGTCAGGTCGAGGGTCCCCGGCGGGACAGCGGCCTGATCCGAGGTCGAAAGCTGGACGGACTGCAAGTTTTTGGTCGTTCCGCAGCCCAGCATGCTGAACTCTAGCAGCGCGCAAGCTAACAAGGCAAAGAGAGTTTTACGATTCACCGCCAAGTACCTCCAAAAGGAAATCTTCCGCATCGTCGCAGCATCCGTCACCGGAGGCAAGGTAACCAAAGTCACTGGACTGCTCGGACGTGCGCCGCTGTACGGTCGCGCAGGGCGTCGGATTTTAGCGCGGGCGAACTGCAGATCCCTCGCTTCGCTCGGGATGACAATCCAAGAAGGGATGACAATTCATAATTGGGCGACGGTTCATGAAAGTCATCGCCCGTGCTGCATCGCTCGTCTACAATCAGCTCATGCCCGACCCAACACCCGGTCAACCTGTACCGCCACCGCCGCCGCCTCCAACTTCGCCGGGGCCGATCAGCGAATTTCACATTGGCGACGAATTCGGGACGGCCAAGCGCAATCTTCCGCCGGCGAGCATCGTCCTGATCTGCATCGGGGCTGTGGCTATCATTTTGGGGGTTCTGGCGTTCGTCCAACGGCCGAAGCCGCAGGGCGCGGGATCGGTGGATTTAGTGTCAGTCGTGGAAGTGCCCGGCCAGGATATGGTGCTGGCGGCGATCACTTTCACGCTGCGGAATACGGCGGACAGAGCGATGTGGATCCACACGCTCAAGGCAGAGCTCACCACGGCGGACGGCAATACGATCGACGATAACGCCGCTTCGGCGGTGGATCTCGACCGCTATTACGCGGCGTTCCCGGCGCTGAAAGAAAACGCGCAGCCGCCGCTTTCGCCTGAAACCAAGCTGGCGGCGGGAAGCGAACAGAAAGGGACGATGATTGTCGGATTCAAGGTGACGAAAGAAACGTTCGACCGAAGGAAATCCCTGACGGTTACGATTCAGCCGTATGATCAGGCGATGCCGGTGGTGTTGAAGTGAACGGAGCGACGGGCGTCCTCGCCAGTCCAGCGCGCGGCGGCCGGGCGGGGGCGCCCGGCGCTACACAAGCTAGATCGCCTCACTCTTTTTCCAGTTGTTGACGCGCCTGGGCCAATGCAGCCTTTTCTTCGCCGCCAACTTTTGGATATTGCAAATCCATGCGCATCAATGCATGCACCACCGCCGCTACCACCACCAGACGGGTAAACCACTTGTTGTCGGCCGGCACCACGTACCAGGGGGCGTGTTCACTGGCGGTGTGGCGGATCATATCGTCATAGGCTTTCTGATAGGCGTCCCAGGATTGGCGCTCCTTCACGTCGGAGGAAGAGAACTTCCAGTTTTTGTTCGGGGTGTCGAGCCGTTCCATGAAACGGCGCTTCTGCTCTTTCTTCGACAGATTCAGAAAGAACTTCACTACCGCAATGCCGTTGTGTGTCAGGTAGCGCTCGAAGTGATTGATATCTTCAAAGCGCTCCTCCCAGATTTGTTTCGTGACCAGCGCCGGCGGCAGTTTCTGGCTGTCGAGAATCTGGGGGTGAACGCGCACCACCAGCACCTCCTCGTAGTACGAACGGTTGAAGATGCCGATACGACCGCGGCCGGGCACGCATTTCATGCAGCGCCACAGATAGCCGTGGTCTAATTCTTCGGCGGAGGGCGCCTTGAACGACGACACTTCCACGCCCTGCGGATTGACGCCCGACATGACGTGCTTGATGGTGCCGTCTTTTCCGGCGGCGTCCATGGCCTGGAAAATCAGCAGCAGGCCCCAACGGTCCTGGGCGGCGAGAATACCCTGGAGGCGGCTGAGTTCCTTGACGCCCTTGGCGAGCCACTCTTTGGCTTTGGGTTTCAGTTCCGACTCGAGGCCGTGGGTGTCGGCTGGGTCGCAGTCTTTGAGGTGGAAGTGTTTTCCCTGTTCGATGCGGTAGCGCTTGAGAAATTTGTCTAGTTTCATAAGGTCACTCGTTGAGACAAGTAAAGAAATCGGGTCATCGGGTGATCGGGCCATCGGGCGATCTGGGTTTGATTTTAGATGACCCGATCACCGTAAGACTCGATTTTTTGACTTCAGAGCGGGTCGCGGACTGGGATCTCGGGCTGATCGCCGAGGTCCATGAAGCGCGCATCGCGCGCCTCGTTGCGCACCGAACTGAGCGACACGGTAACTTCGCGGATGTAATACAAGGTCCCCGCGAGCAAGCAAATCAGCGCTAGAACAAAAACGACAACCGCGGCAACGGCAGCGTCTTTCCAGTAAAGTCCCAAGCCCAGCAGCAGGCAGGAGGAGATGGTCCCGGCGAGAGAAATCAGGACGAGGACGAAGCAACGGCGCATCAATTCCGCGCGCCGCTCGATGGCGTGAATCTGGGCGGTGTAGGCCTCGGCTTCCTGCACGCGATCGTTTTTGGCGGCGTCGTGCTTGCGGTGCACGTACTGGCGCAAGCGGCTGACCATGCCCATCAGACGGACGTTGATCGAGAGGATCAGCAGGCCGGTGGCGGAAACGACGATAGCGGGAGCCAGGAATGCTTGAAACAAACGGGCGATGTCGTTCATGGCGGAGCGCTTGCGGAACGAAGCGCGTTATCCTCCGCACAATTCTAAACCAACGGCGGTTGCGCAAGGTGTGTCAACACGCGTACATTGCCTTTTGACTGACCTGCGGTTGCCGGGGATCGAAGCCGGGTCGAGCCCGTAAGTTCGCCGCAAGATAAAACATGACGATACGAAACCAAATCTGGGGCTTTGCGTTGCTGTGCACGCTATCTGTCTTGTGCTGGTGGCATGCTCTGGCAAAGACGATCGAGTTGGCGCTTAATAACGATGCCTATACGCACATCCTGCTCATTCTTCCTTTGACCGTTTCGCTGATTTACCTGGATCGCAGCCGCTGGCAGCGAAATGAGGAAGACGCACCGCTCGCGCTTTTTCGGGGCCGCATGGGCGCTGGGGCGACTGCTCTGGCTGGCGGCGCACTGATTTTGTGTTTTGCGCGATGGGGACAATCGCATCTCAACATTTCACCGGGCGGGCAATTGTCGTTGAGCATGTTTGCCCTGGTAATCTGGTGGATCGCCAGCGTCATACTGTGCTTTGGAGTCCAGCTCTTCCGGTCATTTCTGTTTCCCCTCTGCTTCCTGTTCTGGATGGTGCCGCTTCCGCCGTTTGCGCTGGGTAGAATCGTGCTGTTTCTGCAACAGCAGTCTGCCATGGCGGCACGCATTCTGTTCCTGGCCGCCGGCGTCCCGGTCACGCAACACGGCTTCATTTTGTCCATTCCGAACCTCGATATTGAGGTTGCCAGCGAGTGCAGCAGTATTCGGTCGAGCCTGTTGCTGATAGTCATCGCCATGGTTTTGGCGAATCTGTTTCTGCGCACGCGGTGGCGGAAAACGTTGGTGGTGGCGGCGGCGATTCCGCTGGCTGTGGCGAAAAACGGGCTGCGCATTTTCACCATCGCGGAGCTGGGGACCCGGGTTGATCCTGGATTCCTCACCGGGAAGTTTCATCACCACGGAGGTATCGTTTTCCTGGGCATCGCGGTGGTGGCGGTTTGTGCTGTGCTGTGGGTGCTACGGCGAAGCGAGGCTTCCAGCGTGTCGGCCGCTTCGAGGAATTAGCCGGGGCAGGTGAGTTGAATCGCCTTTACCGGAATTTCTCGCAATTCCGGAACATGGTTCCACGCTGGTCTTTGGCGGACACGGCTGGTTCGCCATCGAGTTGCCAGTCGATGGCCAGGTCGGGATCGTTCCACAGCAGGCTGCGTTCATGCTCGGGAGCGTAGAAGTTGGTGGCCTTGTAGGTGACATGCGCGGTTTCCGAGACCACGCGGAAGCCGTGAGCAAACCCCGCCGGAATCCATAACATGCGCTTGTTGTCGCCGGAAAGGCGAAGCGACTCCCATTTGCCCAGTGATGGAGAACTTCGTCGCAGATCGACCACCACGTCCAGGATCTCTCCGGTGATGGCCCGCACGAGTTTTCCCTGGGGTTGCTGAATCTGGTAGTGGAGTCCACGCAGGACATTGCGGCTGGAATAGGAATGATTGTCCTGGACAAATTTTTCGTGGATGCCGAGCTCGGCAAACACGCGTTCGTTGTAGCTTTCCAGAAAGAAACCTCGATCGTCGCCGAACACTTGAGGTTCGAGGAGCCAGACGCCGGGCAAACTGGTTTCTATTCTCTTCATTTAGGCGACTCTCTCAGCTCGGACGCTCAGAAAACCTTCTCCTGCAAGATTTGCAATAAGTACGCGCCGTAAGCGTTGTTTTTCATCGGCTGCGCGATGGCTTCCAACTGTTGCGCCGTGATGTAGCCGGAGCGATAGGCAATCTCTTCCGGACACGCCACCATGAGGCCCTGGCGCTTCTCGAGCGTCTGAATAAACAACGCGGCTTCCATCAGGGCTTCGTGGGTGCCGGTGTCGAGCCAGGCCATGCCGCGTCCCATCACGATCACCTCCAACTGGCCGCGGCGCAGGTATTCGCGGTTGACGTCGGTGATTTCCAGTTCTCCGCGGGCGGAGGGCTTCAGGTGCGACGCGATTTCCACGACCTGATTGTCGAAGAAGTAGAGGCCGGTCACGGCATAACGGGACTTCGGCTGCCTGGGCTTTTCTTCGATGCTCAGCGCCTTGCCATTTTTATCGAACTCGACCACGCCATACCGCTCGGGATCGTTGACCGCATAGGCGAATACGCGCGCCCCGCTTGGCCGTTCGGCGGCAGCGCGCAAATCTTTGGCGAGATCGTGACCGTAAAAAATGTTGTCGCCGAGCACGAGCGCACATCCACTGGCGCCGATGAACTTCTTGCCAATCAAGAAGGCCTGGGCGATGCCTTCGGGCTTGGGTTGGGGCGCGTATTCAAAGTGAATTCCAAATCGGCCGCCGTCGCCCAGCAACTGCTGAAATCTGGGCAAGTCGTCGGGAGTTGAAATGACGAGAATGTCGCGTATACCCGCCAGCATCAGGATGGACAGCGGATAGTAAACCATCGGCTTGTCGTAAACCGGGAGCAGGCTCTTGCCCACGGCGTGGGTGACGGGATAAAGCCGAGAGCCGGAACCGCCGGCGAGAATGATGCCTTTGCATTTTGGTGGCGATGATTTGGCCGAAGTAGTCATGGGCAAATTCGTTTTTGGTCCTAAATTCTTTTAGACCGAATACTGTTTTGCGATCCACTGGCGGTAGCCGCCGGTGGTTACGTCCTGGACCCAGTCTTCATGCTGCAAATACCAATCGACCGTCTTGCGAATTCCGGATTCGAATGTTTCCTTTGGACGCCATTGCAATTCGCGTTCGATTTTACGCGCGTCCATGGCATAGCGGCGATCGTGTCCGGGACGGTCTTTGACGAATGCGATCAAGTTACTGTGCTGAACCACAGGATCGTTGGGGCGCAATTCGTCGAGCAGCGCGCAAACGGTGTTTACGACATCGAGGTTCTTTTTTTCGTTGCAACCACCGATGTTGTAGGTTTCGCCAACGCGTCCTCGAGCCAGAACGGTGCGGATCGCACTACAGTGATCTTCCACGTACAACCAATCGCGCACGTTCCGACCGTCTCCGTAAACGGGAAGCGGCTTGCCGTTGCGCGCGTTGAGGATGATCAGCGGAATCAATTTTTCCGGAAATTGATACGGCCCATAGTTATTGGAACAGTTGGTGGTGAGAACCGGCAATCCATAAGTGTGATGGTAGGCGCGGACGAGATGGTCAGAAGCGGCTTTGGACGCGGAGTATGGGCTATTGGGCGCATAGGGCGTGGTTTCGCTGAAGGGAGGGTCATTGGGGCCTAGCGAGCCATAGACTTCGTCGGTTGAAATATGCAGGAAGCGAAACGTGTTGCGTTCGTCTTCCGCCAGAGAGGACCAGTAAGCGCGCGCCTCTTCCAGCAGAGTGAAAGTGCCGTTGACGTTGGTGCGGACGAAATCGTCGGGGCCATGGATTGAGCGGTCCACGTGGCTTTCGGCGGCGAAATGAACGATGGCGCGAGGATGCTCGCGTTGCAGAAGGTTGGCGACAAGATCGCGGTCTACGATGTCGCCCTGGTGGAACCGGTAGGACGGGTGGGCCGCAATCGATTCAAGATTTTGCAGGTTCCCTGCGTAGGTCAGTTTGTCCAGATTCACTACGGGCGACGATTCCTGGCGGATCCACTGCAGGATGAAATTCGATCCGATGAATCCCGCCCCGCCGGTAACCAGGATCGGATTTTGCATGTTCAGTGGCATCGAGGCGCTAGCGCTCGGGAAATTCATATCCTAACAGCCCATGGTAGAAATCGGTGAGTAATGCGCGAGCGTGGTGCAGCAAAGCTGGAACCGCTCTAATGGATGCGTCACCCGCCGTTGGCGGACTCGATGGGGCGCGCTCCGGGCTTGAAGATCACGCCTTGACTGGAGCGACTGTTCATCACCACGCGAATGGGCTCGGCAAACTGCAAGCGCCTGACACAGCCTTCCTCTTCGAGGGCGGTTTGTTCCGCCAACCACTGCCAATCGACCGAGCCTTCGCCAGCGTCCGGATTGACGGTGAAATAGCCGATCTGGAAGGCGGTGAGGTTCTGAAAAAAATGGCTGCCCTGGGAGGGTGTCACGCGAAAATCGCGGAATCCTGCCTCCACAATCGCGCGCGCGCCCGAGATTTCATCCCATTCGACGGGAATGCCTAGCCATGGTTCGGTCGATCCCCAGCGCCCGACGCCGATCAGCAGATAGGGGCGGTTCTCGTCATTGAGCAGGCGATTGAAGCGGGCGACCGCCTTGGCCACTTCCTGGCTGTGGCTGCGTTCGAAGCGGTCGGAATCGACGACCACAACATCGTGGAGGTTCTCGATGCATCCGTTGCCCAGCACTTTGGCGCTCAGGCAGATCAACTCCTCGGGGCGTACGTCGTCGAAGGCAAGAACTTCGCTGTCGCGGGCCAGGGTCAAGGGCCGGATCTGGAGAAAACCAAATTCCGCCGCCTGGCCTGGTTGTCGCGGCAAACGCACGGCAAATTCGATCTCGACTGGATTGCCCAGCGCATCTTCACCCGCCCGAACCAGCACATCGAGGATCTCCGCCAGCGGGAAGGTGCCGTGCTTGAGGATGGGAGCAAAGGTCACGATGCGCGCTCCGGGACGGCTTACTCCGTCGTAAACGGCGTCGTTGTCGCGGGAGTAAGTTGAGGCCACCGCTTGCAGCGTTCCATCTTTCTCGGCGGCGTTCAGGTTGAAGCGCCGCTCTTGCCAATGGCCGGGACGGCCATCCTCGGCACCATGCAACGCCAGGGCCCAGAATTCCGATTGCGAGTTGGTCAGTATTTCCTCGACCGAGGAAAACTGCACCAAGTTGAGGGGATAGCGCGGGCAGAAGGTCAAACACTTCCCTCCATCGACCACCGCACGGCCCAGGCCGAGAGCGACGGCGGCGATGCCGTCTTCGAACGTTCCGGGCGCCACCGGATAAAAATTGTGGGAGCGCACGACTCCGGAGAAATCGGGATAGAAGCGCTCGCCGTGCGCCGTGCCCACAACCTGCTGGAGGATGACCGCCATCTTTTCCTCTTCCAGGCGGTAGGGCGTGGCGCGCACGTAGGCTTTGGCGTGGCGGCTGAACATCGAGGCATAGACGCGGCGAATGGCATGGCTCAGCGCGGTCAGCCGGTCTTCTAAATCCGTCGGCGTATTTTCTTCCTGGTTGCCCAGAAGGAAGGTTTCATACACGCCGGTGAAAGGCTGGTATTGCGAATCCTCCAACAGGCTGGAAGAGCGCACGGCCAACGGATGCTTCACTTCGGCGAGAAACGACTTCAGATCTTCGTTCAGAGCCGGGGACAGCGGCGCGTTGAGGAACTTGCGCTCAATCTCAGCGTCGTCTTCGCAACGCAAGGCAAAATCCAGGAGGTTGTTCTCGGCGAGGAATTGATCGAAGACATCGGTCGCGAGGACGACGGCGGGAGGCACCGAGATGCGAACGCCGGGAAAGCGGCGGGTGATGCGGCTCTGGCGCAAAAGGTGGCGCACGAAGGCGAGGCCGCGGGCCTTGCCTCCCAGCGACCCGGCGCCGATGCGCAGAAAACTCGATACAGCGGGCTGAAACGTCTCCGCTTTGAAATCGCCGATCAGCACCTCGCTCTGTTCGCGGCGATACTCGTGGATGGATGCAATCAGATCGCGGCGCAAGCCTTCCGAACCGTCGAAATCGGAAACGCGGCGCGGCCTGAGCTTGGCCGCCAGGGCAAACTCGGTGCGCGCCATCAGCCAGTGGGAGAAGTGGTTGCTCTGGGCGTGAAAGACGATGCTTTCCGCCGGGACGGTTTGCAGTTGCTCTTCGAGTTCGTTCAGGTCCTTTGCCCGGCCGACTTCACTTCCGTCCGGCAGGCGAAAGACGAAGTCGCCAAAGCCGAAATGCTCGGTCAGGATGCGGCGCAAATCTTTCAGCAGGGTGGGCGAACGCTTGCGCAGGAAGGAATAGCCGGCGGCGTGGGCGCGCGGACGGAACTCGGTGCGGCTGGTTTGGAGCACCACGGGCACGTCCGGCACCAGGCCCTTTACCATGCGTGCCAGTTCAAAACCCGCCTCCGGACTCAGCTTGCCCTTCCAGGGGAACTCGACGTCGGATACCAGGCCGATGAGATAGTTGCGATACTCCTCGACCAGGCGAGCCGCGTCTTCGAAGTTCGAACTCAGCAGAATCCTGGGCCGCGCCTGCATGCGCACGAGTTTGTGGGCGACGTTGACGCCTTCCTGGATGACGCGCCGCGATTGCTTGATGAGCTCGGTGTAAATCACGGGCAGGAACGCCGAGTAATAACGGATGTTGTCTTCGACCACCAGCAGCACCGGCACGCCGATGGCCCGCGTGTCGTGGCGGGCGTTGCGTTTATCCTCGATGTACTTGACGATGGCGATCAGGATGCGGGCATTTCCCTGCCACAGGAAAATGCGGTCGATGCCGGTGACTGGATTGCGCGCCAAGAACTTCTTGATCTCGCGATAGTCATAGGCCAGCACCACGACCGGAACATCCAAGCCGGCCCGCTTTACTTCGCGCGCCAACTGGGCCGCGTCCATGTCGCCGACGCTGAGGTTGGTGACGATCAGATTGAAGCGCGGCTGGGAGCGGGCCAGCGCAATCGCTTCGGCGCAATTGGAGACGTGCGCAATTCCCGGAATCTGGCGCAGGTTGAGTTCGAGCGATTCGTCGATGAGTAGCTCATTGAGGCGACCATCTTCCCGGAGGATGAAGGAATCGTAGAGGCTGGAAACGAGGAGGATGTTTTGCACCTTGAAGGGCATCAGGTTCTCGAAGCCTTCAAAGCGCTCTTCGGCGTCAAGGATGGAATCGTCGGTGCGGACCACGCTCATGAGAATATCTTAGCCTAGGTGCGGCCGAGGTCGATGACAACCCGCACTCTCGATGTAGTTCGTGCCGGTGAATATTGACCGTTCGCCGATGGCATGGGTCTTAGCGCTTCTTCCCGCTCCAGGCGCTGGACAAACATCCGAAGGCAGCGCTAACTTGTTGTTACGAATAATCCCGCCCTGGGTCAGGAAATTGTATTCCAAAGGAGAATTCACATGGCAGCTTCCGCGCGACCCTACATGGGAGCCACTCCTTACGACGGAGGCGTGACGTTCCGAGTGTGGGCGCCGTTTGCCTCCGATGTGCAAGTGCAGGGGGATTTCAATAGCTGGAAGCCGGGCTCGCACCTTTATCCGGAAGGAAACGGTTATTGGAGTGTGGACCGGAGCGGCGCCGCCGTTGGACAGCAATATAACTACCTGATCACGAACAAGGAAACCGGGGACAATCTTACCCACGTCGATCCTTATAGCCGTTCTTTCAAGACGCGCGGCGGCCCCAGCCTGATCGCGCCGAGCGATATACCGGATGCCGATAATTCGTATTCGACCCCGTCCTGGAATGAGATGGTCATTTATGAATTGCACATCGGCACGTTTACGACCGACAGTAAGTTGACCCAACCGGGCGGCAGCTTCGCTTCGGCGGCGACTAAGCTGGACTATCTAAAAGATCTCGGAATCAATGCGATCGAAATCATGGCCACGGGAGAATTCGAGACCGACACTTCGTGGGGATATAACCCGGCCTACATTTTCGCCATCGAGGAACAATACGGCGGGCCGAACGGGTTTCGGGAATTCGTGCAGCAAGCGCACCAGCGCGGCATCGCGGTAATTATGGACGTCGTTTACAACCACCTGGGCTATCCCGCGGGCGACATGTGGCAGTTTGACGGATGGAGTCAGGACGGTTATGGCGGGATTTACATGTACAACGATTGGAGAAGCACGACGCCGTGGGGCAATACGCGCTTCGATTACGGGCGGCCCGAGGTCCGGAGTTACATTATGGACAACGCGCGCCGCTGGTTGCAACGGCGGTTCGCGGACGGCTTGCGCTGGGATGCGACCGGATGGATTCGCAATGTTTATGGCAATAACAACGATCCCGGCAACGACATTCCAGATGGATGGTCGCTGATGCAGGCGATCAACGCCGAGATCAAGCAGAGCCAGCCGTGGAAAATCTGCATCGCCGAAGACATGCAGAGCAACGAATGGTTGAGCAAAGACCCCGGCGCCGGAGGAGCGGGTTTCGGCGCACAATGGGAGGCGCAATTCGTACATTCCGTGCGCTCGGCAATCACCGCGGCAGACGATTCCGAGCGCAGCATGTATGACGTCCGTGACGCTATTAGTCATGGTTATAACAACAACGCCTTCGAGCGCGTCATTTACACCGAGTCCCACGACGAAGACGCCAACGGTAACTCACGCGTTCCCGAAGAGATATGGCCGGGCAATGCGGGCAGTTACTTTTCAAAGAAACGCTCCACCCTTGGCGCTGCTCTCGTATTTACTGCTCCAGGTATTCCGATGATCTTCCAGGGACAGGAGTTTCTGGAGAGCGGTTACTTCAGCGACACTCAAGCGCTCGATTGGACGAAGCAACAATCATTCAGCGGCATTTTGACGATGTATCGCGATATGGTTCGCCTGCGGCGGAATTGGTTCAATAACACTGCGGGGCTAAAAGGACAATCGTTGAACGTGTTCCACGTGAACGATGCGGCCAAAGTAATTGCTTTTCATCGCTGGGACCAGGGTGGGCCGGGGGACGACGTCGTGGTGGTCGCCAATATGTCCAACCAATCGTATGACTCTTACTCGATTGGATTTCCGCGCGATGGGGCATGGAAGGTTCGGTTTAATAGCGATTGGAGCGGTTACAGCTCCGACTTCGGCAACCATTTATCGTACGACGCCACCGCTTC
>Ga0181530_10004076_pt1 | contig 15773 bp, 15 predicted proteins | sample PEATcosm2014_Bin_42_FD_119769 | JGI IMG/M metagenome (GOLD analysis project Ga0181530, IMG submission 119769) | Peatland microbial communities from MTU Mesocosm Facility, Houghton, MI, USA - PEATcosm2014_Bin10_60_metaG | ecosystem: Environmental > Terrestrial > Soil > Wetlands > Peat | place... | reverse complement strand
TGTCCGGTTCGATGAGCGGGAACAGGAAACAGAGTCAGGCCAAACCGGATTGCGGCGGTCATGCGAAAGCATCCCAACAGCCACCGGGAGGCTAAAGCCACTGCGCCTGTTCTCGACTCTACTTCACCGGTTGCCCGGAAGAGTTGTTGACCTCCCACTCCTGCAATTGCCGGCAAACCTGCAGGATCAGCCAGTGCCCAATGGAGACCAGCAGCCCGCTATCCTCGGCCGCTTCCAGGAAGCGGTAAGGGGAAGTCAGCCCTTGTGTGGGATGGTCCCAGCGCAGCAAAGCCTCGAAACTGACCACGCGCCGCGTGTCGAGCTGCACCACCGGCTGATAGTAGATCCGAAACTGGCGCGCTGAGATGGCGGTACGCAGGTCCGCTTCCAGCCGCAGCCGGCCTTCCGCGCGCGTGTGCATCACTTCATCAAAAACCTCGCAACGCGATCCTCCCATCCCCTTGGCGCGGCGCATGGCCGCGTCCGCGTCTTTCAGCAGTTCTTCCGGCTGGCTGTGTCCGGACAGGCTCAAGGCAATACCGATGCTGGCCGTGGCCCGAACTTCCCGCGACACGACGAAGATCGGCTCGGCCACCGCCGCCAGGACTCTCTTCGCGATGCGCATCGCGTCGCTCGGATCACCCACGCCATCGAGCAGGATGGCGAACTCATCTCCGCCCAGCCTCGACAGCAGCGGCTCCAGCGAAGGGCCCCCGCTTCCACGGCGGGCAAGTGTGTCCGCTTTCCTCAGCGAGCCTCCTATCCGGGATGCAATCTCCAGCAGTATTTGATCGCCGGCCGCCGTGCCCATGCTTTCGTTGAACACCTTGAAGTGGTCTAGATTTGCCAGCAGGAGAGCGTAGGGGAGCGCTGGATCACGCTGCGCCCGCAGGAATAGCTGGTGCAACCGGTCGAGGAAAAGCCCTCGGTTCGGCAGGCCGGTCAGCGGGTCGTGAAACCGGTTATGCTCCAGTTGTTCTTCCGCCCGCTTGCGCTCGGTGATGTCGCGATTCACGATGACCAGCTTCGCGACCTCGCCCTTGCCGTCACGGATGGTGCTGGCCACCGACTCCAGTACCCGCCAGCTTCCGTCCTTATGCCGGATGCGGTACTCCAGCCGCTTTCCAACCCCCGTCGCGCGCGCCTCTCGCGCCGCTTCCAGAACCTTGAAGCGGTCGTCGGGATGAATCTGCTCGAAGGCCGAGGTCTCGCTCAGCTCCGCCGGGGAGTATCCCAGAATCCGCTTATAGGCGGGACTGTTGTACAGCCGCTTTCCTTTCACGTCCACCAGAGCAATCATGTCGGCGGCGTTCTCGGTGACGATCTGGAACAGTTCTTCGCGGTTCTTGGAATCCTGGTGGATATGGAAAATCCGGAACTGCTGGTAAACGACCAGCAGCGCCAGCGCTCCCAGCGATATCCAGAACGATTCGACAATCATGCGGGCAGTGCTCTTCTTTGTGGAGATATCGGCAGGATGACCGCATAGGTTTAGCCGGACGGAGGTGACGGAAATTGTTGATTTTTGATCGCGAAGGTCCCCGTCAGCCACACAAGCGTCCCAAGGTTCTTTATTCCACAATCACGAAATCAACCATCAACAATCCCTTCCGTTGCCGCCGCCTTACGGGCGAACGACCAACGACCAACGACAAACGACCAACGACCGTCCATAATATCCACATGTCTCCGAATGAGTCCGTCCGCCGCCTCAAGACCTATGCCGGTGCCCAGGGTTACGTCTACCAGTACTATTTCGTGGGCAAGCGCCCGGCGCTGGCGGACGACCCTGAGGCTCCGGCCACGGAATTCATTTTCGATGTGACTTCCGACCGCAAGCTGACCTACGCTGTCAGCGTGTTTCTTCCTGACGGTCCTCTCACTGCCTGGAGTCAGGCCCACGGCCGTCCCCTGAACGACGCCGAGCAATACGCCGCTGCCAAGCTGCGTCTGTTCCGCGCCTTCGACGAACTGGAAGATGTGAAAACCCAGGGCCGCCGCTTGACCATAGACGTCGCCGTGCTCGAAGAAGCGCTGTCCAGCCTGGGTGTGGACTAGCCTGACAGGCTCACACTTGCTGTAGCGCATTACGATCTGTCATCCCGAGCGAGGCGAGGGATCTGGGTGTTTGCCTTCACGGGCGGCGCAGGCAAGAACAGGGATCCCTCGCTGCGCTCGGGATGACACATGTTCTAGCCACGCAATATCTGAAAACGGTCGAGATGGGCTGATGTTTGTCTTACTGCTCTTGTTTCGCTGGCGTCTCGAACTCCCGCGCCCGGCTCACGAGCTTCTTCAGTTTCCCTTCCATAGCGGCATCGCCGATTTGTTCATCCTGCAGCACGCCATCGGCGTCAATGGTGAAGGTGTGGGGAATCGCCTCGACCCGAAACAACTTCGCGATCGGCCCGCCGAAGCCAGCTTCGTGATATTGCAGCCAGGTCATTTCGTTCTTCGTGACGAATTCTTTCCATTTCTGTTCGTCCTTGTCGAGGTTGATGCTAAGCACAACCAGGGGTTGTCCCTGAAACTTCTTTGCGATCTCCCGTATGTGCGGCACAGCCTGGCGGCAGGGCCCGCACCAGGTCGCCCAGAAGTCGAGCAGGACGACCTTTCCCGCCAGATCATCCATTGAAACCCGCTGTCCGTCCGAGGTCGTAATGGCAAATGGCGGCGTCATCCGGGCGCGCGCCAGGTCGGGCCGGCTGATGTAGCGCAGCGCACGCTGCCGGTCCGGATCCTCCTCCGGCCGCAGTTTCACAAACTCCTCAAACCGCGCCCTGGCCGCGTCGTCCTGGTTCAGGTACGCCAGCACGATGCCGTCCGCGTATATAGCCCTGGGGAAGTCGGCGGCCGACGCCAGCGCTTTTAGCAGTTCCTCGTGGGCGCGCGTGAACAGTTCATCCTTGTGTTCTTCCGCCGCCTCACTCATCAACATCACACCCATCTGGAAGTGCGCGAAGGCAACGCTCCTGGCGCTCTGAGCCTGGGCCACCATTTCCTCCGCTGCATTCTCGGCGGTCTTCCAGTCCCGCACTTGGATCCCGTACTTGACCACGGCTTTCTGGCAGGCCAGACAATGGCCGTCGTCCTGCTTGTCCGCCTTCTTGAAGTCGGCCAGAGCCGAGTAGAACCGGTGCTGGTACAGATACTCCAGTCCTTCTTTGAACGTCTTCTGCGCCTTCTCATTCGTCGGACCTTCGTCCGCTTTCTCTTGTGCGAGCGCAGGCGACGCGACGCAAGCCAATACGACGCAGGACAGTACCAGGAGCCTCCCCGCGTACCGCATACCGATCCCTCCTGAACGTTCCGCGCACTGAAACTACCATGACTTCATAGACTCGGGCGAGGATTTCCGGAATCGCATCGCCCGCATTGGAAATCGCTGGACCCGGAACATATAGAATGCAGGCGGAGCTCTCAAGTGAAAAAACTCAAACACGTTTTCGTGATTTCGATCCTCATCGTGGTGGCCTTGTGCGGGAGTGCGGCGTTCTCGCAAACCTCGCGCTGGTCGGAAGAGAAAGCCAACCAGTGGTATGCGCGGCAACCCTGGCTGATCGGCAGCAATTACATCCCGCAGTCCGCCATCAACGAATTGGAGATGTGGCAGGAAGCGACCTTCGATCCCGTCGAGATAGACAAGGAACTGGGCTGGGCCGACTCCATGGGCATGAACACCATGCGTGTGTTTCTTCATGACCTGCTGTGGCAGCAGGACGCGGCGGGATTTCGCCGCCGCCTCGACCAGTTTCTGACCATCGCTTCGCGGCATCACATCCGCCCCCTGTTCGTTCTTTTCGATTCCTGCTGGGATCCGCTGCCGCAGCTGGGGCCGCAGCGTCCTCCGATTCCCGGCGTCCACAACTCCGGCTGGGTGCAGAGTCCGGGGGCAAAGGCGCTGGCCGATCCCAGCCAGCATCCGCGGCTGAAGGCCTACGTGCAGGGAGTGGTGGGAGCGTTCGCCAAAGACGACCGAATTCTTGGCTGGGACATCTGGAATGAGCCCGGATCGGACACGACCGGAAGCTATCCCAAGACCGAAATGAAGATAGCCGACAAGATTGCCCGAGTCGCGGCGCTGTTGCCGCAAGCATTCGAGTGGGCCCGTGAGATGAATCCCACGCAGCCTCTGACCAGTGGCGTCTATGAAGTAGATACGTCCGCCGATGAATCCGCCTTGGAAGAGATCGAGCGCATTCAGGTGCGCGAATCCGACATCATCACTTTTCACAATTACAGTTGGCCGGAAGAGTTCAAAGCAGAAATCGGATGGCTGCGCAGGTTTCACCGGCCCGTGATCTGCACCGAGTTCATGGCGCGCTCAATCGGCAGCACGTTCGACACCATCCTGCCCATCGCCAGGCAGGAGCGCGTGGGAGCGATTAACTGGGGATTCGTCGCCGGCAAAACTCAGACCTACTTGCCCTGGGAGTCATGGCAGCATCCCTACATTCTCAGCCAGCCGCCGGTGTGGTTCCACGAAGTGCTGCACCCCGACGGAACCCCCTACCGGCAGGCCGAAGTGGATCTGATCAAGCGGTTGAGCAGCGGGCAATAGGAAGCAGGACCAAGCCGCTTGTGGGGACAGCCGCCCTCGGCTGTCCGGCGGAGCGAAGCTCCGCAACCTCAATGCAGCCTCCTCACTCGTACCGCAGGGCTTCGATGGGATCAAGATTGGCCGCGCGCATGGCGGGCACCATGCCGCTGATCAGACCCACGATCACCAGGATGAAAGTTGCCACCAGCAGAACTCCGGGTGAAACCAGCAGGCGAATGTCCCCGGCTTCGGCGTGCTTGGCGATCGCGCTATAAAGGGTGAGACGTCCCACGGAAATAGACACGGCATAGGAAAGAAGAATTCCGAGTACTCCACCCACCGCCGTGATGACCATGGCCTCCGCCAGAAACTGGAAAAGAATGTCGTGGCGGCGCGCGCCCAGCGCTTTTTCCACACCGATCTCCCGCGTGCGCTGGGTCACCGAGACCAGCATGATGTTCATCAGGCCAACTCCGCCAATCCCCAGGGTGATGGTGCCGACGAAAGCCAGCAGAACTTTCAGCGCCACAGCGAGGATGGTGAACTGCGCCAGTTGCTGCTGTGCGTCATTGACGAACAGGGCGCGCCGGTCGCCGGGTTTGAAGCTGTGGGCTGTGGCCAGAGTGGCGCGGATGACGCTTTCCATCTTTTCGTGATCCAGGCCCGCGGAATCAAGCCAGATTCCGCCAATATAGTGGTTATCCTTAATGACGTCCATGGAGTCGTAGGCGATGTAGACGATTTGATTGACATCGCTGTCGCCCTCCTGGATGCGGGGCTTGGCCACTCCGATGACGTCAAAACTGGCGCCGTCAACGCGGATGCCCTCGCCCACGGCGGGCATGCCCGAGAACAGTTTTTCGCGGGCCTCGGAGCCGAGTACGGCGTAAAGACCGTGCTGCAGGTTGTCGGCGTCGTTGAGGAAGCGGCCCTCCTCGAGTTCGAGATTCCAGATGTCCTGGATGGAGGGATCCAGACCCATCACCGGCAAGGTGAACGAGCGGTTGTTGTTTTGCACGGTGGAGTCTTTGTTCAGCATGCGCGCGACATGGCGGCAGAGGGGCAGGTTGTTGCGGAGAAGTTCGACGTCTTCATTGGTGAAACGGATAATCGCTCCGGCTTTGCCGCCCCCGGCCTGTTGCGAAGTGACGCCGGGGAACACGCCCACGGAGGTGGCGCCAAAGCTTTGGAAAATATTCTGTACGGCCTGGCCGAAGCCGTTGCCGTAGGAGAGCAGCAGGACGACGGTGGCGATGCCCCAGGCCATGCCCGCCATCGTGAGCAGAGTGCGGCGCAGGTCGTGGCGCATGGCTGAAACCGCCTGTTTGAGCAGGTCGCGGTACATGGTTATTCCCTGCGCAGGGCCTCCACCGGTTCGAGAGCGGCCGCGCGGCGCGCGGGATAGAGGCCGGCGGCCACCCCGGCAACGGTCAGCGAAACCAGCGCCAGAGCGGCGGTGGAGGGAACGAGGTGGGGCGGGTCAAAGCCAGGAGGGAGTTCCACGCCGGAAATCGCCGTCATGAGCGCGGCCGCGCCCGCGATGCCGATGCCGCCGCTGAGCAGGGTCAGGAACGCCCCTTCCACAAAAAACTGGAACATGATGCTGCGGTTGGTAGCGCCCACGGCTTTGCGCAGGCCGATTTCGCGGGTACGGTCCGCCACGGCGACCAGCATGATGTTGATGATTCCAATTGCGCCCAAAGCCAGGGTTACCATTCCCACGCTTCCCAGGAATGCATTCATGGCGTCGAAAATCTTGCCCACATCGTCCACCGTTTTCACGGAGTCCCAACCCTCGAAGGCGTCGGGATCGTTGGGGTCAAAACCGTGATTGCGGGCGATAATTTTGTGTACTTCGTCTTGTGCCGCCGTGTGCAAAGCGCGAGACCGGGGCTGGTAATTCATGAACGTGATGACGTCGGTGGCGATTCCGGCATTCACCGGACGGAAGTACTCCTGCATGGTGTGAAAAGGGACGATGCTGCGCAGGTTCTGATTCATGTTGTCGCCGTGCCCGACCCTCTGCAGTGTACCAATCACCTGGAAGCTCACGCCGTTCAGCAGAATGGTGCTGCCCACGGCGGGGTGGCCGGGGAAGAGAATGCGGCGCACTTCGTCGCCGATCACGATTACGGGGCGTTTCTGCTCGTCGTCCATTTCGTTGATCCATCGGCCCTCGTTGAGGGGCATGTAGCGGATCTGGTTGAAGTGCGCGGGCGCGCCGAGAATGGTGCCGCTGGACTGGAAAAAGTCGCTGACCGCGCGAATGTCGAAGCGCGCAATAACCGGGGCGGCGGTCCGAACGCTGGGGCATTCGCGCACGATGTCTTCGTAGTCGCGGTAGGTCAGATAGTACTGGCGCAGGGCGGTGAAACTGCCCTGCATGACCGGGGCGCGGCCCGACCAGACGAACATGACGTTTTCGCCGATGCTATCAAACTGCTTGCGCTGGCCGGAGCGGAATCCTTCTCCCACGCCGACCAGCACCAGCAGCGACCCCACGCCCCAGGCAATCCCAAACATGGTCAGAAACGAACGCAGTTTGTGCGCCCAGAGCGTGCGGAGGGTCTGCCCGAAAATGTCGAGGACGTGGCGCACCGCTTGAATTATACGGGCAGAAGTGCGGACCTCAGACCTCGAACGTCGGGCGTCAGACCTCAGCCCTCGGACCTAAGACCATAAGACCCAAGACCCAGACCTTAAGACCTGCGCGCGAGTCGGGGCTCTAGGCCAGGCTCAGCATGGTCCGAAGTCCGACGCCTGATGTGTGAGGCCCGAGGTCAGATTTTGATTCCGAATCGCCCGCGAGTTGGTTATTCTCTAGGCGGATGACGATGCTGGCCCTGAGCGAACTGCTGGGCGCCACGGTCTATGACCCTTCCGGCGCCGCCAGTGGGCGTGTGCGTGAAGTGACGCTCGCCCCGCAGGAGGACCGCGCCCGCATCTCGTCCCTGATCGTGAAGACCAAGTCGGGCAACCGCGTGCTGCCCTTTGCCGCCGTGTCTGCGATCAACGGCGGTGTCCGGGCAGCTACGGCGGCAGCGGAATGGCAGGCGGCCAACGGCACGGAAGGACTTTTTCTGCTGGAGCGCGACCTGCTCGATCAGCAGGTGATTGACATCAACGGCCGCAAGGTGGTGCGGGTCAATGACGTAGACCTGCAGGTCGACGCGCCGAAGGAAGCAGGGCAGACGCGTCCCATCCTGCGCGTCCACTCCGTGGACGTGGGAGCGCGCGGGGCCATCCGGCGCCTGCTGCGCGGCGTGGCGCCGAGGGCGGCCCTGCACGTCCTGCTCGGCCGCATTCCCCCACGCAGCATTCCATGGAATTTTGTGGACGTGATCGAGACTGATCCGGCCCGCCGCGTAAAGCTGAAGATTTCGTACGATGGGCTGGCCAAGCTGCACCCGGCCGATATCGCCGATATCGTCGAGGATCTTGCCCCCGACGAGCGCCAGGCGGTGTTTCAGACCCTGGACCAAGGAGTCGCCGCCGAAGCTCTGGAGGAGGTTGAGCCCAAGGTTCAGAAGGCCATTGTCGAGTCGCTCGATTCCGAGCGGGCGGCGGAAATCGTCGAAGAGATGGACCCGGACGCCGCCGCCGACCTGCTCGGCGAATTGCCCGAAGAGCGCACCGAACAAATCCTGGTCCAGATGGAGCCCGAGGTTCAGCAGGATGTGGTCGAACTGCTCGAACACTCAGAAGAGAGCGCCGCCGGCCGCATGACCACCGAGTTTCTGGCCCTGCCCCTAACCGCGACCGTGCAGAATGCGGTGGATTCCATGCGCGAATTCGAAGGCGGCATCGAGGCGGTGAGCACCATCTACCTGGTAGACACTCACGGTACTCTAACCGGCGCGGTGCCTCTGGCCAGGCTGGTGCTGGCCCAGCCCTCGACGCCCATGCTCTCGCTGACCCAGGAACCGCTGGTCCTCGCCCATGAAGGCGTCGCGGAAAACGAGGTCGCGGAGCTGTTCGATAAATACAACCTGCTGACCCTTCCCGTCGTGGACGAGCACAACAAGCTGACCGGCGTCATCACCTCGGACGACGTGATCAGCATGCTCCGGGCGAAGCTGTAGGAAGAGACTCTAGTCGATCTTGGGGACGACAACTCTAGAGATGAACTGTCATTAGATAGGAACTGCCATCCCGAGCAAAGCGAGGGACCTGGGTGTTTTCCGGCGCTGGCGACATCGTAGGGGCACGCAAAGACCAAGGTCCCTCGCTTCGCTCGGGATGACAAGTGTGTTCGAACAAATCAGGACTGCTGACGCCTATTAAGACCGCTGACACTTAGGCCCAGGCTCAGGGCCCAGTCCCGCACCGAATCCACCAATCCGAAATTTCAAGCCCGTCACACTTTTTCTTTGATGGGATGCGCGAAGTGCGTTTATCCTGTTGCGTCGTCACAAGCTGCCATCCGCTCCACCCGTATGTCTGCGAAAAACGCGCATGAGGTTTCTGAAGCATTGGAAAATCCGGATCCTGCTGTTCTTTGCCGTGGTGGGACCGGGGTTCATTACCGCGAACGTCGACAATGATGCCGGCGGCATCTATACCTACTCGCTCGCCGGAGCGCAATTCGGACATCTTCTGCTGTGGACCATGATTCCGGTCACCTTGGCCCTGATCGTGGTGCAGGAGATGTGCGCCCGCATGGGCGCGGTCACCGGCAAGGGATTGAGCGACCTCATCCGCGAAGAATTCGGCCTCCGCATCACTTTTTTCATGATGGTCGGGATTCTGATCACCAATTTCGGCAACGTGGTGACCGAGTTCATCGGCATCGCCACCAGCCTCGAACTGTTCGGCCTTCCCCGGTTTGCGACCGTGCCGGTGTGCTGTGTGATCGTTTGGCTGATTGTGGTCAAAGGACAGTACAAGAGCGTCGAGAAAGTCTTCCTGGCGGCATCGTTTTTCTACGTGACCTACATCTTTGCCGGGGCCCTGGCGCACCCCGCGTGGATGGATGCCACTAAAGCCACCTTCGTCCCGCCCAAGCTGGGTGCCTTTCGCGACCAGGCCTATCTCTATATGGTCATCGGCGTAGTCGGAACGACGATTGCGCCCTGGATGCAGTTCTACCTGCAGTCCTCCATTGTCGAAAAGGGTGTGACCAAGCGCGGCTATAAAGCCTCGCGCCTCGATGTTGTGACCGGCTGTATCTTCACTGACATCGTCGCCTGGTTCATTATCGTGGCCTGTGCCGCAACCCTTTATGTTCATGGCTACCGCGATATCAAGACTGCCGCGGATGCGGCGGGCGCGCTCAAACCGTTAGCCGGGCAGTATGCCTACATCCTTTTTGCGGTCGGGCTGTTTAACGCATCGCTGTTCGCGGCGTCGATTCTGCCGCTTTCGACCGCCTACACGGTATGCGAGGGCCTGGGTTTTGAATCCGGTGTGGACATGAAATTCGGGGAGGCGCCGCTGTTTTACTGGCTCTACACTTTGCTGATTGCCGCCGGCGGCGCGGTCGTGCTTATCCCCGGCTTGCCGCTGCTGAAAATCGCAGTGCTCTCGCAGGTGGTGAACGGCGTGGTGCTGCCCTTTGTGCTGATCTTCATGCTGTTGCTCATCAACAAGAAAGAGCTGATGGGCGAGTACGTCAACACACGTTCCTTTAATGCGATCGCGTGGCTGACGACGGTGGTGATGATCGTGTTGACGCTGGCGTGGTTCTGGACGTTGCGATCGGGCTAGAACCCCTTTACTGTCGCCGGTTACTGTCGTCGGACTTTGGGTGGTGCAGGCCTTCAGGCCTGCGATCAAGTGGTTGAAAGGCCCTCGGCTTTAGCTGCTGAGGGCCGGCACCCTGGGACCAACAATAACTCTGGAGATTCTCTAGAGCAGTTTTCCGGCAGCCAGATCCCGCACCAGGGTAAGGTCGGCTTCCAGAAAATCGTACTTGGGCAGGTCCTTGGGCGCGGCCCACTGGATGTCGCGGAAGATGCGGTTCTCCAGCTCTCCCTGGTACTCGCGCACCACGAAGAAGCGCAGTTCCACCATGGCGTGATTGGGGTATTCGTGCCGAATGCGCGCCACTTCGTCTCCAATCGTCGCCAGCACTCCGAGTTCCTCCTCCAGTTCCCGGCGCAGGGCGTCGCGCGGCTGCTCTCCGTTCTCAATCTTGCCCCCGGGAAACTCCCATTTGAGCGGCATCGTTTGATGGCGCGTGCGCTGGCACACCAGTAGTTTGCCGTCCTTCTGGATGAGGGCTGCGACCACGCGCTTCATTTTCCGGAGGTTTCCAGTTTCTTCCCCACCAGCATGGCACAGTATTGCACCAGTGCCTGGTGTTCTGCGGTGAAGGCGGAGGCGAAATGGCTGTCAATGTCCAACTCGCCGACCACGGTGCCATGAACGAAGACGGGCACGACGATCTCGGACTTGGTCTCGAGCGAACAGGCCAGATAGCGGGGATCCTTACTGACGTCGTCCACCACGACGGTCTGCCCGCTCGACGCCGCTGCCCCGCAAATTCCCTGGTTCAGCGGAATGCGCGTGTGCGGCGTCATGGCGCCCTCGAACGCGCCCAGCGCCAGCATGGGAGGCTGCGCTCCCGGCTCGAGCAGGTAGAAACCCACCCAGTTGTATTTCAGCATGCGCTCGTGCAGCATTCTGACCATCTGTTGCATCAGCTCGCGAGCGGTGGGCGCCGCCTGCGCCAGATCCCTGACTTCATTGCGTACTTCTTCGATCCTGGTGGCTGCCAGCATGAATAAAATCTTACCTCATCGCAGCCCTGCGCTGCTGTGAAAGCTGGAACGTCAGTAATCCGCCGGATTCCTTTAGTGCTCCACTGGTGCTCCGCGCCAAGGCAACCCGTGGTGTAGGTGAGATTCGTATCAGGGCACGCCTTCAAAGCCTGCCCTGAGCGGAGTCGAAGGGCGTACCGCAGGTACCGCGTTATCATTGCGCCTTCGGGCGCTAAATTTACGATTCCGAATTTCGCCATGGCCTGCTAAAGCCCGTGCCGGCCCAACCCGGCCGCGAGAGCGTCCAGAGCCAGCTGCGCCGCGTGAGCCGAGCCTTGCGGCAGTCCGCCAACCGCGGCCACCAGTTCGTCGAATGTGACGCTCCGGGCTTCCGCCACAGTCCTCCCGGCAACCAGTTCGGTCAGCGCCGAGGCACAAGCTATCGCCGCCACGCAGCCTTTCGCCCGGAAGCGGATCTCCTCAACCTGCTCAGCTTTGATCTTTAGCGTCAGCCGCAGCACGTCTCCGCACACCGGGTTCTCAATTTCCGCGACCGCATCCGCTCCCGGGACTTCGCCGGTATTGCGCGGATTCTGAAAGTGGTCGAGCAGTTGCGCGGAGTACATGGCTGCAATTCTAACGGCAAGGTGTCAGCGCGCCGTTCCATCCGGAAAGTAAATCGGCCACCCGCGTTCGCGCGCGGTCGCTTCCAGATCCGGGTTGGGATTGATGACGAACGGATGCCGGGCTTGGGCAAGCATTTCCGTATCCCAGCGCGAGTTGCCAAAGGCGGCATCAACTTCTTTTCCGACGACTTCCCGCAGAGCCTGCGGCTTGCCCGGACCGGAAGGGATACGGATCAGGCGGTCCGTCACAATCCCATCCTCGAGCTCCGCTCGCGCCGCCAGGATGCGATTCTCGGGAATGCCGAACTGCTTCATGCCCGCGCGAATCACCCATTCATTGGAGGACGAGACCGCCCAGACATCGCAGCCATTCTCCTGCAGGCGCCGCACCAACTCGCGAATCTCGGGGAAGATGAAACCGGGAAAAGATCGGGTCATGAATTCAGACGCCGCCTGCATCATGGCCACGTCCGATATCCCCTTGTGCATCGTGACCATCTCGCCGCACATGTCGTCTTCGCTGACCTTACCCGCCTTGTACTCGGCATAGCGAGCCCGCATGGCGACGGCGACTTCGGCGGGGACGACGCCGTTCTCAAGTTCCCAATCGAAAAACGTGAGCCCGGCGTCGCCCGACCACAGAGTGCCGTCGCAATCGAACGCCGCCACCCGCGGCGAGAGCCCGAGAACGGAATCCAGAAGATCGTGCTTAGCGAAATGGGTTGAGTGTGGTCGCGGGACGTTCATGCAGTTCGACAATAACGTGGACAAGCTAAAATGCGCAATCGCGGCGGAGAGAATTGCAGATTGAACTCAATATTCAATCTGAAATCTGAAATCTGAAAATCTAAAATGGCCCATCACACCGCCGCCTTCTCCAGCAAGGCGGCGTACTCCTCCGGAGTATTAACGTTCAGGGCCACGAAAGGATCGTTCACGGCGACGTACTGAATGTGTTCCCGATGGCGATGCTCAATGTCGCGCGCCGAGGCGGTGGGGGGCGCCTGCAGAAACGCCTCAATCAATTCACGTCCTGCCAGGTAAGGATGGCCGTGCTGTCCTGCGAACTCTGGCACCACCGCCCAGATGTTCTGAGGGGCGGCCTCGAAGGCGGCGTGCAAAATTCCGATCGTGGCGGCGCTGACCGGAGGCCGATCCACCAGCGTAATCACGGCCGCGTCGCGTCCACGGTTGAGGACTTCATGCAGTCCGACTTGCAGGGAACTGAACTGCCCGCGGCTAGGGTCAGGATTGGTAACAACCGCAGCTCCGCTGGCATAGACCACGGGCGCCAGCGCCGCTTCATTCTGTCCCACCACCACGATTATGAAATCGGTGGAAGTCAGCGACCGGATAGCGGCGGAAAGGAACGTTTCCTTGGAGGCCGGCCGCCCCGCAACCTGCGGTGGCCAGGGCAGCAGAGCCTTTTCCGTGCCCATGCGCGCGGACTCGCCCGCAGCTAGAATTACCCCCGCGAAACTCGCAGAACGGGACATGTTGCGCAAGATAACAGAAAGCGGACAGAAAGTCAGTGAGCAGGATCAAGGTATGAGCAGGATCAAGGTAATGTCTCAGTTTGCGGAAACAACTATGTGGGGACAGCCGCCCCCGGCTGTCCGGTCGAGCGAAGCTCGACAGCGCAGTCCGTCCGAGCCACCATGGGACTTTGCAAGGATCAATCGCGCCGATCGTCGTCCTCTTCCGCTACTCCAGCCGCAGCTGCACCATCCTCCCTCTGCCCACCCTTGAACCAGCTCAGGTGCGGCAAAGCGCCCGTCGCGTGGCGGCGGATCGCAATCAGCTCCGCCGTGATGGCGACCGCAATCTCCTCCGGCGTAATCGCTCCGATATCGAGGCCGACGGGAGCATGCACCCGCTCGAAAAGATGGGCCGCCAGTCCCTCTTCCTCGAGCGTCTTGAAGATCTGGATGACTTTGCGCTTGGACCCGATCATGCCCACGTAGCGGGCGCGCGTCTGCACCGCCCAGCGCAGGATGCGCATGTCGTCGCGGTGGCCGCGAGTCACGATCACAATGTAGGACGATTCGTCTGGGTCGAGTTTCTCCATGGCCTCGTCGAAATCGAGGGCATGGACTTCGCGAGCCGAGGGGAAACGCTCCCTGGTCGCGTACGAGGAGCGGTCATCGCTGACAATCACCTCGAACCCGGCACTCGCCGCAGTCTGGCAAAGGTTTACTGCAACGTGACCTGCACCGAAAACATAAAGTAATGCTGGAGGTAAGATCGGCTCAATGAAGACTTCCAGCGTCCCGCCGCAGACCAGCCCGGTGTCATATTTCGGATCCTGATTTAGGTCAAACGTCAGCGTGCGCGGCTTCTCCGATTCCATGACCTCGCGGGCGGCCTGCCAGACGTCGGCTTCGACGCAGCCCCCTCCGATCGTGCCCACAATCGAGCCGTCGTCGCGCACCAGCATCTTGGCCGTGCGGAACGACGGGATCGATCCGCGCACGTTGACGATCGTGGCCACCGCCCCGCGCCGTCCGGCGCGGCGAAGCTCGACGATTTGTTCGTAGATGTCCATAGCGGACACGGCGGGGCTACGCTGATTATCAGTCGGTTAACAGCGGAGAGTCAAACCGATAGCCAGACTCTGCGTCCTTTGCCAATTCTCCGCGTACTCTGCGACTTAACATCTTCTCCCGCCAGGCTCCGCAAGTACTGCTCTGCCCCAGATTTGTGTTAGCGTCACTGCTGAAAGGAAGAGTGTTCCGCATGAAAGCCGTCCGCATTCATCAATTCGGTGGTCCGGAAGTTCTCATCTACGAAGACGTGCTCGACCCGGAGCCCCGCATGGACCAGGTGCTGGTGCGCGTGAAAGCCTGCGCCCTCAATCATCTTGACCTGTGGGTGCGCAAGGGATTACCCGGTGTGAAGCTGCCCCACATCCTGGGCAGCGACATTGCCGGAGAAGTGGCCGAGGTCGGTGAGTACGTCGACGGATTCAAACCCGGCCAGCGCGTGCTTGTCGCTCCGATGCACTTCTGCGGACACTGCGCCAAGTGCGTTGCCGGATTGCAGAACCAATGCCGCGAATTTACCGTTCTCGGCAACGGAGTGGACGGCGGCAACTGTGAGCTGATCGCGGTTCCGGCGGCCAGTGTAATCCCGATTCCTGACTCCCTCGACTTCACCCAGGCGGCCAGCGTGCCGCTCGTGTTCCTCACCGCGTGGCACATGCTCGTCGGACGCGCGGGCGTTCGTCCGGGGCAGACCGTCCTGGTGCTGGGCGCCAGCTCCGGCGTGGGCATTGCCGCCATCCAGATTGCGAAATTGTTTCACTGCCGCGTCATCACGACCGCGGGCGACGAGACCAAGTTGGAGAAAGGTCGCGCCTTGGGAGCCGACTTCGGCATTAACCACTACCAGCAGAAGATTTCCCAGGAAGTTCGCAGGATTACGAACAAGGAAGGCGTGGATATCGTCATCGAACACGTAGGCGCCGCCACCTGGGACGAGAGCCTGCGCTCGCTGAAGACTGGGGGCACACTGGTGACCTGCGGGGCGACCACTGGCCCTAACGTGGGACTGGATCTGCGCCATCTTTTTGCCCGGCAGTTATCCCTGCTCGGTTCTTACATGGGAACCATGGGCGAGTTGCACGAAGTGCTGGCGCACATATTCGCTGGCCGCCTGAAGCCGGTCGTCGACCGCGTGTTCCCGCTGGCCGATCTCCGCGCCGCCCACGAGCATCTGGAGAAAAGCCAGATGTTCGGGAAAGTCGTGGTGAATCCGTAGCGCCAGCGGAAACACGCCATATTATCAATGCATTATGAAAGAGCGCCCTGCTTCAGAAGGTTGAAGCAGATGGTGTGGCGCGGCCTTCACTCCGCTGCGCCGTGCAGGGGCTGCCCTGCGCTACGGCCGCGCTGAGAAGTAATTGCA
>Ga0181530_10004056_pt1 | contig 15808 bp, 15 predicted proteins | sample PEATcosm2014_Bin_42_FD_119769 | JGI IMG/M metagenome (GOLD analysis project Ga0181530, IMG submission 119769) | Peatland microbial communities from MTU Mesocosm Facility, Houghton, MI, USA - PEATcosm2014_Bin10_60_metaG | ecosystem: Environmental > Terrestrial > Soil > Wetlands > Peat | place... | reverse complement strand
TGGGGGCGAGTTCTAGCCATCGTGGCTGCAGTGGCGTCAGGTACTGTTACAGCCCTTGTTGTGCTTGACCCGGGCCTGCGTTTCGCGTTCGGCCAGCCAAAGCTGCAGGTCGCGCTCGAAACGGCGGCCTCGCTCATAGCGCTACTCGCCGCATTCCTTGCGTTCGGCCGGCTCCGGCGGCGCGGCCGTCGGACTGACTGCGCATTAGCGTGTGCGCTCGGGGTCATTGCACTCTCGAATGTGTTCTTCGCCACGGTGCCGACATTGGCAGGCCTTGCCGCAAGTAACTTTCTTGCCTGGTCGGCGATCATCAGCCGCTCACTGGGCTGCATGCTGTTCGGCGTCGCGGCATTCGTGCCGCCCAGGCAGGTGGGCCGAATCGGCCGGGCCCAGGTGACCGTGCTGACCTGCATGGCCAGCGGCCTCACTCTGACGGTTCTCCTCACCTGGGTATTCGCCGTGCACCTGCCCGTGGCGGTCACTGTCGCGCCCTCGGTGCGGTTGCCCGCGCCGCCGGCGCTTTATCCCGTGGACGTGCTGCTCGCCCTGGAGATGCTGACAGCAGTGGTTGGCGGTGTGGGCGCAGCCGGTTACCTCAGCAGATCGGAGCGGCTGGGCGATGAGTTCTTCGGCTGGCTGGCCATCGCTGCCGTCTTCGGTGCCGCTAGCCACCTCAACTATTTCCTCTACCCGTCCATGTACGTTGGGCTGGTCTCAGTGGGCGACGGCTTCCGCCTGTGCTTCTACGCTGTTCTCCTCATTGGCTCGGCGCGTGAGATCTGGTCATACTGGTTTGCCCTGTCCGATGCGATGGTAGTGAGCGAACGCCGGCGGATCGCGGGCAACTTGCACGACGGGCTCGCGCAGGAACTGGCGTACCTGACCCGCAACCTTGACGCACTCGACGGCAGCGTCGAGCAGGAGACGCTGAGCCGCCTGCGCAGTGCCACCGAGCGCGCGCAGCGGGAGTCCAGGCTGGCGATCAGCAGGCTTACGGCTCTCAATCGGCCGACCGTAGAGGACGAGCTCGCGGACGCGGCCAACGAGGCGGGGAAGCGGTTCGGTGTCGCCCTGCAGCTTGATCTTCTTCCGGGTATCCGGCTCCCGCCGCCGCACGCCGATGCGCTCGTGCGGATCGCCTGCGAGGCGGTCACCAACGCCGCCCGGCACAGCGGCGCCGGGCAGGTGAGCCTGAGCCTCCGGCGTCACGGATCGCGCGTGCGGCTGCGCGTCAGCGACAGCGGATCCGGCTTTGACTCCGCGGGCCCGGCTACCGGCTTCGGGCTCGTCTCGATGCACGAGCGTGCCAGCTCGGTGGGCGGTGACCTGAAGATCTCGTCCATACCAGGACATGGCACCGAGGTGGAGGCCATGCTGTGAGCGCCAACGAGAAATCGTTGGTGCGCGTCCTCATCGCCGACGACCATGCGCCGACACGTGACGACATTCGCCGGGCGCTCAACGGCGACGCGCGCTTTGAGATCTGCGCGGAGGCGGCGGACGCGCCCGGGGCGATTCAGGCGGCGCTCCGGAAGAAGCCGGACATCTGCCTGCTTGATCTGCGGATGCCTGGCGGCGGTCTCGCGACGGTATGGGAGATCGCTGCGCGGCTGCCTGAGGCGAAGATCGTGGTGCTGACGGTTTCGGACGATGACGCTGACCTTTTCGCCGCGCTCCGGTATGGCGTCGACGGCTACCTGCTGAAAACGATGAACCTCAATCGGCTACCTGATGCGCTCATCGGCGTCTGCTCCGGTGAGGCGGCCATGCAGCCGGCGCTTGTTGCACGCGTTCTTGAGCAGTTCCGTCAGCGGGAGCCGCGCTGGCGGCAGCCTGCCGGCGCCGGGCCCGCGCAGCGGCTCACCAGCCGTGAGTGGGAAGTACTCGAGTTGCTCGCGCAGGGACGGTCGACCGCTAAGATCGCTGAGCGGCTCGTGCTCTCCTCCAGCGCAGTGCGGGTGCACGTTGCCTCGATCGTGCGCAAACTGGGGGTTCCCGGCAGGGCTGCTGCCGTGGACCTTTTCCGGCGACATTCAGACACCTGAGCGGGCACATGCTTGCGGCGAACCTTTGCCGACGGTGACCCTCAGGAGATGGCGGTACCGACACGGCCACTGCGGGTCTTGATCGCCGATGACCATGTCGCGATGCGCCGCTCGTTCCGGGAAGACCTGGAAGCCGCCGGGATCGAGGTGTGCGCCGAGGCCGCCACGGGTGCCGAGGCGGCCCGCGCCGCGCTTGCCGAACGGCCCGACCTGTGCCTGCTGGACGTGCGCATGCCCGGCGGCGATGGCATCACCGCGGCCGAGTCGATCCGGCAGGCGCTGCCAGCGGTGAAGATCGTGCTGATCGCGGCCTTCCCCGATGAGGACGGCGTGCTGGCCGCCGCGCCGGAGCCGACGGTTACCTGACCAAAGACACCGGCTCGCGGCGGTTGCCACATGTCCTCCGCGCCGTCATGCGGGGTGAGACGTCCTATCCGCGGCGCCTGCTCTACCCGGTGCTGCGCGCGCTTCGGCCACCTGAGCGCTCAGGAGACTGAACGGTCAGAAGCTTCCAAGTGGCTTGCCCGGACGGGTGCGACGGCTGAAGCATTGACATGCCGCCAGAGTGATCGGTCAGGAGCGATTGGTGATGACACCGGGTTGAGGGTCACAGGCACCTGGCGGGCAAGCTCCGACGGAGGGGGAGGAGCAGGAATGAACGATGCACACAGGGCCGTGGACGGCCTGCGGCAGGCACGCCACTACATTCGGCAGCCAGGGCGCTCATATCGGGTTTACCAGGAAAGAATGACATCAAGGCAAAAAGGTTGGCGCGCTGCGTCGTCTGTAAGGCCTGGTCCTCGGATTTCTTCCCGGCTCGCTCTGGCTATATCACGGCGGCCTAAGATTTGCCTTATTGTGCTCTTCCCTAGCCCTGATCATTCATCGGGGTTGGTGGCTGGCACTGAGTGGTGGCGGGATCGCGTCGCGCCATCTTCGCCGTCGGCGCGCCAGCGCCGCCGACACATATACGCCGAGTTCGACGGGATCCGCAGCCGCCGCGCCACGCGGGCTGGGGCTGGCAGTCGGCCCTGTCCCGCCGCGGGTGCCCGCCGAGGTGAAGGTCGGCCTGCCCCGCCTGGCTGGGCACGCTCTCGCGATCGTGGAACTGTCCCGGGCCTGGGGCGAGATCGGCCGCTCTCACCGCAAGTTCGCCCGCCGTGGCTCCCGGCTCGGCCTGGTGCACGTCTCCGAGTCCACCGTCCGCCGGGTGCTGGGCGAGGAGGGCCTGGTCCTGGAGGGCCAGCCGCCACGCGAGCCCGTCCCGTGCGCGTCCTGGCCGGACTGGCTGACCTGCAAGCCCAATCGCAGCTGGACTTACGACTTCACCCACTGCAGCGGGCCCGGTGCGCCTCGCCGCAGGACCAGGCGTGGATCGAGACCCTGCTCGGGCACCTCAAAGGTGACTGGCCGCACCTGGAGAAGATCCGCGAGCCCGGCGCCGGGCTCAACCACGCCGAGGCGAAATACAACGAGGTCCGGCTGCACGCCTCGATCGGCAATGTCACCCCCGACGACGAGCACGAAGACAGAGGCGATGCCACCCGCCAGCAGCGCCGCGACGGCCTCGATTACGCACGCCACAAGCGCATTACAGACCGTCGAAGTGCAACCCCTGAGGAGAACCAGTGACCGCGCCCCTTTCCCCGCCGGGTATTTCAGCCCGCGAGCGATTCATTCACTCATACACACGTCATCTCAGAGTAAGCGTCGTGATATGTGCCTACAGCGAGAAGCGGTGGGAGCAGACGTGCGCTGCGGTGAAATCCACACTCACCCAGGACCCAGCACCGGCCCAGGTACTGTTGGTTATTGACCACAACACAGGCCTGGCCAAACGAGCCCGGAACGAACTTTCCGGCATAACAGTCCTGGAAAGTGACGACGTTCCAGGCCTGTCGGGTGCCCGCAACACCGGGCTGCGAGCGGCAACCCAGCCCGTCACCGTCTTTCTCGATGACGACGCCCAGGCGCGCCCGGGCTGGTTGGCGTCGCTGGTCGAGCCCTATCGTTCGCCCGATGTGGTTGCCACAGGAGGCACGGTAAATCCTTGGTGGCCTGGACTTCGGCCCCGGTGGTTGCCTCCCGGGTTTGACTGGGTCGTCGGCTGCAGTTATAAGGGACTGCCCGACTCAGTGGAACCCGTGCGCAACCCGATCGGTGCCAACATGAGCATGCGGACCCGTTTGGCACTCGAGGTCGGCGCCTTTGACACTGCTGTGGGGCGGGTGGGCACACGCCCGGTTGGATGTGAGGAAACGGAGCTGTCCATCCGGCTGACCGCTAAGATACCAGGATCAGCAATTTTCTATGTTCCTGCCGCTGCGGTGGACCATCATGTCAGCCAGGACCGCATGCGAGTGAGCTACTTCCTGCGTCGATGCTGGCACGAAGGTATATCGAAAGCTACGGTGGTCCGCCTGGCCGGCGCATCATCTGGACTCGAGCGCGAACGGCGCCATGTCGCAATTGTTATACCGATGTCTCTATTGCGGGATCTTCGCGGATTCCTCACGGGAGACGCGGGTGGCCTCATGAGATTCGCCGCCACTCTGGTCGGCCTAAGTTCAGCTGGGGCCGGATACCTGATCGGCTGCATACGGCTCGCTTACGGTCGGCCCAGGACGCCGACCGTATAAGAAACACCGAGCAGCAGGCCGGGGCCGGAAGCGGCGGACACGCACGTGCTGCTGGTGCTGTCCTTTGGCGGCCTCCACCACGGGGCTCCTTCTCGTCCGTTATGGATCTTCGCAATCCAATAACGTAGCGGGAAGGAGCCTTTCACAACAGGCATCCAGTGCCAGATAGGAATCTAACGGTCACAAAACCGTCACGGAAGAAGAGGCACGCCCATCTAATTCATTAACGCGTATGTCATGGGTCTAAACGGCCGCTCTGATCGAAGGGCGCATCGCATGACCTTGCTCACACACTTGGCGCACTGTTTAATCGTCCTTCCCCCGGATGAGCTGACATCCCTGTTCACCAGGGAAAACGTGGACGCACATGACTACTGGAGGCATGTAAGTCCGGCACCTGAAGCTCTATGCCACGGCAGACATGATGGGCTTATGAACCTGGGAGGAACTTCGGTCTAACGGGCAATCACCGTAAGCCGACGTTTGCTCCTGCCGCCGACCCCAAGTCGCGCCAAGCCGCATCTCGTACTTTCGACGCTTACCAGGCCAGCCGGGCGACCCGGTTTCCGCCGATCCGGGCTAATGCTCCTAGTCATCGCCCTGGCGATCCGCCGCCTTCCTATCGGTGGAAAAACGCGTAAACCATTGCGTGTCGTGATGCGTCTTCTATACATGGGCATCCATGACGTATACACTCTAATCAGGCCAGATGGGGTAAACGCCCCCAGACGCTGGCCGGCAAGTCGGCTAGGCGAGCAGCAGTGTGCCGTCGGTGAGGTCGATTGGGTGCGTACATGGCCGAGCGCGCTGACTCGGGAACCCGCCCCCGGAGACCAGGTTGCATTGGCGCCACCACCTCACGAAAAGGTCTGCGGTTCACCGAGGACCGATGTCGGTTCGTGCCGCCTGGAAGAAACGACTTACAACAAACGAAATAAACGAGAGTCGACTGACTATTGAGCTACCGGTTTAAGCGCCAACGCTAATTGACAACTGGGCTGGCCATCACGGCATGACGAACCGCAGGTCCAGTCGAGCACAGGCCTAATAGGATCAGTCGGCTTCACGGAGGGGATCCATGACGTTTCGGGAATGCATTGCCATGCCCTGGCCGCGGGTTTCGGTTGTTATTCCAGCTCTCAATGAGGCACGTAACCTGCCTCATGTATTCACGGGAATCCCGCACAACGTTCACGAGGTAATCCTGGTGGACGGCCATTCCATAGACGACACGGTCGCGGTCGCTCGCGAGCTGCGGCCGGATGTGCGGGTGGTGACTCAAACCCGCAAGGGTAAGGGAAACGCCCTGGCCTGCGGATTCGCAGCCGCAACCGGCGACGTCATCGCCATGATCGATGCCGACGGTTCCGCCGATCCAGGCGAAATACCCCGCTTCGTAAAGGCTCTCCTTCACGGCGCCGACTTTGCGAAGGGAACCCGGTCTGGCGACGGTGGCGGCAGCGCAGACCTGACGCGCGTGCGTACCACCGGGAACCGGGTACTCAGCGCGCTGTTCAATATCTGCTATCGGACGCGCTTCTCGGACCTGTGCTACGGCTACAATGTCTTCTGGCGGCGCCACCTGTCGGTGCTTAGCCTCGACGTTACCACCCCCCCGCCAGATGGTGGAGACGGGAAACTGTGGGGCGACGGCTTCGAAATCGAAACCCTCATCCACATCCGTGTCGCCAAATCCGGCCTCAAGGTTACCGAGGTGCCCAGCTTCGAGCACTCCCGGATCCACGGCGTTAGCAATCTCAGCACCTTCAGTGACGGCCTCCGCGTGCTGCGGACCATACTCGCCGAGCGACGCAGGTCACGCAGTGGAGCCGGCCCAACCTCCGCCCCCGTCAGCGTTCCGCAACCAGCAGTCGCCGCCGCCTCTCAGCACCTGGCCCACAGCGGCTCGAACCCGCGCGCTCTGTCCGCGGACCGGAATGAGTCACAGCACGCGGACCAAGAAACACACAATCCCATTCACCATTGGTCGCTCACGCGGCTGCCGAGGTGATTACTGTTACCGGCTGTTTGGGGGGAACATTGTGCTGAGCTGGGTAAGCAGCAATACTTTCGGGATTGGCCAACGAACAGGAGGGGTTGACCAGACGGACGGGCGAACCATAGGTCGCGGTGCCGTCCCGCCAGCAGCTAGGACGATTACTGGACTTTCACATTCGCAAATCCTGAACTACCGTAAAGACATGCCTATTGGGGGAACGTCGCAGCCTGAGGCTATGCACGCCGCGGCACAATGTACTGGTATTCCGATCACCTCCCCGCCGACAGTAACCAGGTACTTCGGTCGTGACTGACGTGCCGATCGGCCTTCGCTGCTACCGGGCGACCGGGGCGGCTCTGCAGGCGATGCCGTCGCCGCGCTCACTGCGGCCTGCGGTCGGCGCTACGTGGCGGCGTCATCACGATCTGCTGGCAAATGCATGCAGCCTCCTGGCCACAACCGGTGTAACATCCGGGCTCGGATTCACTTTCTGGACGTTCGCGGCGAGGCAGTTCAGCCAGCAGGCGGTCGGGTACGGTTCCGCTGCGGTGTCAGCCATGTCGCTGCTCGGCACAATCGGTGTGTTCGGCCTAGGTACCGTGCTCATGGGCGAATTGCCCCGGCGTAGTGCGCGTGCTGGCTTGGTCTCTGCTTCGCTGCTGGCGAGCGGCCTGGGATCGGTATTGCTCGGAATAGGGTTCGCCGTCGTAGCCCCCCTGATCAGCAGGCGGTTTGGCGACATGATGGGCACGCCGGTCGAGGCCCTGCTCTTTGCGACCGGGGTCGTGCTCACCGCAGTGACATCGGTGTTTGATCAGGCCACCATCGGTCTGCTGCGCGGCGGAGTTCAGCTGGCGCGCAACCTTACGTTCGCCGCGGCGAAAATGCTGGCGCTGCCTCTTGCCGCGGTCATCATGCATGACCAGTTCGGCATTGGAATCTCCATGTCCTGGGTGGCGGGCATGGCGGCCTCGCTCGCCACGAGCGCCATTTGGCTGCGCATACGAGGCTCACCCGTTCTGCCTCGGCCTGACTGGGGTGTTCTACGTGGGCTAGGTAAAACCGCAGTCGCCCACAACTGGCTGAATCTCGCCATCGCGGTGCCGGTGATGCTCATTCCGGTACTGGTCACGGTGGTGGTGTCGCCCGCAGCAAACGCTGCGTTCTATGTGGCGTGGATGCTGACTAGCTTTTTGGAAGCCGTGCCGGGGGCTCTCTCGACGGTCCTCTTCGCGGTAGCGGCCGCTGAACCGCATATGATTCCCCGGAAGCTGCGCTTCGCCTTTAAAATGTCGCTGCTCATTGGCGTCCCGGGCATGGTCGCGCTGTGCCTAAGCGCACATTTCGCTTTGGGCCTGTTCGGGATAGGGTATGCGCGCCAGGCGACAGTCCCGCTGTGGCTGCTCTCCCTCGCTTACCTGCCGCTGCTCCCCAAGACCTTCTATATCGCCGTATGCCGAGCCACAGGCAAGGTGTCGCGCGCGGCCATCGTCCTGACCACGTTCGCTGCCATCGAGCTGATTGCCGCGGGGGTAGGCGGGAAGGTCGGTGGACTGAACGGGGTGTCGTTCGCCATTCTCGTCATCGCCGTCATTGAGGCGTTGGTTACCGCCCCTGCGGTGTTCCGCACAATGAGCGAACGTGGCCGCCATCGGCGCGGCCTGGCCGGTACTCCAGCTGTAATAGAAAGTTCGGCGGGAGAGGGAAAGCCTGATGAGCGGCACTCCGACCGTGCAGGAAACGTCAAGATCGAGGATCGCCCGGTAAGATGCACGGAAATCCGGTGCGTCTGCAGTTCGGTGCAAGAGTGTCCGTCCCTGGCCATTTCACCGACCCGGGACCGGCAAGGGCAGGAAGCGGGTGCTGCTGCCCTGATGTGGCCAGCCCAATCCACCGCACAAACTATTCCGTTCGCGGTCATACAGCCCGGCACCGCGCCGACCATTCCATTCCCCGCCATACGGGCAAGGCCTCAGCATCGCGCTCAGGGACCGGGGCCTGCAGATGGTCGCCCACCGCAACGCACTGCACCTCAGCCGGAGCGGCCCCCCAGGTCTCCCGATCTAAGACCGCGGCACCGGAAAAGCTGACCGCTTAGCCCGACCTTAAGCGCGTCATTTGAAATTATCTAAAGGCACTTCCCATATTAAGGTTGGTGTAGTGACTCTATGCGAGTAGCATTTCTGATTCTGAACCATCGCGAACCGACGCAGCTTTTGCGTCTCATTAAGACATTGCGGCTCGAGTTGCCCGACGCGGCAATCGTCGTCCACAACGACAAATTCCGCGCGCATCTTGACGCTTCCGCACTTGATTCGGTCGGCAATGCATATCTGTTGACGAGCGAAACGCCGATCGGGTGGGGAGATTTTAACCTCGTCGACGCTTGCTGGCGTTCGATGGAATGGATTCTCGGGCACCTTGAGTTTGACTGGCTTGCCCTGCTGTCAGCCCAGGATTACCCAATTAAGCCACTTGCCAGACTGGGCGAAGATCTCGCTGCAACTGGCGCGGACGCATTGGTACTCGCTACACCGATCAGCAAGCTCAGCAGCAGATCGGACAGGAGAAACCGGCGCCGCCGTTACCTCTATCAGTACCGGACTTCGGCGGTGAATCGTCAACCGGGGAGCGCTTCTGACAAGGTGCGGCGATGGATGCGAGGGCACACTAGGCTTTTCGTTGACATACTGAACAACGTCCAGCCCTGCTTTCAGATTTATAAATATCCGGATCAAATCCCCTGGCGCGTTGGGTTGCGGGCCCGCCGGACTCCGTTCAGCCAAAGCGAGCCGTGCTGGTTCGGTTCAATGTGGATCACGCTCTCCCATCGTGCAGCCAAGTTGGTAGTTGACTCAGCTAAACAGCGCCGCGATTACGTCGAGTACTACCGCCGGACCGTGGTGGCCGATGAATCAGCAACCGTGACCCTACTCTGCAATGCCCCCGGACTGCGGACGGAGGCACGTGATCTGCACTACGTGCGCTGGACGGACTCAGCATCAGGCCATCCCGATACCTTTTCCGCAGATGACCTGCCAGAACTGCTAGCGGCACCAGAATATTTCGCCCGGAAGTTCGATATCGCCCAGGATTCAGACGTTCTGGATATGCTTGACGCCATGCTAGCAAGAGAGCGGTCAGCCGTAAAACACGTAGCTCCGGAGGGTTCCTGAGTATTTAGGCCTCTCGGCCAGTATCTGTCAGCTCCGTTTATGTCAACGGCCAAGTTGCGGTGGCTCTGCCCAACTTTCGGTGATCTTGTAAAGCGGCGTGTCGCGTGGTGTGCTGATCATGAATTTTGTGATCACGCTCGGCGTGCGATCTTGAGGTCCTCAGCATCTTGTTCCCGCAGCTTGCCGACGTGTCGGTCGAGCGGGTCTTCACGGCGGAAGAGTCGGTGCGCATCCGGGCCAAGACCAGCGGCACGGGTTTCGGGCTGGCCGGTATGCGGCGGCATGGGTGTCCCGTCGGGTCCACAGCCACTATGAGCGGCGGCTGGCTGACAGCGCCGCCGGCGGCTAGTCCGAAAACGGGACCTTGGCTGGGCAGGCGGCAGCGGCCGGTGGAGCGTCAGCGTCGCCGACTCTATTCCTGGCTGGCTGGGGGGTTAGCTTGCGGCGGTGACCGGAAGGGCGTTGGGGGGTGAGCGCAAGGCACTACCCGTAGAATGGACACAAACCCATCACTGGACGGTCGTAACCAGAGTAGATTGCCATGAGTCCATGTTGCTGGTCGAATCCGTGGCAGCGCAGGTTGTCGGGTAGCGCACTCGACCCCTCACACGGACTTGATACCGCCCTACCGGCGGAGCAGCTAGCGAGAGTGGAGCTAAGCTAAGCTCCCCAAAACGAAGGACCTACAGCAATATGCGATACCCGGAGTGGCAAAACAGTGCGCCTGCGGTATCGGGGGTAGAAGACGAATCAGCCAGGCGAAAACGCGCACTGCTCGGATTTGCGCTGTGCTTTCTTGCCATAGCTATCGGTTTTTTCGCCCTTAAACTTAGTCCCGTGACCAAAATAGGTCCATATGGACTTATCCAGGCTTTGTCTCCACTGTACTACGTTGCTATCGCCCTGCTGATCATCAGCTTCTCCTTGAGTCTGCGAGTAGCATGTCACCGGTCCGTTCTGCTCGGCACTCACTTGACAATACTAGTATTCCTAATCCACGGTGCACCCTCGATAATTGAGGCCGCAGCGCGATTTCCAACGGGTTATAACCTCGTAGGATTCGTGGACTACATCGCCGACACCGGCAACCTACTGCAGAATTTCGACGCCCGGTTCTGCTGGCCATCGTTCTTTGAGGGCGTGGCAATGCTTGACAAGGTGGCCGGGCTAAATTCGGCTATAGTGCTCCTACGCTGGTGGCCGGTTGCCATGAACCTACTTTACCTGCCATTCATCTTCGGCATCGCTAAACAGCTCCTCGGATCGGAACTAAAGGCATGGGTGGCCGCAGGGCTGTTCCCGTTAGCTAACTGGGTGGGCCAGGACTACTTCTCTCCTCAGTCGCTCGCCTATCTCCTGTACCTGGCCTTCGTCTTCATCCTGGTCGTACCGCTCGGCGCGCGCGACCGCCAGGCCTGGCAAGTGCTATTCCGCCGCCATAACACGGACCACCTAACCGATCGCCAGGGGCGACATCGGCAGAGGCGACCAGGCAGCTGGGCTCAACCCCAGCAAGATGGACCCCGCGCGGCCGCGACGGGATTTTACCTGGGAGCAGTAGTCCTCCTCATGGCAGCGATAGCCACCGGTCACCAGCTCACGCCCTTCATGGCCATCACCAGTGCCGCGGTCCTCGTCATCGCTGGCCGAACCCGGGTCCGCGGGATCGTCGTTGTGGCCGTGCTGATCACTATTGCCTGGATCTGCTATGGCGCGGTTGCCTTCTGGTCCGCGCACATTGACATGATGGTCGGTGGCCTCGGCAATGTGGGAGGCAATGTTGACAGTGGAGTAACACAGCGCCTGGCCGGCAACGTGTACCACGAACGCGTCGTGGACGCTCGGCTAGTGACGGCCGCGTTCATCTGGGGCCTCGCCCTCCTGGGTGCGCTTGTATGGCGACCGAGGAATGGGAACCGGGCGGCCGTCCTGCTCCTGTTCCTCGCGGCGTTCGGCATGATTGCCGCGGGTAACTACGGCGGAGAGGGAGTGCTGCGCGTTTACCTATTTAGCCTACCCGGTACCGTGTGCCTAATAGCGGCACTCATTTCCAAACTTCCCCAGTTCTGGCACGGTCAAGTGGCGCTCTGCTGCACGCTGTTGCTGATGACCCCGCTCTTCCTCGTCTCCCGCTGGGGCAACGAGCTCTATGAGATGGTCCGCCCCGGTGAACTAGCCGCAATGTTCGAGCTGTATCAGATAGCAGCTCCGGGAAGCAGTATCATCCCCCTGAACTCGTACGGCCCCCCCTCGCAGTACTACAACGCCGCTGAGGATATTACCGGGTTCCCGACCGTGACTGTCCCACTAACAACGTTCGGACCGCAGGCGTTGGCCCAAATAACCGCGGCCGCCGCCGACAACCCAAGGGGTGGCTACGTCATCATGACGGCGGACCAGGAAGAGGCCGGCTGGCTGATAGAGGGCCTGCCCAAGAACTGGGGCACGACCATAGAGAACATGCTTGCGCATTCGCCGGAGTATAAGCTCAGGTACTCTAACCCGGATGCCGAGATATTTCAGTACACTCCGCACCCGGTAGCCAAGAATAAACGGCGGGACAAGAAGAAATGATTAGCGATAATCGGGCTACATTGGCGATCATCACCACCTCAGCCGTCGTGGCCGTGCTAGCGATAGTGGCACCTCTCCTTAGTATAGGACAGCCAATTCAGTTCATCGCGGTGTTCGGCGGAATACTCCTTGGCCCCGGCAGCCTGGCCTACCGCCTAGCCACGGGCTCCAAGTGGGCTGAGTGTCTGACGGTTGGCGTTGCCCTCAACATCGCCGCCCTGATGATGGTCGCACTGGTGGCCGTCGCCCTCCACCTCTGGCATCCTAAGGTTGAGTTGATCATCCCGGCGGTTACCTGCGGGCTGGCGATAGTGCTGTACCGCCGCAGCGCGCACGCCGGCAACCGAGATATCGGCTATCAACGGTCACCGCGATAACTGGTTAGGCAGGCCACTGACATGGCGATTGCGAATCTCTTGGGTAACCACACAGTCATTGGCGGCCTGATCGCCGTGCTCGCGGGCATCAGCTTTCTGATTTGGGACTATATCCGCCTTGAGCAAAGCGGTCGATGGCTTGCCTATGCAGTGACGGTGCGGCGGATCGCTATTATACTGACAGTAATATCAGTGATACTTACGGGAAGCCGCTTCGTTTCCGTGGTTTCGAGCAACGGTGGTGTGTGACGGTTTCGCCGCCGTTGTCCTTATTGTGCCCGCTAAGCGCGCGGGCCGCAGCGATCAGCGCCACGCCCGAGCGGACCCGGGCTGGTTATAAAAGTCACGACAGTACCATGCACAACACACACAGAAGGCATGCCCGAAATTCGCCCACCCCCCATGGCCAAAACGAACATCACCGAAAAACCCATGTCACCGTATTCACGCCCGGCTTTTGCTAACGACAATAGGGAGTACACATGGCTGGTAAACCAGCGCAGATCCACGGCTCCATGCTTTTTCGAGCGATGGCCGTCCTGGCTGCAGCGGTGCTGCTCGCCATTATGCCAAGGGGTGTCGCGCATAGCGTAGGAAGTAGCTCTGCATCTGATCCATCCGGTGTTCCTGTACCCACCGGCAACATTCCTGGTTGGAATCTCGTATACACTCAAGACTTTAATGGATCTAGTTTGCCGACTGGCTGGGGTGCATACTCAGGCCAACCGGGCGGTGACCGTTACGGTTATTGGGATCCAGCTGATGTTACCGTCAGTAATGGCGAGCTGCACCTCGGCACAAGAGCCAAAGATGACCCGAAGATGAGTAACACATACTCCACCGGCGGCGTTGGATTTTACGGTCATCCCCAGACCTACGGTATGTATCTAGTCCGCCTGAAAGCTGACTACGAACCCGGTCTGGAAATATCTGACATTGCACTGCTTTGGCCTTCTAGCAACAATATCTGGCCGCCCGAGATAGATTTCTATGAAGACTCCGGCGGTACTCGTAGTGGTTCCTCGGCCACTCTACACCCCGGGCCCAATGGTGATGACTGCTGCCGAATCATAGAGAACCTTAGAAATGATGCCACTCAATGGCACACCTACGGCATTGAGTGGACCCCGACTACTATTACATACACCATTGATGATAAACAATGGGGTAGCGTCATCCATAAGAGCCAGCTAACCTCACCAGCCCAATGGCCCACCGTCAATATGGACCTTTGCCTGCAATCCCAAAACCTAGGCACGGCCCAGCCCGCCAGCCCGATTGAGACCATGACGGTTGATTGGGTAGCTGAATACGCTCCAAGCTCTTAGCTTGGCGTTTAACCTGCGCGTTCGCGCCGTGCCGTGAGCGAGGCATCCCTCTTCGTCGTCTTCCCCACGTCGTGGCGGGGTGCTGGGCGCCGGTTCTTCGACCCTGGCGGACGTCCGGGGCCGGGCTTGCCGGGTTTCGGCGCACCGGCCAGGCAGGGCAGGGCCTGGTGGATGTTCCGGAACCCGCGGCGGACCCGGGCCGGGGTGAGCCGCCCGGGCGGGGCGGGCCGTTCCCAGGGCAGGCGCAGGTCCGCCGCTAGTGCGCTGACCAGAAAGGTTCGCCGGGTCCGGTGACACACCGCAGTGGTTGCGGTGGTGTGGCGGGCGTTGGTTCACACTCGATCTTGTGATGACGGAATCGGTTGCCGGGGGAAGTGATGGCTGAGCCGGTGCGGGCGCGGCGGCTCAGTGATGAGGAGGGCCGCCGGCTGCAGCAGATCGTGCGGCGCGGCAAGCACGGGTCGATCCGGGTCCGCCGGGCGATGATGATCATGGCGTCGGCGTCCGGGACGCCGGTGCCGGCGATCGCCCGGCTGACCGCCGCCGAGGAGGACACCGTCCGGGACGTGATCCACGCCTTCAACGACAAGGGCCTGGGAGGGTGTTCAATCTTCTGTGTAAGCGGGGACCGGAGATCCCAGTGTGACGGGTGTTGCGCTGGCGGAAAGGACACTCTGAGTGAGCACGGAAGAGGCCGAAAAGGTGCAGGCAATCGTCGCTGAGGGCGTGGCGCGCGAGGGCCTGCAGGAAATGGTGCTCCCCGCTGAGGAAGCCGCGGCGAAAAGGCTGGCGGATTTTGTCAGCGACGTGGCGATCGACCGGATGATCGCCGATGCGCAGGACGCCGGTATTTCGCTGCTGGACGGGCCGGGCGGGCTGATCGGCCAGCTGACGGCCAGGGTCATCGAGCGGGCGCTGGGCGCGGAAATGGACGATCATCTGGGTTATGTGAAAGGCGACCTGGCGGGAAACGGAACCGGGAATTCCCGGAACGGTTCCTACGGGAAGACGGTTACCACGGCGTCGGGCCCGGTGCGGTTTTCGGTGCCGCGGGACCGGAAATCCGCGTTCGAGCCGCAGATCGTGGTGAAGGGGCAGCGGCGCGTCGGCCAGGTCGATGACATGATACTGTCGCTTTACGCCCGCGGGATGACCACGCGGGATATTCATGCGCACCTGGCGGAAATCTACGGAGCGGAGGTTTCTCCGGCGCTGGTATCGGCGGTGACCGACGTGGTTTCCGACGAGATCACCGAATGGCAGAACCGGCCGCTGGATGCCTTTTACGCCATTCTTTACATCGACGCGCTCGTCGTCAAGGTCCGGGACGGCGGCGCGGTGGACAACAAGGCCGCCTACCTGGTCACCGGCGTCGACGTCGACGGGTTCAAGCACGTGCTGGGCATCTGGCTGGCCGCCTCCGAGGGATCGCGGTTCTGGGCAGGCGTGCTCGCCGAATTGCGCAACCGCGGTATCAAGGACGTCCTTTTCGTCTGCTGCGACGGCCTGAACGGCCTGCCCGATGCGATAGAGGCGACCTGGAGCAAGGCGAAAGTGCAGACCTGCGTTATTCACCTCATCCGGGCATCGATGAAATACGTGTCCTGGAAGGACCGCAAGAAGGCCGCCGCCGCGATGCGGCCCATCTACACCGCCGTGAACGAGGCCGC